>Ga0181532_10000022_pt1 | contig 165223 bp, 157 predicted proteins | sample PEATcosm2014_Bin_33_FD_119768 | JGI IMG/M metagenome (GOLD analysis project Ga0181532, IMG submission 119768) | Peatland microbial communities from MTU Mesocosm Facility, Houghton, MI, USA - PEATcosm2014_Bin11_30_metaG | ecosystem: Environmental > Terrestrial > Soil > Wetlands > Peat | place...
GGGAAATTACGTCAACGGCTTCGTAGTCGGCTTCAGCCCGGATGATGTTCTTGTCTATACGCAGGACCAGCAAGTCCTCAATCCGTCAACTTACTCGATCTACGTCTTCGATCCGGCCACCGGGTGCATCCGCTCCTGGCCGAGTCAATCCAGAAGTGGCAGCAAGAGTCACCTTACTCTGAACCTGACAACTGGGTATTCCCCAGCATCAGGCTGAAAGGCAGGAAACCTCGATGTGCGAACATGCTGGTCCGAAGTTATCTGAGACCAGCAGCGGTTAAGGCAGGTGTTTTGGCGAAGGATGATCACCATCGATTCGGGTTTCACAACCTGCGTCACAGTCTCGCGTCGTTCCTGGTTCGCACCAAGACCGACCCGAAAACTGTTCAGACTCTTCTCCGCCACTCGAACATCAAGACAACGCTGCAGGTCTATGCTCACAGCGTGTCCGAGGATCGAATGACGGCGCAAGGTCTCGCGCTAGCGGCCTTCTTGCAGTCGCCGGCGAACCAAGCGGTGAACTAAATCATGGGTGGAGGCTGGGTGGAGAAAAAATCGTGATTACCGCTAAAGCGAAGAAAAAATGGTAGGCACGAGGAGACTCGAACTCCTGACCTCTACCGTGTCAAGGTAGCGCTCTAACCAACTGAGCTACGCGCCTACAACGACTTACAGATTATCATGGGAACATTTGGGAACGGAAGCTGCTAAAACCGCCCCGATGACCCCCGATTGCGCTGCCCGCCTATCCGCTGGGATGCTCTGTGCGTACAAGTCCATCGTCAGCCTGCTACTCGCGTGCCGGAGCATGTCCTGCGTTGCTTTGACGGACACGCCGTTTGCTTGCAGCAGTGTTGCCAACGTCCTGCGGAACGAATGCCAGCCGATGTGCTTCGTGATTCCAGCACGCACAGCAGCGGGGCGAATGACCTTCCGCAAGAGGCTGTCCGGCCAGTACGGTTGCTGTCCATCCATGTCGGGACTGCCAAAGAGGAAGTCCGCGTCTTGGTTGTACGGGCAGCGTCCGCGCCAGTCGAGCAGGACGTTTGCGAGAGCCGAATCCAACGGTACAGCTTTTCCGCTGGCTTCTGTTTTCAGATTGCCGACAACTTGGTCAACGATGGCTCGACGGGGGCGAATCTCTCCCTTGGCGAAGTCAATGTCTGACCATTTTAACGCTAGGAGTTCCGATACGCGGAGTCCCGTCGTTGCCGCCAGCAGCACCGCAGTCCGGCACGCCCCAGTCAATTCACCGAGTAGTGCGCCGATTTCTTCAGCGGTGAGCACGTCCGGCAATCGCACCCGCTTCGCGCTCTGGCGAACCAGAGTGATAGGGTTCCGATTGAGCCATTCGTATCGCATCGCGTGACTGAAAATCGCGGACATAACGTTGCGAATCTTAGCTCGGCTACCGTTCGCGAGTGGCAACGTTCCGAGCCATGCTTCTACAGCAACCGTGCGAACATCGGACAGTGACTCCTGTCCCCACTTTGGAAGAATCCACGTTTTGATGTAGCTTCCGTAGACTTCCCGTGTGCTGTGCGCCTTGTTGCCATCTGCTGACAATTCCTTGTCGGTGTAGTGGGTCACCAGTTCCGCCACGGTGCGCGGCATTCTGTCTTCCCGGTTGATGTTTGCGCGGAGTAGTTCACAGGCTTTCATTGCGGATTTTCGAGTTGTGAACTGTTCCACGGTGCCGATTATTTCCTTGCGATTGCTCCGTCCGTCTCGATAGCGAAAGACCCAAACGTCGGGTCCAGCCTTCCGTCGTTCGCGGTAGAGGCAACCTACTTGATACCGTCTGCTCATTGCATCTCCTTTCGGTGAGCAGGCGGGTGTATCTGGCCCGATGAATGTAGCACGAGCCACGCTGAGAGTTCACTGGCACGATAGCGCCAATACTTTGCAACACGGTAGGCCGGAATCTCCCCGCGCCGAGCCATTCTCTGGACTGTCTTCGGATGCAGTCCCCCTAGAAATTTGGCGGCTTGCGCATCGTTTAACAGCGGCTCAGGAATTTGCGCCTTTGCGTCATGTGGGTTTGATGTTTCGAAATGGTCGCGCACGGAAAACTCCCTCAGCCTGGGCCGGGTCACGACCACAAGCTTGCTTGCGAATTCAAGGAGTTCTCCCGTGCCGACGCATCGACGGCGGGTTTAACCGGCAGCGGCCCGATGATCGGGCAAAAGAATTAGCGTGCCTTGTCTTTTTGGTTCGACTGCCGGGTTCGAACCCACGCCAATCCAGGGGCGGATGTCGAAGCTTCCAACGAAGCTCTGGCGGAGATGGACTACATCAACGCCACTGAGAACATCTGCAGCATTTTTATCGCAGACCCCAGATATTTCATCCAGAGGCCAGAAGGACAGAACCATCGTGTCTTGCAACGATTGCAAACGCGCATAAATTCTTCTCAATGGGGACGCTGACGCTAATAGAAGCTGTGCACTTCCGAGACCTGCAACGATTGCAACACTTCCAATATCATTAAGAATGAACATTGCGGCGTTTCTTAGCCGCTCCTGGTTTGATCGTGGATTCGGAGCTGGTACCCGAGTCAGGAAGCATGATCACACCTTTTTGCCCGACTCGTTTCGGGCCGATTACCAGGTTAAGCGTGCCTACCGCGTGTACGGCCGCCAAGATTGACCCGTAGCAGAAGATAGCCGGGCATCTCTTCAAACATGGGCACTACTGCGCCCAGAGAGATGCCGTGTCCGAATCCGGATCTTTTGCAATACCATCCCTAGCCCAACCATCCCCAGACCGACGCGAGGCCGCCAAGCCGCGCGTCCGCGAGAAAAGGCTGGTGGGAGTACCGCGCGTAATCGAGCACAAGCTCTTCGGTGTTGGTGAACTGCGCGCCGTCCGCTCGACCGAAAGCGGCAGTGATGTCGTGGAAGGCGACTCCAACGGAACACGGCACACGCTCCAACTGCATCGAGAGTTCTGGCTTACCGACATCTCAAACGTGTTGCCGCCGCTCGCGAAGCAGGAACCAAAGGATGTGCCTGATACGACCGGCGATGCTCCTGAACGCATTACGGATAAAAACCAAGCGCTGACGGAGAGTCAGGAGCGGATCTCATGATGCGCTTTACTGAACTCCTCCGTGCGATGCTCCTGCGCGTGCTTTCGCGTCTTGGAACATACCCAACATATGGCGGCTTCTTTTTTTGTTTGCGGTATCGCTTCGAGGGCTGGCTGTGGCCCTATGTGTAACGACGACAACGCGGATGAGAAGTGCGAGAAGGCGGGATTGGAATAGCGATTCGGCGATAACTCGGGCCGTACCGCGAAACGCCCGGCGCATGGCAAGCGGGGCCCCACAGACACTCATCGAGGCGAGGCAATGTCACTGCAAGTAATCGAACGCCAAGTAACGGAACATTGGGAGCCTTCGCCTGCTCATCAGCTCGTTCCGGTGGGAAAAACCTTCAACTCTTAGTTATCAACAGCTTACGAGGAAATTTATACTTATAGAGGGGCTTTTCTCGTTGAGGCTCGTACGCCTGGGAATTTTTCCCACCACTACGCCCGGCACTCCCTCTCTTTATTTCCTTTAGCGCAACCACGCCTGCCCGGCGTTAGCCGCCTTGAAGTCAAAAGATCGAAACAGTTTCCAGCGCCAAGAGCGTTGGATCTTTTGACTCAAAGAGGCGGCCTCAATCGGGGCCGCCTCTCGGCTTTTTAGGGCCTTTATAAAGGAGCTTGGTATAGACCGTAGACCCATCACAGCCAGTCAACGCGCACGCCGAGTCAAGCGCATTGCAGGCTACATCTGCCATGTTGCTCCATCGCGGAGTGGCGTGTTCTGGGCGATCCTCAAGGATGAGAACAAAATTCAGTACTTCGCTTACGGTCCCAGCTTCTTAATGTTCCCGGCGATTCCCCGCGTTGGCCAGCAAGTCACATTTGTTCGGCTGCCGCCTCTGGCGGGCTCCAAGTTTCCACGTGCGATTGAAGTAGATGTTTTCAGCTCGCAGCGGTAGACGTAACAATCTAATCTCGCAAAGCTCAAGTCATTAGACCGGATCTTCCAGGTACTGCGTAACCGGCGAGCACCAAACAACGGACCTGTAAATTCTCCAACCAACCCAAACGTGGTTCCTCTCTCCTGAGAGGTTTGCCAGGCAACGCGCAGGTAGTCGATCCTGCACACGGGCATTGCGTCCTGGTCCTAAGTGAAATCACAAAAACCACGGTCAGTAGGCGCGCAGTGAAATTCAGTACACCAGGCACTGCACAGGGTGGGGACGTATCGCAGCGAGACGGTACCGATGGTGGGTAGCTCTAGCTATTTCACCAGGGAACGCCCGACGTGTGCCCGGAGTAGAAAGGGAGAGACAATGCAGTTAGAAGAATTCGCAGAGACGTACTCATTGAGAGTGAGGCGATCTCGTCATGACGGCACTGATAACATCATTGGCAAGCACGGCGAGATCTACGAGCACAGCGAAGGCAAGCTCGCCGTCATGGTGCTGCCCGATCCGCCGCGTCGTGGGCTATGGGTTCGCTCCCGTGCCAAGTTCCTTGCCCTCGGTATGGCTGTAGGACAGAACGGGGACCAAGAAGGAGCGGCGACATTCGATCCTACCCACCAGGAACAAGCCAAGGCTGCCATCCACGCAATCCGGGCGAAGCGGATGCGGAAACTGTCGCCTGAGCGTAAAGCCAACCTGCTGATTGCCGGTCAGGGCACGCGATTAAAACGACGGCACATGGCGCAAAATGCCGTCTAACTCTTCTAATTCCGCGACGGATGACGACGATGGGGTAAATGCCCAGGAGAATAGTTTTGGTGCCTGCGGAGGCGAATTAGAGCCGCCGTCCGGAAAGTAAACCGCTCTAAGTTCCGGATATCTGTCAAAGCTAGCCATACTGCGTTCCGCGTACGGTCGATGAGTGTAATCGCCTTGGCGGCGCCCTTGCAAACGAATCATCTCTTTTCTGGGGTAGAGGTTACCGCAGTCACTGGTTCACCGTCTGTGTCAGAGCGGCTGAACTTGTGTCAAAGCCGGTGCCTCCGCTGTAAGTCGCCGTGATGGTGTGTATGCCTGAGGCCAGCGTCGAGGTTGCGAACTTTGCCAAACCTTTGCTTAGGTCAACGGTCTTCACAAGCGTTGTGCCATCATAAAAGGTCACTGTCCCAGTCGGCGTACCGCTGAACTGCGGAGCTACGCTCGCTGTAAAGGTGACCGACTGCCCAACGGCTGACGGATTCCGCGAGGAAGCTAAGGTGGTCGTGGTCACCGCCTTGTTCACTACCTGATTCACTGCATTAGAAGTGCTGTAGCCGAATTTGGAGTCGCCTCCATACACTGCCCTGATTGCGTGCGCACCTAACGGCAAAGTCGAGATCGCGAAGCTGGCAGAGCCGCTGCTCAACGTTCCCGTTCCCAGTACTTCTGCGCCTCTCATAAACGTGACGGATTCCCCATCCGGCGGCGCACCCAAGCTGGAGGTGACCAACGCGGTGAAGGTCACCGCCTCGCCATAAGCGGACGGATTCGGAGAAGGCGTGAGCGCAGTCGTGGTCCATGCATCCGGCACATTCACCTTGAACACAACGCCGCACCCGTTCGATCCGCCCTCGGGAGTCGTGCCATAGAGGTTGCCCGCGTTGTCCAGAATCAGGCTGTCAACCGGCTCATATCCGTCCGTTGTGTCGAATTTCCAGAGAACCTTTTCCTGGTAGCCGCCCTTGCCAACTGGCGCCACGAGCTCGTAGACAGTGCCGGATATCGGAGTATTGCCACCGAATTCCGTAGTACCGAAAATGTCCCCAGAGGCATCGAACACAATCCCCGCATAAGGGTCAGTGCCGTCATTTGTGCCGCCCTCAAAACTGTGGAGAATCTTTACTGTCCATCCACTCTTTCCGTGGCTCAGTTTGTAGACCGTTCCATCGTTCTTCAAGCCACCACCCAATGTCGTACCGTAGAGGTTTCCCGCCGCGTCGAGCACCGGAGTCCCTGTCGCACCAAGGCCATCCTTAGGACCACCAGAAAACGTGTGGATCACGGTCGGGTTCCAACCACCCTCGCCGTTCGGGGACAATTCGAACACCATATCGGTTGCGCCACCATTGAATGCGGCACCGAAGATGTTTCCGGCGCCGTCCATAGTCAACCCGCCATAGCCGGGTACGCCGTTGTAGATCACCTGCTTCGTCCAAACGTCACCGGACCTGCTCAGTTCGAAGATGGTTCCATTTCCGCCGCCGAACACGTAGGTTCCGCCATAAAGGTTGCCTGCCGTGTCCATGATCAAGTCACTTATGGGATTGGCATCATCCGCCCCGCCGCTAAAGCTATACAGGACGGTTTCCCTCCAGCTTGTTCCTTCGGGACTCAGTTCGAACACAGTGCCGTAGCCGTAGGAACCGCCCCAGGAGGTCGTGCCGTAAAGATTCCCCTCGGAGTCGAAGAGCACATTCGAAAAAGATGGAACCGACCCGTCCGCACCACCGGTGAAGCTGTAAAGGATGGTCTCCTTCCAGCCTCCGTTGCCGTTCGGCGAAATCTCAAACACCGTTCCATTTCCTAAACCGCCGAAGCCAGTCGTGCCATAGAAATTACCGGCACCGTCAGAGGTGAGGCGGGAGTCGGGAGTCAAGCCATCGCTGCCGCCCGTGAAGTCGTAGAGTACTGCCTCAGTTTGGGCCTGCACCAGACGGGTGGCAAGCGTTGTTGTTAAACAAAGAAACAGGCAAGCGACAGAGGTGCACTTCATTAGGTTCCTTCCGAGGCATACGAGGATCGGGTGGAAAAGGCTGAACTCGGCTGCCGATCAGCGGGGAAGGGAGTTTCGCGGCATGCCAGAAAACGAGTGATTATCCTCCTTAATATGCCGGATCGTCAATAAGGATTGCAAGTGTAGGGTTACATCGCACTTAAAGATTGCGCTTCTTCTCCGATGTGCCGGTGAGTGCACTGCGCGAGGGACCGCTGGTCGTTGGTCAAGGAATCCTTCCCTTTGCCACGACCGGATGGTCGATGAGTGTAATCGCCTGATTACAACAGTAACGATTCGACCAGCCCTTCTTCTCACTACAATCGGGCTAGGTTTCGCTAAGTGAAAACCGTAACATCAACGACGACTATCTACGATGCGAGCCGATCTCTGCGATTCAATCCGGTCGCCCTATTGTTTACCCTCGTGATGGGTTTGCTTCTTTCGATCTGGTATCCGCAGGGAATCGCCGATGCAATTCGGGCGGACATTCGCTATTTCGCTGCCGCATATCACTCCTCGCCAGTGATGGCGGTCACGTTCGCGGTGATCAAACTGATTGCGTATCCATCGTTTGGCGTGCTGTTTGCGACCATGATCTATGCGTCCGTTCGGAGTCTCTGGATAAATCGCATCGTGGATGGTCCGTTGGAGAAGGTGTCGGCAAGCTCGGCTCGGAATAAAACACTGCTGTCGCTTCGAGTCGGCGGACGGACTCTGACTCTGCACGACGCGGGCGACCTGAAGGCGGAATTAGACCGACATACCGTGCTTGGAGACGAACTTCGTTTCACTGTTGGCGCGTTTGGATGTGCGGCAAAGGTGGAGAAGTTCGCTGGAAAACCTACTAGCTGTTGAGACATCAATAACCTGACGCCGGCGGTTGGCCCGGAAGGTTTCTGGGCGTGGAGTGTGCCGATGTTGCGAAAGGAGTCCAAAACTCGTTTTGTGGGCACCGATAATGAAAACCGCCGCTAAACTTATATACGTCTTCTGTGTCGTAGGATTCTTCGCTTTGTTCGTATTCTGGATATCTTTCTATTTTCGTGATTTTCCAAGCGAGCCGCATCCGCAACTTGGCCGAGTTTATCCAATTCATTATCATCAATTCGTGTTGTGCTTAACCGAGCGAGAGGAATTTGAGCACGTTTTCTCACTTTTTCTTGCGGCGGTTCTTCTCGCATCAGTCGCTATCATCGACCTTTTCGTCGACCCCTTCGATAGGCCCAAACGGGAATCGTTGTGGAAAAGAATCTTGCCCTAGAGCCATCGCCCGGCGGCTATAGTGAAGCATCTTCTTCGGCACTGGACCTCACCTGGTCCCCTACGTCTCTCCCCGTTGGCGTTATATCGCGATTACACTCATTGACCGGGTTCTGCCCCCTGTTCCGGGTGTCAATGAGTGAAATCGCCTGTTAACAACAGTAATCTTGAAGTGGGTTAACGAGTGGTGTGAAATCCAAGCATGCGCAAGGCTCGACGACTCTCGGTATTTCTCGTGATCCTGCTCGCTTCTAGTACCTTTTGCGCCGCACAGAAGGTACGCTACTTCAAAGCGGAACACGGAGTCGGCGCTACGTATGTGAAGCTCGCGTCGGACGGTCGCTACAAAGTAATCGACCGCGAGCATATGGGCGTTTTCCTTACTGACGAAGGGCGCTGGCAACAGACCGGCGATGTGATTTCTTTCAGTCCGACGAACCTCAAGAATCCCCCGTATCAGGCAACAGAGATTCGATACAAGAGCTATGTGTTCTTGGCAATCGCATCCGCCGATGCTGCTGCGGGGATCGTCATCGCCTCAAAAGACACCAAGAGAGACTTGGATACCGACCCGAAACACTTGCCCGATCACGTCCTCTTCAAAATCACGGCCCAGACGTATAACAGAGAGACGAAGCAACGTACCCGTTTCGCCACATCGGGAAGCAGCCTTGATGATTCGAGAAGTCGGCTAACTGGCGTAACATCCCCATTTCACTCATCATGCGGCGTTGCTTTTCCGCGAAGGCGCAAAAGTGCAACAACGAAGCCGACGAACGCGCAAACCGCAGTGAGAAAGGGGGGAAGGGCGAAGAGTAAAACCCCCGCCGGAGGACCTCCCACAATACCGAGTCGCTCAACGAGAAGTCTCACAAGAAAGTATCCGACGACACCACCGACGATGCCTGCTGCAAATCCTACGGCTGCCGCCGTGCCGACCGTCGGCATTCCTCCATCATAACTGGCGTAACATCCCGATTACACTCATCGAGGTCAATGAGTGTAATCGCCTGATAACAGAAACGAGCTGCTAATCTGCGGTGTCGATTATTTCGTAGGGAGTCGTGATGTGGGCCCTCCAGAGCTCAAGGATGCCGCTCCTGAGTTGGTATCGCCTGAACTCTGCCTCTTCGTGGGGGAAATTCTTGTGAGCATCGATCTGCAGTGCAAATCGAAAGGCCAATCCGCCTGTGACGGAACGGCGCTCTCCCGTGAATGACATAATCTCGGCGGATGTTCTTAAAAGATCGAAAGCAGTCCCACACTTTGGACATTTTGTGCGAATGCGCTGCGATGGAATGCCGGCAAGAGCCCCCGTCCAGTAAGCAAGCTGCTCGCCGCAGTGGCACTGTGTCTCCGATTCGGGGAAAGGCATCACATTCTCACCCGTCCAGTAGAAGTACTCGTGTCCGACGATGAGTCTTACTCCGAAATATGTGTGACCGGATTCTGGGTATGGGACAAAGGTGAATGGGAACTGCACGCGGGATTGTGTTGCGTCGTTCACCCACCATTCAAAAACCAGCTCATGACCTGAGTGAAAGGCCACCCAGCTTGGCTCAAAGCGAGTCTCCTGAAACAGCTCCGAGCGGCAGGGCTTTTCCCCGATCGGACCATCCCCCGGCAACAACTCCAAGAGCTTCGATTTTTGTGCGTCTGCATCGGGCCGGGGAACCCATCCGCCCTCGCGCAGCGCATTGGCCAGCGCTGCGATTTGTGCGGCATTGGGTCTAAATGCGCGATCCTTCGGTACCAGCCATACGCGATAATCAACGCCCATTCCACTATGATATTCGCAACTGGCGAAATATCGCCATTACACTCAACCCCCCCGGTTTGGGGGTCAATGAGTGTAATCGCCTGATTTCGTAAACTATCCAGACTCGTGTCCCAGATGGGCTTGTGGATTACCGTCGCGGCTTGGATTTTGGCGCAAAACGCGCAAGATACTCATTCGCAGTCCGCTGAACCTTCGGATTCGGCGCGTGCACCGCGGCGCGCATGAAGCGTGTCATGCGGGGGCGTGCGGTATCGGACAACATCACCACGATCTTCTCCATGGTCTCCGGTGGAGGGCTCGACTGGTATTCCGCGATCAGAGCCTCCACGATTCCCGACAGGTCGATTTTGTCTTCGCGTCCTTTCCATGACCCGAACCACTGTTTCGTCGCTGCGCGAATGTGCTCATCAGGATCGGTCGCAGCAGCGGACGCCAGCCGGATATCCGCGTTCAGCACGCTGTCTGGGTCGTCCTCTCCCAACGCCCACTGCAGCCCGGGACGACCAATCTCGCGTTTGCAATCATCGTCGCTCAGGAGCGCTTCGATGATGAACGGGACACCAATGTTATCCATGTCTGTCAGCACGCGCGCTGCCCATTCTGGATAGCCTTCACCAGTATCTTCGCACGCGGCCAAAATAGCTTGAGCGGCCGGTGCGCCGAGATGCGCGAGCTGCTGCCCAATTTGGAAGCTGTCGTTGTCCGAATGAAACGGCTTCAGGAGCGACAGGAAAACAGGGAGCTTGCTCGGGTCGTCGTACTTAGCCAGTATCTCTAGAAGGTCGTCGCGAATGGCTCCGCGTGAGGATGGCAATGCCTTCAGCAAACCGGAGAGTAAGGTTGGATCAGGATGCTGCAAGAGTTCCACTTTGGCCGCGCTGCGCATGGCTGGATCGGAACTGAAGAGGTGGTCCAGGCGGGTATCGTGTTCTGCCTGCCGTGCTGTAGCCAGCGGCTGAAACAGCAACACAAGGACAGAAATGGAGCAGACCGCTTTCCATGCGGGGTTTAGAGTACGCATGCACATAAGATTACGCCAACAGTACAGGCAAGGCGGAAGGCTCTTCTGGGACTGAAAATGTGAGTTGGGGGTTAAGGTGAGTTGCAGGTTGTTGCAAAATCGCCATTTCACTCATCGTCCTCATGGGCAGCGGTTTTGAGTGTAACGGCCCGTGAGCGTCAACTACTTGAAATCTTTCATTTGAAAGACGTAGCGCATGACCACATAGAACACCAGTAGGTATGCCGCCACAAATCCGAACCTGCGCCACCCCTTTTCTGACTTCGGCCACCATAACCAACAAGCCACTGATGCGAGAAGGCCGTGTGGCACTAGAACGAGGACTTTCAACCACTCCGGCCAGTTAGAAAAGTTCGTCACGTTGAGGAGATTGTAACGCGACCCTTCATCAACTGGCGATAAATCGCGATTACACTCATTGACCCAGGTCGTTGGCCCAGGGAAAAAAAAGCGTCCCGGATTGTTTTTAATCGCGGGACGCGAGTTCGAAGTGGTTTGAACGGCCCGAAAGCCCTCGTGAACGGTGCCGTTCGCCGACAGCCTAGATTTATCGGACGCTATCGTAAATAGCTCTAGGGCGCGAGCAATCGCGTTCGTGCCATGCTTGCCGTTGAGTTCTAGATTTGCCCTCGCCTACCTCGCACTAATTCAACCGAGTAAAAAAGAATACGAACTCAAATACGGAGAGCCTGTCTCCTTCAACGGGCGAAGGACTAATACGATGGATCAGAAAACAAAGGAACGCATCAGCGCGGAGGAGACCGCGCGGTTCATGGATACTCAGTTCGGACAGCTCGACCTGTCCGGCTCACCGGATCTCAACCATCCGCCCGCAGATACGTTTGAACTGCAGGATCGGCACGGCTTCAATCGGGTAGACGACGCCGGACTCGCGGGAATCAATCAGTTGAAGGCGCTGCTCGCCAACCCACCGCGTGAGGTAATTGAGGAACTCGCTAAAGAAACGAACAACCCCGACCTGATCGCCGAACTGGCGGACGAACGCTCTGAACAAGTAGCGCTTGAGTTCCGACGCCGCACTCCGGGCTATCTCAAGTGCGATGCGAACTGGCGATCAATGATTGAGACGCTGGCGCACAACTTCCTCGGCGAGGACAATCTCGATGCAGAGGATGCACAGGAGCTGCTCATCAGCGGTGGGTTCTTCACCGTAGAGAATCTCGCAGCCGCATTCCGAGCGTTGGACCGAGTAGGAGCCCTTGAGTATCCCTCGAATCATGCTCGCCCATTGAAAGAAGCGCAGCGCTTGCGCGCGGCACAGTTGTCCGCGAACGGTGATGTTCTCGGCGGGATCGTGGAATACGTCAAGGGCCGAATCGGCGAGGATGCTGCTTTCGAAGTCGCGTTCTCGCTGGACGATCCTCTCGACTTCACCACCAACCCAAAGGACCAGCCTGTCCTCGAAGAGGCTTGCTACTTTTGCTGGGAACACTACCGGAAAGACTATTCACCAACCACAGCTAGGCGTAAATTCCTCCGCGAGTACTGTGCCGGTCGCTTTGTAACGGTCGCGCTACTCGATGCTGCGTGGGAAGAATGCAAGCGGCTGGAAAGAGACGCGACGCGATCTGCGCTCTTCAATCAGGTCGAGCACGATACCAGCGTCCCCGGTGAAGATCCATCCGCTTTCGACCGACTGGACGACGAGGGCATTGTCGACTTGTACCACAGGACCCTGCGCGAGTACGCACAGACTGTTAAACGGCAATCCGGCGTGCTTGTCTAAGATCGGGAAGGGAGTAGTAAATGCCCAGGTTCATGCAGCCCAGGACCGCTCTTGCGCGGCTGGTTGAAGACGAGGAAGCGCCCGTGGGAGCTAGATGTAGGGCGCTGCGGCAGCTCGCTCACCCTCCGCTACTTCTACTTCGCAGACTGTTGGTCGATACGGCCAAGCGCACAAAGCCGGTACCCGCGCGCCTCCGTGCAATCGCTGCGTTAGCTTTTGCCCATGAAGTGCAACTACGGAAGGTCAAAGCGTCCTTCCGTGGACGGAAACAGAAGCAAGACAAAACCTCGTCGAATGCCCTGGGGATCAGCTAGCAAATGGCTCTGTTAAGAAAGTTGATAGCCAAACAGAAAGCCGACGCCGCGCGGGCAGCAGAGCAGGCAACGAAGCGCCGGGCTGCGCGGATCGCGCGGAAAGTTGCACGCGTCTCCGAAGAGTCGCAAAACGGGCTTGACGATCTTCCGCTGGAAGTAGCCGTTGCGATGGAGGAGAACCCAGCGCAGCCTGGGAAACCAGAGCCAGCAGCGGTCGGCGACGACTCCGTTGCAACCTTGGTCGCACGGCTGGAAGCAATTCGCGAGCGGATCTGGAGATTGCAAGCGGTGTTTGCAGTTTCTCTAAGCCAGGACGTTGCGCTAGAGGTGGATCGATTTCTTGTTTTGTTTCAATCGCTAGCTCAGCAGTTGAAGACGAAGGACGCAAGCACGCTAGACAACCTGGTGCGTGGCCATGAGGCTTTGCTTTTATCGCCGCCAGTCCGGACTAAGCCGACTGTTGGCCTCGACACGCAGCGCCTATGCGAACTGCGCTGGGAAGTGAATCAGACCCCGATGCCTCGCGCACCAAAGCGCACGGCTCACCATGTGCCGGACGGACTTGGCTGGATGCTGTGAGTTACATTCCCGCTGTTGAGCTTATCTATCGCGAGTTAGCGCGGCCTACAGCGGCGACGCCGATGCCTACCACGGAGGAACCAAAGGACCGCGAACTTACCCGTGGTGACGTGACAGAAATAATCGCTCGCAGGCACACCGCGACGCCGGAAGAATTACAGTTCATCATCGATCACCGCAAGGAATTGAAATTGACGGAAGGCGAACGGAACCAGCTCGCGGTCGATCTCACCATCACCATGTCACAGAAAGCGCGTCAACTGAACGGAAGACGCGAAGACGAAAACGCAATATTCATTCGGGAGATCTTGAAGCTAGCGAAAACACCGTTTGGCCTCATTCAACGTGAGTGGTTCGAACGTCGGTTGCAAGCTGGAGCCGAGGCGATCGCGCGCTGCAGAAATCATCATCCTCCGCGATGTAAGTGCTGGGCAGAAGAGCGGAGAATACTTTATAACGCCCAGGATGTGTGCGGCGAGAAGTCGCCGGAGGGATGGGCAGCGATGAAGTTGTATGAGGCGCTTGAGGAACTTGAGACGTCGTCGCGGCCAGAGCGAGCCTCGGGAGCGGTGTGATCGATATTCACCGCAACGATCATGCTTTCTTCAGTAACCGAGTAATCCAGACCAGAATCACCGCGCCAACAAAGGCCACGATGATGGAACCGATCAATCCGCCGCCTGGCCAGATTCCCAAGAGCCCGAAGACCCAGCCACCTACAACGCCGCCGAGGATTCCGAGGATGATGTCAACGATCACACCGTAGCCACCACCCTTCATAACCTTGCCAGCAAGCCAACCTGCGATCAGTCCGACCACGATCCAAGCGATGAATCCCATGCCTATTCCTCCTTGGTCTGCCTTTAAGCGCTGGCGAAGGAAATGTACACCTAGCCGTCGCGGTACTCAAGTGCCGCAAGAAAGGAAGGACACAGGCCTGGCCACTGCAACGGCTACTGACCGCTGAGCGCGCGGTCGCCGTACCACGTGCACTGATGCAAGATTAGAGAGCGACCACACATTCAAGGTAGGAAGTCCGAGAACTTACAAGCGCAGCGAAACAGAAGGCAGGCAGGACGGACTGCATTGGGCTCCGCAATCCGGACAAAAGAGCGCTAACCAGTAATATAGCGCTTGCGGGTTACGCGGCGTATGGCGGTGCGGCGCTCGCAACTCGCGAATTGCTACTCACCGCGCTGCTAGATCACTTAGTCGTTAGGCGGGACCTTGCTATTTACGTGCCCGCTTCTAATGCTGTTGACTAGTGCCATTATCGCGACAGATACAGCGGTAAAAGACGCGAATCCCAATAGGCTCATTCCGAGGCCCGCCATTCCGTACCTTATTCCGATCAAGATGGTTATGGCTGTCAACATCCACCCTTCGGTATGCGCTGAAACACCAATCATAGTCACAAAGAAGGGAGCCATGACACCTAACAGCAGTCCTGTTCCACCATCCCTGGACACACTGTCGTTCTGCCACAAAAACCAGATGACAACGGATATCGATATGGCGAAAGCGAGTATCTTTTCAAGTCGGCGCTGATACGACATTGGTTATCTCGTATGACTACGACAGAGCGTCCTACGATAGAGCGTGGACGATAGTCAACGGTAGCCTGATCGTATGGTGGATGCAAGACGCCACGATTGTCCGGAAGCACCTTGGTAACCGCGTGCGGGCGCTGCGAGAGAAGAGACGGTGGTCTCAGGAAGAGCTTGCGCACCAGAGTGGCCTGGCCCGGTCATTTACTGGAGCCATTGAGCGCGGGGAGAAAGATCTCCGGCTGACAACGCTCGTGAAGCTGGCCAACACCTTCAAGATTCCGGTCAGTCAGCTTTTTAAGTGATCCTACGCAGCCTTGCGAAGCGCACGCGCCAGTGTGTTAACGGAGATCCTCATCTGCTTCGCGATCGGTCGCAGTCCCGAACCCTGACTCTGCAACTTACGGGCCCATGCAATGTCAACCACGACCGGTCGTCGTCCCAGTATTCTGCCCGCCTTCACCGCGCGCTGGAGCCCAGCTTTCGTCCGCTCGCTAATGGCGATGCGTTCCTGTTCCGCCAGTGTGGCCATGATCGATATGACCACGTCACGCATCACGCCACAGCTATCGAAGAACGGCTCTTGGAACGAGCGCCACGAGCAACCGTAGCTGTCCAGGAGGGTCAAGAGGCGCAACGTGGCTCGCGTTCCCTCACGGCTGAATCGATCAAGCTTCCAGAAGAGGACCAGATCAAACTGACGCTGGGACGCGGCGAGCATTAAAGCCTCGAACTGTGCTCGATCCTTCTTCCCGGACCCGGTCACGACATCGACGTACTCAGCTACGATCTGCCAGCCATGCTTCGCCGCAAAGTCACGGAGCTGCAATAGCTGGTTCTCATTGTCCTGTTTACGCGTCGAGACGCGTGCGTAGATTGCAATCCTCATCGTTCGGCCTTCCCTATGTGGCATCATTTGTTCGTTTGTTGCGACGATTCCCTTTGGCTGCAAGTCGCTGAATCTGCATGACCGATTTTGCTGACGTTTATTGACACGCCTTACCGTCGGCCCTTCTTCTTCGCCTTCTTCTTCCACTTGGCCCATCGTGTCTGCACCGCCTTACGCGCCCGGCTGGATCGCTGCTCAGCGGTCATGCCTTCGGCAGCCTTCGCTCCGCCTGCCGTGCCTCGGCAGGCAGGGCAGTACTTCACAATCACAAGCTCGGTGTCAGTATGGATGGTGCAATGCTCTGCCATAGGCGTAAAAGTTAGCACTGGTTAGTATGAACTACAATAGCTCTATGGCCTCATCAGCTCTGGCGATTCCAGCGACGCGCTAGGGGATGGCGCGTTTCGGCCTATGCCGCAACGGGCAAGTCGAACTCCACAACAGTGGCTGGCTCAGCGTCCACTAGCTGGCACCCATGCAGGACTGTCTTAACCGTCGCTGCGATGGTTTCCACAGCTTCGAGCAGCATCGCGGGCGTCACTTTGTACGTCGCAAGGTAGAAGTCTGAGGGCGAGTGAATCCCGAAGTAGGAACAAACCGTATAGGCGGTAGCCTCGGCTCCCGCTGTTGCTTGCCGATTTCTCGACCATCTCGGGTCGTGATCTTGTGACCGTCTGCGGTCCAGTGCAAGAGCGAATGCGCGATCTCGTGAACCAGTGTCGCCGCTTGCGTTGTTACATCGGTCTCGGTAGTCCGAATCTCGATAGCCGTGCCCTTGGACGTACCAGCAGCGCCGTTCAGCTTGCACTTCTCGACGAAGTTTACCGTGACGCCTCGCGATGCCGAGAACCGCAACAACCGATTCAGCATGTCCTCGCCTCGCTCGCCCACAGACTTGGTTGGTAACTCAGGCAATGGCGTGCCATCAGTCTGTGAGATGTCAAAAACGTAAACCACTTTAAACCAGATGCGCTTGGTTTCCTTATCGCTGCCATCTGCAGCTTGCGCCTTGTCCTTGAAGAACATCGGGGCAAGGATAGCGATTCCTTTTTCGCCCTTACGAACAAACCTGCCACATTTCAACCAGGTATTAAATCCCCCGACAAAGCTCGCGTCTGCTCGTTGTTTCCAGATGAGCATTTGGTTGTGCCACGAATAATCCCAGAATGCTGCTGAGGCTTTGAGGTAGTTCCGGAATAGTTCAGACTGCCTGGCTGCGTCAGTGTCGTTGGCGAGCTGCTCGATGGTGCTGCGAATGCCTGCGTTCAGTTCGGATGCTTTGCTTTGTTTCTCCATTGAGATCTCCTTGCGTCCTGTTTGTACTAATCAGTGCCTAGTACCTGCGACGCACGGCGAGCATAGCCGCGATTGCGCGAGCAATCACACATAGCACTGCCAAGTACAAGACAACGCACCAAATAAATTTCTTGACACGGTTCCACAGATTTCAGCGGTGAATCGGACGCATAAATAGAGCGCTCATTCACGAGCGAGTGCTGATCTGCAATAAGTGAGCTCGTCCTCAGCGGGGCAACAAACACGCGAGCAACGGCGCAGGGGGGAAATACGAGACCAGGAGTGGATTGGCAGGGGAATAGCGCGCGAAGTGCAGGGCTGGAAAGGCAGGATGGCGAGAGTACTACTTTACGAATTGTGGCGGAGACCAGGGCGGGCTGCCCCCCTTGACCACCTTGCGTGAAGCCGGATCACTTTGCGGACTATTATGAGCGCAAAGTCGCGGGACAGGCTCAGCACGTGAGCGGGAAGCAAGGGTCACTCCCAGCTCGATCGCGCCTAGGCCGCGCAGCTCGGTAACTAACAGAACGAGTAGGTTGATGGCAAGAAAATGGGAGTGGGTTCGGAATGAACCCACGCTTAACTTAGTAAGTCGTTGACAACACGATCAACGATCGGCAATAAAGGCAGGATTGCTAAACTCTTTGCAATAGACCGGCAGCAAAACCGGGCTGGGAGAGCAATCTGGCAGGCATTGGCGGGGGAATAGCGGCCAGATACAGTCGTCGTAGTTGTTTCCACGCCATCTTTCTCTGTTACGGTTCGAGTTGTGTTGGTCACTCCACCTGAGCCGAACCCTCCGATAACCGTTGTGCAGTTGCACGGGCTCTCTACATTTGCGGCGGGATTTTGCGCCAATTAATGTGAGAACCACAGATGCAACCAAATCTCGATAACTACCGCGGTAAGCAGGGCTACGTTGGTACGCGGGAAAATCCATCCCGCTCCGTGAATCAGATTTCGTAGCTTCAAGACGGAGATCCATACCGCAAAACCGGCGCAGATGAAGATGGCCCAGAGTTTCGGACCACGAATAGACGGTTCGAGAAGCGAGAGACCGTACCCTAGTATCGCCACAGCTATCCCGAGTGCGTAGGGACTCTTCCGATGAGCATTCTGTGGAACGGATTTGGCTTGTTCGATCATAGGCTTGAGGCACCCTTCTCCCTAGAAATTTTCTAGTGCGAAATTGGTATATGCTTGCATCGCGGAAGCCCCCCACTCACGCACGAGTTCCTTCGCACTCTGGTAGCCTTCTTTAACGTCCTTAGCTGCAAGGATCCTATTAAGTCCTTCTGCCACCCCAGTCGAGTGTTTAACGACGTCACGCGCTGAGAGGGCAGCAGTAGCGACGTTGCCTATATTCTCGGCGTTCTTGGCGTTCGTCACAATCAACGCGTTGGCGGCGACAGGGTTATTCGCGATGTTTATCCCCTGCTTGGCCTCTTCGGCGGTTCCGGCGTCAACCTTACCAGCACCTTGAGCAATGTCAACGATGCCGTTACCGACCTCGGCGGTACCTCCCAAGACAGCGGCAGCTAAGCCCAGTGCCGCCAATGAGCCGCCGCCAGTTTCGGGAGCAAGGACAATCGCGAGCCCGATCGTTCCAGCTCCTAATCCGACCTCGCCCGTACCTTTTCCGACGGTATTCCAGTTAGTGCCTTGATTTTGCGCCGCACCGTGTTGATTCGGCGACACGGTGCAACTGGCAGCTCCATTGAAACAAGCGGCTTCGGAATCCCCGGATTGCTGTTGCCAGTGCCCATCAGCGTCGATGCGGTTCAGCGGCCCGTTTTCCACGTAGCTATATAGATTCAAGGTTTGCGGATCACCGAACTTAGCATAGGGTACGCTGATGGGTCTCGCTGCCCAATCCGGTGTCATAAACCTTCCCAGGCCAGAAGACTCATACCGTGCTCCGAAATTGTCCAGCCCCGATTCTAAATCTCTCTCCTTGCCGGTGAGCTTGTAGTTCTGAAACACTGGCCTCGTGCAATATTCGTTCTGCTCCCCGCCGTAAGGATAATAGTCGATGTCCTGCTCGCAAGCCGTTCCCGTGGCATTTTCCACCACAGCGTGCGTGCCCAGATGATCGGAGAAGTAATAGTGGACCGCTCCTGAGCTATCGAGACGCGCGATGCGCTGACCGTTAAAGAAGATATAAGTATTTTGCACTCCCCCCGCCAGATTCGTCTCAGCGCGAGCATCGCTATCAATGCCTCTCCAATATAGGGTTCCCGTGGCACCCTTCCCACAAGTTCCCGGCGTATTCCCTTCGGTGCATTTTTCAACCCTGCGTCCGTCGCCGTCATAGAAGTACGAATATCCACCCGTCGCTATCAACCGGTTCTCAGCGTCGTAGATGTAGGATACATAACCGCTACTGGCAAAGTTTCCAGCGGCATCGTACCCATAGCCTGAGAGCTGATTGTTTGTATTAGCGGACGTGTCAAGGTCCTCCGTGTAAGTCTTACCCGCTATCCCCGCCTTGTTCGTCAGGTTACCCCAAGCGTCGATAGTAAATGCTTCACCCCACTGTGTGCCGCTCGAATAGCCGCTCGCAATCCTGTTAAGCGAATCGTAGGTGACCGTTTCCGTGCGCGTGCTGTCACGGTTGTTCACAATCTGATAGACGTTGCCGTTATCGCCCAACGGGCTGGCGGGGAAACTGCACGGGGCCGTATTCACTGCAACGCCGAGGTGGTAGTCGAAGCAAAGACTGAACACCGTTCCTGAGGGGCTCGCCGCAGAAAGCAGAATCGGTTGCAAGCGATTGTCATAGGCGTTACTCGTCTGGATTCCGGCGAAGCTGGCGGTCATGCCCATCGTCATTGAGGTCAACTCGCCGGGCGGTGCATAGGCGGCGCCAGTGACAAACGTCGTGCTGCCACCGGCGTTCGTTGCGGTGAGCGGGCGACCGGCGCCGCTGTAGGTATAGACCACGCCAGAGCTGCCAAGATTCGTTAGACTCGCTATAGAGCCATCAAGATTGTAAACGTCGACCGCCGAGTGAGCCGGTAAGCTGGCAAGTGTTTGCAGCGTCGACAACACTCTGCCCATCTGGTCGTGCGCCCAGGAAGTAGCTCCTGAACCGTCGCACATGGCCGTTCGCCGATTAATAGGATAGTTGTCGGTATCTGCCGGAGGCTGGTTAACACAACCGGTGGGTGCAACGCCATCGTAGCCATATAGAACGCCAGCAGTGGAAGGATTAGAAGTATAAGTATCCGCGTAGCTCTTGCCGGTAAGACGGTTTAAGGCGTCATATGTGTAGGTAGTGGTGACGGTTGCAGTGCCAGTCGAGGGCTGATTCGGGGATGGGGCGGTCTTGGTCAGCACATTGCCGTCACTGTCATAGACGTAGCGAATGGCGCCACCCGGAAAAGCTCCCGTGGCTGAACTCGGGCACGTAACCATTTGCACTTCTGGATTCGCGGCGCACACGATCCGAGACAACGAATCATACGTAAAGGTGCGAGTCCGCCAGTTCGACGAACTTGTGCTCCCGCCCTTCTGGTTAACGCTCAGCAAGTCGCTCAGCGGATCGTATGCGTAATCCGTCTCGTAATTGAGACCGTTCGGGTCTTCCCATACGCCAGTCAGCCTTCCCAAACCGTCCACACAGGATGTACGCTTATTTCCTATTTCATCCGTAACGGTCGTGCAACTGCCCGCATAGCTGGTCAGAAGCTTGGAGCCATCCGGTTGCGTAACAGTTGCGATCCTGCCGAGTCCGTCATACAAGTGATAGGCAATACCGTAGGTCGTATCGCTCGTCGTTCGGTAAGGATTCGTTACAGAGTATTCTCTGCCGTCCCCATCATAGGCTGTGTAAACATAAACCGTGCCTTGAGGATCAGAAGTCAACTGCGACTCGGTCTCTCGTCCAAAACCATCCACCGATTCAATCGTGGTCTTGTTCAGGGACGACGTAATAGCTTCGGTGGTCGTAACTGTGAACGGAATCGAAGTTTCTGTGTATAGGTAACTGGTTTGACCGCCGTCAGGGTATTTGACTTGAACGACACGTCGCATGTTGTCGTACGAGTAAGACGTTAGCTGCTTGTTGGGGTCGACCTTGGTCAGCATCTCCCCAGTGTTGTAGTCGTAGGTGAAGGTCGTCGTGTGATTGAGCGCGTCCTGGAGGCTGGTTAGATACCCTCCAGCATAAGTAGTGGAGTAGAAATATTGTGTGATATTGCCGACTGGATCCTGCGTTTTGCCAAGCATGCCCGCGTCATAATACGTGTTCGTGGTTGTCAGGTTCGTGTTCGTAGTGTTGAGCCAACGGCTGACAGCGGTGAGATTCCCCCTATACGCGCCATTCGGTGCTGTAGTGAACTGCGTCGTCACTCCGGAGGATAGGAGACTTTGGCTATCGTAGGTGTTCGAAGTATAAGCCTGCTGGGCGCCGGATGCGTTAACGATTTGCTGGGATGAGAGTAGGTTAAGCAGATTTCCGTTCAGATAGTTTGCGTTCGTCAGCGCCAGCCAAGCGTTGTTGACCTGTTTCAAAACCGGTCCGGGCGCGCTTGCGCCGTAGTCGTAATACGTGTCGGAAACTACCTTCCCGTAAAGATCATATTCGAGATAGCCTTCTGGGTAGTTGGCGAATCCGGAATCATACGATTTCGTCTCCTTGCTGATTTGTCCATTTGGCCACGCGGTGGTCATAGTAAGCGGCACAACATTAACTACCCCGCAAGAAGGGCTTACATCATAAGGATTGGCAGCATAGTTATAAGTTGTGCTGACCGTTTTCAATAAGTTGGCGGGTGCTACAGATCCTTGGTAGTATTGCACTTGCGTGTCGTACTTCGTCCCCGGAGCCCCACAACTGGCTAGGGCTGTTAGCGTATGCACTTCGTTGTTACCGAGTGGGTCCGTGATAGTGCCCCCTGCATAACTCCACGTCTTAGCCCCACTGCCATCGTTCGCGTTGACCGTGCGGCTTGTCACGGCAGGAATGTACTGCGGCTCGTTTTGATATTCGGGCGGCGTGTTCCACGTATACGAGATTGTCCCGCCTGTCGGCAGCGTCATTTTACTCAAGAGACCCGCATTCACGGTCGAATCGCTTGAGTTTGTTCCTCCCTTATATTCAAACTCCCAAGCCGTGCCATTCGGTAGAACGATACTTTGCAATTCAGTGAAAGTGCCGTTCGGCTCTACACATTGAGTGTCCGCCGGACAAGGTGATGGAAGGGCGTTGATCTGAATATGGACTCCGGCATAGCAGAACTTGAAGGTCACGGTGCCGCCATTTTGATCTGGCGGCGTCCACAAGGAGGCAGACGTCGTAGGCAAGGGCCCAGTGCAGCCGGTAAAGTTGGTGGTCGTCGGATTTGAGGCGCTTAATGGAAAAGGAATCGTGCGGCCCAAGGTATCGACTACGCTAGTCCCAATCGTCATTTCGTTGCCATTTGAATCCTCAGCGGTCACCGAGCCGCTCGACGGATAAGTGTACTGAATGCCGTTTGCATCGATGATGGTGTTGGGACTGGTTCCCTCCTTCACATAGAGCCAATAGCCGGTCGCGTCAATCGATCTGTAAACGGGGCCCTGCCCGGCGGAATCCACCGGTGCGGTCTGGTGTCCTCCTCCGTCCGAATCCCAGATCGTGTTGTTCCAGCTTTCGGGGTTGTTGTTCACCTCAACGCCGGAGATGTAAGGCAGACCTTCCAACGCCTGAAAAAGGGCAGGCGGTTGTGCGCTCTCAAACGTATCAAGACAACGAGGGTTAAGGTAGGGACTACAGGTCTGGGTGTAGGTGTAAACGGGATTGTACCAGTGCAGCGCAAACTCGACACGCAGCTTCCCGCCACGCTGCGGATATGAAATCAGAGGGATGTTAGCAATTAGTTTGGAGGTCTCAAGACTGATGTGTTCGATACTGCTACCGTGGTAAGCCCCATAAGCTTTCACTCCGGCTCCCCCAGTCGGATCTGCGGTTTGCGCAGCCGCTTGGAAAGAACCCAGAGTCAAGAGAAGTAGTATTGCGCCGACTGACAAGCTAGCCACAAGCCGAGCCATGATCTTCCTCCGTACAAGATGAACAAACTGCTCCCGCCAGGCTCGCCCCCGGTTTCGTCATTGCGACCTCGAAACTGGTGCGACCCGCCAACAACTTGCTGGCGCGATCTGCTCAACACTTCTTTGGAAGCAGCGGTCAGGATTACTGACGGAACTGAGAAATCCGCCGCCCCCCTGGCGAATCCCGCTCGCTGATTGCCGCGAACCATACACTAAGAGCTGTGGATTGCGTGAGCTGAATTGTGTTTGTTACGAAATCCGAACGGGGCGGGCATTATCATGAGGTTAGAGTTCGCGACATTCGTCACAGTCAACTGTTCATCGTTCGGAAACGCGAACATCGGCCCATGAATATGTGACTCATCGGCTGTGTACGGATCGGATGCAAGCCACGACAATTACAGGCAATGCCACCCGATATCCGCATCCGCTTTGGCCGCGCCATCCGGCGTCTGCGCGAAGAGCAGAGGATCAACCAGGAAGAAGCTGCGGAGCGGTGCGGACTCCACCGGACGTACTACAGCGGAGTTGAACGAGGCGTAAGGAATCTCTCACTGGTCAACATTGAAAAGATTGCCAAAGGGCTGAGGACCAGCCTGCGGAAGTTGTTTGGCCGCGTCTGAGATTAAACGAGTAGATACGCTCCCCTACCGAACACGGCGCTCATGAATGAAGCGATTGAGTACGCTGCGATAAAGCGTGCAGCCCGAGACTGGATGCGCGTCATCACTTTCCAGCGTTGTGCCGAGGGTGCCATTACCTGCCATTACCGATGACATTAGACTGATGCGTTGTCACACGCGTATTTTAGTCTGGCGAGACCAATTTTCTTGGTGGCTGGGCTTGCAGTACAGGGACGAGCACGGGGAAAGACGGATGCCAGACATCTTTAAGGCAGGAGATAAGGTTCCCACTACGGGCGTTTACAAGACGGTCCACGCACTGCAGCACGCACCGCCACATTACGTCACGGCAATATATGGAAACGTATTCCCAACATGCGTAGAATGCTCGGACAACGTCCGGTTTGAGATCGCGCTGTTCGCAGTTCACGTCAACGCTCACCCTCTGTTCATGCAGTAGTCGTTGATGCGCTCTTGTGGTCCCTGTGGTCCTGCTATCATCAGCCAGGGGGCCCCACAAATGGCAAACGTGTCTGCAGTGGTTCAGCAGTTGAAGAAGGAACGTGAACGCGCACAAGGCGAAGTCGAATGTATAGACGCTGCGCTCGCAGCTTTGGGAAGCATCGGCTCGAACGGTTCGTCGCGCCAGCACTCTTTATCTGCCGCCGCTCGCCGAAGGATCAGCCTGGCACAGAAGGCGCGATGGGCAAAGCAGAAAGCAGCAATGCCTAAGCGAACGGTCTCAGCAGCAAGCCGCAGAAAAATGGCAGCAGCACAACGGACAAGGTGGGCAAAGGCGAGGGGCGAGAAGAAGGCTGCTTAGCGACGCAACGGGCTCGACGACAGCAATCCAGACAGGATGCGTGTGACCTCTGGCATTAGCCCGTCATCTCCTCTTCCTGCCTTTCGATTCCAAGTATCTCCTTAAGGTCAAACCGACTTGCTTCCTGAATGTGTCGCGATTCACATATTTGGTCGTACCATCTTTCGTTTTCGCCTTATAGTGCATCAGGACCGATGTGCTCTTAATCGACCGTCTTAGCTTTGGGATCTCCTCGTCAACATATGTGACTGGGTCGAGCCGAGTCATCTTCATCAACCTTTTCAGCACCTTGCCCAATTCGTCGGGACCAACCGGGATCGGAAAGCCTACGATGTATTCAACCGGGGCGCGGCCCTTAACAGGCGACCAAGCGTGAGCAGCATATGCAGAGCAACACGCGCCCAACCATAGCGAAATTGGTCGCGTCTTCCGCTTTAGCGCCTTCGCAAGTAGATCCCACAATTCCGGCCAGTCGATGCCATCGGCGGTTGATGTCCCTAAACCATCAGCATCGCCGTGTGTGCTGAAATATAGAAATTGCGCATTCGGGTTCCGGTGCAGCCACCTTTTGATTGATGCTATTGCCTCCTCTCTGGAAGTAACGTTGGCAAATCTGATTTCAACCTCGTCGTGGAACTTGGCCCAGACATCCTCAGCTTCCATCTCGTCTCCGGGCCTAAGCCACTGGATGAAAAGAATCGGAGCAGTATTAAGACCATGCTGCTTTCTCTTTTTCTTCATTCCGTTCAGCCTCACCGTCGCTTCTTCCTCTCGTTTGCGACTGACTGCGCTTGCATCCACTCACAGACCGATGGCCAATTAAACCGCAGATATCTTCCGAGCTTGATTGCGGGTAGGGAATTCCGGCTGCGATGACGCATCTGGTCGTAAACCCATGTGCGACGAACTTTGAGGCGTGCGGCCAACTCGTCAGGCGTCAGGATGTCGGACGGATTCAGGATCGTTATTGGTTCGCTTTTGTCTCGGCGTTCGCGTTTCCCTTGCCTCATGCCTAGTCGTCGATGGGCTCTAAGTCTTCGGCAAGAAATTGGTGCGCGATGGCTTCGTCGTCAAACTCCACTTGGATCGCTTCACCAGGTGCGCTATCAGCAATTACTGTTCCGGTTCTGTTTCGGTGCCAGGGATCTACATTCGCCAGTGGTTTGACTCGCACTCGTTCACCACATCGCATATCGATCTACCTCAATCGCAAATGGGGAAGGATGGATCACGAAACTCGCCAGAAAGTCTAGCGCGAAACAATCAGCAGGGCGCGGCTACAGTGCCAATGTTCGGGTTTTGTAACAAGACGCCACGAGGACGAACTCGTGACCGCAGTAACTTGTGCGGTGAGTGCCTGGCAGCAACAATTAACAATCACCGTCTTAGGAGTCAATTCCATGAAGAAACTCGGACTACTGCTCGTGTTCGCTGCATCGCTGTCGTGTCTTGGTCAAGGTACACGGCCTACCATTTATGTAGAACCACAACAAGGCTTTGAAACCTACTTAACTGCGGCGATCTCCAAGAAAAATGTTCCCGTTGATGTGGTGATAGATCAAACGAGGGCAAACTACGTCCTCAAAGCAGCGCCTGTCGAAATCAAGACTGAATCCACGGGTGGCAAAATCGCACGCTGCTTGTTCGCCTACTGCGCCGGAATTGAGGACAAAGGGAATGTTTCTGTGCAGCTAATTGACACGAGTTCAAGTAAGGTTCTGTGGGCCTACTCGGTCGCCAAGCAAAAGGGTGGCAGCAAGAACTCACAGTCGATGGCGGAAGCGGTTGCCAAGCATCTAAAAGAATTTGTGGAGAGTAAACCGGCGAAGGAGATCCTGACCTCGGCAGCCACGCAGCCGGAGCCTCAACCCGCTGTCGACAACTTGCAGGCGGACTCCCATGTTGAATCCGGACCCCCGATTCAGCCTGCGAACATAATAGTGAAATCCACGCCTCCGGGCTGTGACATAAACGTTGATGGGAAATTTATGGGTAGCACTCCATCCACCATCCAGTTGACTCCTGGAGATCACCAGGTTTCTATCGAGAAAGAACAGATGACACCCTGGCAGCGGACGATGACTGTGACGGCTGGCGGAAGCTCTAGCATCGATGCGACGTTGGTGAAGCCGCAATAGCCGGGCAGGAAGCGAAGAAGAGCATCTAATATGGAGGTAGGACTTCACATCGAACGGCAGGCTGGAGAGGTCTGATTTGAAAGGCGTCCCGTGACTCGGGCCGAGTCTGGGCGCTTTAATTTTGCAGAGTGATGAAGCGTAACCGGGCCGACGGAATCGCCAGGCAGAAACGAGATCGCTACTCTTCTCCTCACCGCATATATGCCGCGCGGGCACGCTCAGCGTGGTCGGATCAACCTGCGCCGGGGCGTGATGCTCAAAAGCTACTATCTCCGTGCCTTTTCATGCTTCTGCCAGTCCGCCAGGACCGCTTTGCAGGCTTTTTTCGCCAGACTCCCGGTAGAGCCTTGCTCGGAATAGATTAGCGACTTTCGACCATCCGCGACCATGAGCTGTGAGAACTCGGACACGACTAGAAAACCACCCCTGGCCACGAGGTTCAAGCTCATGAAGTAGTCCGGCTTGGCCGTCTCGTCGAGCGTCACTTCCATCCTGGGGCAATTCTTCAACAAGATCCGCGATAGCGACATCACGGCATCGCGCTTGCTGATCTGGGTGCTGCCAGTCGCCGCACCCACACCGTGAGAGGCTCCGGCAACCGCGCCAGATTGAATGTTGACCAGAGCATTGCCGGAGATGAAAACCAGCGGTCCCTTAGTATCGGGCTCGCTTTGCGCGGACGCGAGCCCACACGTGGCCAGCAGTAATAGCGTAAATAGTATGCCGTATAGCGTCTTGCTGTACATGAAGTGCTCCTTAAAGCTGCCCCACCCCAAGACTGCGATAACGAAGATAATGAGGCAAGGCAGACCCTCCCCGCACGCCTTGCGGATACTCGGAAACGTTATGGTCTCTGACCAACATTCTGTCAGTGACCCTTATCACTGTCATCGGTACAGTGAGGTCCGCCAGAGTCGCCAGGCAAAATGGAGTTGAATTATTCTTGAGCAGCAGACTTCGTGTTTATATCCAGACGGGCAACATGAACAAATACACGTTCACTTTTAAGATCACGCCTACTGTTGACGTGGAATACGCACTTACCGTTCCTCCGTTCGACGTTGCGCTGCAAAACTCGCTGCTGATGCTAAGAGCAACGGCAGAGGTTGGAGACGAGCAGCACCTGAGCAAGCAGGCCGACGAGATAGCGCACAACTTGGCCAGAAGTCTATCTTATGCGCTAGCTGCTGGGTTTGACCTTGAATGTGTGAGTCGCCACGCTTACCTTGAGACCGGTCAACAGAGGGTTACAGCTACTATTACCTTCAATATTAGGCCAGCCGACTTCGAAGAGCAGGAGGCGGCCAAAAGACGCGAGCGGCAAGCCGCCCAGTCGCGGGTTGAGAATATTGCGCGGCGTCAGACGATCGACCCAAACCTGCGAGATATGTTGCTGCATTGGTCCAGATACGCTACCGATTCCGAGGGCCGTCTGCACCCGCTCTACGATGTGCTTCAAGTCGCAGAATGCCTATATCGAGGACGCAAGAATGTGGCACTCGCGCTCAACGTCAACGAAGCAGACCTCAGCGATCTCGGGCGGATCAGCAATGACCCGTCGGTCTTGAACGGTCGCCATCCCGGACGCGCGCTCGGACCCCATCGAGTCGCCACGGAATCCGAAGTGAAGACCTGTGAGCGGGTTGCGCGAGCCATTATCGAGAATCAAGCAACAAAGACCGCTATCTAGTCTCCGATTGTTGACTCCCGTCCGTCGGCGAACTCAACCCTCCACGTAGCGCCAGCCCCGATGGTTAGCGCGGAAGATCACTTCTTCGACTTCGATACGGCAATAATCTTGTAGGTCTCCGAGGCGTCCTTCTTGCCGTCGAGCGAAACCGGCCAGATCAGCTTCGCGTTGTCCCCGTGAAACTCAGCGACAAAATCATCCACTAGCGGAACGCGGCAGGAGCGCACGTTGCCCGGTCCGGCAAAGCGCTCCTGGAACTTGCTAGTGCAGTTGACGACAGCGGCGTCGCCGTTGGGTAGCTGCAGGGTTAAGGTAGCGCCGCGAAGGTTTAAGTTCTGCGCGATTCCGTTGAAGCTGTTGACGAAGGCGTAGCTGTAAGGCACGTTCGAGTCCTGGCGCGCGATCACGGTTACGTTGACCTTACCCTGTGCTGCGCACAGGGTGCTGAGAACTAGAATTGCAAAGATGGTTTTCACTGGTTTCTCCGTTCCGCCCCATCGTACGCGCGCACTCCGGTTACTACCAATGGTACCTTGGTGCCACGCCGGGGCCAGCACTACCGGAGTTGTAAATGGGAGTTGATCATCCAGTCGTCACTCTGCCGACATCCTTTAAAGCCACTTGACAACGCCACTCATCGGAATCCGCCGCACTCTTCGGCGCGGATATTAACATGTCACTGCCCTTCCTTCGGAACGGTGTAAACAACGTCAAACGGAAGACTGTATATCTTTATGCATCTGTTGCCACTAGGCACTGGCCTACACTGCGCGGTTGCTGCATTCAGATCCTCGAACGCATACGTCGTGCCAACGTTCAACTTTGCACAGAGGTTGGTGTCCGGTCCTCGCTGTCCACAAGTTATAAGCCAATCCTCGTGTCGGGTTGTACGCACCGACGCGGTGCACTGCACGGTATAACCGTACCAAGCTGTGGCGGAACAGTCTGAGCGTTCCACGGTCAGCTTAGGATGAGGAGCGGCTAACAATAGCCCTATCAGGATTCTGAGTCCGAGGAGGTTCACAAACTCTCCTTGTGATGGTGCGGGGTTCGTTGCGGTCCAATTCGTTTTCTATTGCGCGGCGTCGCTCTCGTTCTGCCGCTGCAGACCAGAGATCTGCTTCACGCTCCGACCTGCCGTATCCAATCTCTGATCGCCGTTGCAATCCGCTCGATGTCTTGAATCCCTAGCTCGCCACTGTGCATGATTACATTTCGCGATCGCTCGACAGTCGAGATGATTTGGCGCATCCAGTCCTGAGACTGCAAATAATCCTCGAACAACTTCCAGTTCTGGCTTGCGATGGCGGCTAAGTCACCGAACTCTGTATAGTTGATCGGCTCATCGCCTCGTGGAGTATGCCAACGGATCTTTTCCTCTTCCGCGCGCCGACTCTCAGCTCTTGCTCTGATTTTATCGGACACAGCCGTAATCCACCAATCCGCTCCTATGTTCTCCAGCAAGACCTTACTAACAAACTCTCGAACCGAGTTTTCGAACGCTGTGATCGCGACGTACACCACCGCCATCCTTTGCGCCCTGGACACAAGATCCTCGTCGAACGCGTCTATTGGAAGTCGAGAGGCTATTTCAGAGTCAAGGTGATCGGAGAGGCCGAAGTGTCTGACACGACCTACATTGTCCAGTGCTTCTTCGGTCAGCAGTCCGCGAAACACGAAAGAGTAGAGGTCGTCGCTCATAGTAAGTGGCTCGTTACGTCAGGTGTTTTCGAAGTGCCTGGAAGATTGCATCGAAGACGGCTGGATCTCGCGACTCAGGCAAGTGGATCTGAATGTCATAGTGCAGTTGTAGTGGTTGGCGAAGTACGTCCGGGTCAGATGGAGGCCCCAAAAGGGACGCCGCCGTGGCTGAGGGAGCAGCGGGTTTTGCAACCGCTGGCTGCTGAGCCTCGGGAGGGGCGACAGCGGGCACGGCTGCCGGTACTCGTTCCACAGAAGGAGATTGCCAATCAGCAAGATCCGCGAGCGCTCTGAAAGTGTTGGCCATCAGAGAGACTACGTTCTCCGACTTTTGCCCTTGGGTTAGTGTACGAAGCTTGTTCTTTACCTCATCAACTGTAAGAGTCTGCGCAGACTTATTGATAGCGAAGAGGTCTGAATACGCCTCTCGGAGGGCTTCGGCGAGAACCCTTGAGGCTTGGGTCTGGTCAAGGTATTCATAGTAGCGCTTGGTCGGCACGCCGCTTTCATCGATGAAGCCCAAGCCTTTAAGAAGTCCAATAAAAAGTCGATCGTTTGAACTGCTGAAATCAAGCTGCGTCAGGAACTTGTTCGTAAATCGTTCTGGTGCCTTGGCGGATTGGAGAGCATTCAAGAACGCTTCTAGGTTCTTCGTCGTTACAAGATATGCATTTGTTAGTGCCATGCTCTTTCCTCTTTAGGTGGCGGTGATTTGTCAGGCGGTAGACCGGGACTGCCATCCTCGACACACGCAACCTACAAACTCCGGTCACTTACGCATAATACGCCCATAGCGGATACTCCATAATCTTCTCGGTCCACCGATAGGGGAGAGCCCGGCCAAGCCGCCGAGCCGCGCGGCTTAGAACAATCTCGCCTGCACCAGGGTCTGCGCCAGCTCTACGCGCGCAGCGCATTCTTCATCATCGTTGGCGACGTGGTTGATTCTTGGGCTGATCGGGTAGCAGCTCATCGCGTTCGCATCGTACGGCTTCAATATCTCTGCCACCGTCTCCTCATCTTTCATCCCAGGATCGAGCCAGAGATCGTAGCTGTCAGGGTCGAGTATGACCGGCATCCGGTCGTGGATCGCCGAAGTCACGGCATTCGGCGTGGTGGTAAGCATCGAGCAAGTCTCCAGCGTCGTACCAGCCGGATCTTTCCATCGTTCCCAAATCCCTGCGAACGCGAACAGCGCTCCACCATCAACCTCGAAGCAGTACGGCTGCTTGGACGCGCTTGATCGCTGCCACTCGTAAAAACCGTCAGCCGGGACAATGCAGCGGCGGTACCTGAGCGGATCGCGGAACGCAGGCTTCGTCGCTGCCGTTTCTGACCTGGCGTTAATCATCTTCGCTGCGCCGGACGCATCCTTTGCCCACGACGGAATCAGGCCCCAGCGCACCATCGATAGTTCACGATGGGGCTCTTTGGGATGCTGGCGGATGACCGGGATCGGCTGGGTGGGAGCGATGTTGTAGCGCGGTGTCCAGTCTTCTCCTCCAGCGCTGTCGAAGTACTCTTCGACAAGCTGCTTTCTTCGCGAGAGTCGGTAGCGCCCGCACATCGGAAGATTATGGCAGATCAGATGGGCGTTTTAAATTCTCCATCCCCTCGCGACTCTCAGTTTTGGTGACATTAACCTTCCTGACGAAACGCTTTCGGACGACTTTGCACTATGTGGATGGATGGAACAGAACGGGCCCTAGTCGGTTGCTGTCCGCCTCAGCGGTTACGAATCCCCTCCACGAAGCCGTGAGCCAAAACACGCTGAGCCGTGAGCTAAAACGCCTAGAAAATGTGAAAGCGGGCGAACCTAGGGAGACTGACACGGGCAAAGTCTTGAATACAAAAAGAGGCCAGACTTTGGTGGGAAACGTGCATCCTCGATGATCAAATCAAAGGCTTGCGGTGCTAGGAACCAAGATTTATGACCTATGTGATGACAAAACCGTGCCCGGTTTGCAAGCAGCAACTGACCAAGCAGCGGCCCACCGATACTGTGCGGTGCGCCTGTGGTAAACATGTTTGGCAAGGCTAGGTGAGTCACTCTTTAACGATTCGCGACCACCCAATCACCCCAAAGGGTTAGGCGCTCTTTGCCAGGATTACAGCGTCAGGTGGAATATACGCTCCGATTTGTTCGAGCATCGCCAGTCGATCCCAGTTGTCCCACCCTTTGACTATCTGTCCATTGACGATATGAGCGATTGACATACCTGTGATCTCGACCCTCTTGCCGGTAGCTGGGACGCCCAAGCCATCTCCGTTATGCGTCATCGTGGCTGACCATCGCACGGCGACCTTATCGCCGATCCCGAAAGCATCTTCTACCTGGATGTCCGTCTCGGGGAACGCGTTACGAATCTTGTCGGCGAAGGCTGCGAATTCCTTGGGCCCGTGGATTACCGCCTTGGGGCCGGTCTGCCCAATCAATACAGCATCAGGAGCGATCAATTCGTAAATCGTTTCGTTCTTGCGCTCTGCCCACACTTCACGATACCAACGCCTCATCAACGAAATATTGTCTGAAGTCGTCATGGCAAACTCCTTGATGCCCGATGCTAGACCACAGAAACTCAAAAGACAACGCTCCGGAAAGGAATTTGTCCACGAGAAATCCCCGCCTCATCAAGCCGCGTTCCGGGTCATGTCTGCGCATTGGCGGCCTTTGTATTCAGAGTCCGGCATGACGAGATGCCCGCACTTCTTGCAGACAAACATTGACCATCGACGTGTTCTGTCATGCGTTTGAAATTTCGTCTTCGACGCAGTACGGGCAGCGAACGGGATCAGGGCCGCGCATAGTCGTCGATGAGACCACAGGCATGTTACGGGAAGATGAAAGGCCCTGGCCGACCTTGTCCTAAGCACTGTGGGGACCACTCTAATGTTGTTTTTTATGCTTTTCGGGGGGTGTTTTGGACAGGTCATCGATCAAATCGTTTGCCCGGCCATCAGGCAAGATACGAACGACGCGAATATTGCCTCCGACCTCATTTGGATTGACTTGCTCTTCAATCTTGATAAACACCTTAGCGAGGGCAATAGATTCATCGAGAGAGATGGGCCTGTGGGAAATGATGTTTTGGAATGCCTTGGGGCAAGTGGCCATTGCTTGCTTATACGCATAGCTTTGGGGGTTATGGAAGTTTGTAGCGGCTTCGGTTATCCCCAAGAAATAACTGCGCGTGTGCCCCGCAATCGGTTGCAATTCGATTGGTATGAGGTAGGGTTCGAGCACAATCTTGGTTTCCCAATCGATATAAAATTTCAATACGTAGAGTCTGGGACTTCCATTCTGGAATCCCGCAATCACATACGTAATAAAAGGCTCAAAAATATCCACGGGATTGCGTGGCCGCAATCCTCCATTGCTGACGACCGTTTGCAGCTCCGGTATGAGCTTGTGGACTTCAATATTGACGGTGTGGGCGAAGTCATCAAAAGAAACCTCGTGCGGCAGGCCACCCTCGATTTGGTGTATCCATGCGCCGAAGTCGTAAGGAAAGCTAAAGTCGCTAACGTCGTCAGTCTTATGAACGAAGTTAAAGAATTGCTTGCCGAGACTGGCGATAGCAAAGTGGCCGTTGACAACAAAAACTTTAGTTCCAACTTTATGGCCGATAGTTCCTTCACCCATTCCCTGCTCAAGCCCAACCTCGCTGTCCGTGGCAATGACAATGCCGTTCTCCGTGACAATAACGGTGGTTGCTGTGGAATAGGCTCGAACAGAGGAAGCAATCAGAAAGATGACCAATAGAGTTGGTGCAGCGTAATAGGTGACTAGCTGTCTAATGGGCATCGGAGGCGCAGCAATATTACGCTGCACCTAGCACCTCGGGCAATGCTCCAACCATGGTCCGTTAGCTCCGCCTCCATCGCGGGAGTGACGCGCAGACTCGACTGTACGCGACAGGAATTGCAATACGCGAAGTGCAACACAACTCAGGCCCGACTTGTCTGTGCTAGGAACGAACCGCTCACCGCACTTGGGACACTCCGTATGTTCGTCTGCAACGTCTGCATTCATTATGAGTTGTTCGCTCCGAACTTCCCCGACGAAGCCGCCAAGAAGAACTGGAAAGCATGGGGTGGGAATTGAGAGTCACGCTCACCCTGCGAAAACCAAGTTCTTTGTGGGATTGTTACCGCCATGGGGTAAGGAAAAACAGTGCCATCCTGCGAACTGAAGGTCTCACTTCGTCGTTCCTTCGCCAGAAAACCCGCCTGCCAGCACCAACAAACAGTGCTGAAGTTGATGGGAACGAACATGGGAACGGAACTCAGAACTGACTGCTCTTTCGGTGCTTCTGGGTTCCCTGAGTACCTCGTAACTCCTTGAATCTTCGTGCCTCGGTAGAGTGTCAAGGTAGCGCTCTAACCAACTGAGCTACGCGCCTACTGATTGCTAAATTATACCTTAGCTCGAGCGGGCGAAGAATCACTTCCAGGGCGCGTAGCTTCGAGGTTCAGAACCAACCGCTAGGTAGTGTCCTAACACTGCGTTGCTCTGGTGGCGGCCTCGGGTAGCAAGGCCGCCAGCCCGTCACGCGGGTTTCTCCCAGTCTTTAGGGTCATCAAACAGGCCCGGCTCGTCAGGGTATATGGGTGCAACAGTATCAAGCTGCTTATGGAATGTATCGTAATCGGAGTTAAGTTTCATCAGCCCAACAACGGTTCCCATGTGTAGGAGCAGTTCCGGTTTTCCAAGTTCTTCGCTAGTCCATGAATGAAGCTTATTGCTGGGACTTCCGCGCTCACTTCGCCGTTCTTTAAGCGCTCTCAGTAAGCCCGGTGCTATCCTCCGCCAGATCAGATCATTTGTGAGATGGCCGAAGTATTGCGGTAATTTCATGTCCGGGCGAAGTTCCACATTCTTCAATCGACAGAGATGCTTAAAATAGTCTCCGGGAAAGGTACGCACCCATCGCCGGAGGTTTTCGGACAAGAATTTCTTTAGGTATTCTTCAAGGTCGCGTCTCGGGCGTTCATACTGATACCCGGTAGCCTCGTCGATCAAGGCGATAATTCCGACGCTGGCAAACCCGCGAATCAGAATCATTGCCCGTTCTGCGATATGTTTCTGCGTATGGTCAAGAACGCCAGCGGCATCGGCGTCAAGAAACACCCCGCAAACCTTGGGCAGTAGTTCTGCCCGATACCCAAAAGCTCGCCCCCCGCTGCCCCCGCCTAGGGTCTTAAATTCAATCTGGCTTGACGTCACGGTTAACTCGTCTGGAATGAATCTCTTAAGGTTCTTTGCAGTCAAAAAAGCGGGTAGATTGACGTCAGCATCATAATACTGGCGTCCTTTGGCTTGCCGTGCTCGTCCTAGCGCAATCATCACCCCGCTCTGGGTGAGGACTCGCGTACCGTCCTCAAGAACCGCGCAAGGGATTTCCATATCCCCGATGGTCAGTATTCCTTCGTAAGTGGCCTTTGGAATCGGCTTCAGCTTTCCCGCCTTCTCCCATCTAGCTTCGGCGGCGTTTTGGGCGATAGCGCTCCTGTCCTCTGGCGATAGCTTCTTGGCACGCGCAGCGCCGCCAAGCTTTTGTAGTTTGTTGCCCTCATTGTTCATGGCGTTCCACCTCACGACGTCACGACTATAAGCTAACTAGCAAGCATACTGCAAGGAAAATATTGCAAGCATCTGATTGTTCTTGACATGCTTGCAGTGCAAGCATAAAGTGGGTGGGTAACAAAAAGCCCCGATCAGCGCGTCAACGCCAACCGGGGACTGAATCCATCACAGCCGTAGGCCGTAATGAGACTCGCAACTTCATTATCCGGCAAGTCGGCTGTGAACTCAAGGAGATTTCACGGTGACCTGCCACAACTGCCAATCAATCTGCAAACGCTCTGGGAAGCATCGCAACGGCCTACAACGCTATTCCTGCAAACAATGCCGCAAGACGTTCACGGAAGATCACACGCGGCCTCTCGCTGAGATGCGCCTTCCGATGGAGAAGGCAGAATCCATCCTCAAGCTGCTAGTCGAAGGAATGAGCCTACGTTCTATTGAGCGCGTTACTGGCGTGCATCGTGACACGATCATGCGCTTGTTGCTTCTCGCCGGAGAACGCAGCCAACAATTGATGGATGCGAAGATGCGGAATCTCAGCGCCAGGTATTTGCAGGTTGATGAAATTTGGTGCTACGTAGGAAAGAAACGTCGCAACGTGCGGAGCGGAGATTCGCCGGAACTAGGCGACCAGTGGGTCTATGTGGCGATTGACGCGGAAACCAAGCTGGTGCCTTCCTTCCGAATCGGCAAGCGGGTGCGGACTGACACGTGGGCATTCCTCTGGGACTTGAATCAGCGCATCGCAAACCGCGTGCAACTCACCACGGACGGGCTGAACCATTACACCGTGACCGTGCCTGAGTGCTTCGGAACGGACGTTGACTTCGCGCAACTGACGAAAATGTTTGGCGACTACGGGCAGTTCGACACTCCCGATGCGAGGTACTCCCCACCACGCATCTCGGGGGTTATATCCAAAGTCCGACAAGGCGACCCCGACCCTGACCAGATCAGCACATCTTTCGTAGAACGCCAGAATCTCACGATGCGGATGCAAATGCGGCGTTTTACGCGGCTCACAAATGCTTTCAGCAAAAAGCTGTCACATCTGAAAGCGGCTGTGGCTTTGCACTTCGCGCACTACAACCTTTGCCGTATTCATGGCTCATTGAGGGTAACTCCGGCTATGGAAGCCGGGATTACTGATCGTCAGTGGAACCTGACTGATCTCCTGTGTCAGGGTGGCGCTCGGCCAGATGCTTAATGTAAACAGATCCCACTTGCGACAGCGTAATCAAAGTTATCAAGAACTGACAGAGACAATACGTACACAATCCAGCTACGGCTGCAACAATCGCTGTACGGCATCTCGTATGGCCGACAGGCAGCAACGGGGAAGTGCTTTCTGTCAGTAAGATTACGACGAATAGCACCAGAATTGTTGCCCAATGGGCGATGGCCGTCCAAGAGAAAACAAATAATAAATCTGAATACGAATTTGTCTTTTCTCCGGAACGCTTTAAGGTAGCAAGGTGGGAGGCAAAATCTCGGTCTGGTAGGGTTAGCGAGATTGTTAGCCCAGCAACACAAAAACCAAGGGCAATCGAAGCATAGGCTATCAAGCCCGTCGTCAGATCGCCAATCTTGGGAGACTTGTCAAAGAGCCTGTCCCCATACACAAGAAAAATCCCTACAACCGCGACTGAAAGAAAGGTCTCGGGCGTTACCAGAATGTTTCGCCATCGCGGGATTCCCTCGTCTACGAGATACTGCTTAAGAGGACGAAGCATCTTGGTTCTCTTTGGTAGCGAGGTAAGACTCCATATTCTGCCTCACGTCGCTCTCATTCGGTTGACCAGTTTCAGGGTTGATCGGAGTTAACAAATCCAGATGCTCAATGTGCTTGCTCAAATTGAGGGTGATTAAACCGCCGTCCTCGTCCCGAGCGCCAGTTATGCTTATTCTTTTGAAAATTGACATTGGCAACGCGGCAAACTGTTTGACAAACTGCACGAGGCCAGCATCCTTGGATAGCGTCTTGCCCCGTTTAGAACGAACGGTAACATCAATGGCCTTCGCATTTGATTCATCGGCCACTTCTGTTAGTTGATGATGTCGTTCAGTCCAATCGACATTGGGTCGCGCCATTGTGACCGTTGCGGACTGAATACGTTGGAATTGATCAATCTGCCTGATGAACTCACTGTCGGCAACTGGATTGAAATTCAATTCGAGGGTTTCAAATCCTGGCATTTTTCGTCCAACCGCCTCTAGCGCGACAGCCAAGTCCTCTGGGTGAAGATGTCCGCGCATAGACTCTATTAGAAGCAATCTACGTTGAGGGTCAATCAAAACATGGGTTTTTCGGGCTGGGAATCTGCCCGGTTCAGTCGCCTCGAACAGTTCCTTTTGTTCATTAAGATCAAACAAGAGCACTGTTTTTTCGGCGTACCCAGTATATGCAACCAAGAACAGTTTCCCACTAAGACTTACGACCCGCCCAATCGCGACTTGGCGAGCGCCCTCTTCAAAGTGGTAGCCCTTGAGCGCTTGCGCCATCGAATCAAAAAATGCCGCATAATCTATCTGTGCAGCGGTATCCACATGGGCATGAATAGAATAAAGCTCAAGACGCATGTGCCGAGTTGCCATTTGCCGGGGAGTATACCATTAGGCAGCAACGCAGTGTTAGGACACTACCAACCGCTATTCCCTGTTGCCAAGTCCCCGCTACGGCAGCGACAATCGTTCCATGCCAAGAAGTTCGCGGCGAGAAGACAGCAGTGCTACGCAGCTCACGGTCCACGGTCCTTTCGTTTCGGGATGTATGGTGGTTGTGACATTGGGCAATCCCCGGGACAAGTTCTGGGGCATGATTTTTTCGCTGGCGCCGGAAGGGCTCAGCATGAGCGGGATTGAACTAGCTTCCTTTGAAGATCTGGTGGTGATGGTAAAGGATGGGGAGCCGTTTAGTCCGGCGGTTGTGTTCTTTCCCATGCACCGGATCGAACGAATCGAGCTCGACCTTCCGGATGGCAATCTGCCATCACTTTCGCAGCGTTTTTCAGCGAAGACCGGTCGCAATCCGGCTGCGATCTTGGGGTCCGCGCTGGCAAACCGAACGAACGACCCCGCTACAGGCGCGGAGGCTTCCGGAGTTTCTCCGAAGAAGGGGCAGGCATGAAGCTATCTCAAATCTTCACCGCGCCCAACCAGCTCACGCTGCTGCGGATGGTTTTCGTTCCGTTTATCGTCATCGAACTGGTCGAAGGGCGCTATTTCAGGGCGTTGGTTCTCTTCGTGATTGCCGGTTTTAGCGATGGGCTGGACGGATTGTTGGCTCGCAAGTTACATCAGCAGACTCTGCTCGGACAGTATCTCGACCCGATCGCGGATAAGCTCTTATTAAGTACGATGTTTCTGGTGCTCTCGATCCTGCACAAAATACCCTGGAAATTCACCGTGCTGGTTTTCAGCCGGGACATTTCCATTCTGGCGGCGAGCGCGGTGTTATTTGCCATCGCGGGATTGCGCGATTTTCGTCCCAGCATCTTTGGGAAGGCAAATACGTTTTCGCAGATCGCTGCCGTTTTCTTTGCCATGTTGTTTTCGGTTCGGCCTGAGCGTTGGATCTGGATTACACGCACTGTTTTCTTGCGAGCCACTTTCTCTTTCACGATTATTTCTGCACTACACTATGTCTTCCTGGTACAGCACCGGCTGCGGCTGCACTCGCCCGCGCTGGCCTCGCACCCCTCCGCCGATATCCGCCCCAGTTGACCGGCTTTCGCACGTCCCCCTAGAATTGGGGTTCATCTCTGAGTGCTGCAATCGCCAATGGCCCTTCGCCTTTACAACACCATGTCCTCGCAGGTCGAGGAATTTCGTCCGCTCCGCGACCGTGAAGTTCGCATGTATGCTTGCGGCCCTACCGTCTACGGTTACGGCCATATTGGCAATTTTCGGACCTTCATTGCTGTGGATATGCTGCAACGATTCTTGCGGCAATCCGGCTACGCTGTGCGCTACGTGATGAACATAACGGATGTAGACGACAAGATCATCCGCAACGCGGCCCACGACGGCGTGAGCGTTCAGCAATACACGGCAAAGTACGAGAAAGCGTTTCTGGAAGACGCTGCCATGATTGCCATCGAACAACCTATCCTGGTGCGCGCCACGGAGCACATCGCGCAGATGGCGGAGTTCGTAGCCAAACTTGTGGAAATGGGCATCGCTTACCGAACCGACGACGGCTCCTACTACTTCCGCATCGCGAGCTTTCCGCGGTATGGAAAACTCTCGAAAAAAGATTTTGGCGGAATGCTGGATGGCGCCCGCGTGGATGTGGATGAGTACGACAAAGATAGTGCCCGCGACTTCGCGCTGTGGAAAGCGCCCAAGCCGGGCGAAGCATCCTGGGACACGTCGATTGGGCCGGGACGGCCAGGGTGGCACCTGGAGTGCTCCGTTATGTCGATGCAGGAGCTGGGCGAGAGTTTTGATTTGCACGCCGGGGGAGAAGATCTGGTCTTCCCGCATCACGAGAACGAGATCGCGCAATCGGAATCCTTCACCGGAAAAATGTTTGCGCGTTTTTGGTTTCACGTGCGCTTTCTGCTGGTCGAGGGCGAGAAGATGTCAAAGAGCCTGGGAAATTTCTACACTCTGCGCGATCTGGTGTTAAAGGGACATCGACCTTCGTCGATCCGGTATTTGCTGACTTCGGTGCCTTATCGGAATCAGCTGAACTTTACCTTCGATGGACTGAGGCAGGCTGCGGTCTCGGTGGAACGATTGAGAAATTTTCGTCAACGCTTGACGACAGGAATTTTTCCGTCTGGTTCGTGCGCTGAAATGCACTCGCTCGCGAGCGAGACGATTGATCGAATTAAGAGCGCGCTGGACGACGACCTCAATACGGCGCAGGCGCAGGCGGCGCTGTTCGAGATGGTACGTACCGCCAACGCGGCCTTGGACGCGGGTGGAATCAAGAAGGATGATGTCCCGCCGTTGCTTGGCGTGCTGGAGAAGTTCGACGAGGTCTTCGCGGTGCTGAAAGACGACGATGGCCTGAAGATGAAACAGGTGCTCGACTGGGCTTCGACCGAAGGCAGAGAGAAAGACATTAGCGCGGAGTTGCGGGAGGCGGTGCAGTCGGGTCAACTCTCTGACGCCGATATTGAAAAGAAGATCTCTGAAATGGAAGCTGCTCGCAAGGCGCGTAACTTCAAGGTTTCCGATGCTCTACGCGCGGAACTTACGGCTGCTGGGATTGTCATCGAAAATACGAAAGATGGGGTACGCTGGCGCCGAAAATAGTTACGCCAATGTTAAGCTGAGAGCTGACGGCTGAAAGCTTCGATGAAATCCCTCGACGAATATCTTGTGGATGCCGAACGAGCCCACGGACATCTCTGCGCGGGACAAGTATTGGGTGTGCGGCTCGCGATGCTGGGCCTGATCAAACTTGGCATCGAGGATCCGCTGGGCAAAGACCGCAAGCGGCTTGTGACCTTCGTCGAAATCGACCGCTGCGCGACAGATGCGGTTGGGGTAGTGACCGGCTGCCGCTTGGGAAAACGGGCGTTGAAGTTTCGCGACTGGGGCAAAGTTGCGGCGACCTTTGTGGACGTAAGCAGTGGCAAGGCGATCCGCATCGCGGCGAAAGAATCGTCGAAAGCTCTCGCGCGGCAGATGCATCCTGAAATCGCAGACAAGAACCAGCAGCAGATGCTGGCCTATCGCGAAATCGCCGACGACGATCTTTTCACCACGCAGTCGGTGAAGGTCGAGCTTCCACCCGAAGAATTTCCTGGATACAAGGGTGAACGCGTAGTGTGTGATGCGTGCGGGGAAGGCATCAACTTCCGGCGCGAAGTGCGGCGTGATGGGAAGGTGCTTTGTCGCGCCTGCGCAGGAGAAACGTACTACACGCTGATTTAAGCGACCTGCTCGTAGGCATGCGCCAGACGCAGAATGGCCGCTTCGTCGAAATGCTTTCCCAGAATTTGCAAGCCAATCGGCAGCTTCTCTTTCGTCTGGCCGCAGGGGATTGAAATTCCCGGAATCCCAGCTAGATCTGCCGTGACTGTATAGATATCCGCCAGGTACATGGCTAGCGGATCGTTTGATTTCTCCCCCAGTCGAAACGCTGCCGTTGGGCTGGTGGGCGTGATAATGGCATCCACTTGGCGGAAGGCTTCTTCGAAATCGCGCGCTAACAGGGTGCGCACCTTCTGCGCCTTCAGATAATACGCATCGTAATAACCCGCGCTCAGAGCGTAGGTGCCGAGCATGATGCGGCGCTTGACCTCGGCACCGAAACCTTCATCGCGGCTGCGGCGATACATGTCCGAGAGCGATTTCACACCCGAAGCACGATAGCTGTAGCGGACCCCGTCGTAGCGGGCCAGGTTGGCTGACGCCTCCGCGGTCGCAATCAGGTAATACGTGGGAATCGCGTACGGTGTGTGCGGCAGTGAAACCGGTACTACTTCGCAGCCTAGGTTTTTCAACTTGTCGATCGCCGACTCGACCGCGTGGCGGACTTCGTCGTCCAACCCTTCGCCGAAATACTCTTTCGCTACGCCTAATCTCAAACCGCGGACGGGCTTTTCAAGCTCTGCAACGTAATCCGGGACCGGCAAGTCGGCGGAGGTCGAATCCATCGGGTCGCGGCCGGCAATAGTGCGCAATACGATCGCGGCGTCTTTCACCGTCTTCGCCAGCGGCCCGATGTGATCGAGCGAGGAGGCAAAGGCGATCAGACCGTAACGCGAAACTCGACCGTAGGTCGGCATCAATCCAACCACGCCGCAGAATGATGCTGGCTGGCGGATCGATCCGCCGGTATCGGAGCCGAGGGCGACCACAGCCATGTCAGCGGCCACGGCTGCGGCCGAGCCTCCGGAAGATCCTCCCGGGACACGCGTCAAGTCGCGCGGATTGTGGACGGGATGAAATGCGGAGTTCTCGTTGGAAGAGCCCATGGCAAACTCGTCGCAGTTTGTCTTGCCGAGGACCACGGCGCCTGCGGCTTCCAGGCGCGCCACGGCGGTGCAATCGAAAGGGGGGATGTAGTGACCCAAAATTTTCGATCCCGCGGTAGTGCGCACTCCGCGAGTGGACATCACATCCTTGATGCCGACGGGCACGCCACCCAACGGCGGCAAGGGCCGGCCTTCGGCGGCCATGCGGTCCATGCGGTCGGCCTGCTCAAGAGCGCGCTCTTTACATAGAGTGAGATACGCGCCGATTTGGCCATTTTCTTTCTCGATGCGTGCGTAGTGCGTCTCGGCGAGCGCGAGCGCAGTCGTCTTGCGTTCCTGGACGGCGGAGCGAGCGGCATCGATGGTGAGCAAGGTCATAATGGTTCAGCAGTTAGTGATTAGTGGTCAGTACAGTCATCGCGCTCGGTGGCTAGCCATTGATCACTGGCCACTAGCCAACTATCTTTCAATGACTTTGGGCACTCGGAAGAAGGTGCCGTCCGCATCGGGTGTGTTTGCCAGAGCCGCTTCCTGCGACAACGATTTGCGCAAACCCTCCACCACATCATCGCGATAAGCGTATGCAAATCTCTCGGTGCCATGCTTGGAATCGTCGACGCGGTAACGGTCTGACACTTGCGTCATGGGTTCAACGTCAGACGTGTCTAGTTGGTTGAGCCGATCGATGTAGTCGAGGATAGAGTTCAGATCACGAACCATGCCGGTTCGCTCGTCCGTGGAGAGTTCCAGGTTGGCTAAATCGGCAACGTAGGTGACGTCTTTTTCTGTGACCTTCATTTTCTGAGAGCCATTCCGCGACTTATTCCTGTTTGCCTTGGCGAATCACAAACTCAATTCTCTCGACTTTTTGGCCGGCATAACGATTCAGCGTGGCGAGATAACGCGGAGCGAGGCTTTGCATTTCCCGCTTCCATCCGGCATCTGGAACCTCGACACGCAAAACTGAGTTGGAGAATTCTAAAGCTTGCGTACGCTCTGCGACCACCGAACCGCAGACCAAGGGCCAAGCGAGTAACGGGACTTCGGCCTGCGGCAAGCGCCGGAGCGAGCCGAGCACGATCTTTTCGAGTCCTGAGCCTGCCTGCTGCAAGGCAAATCCTCGTAAGTCAATTCTTCGAGAGCAAATAGTTTAAATCTCGATTCTAGCATTCCGGTTGCGCGCGACGTGTTCCAGGACTCAGGTTTTCAGAGCGGGAAATCGCGTCGAACCATTTCGAGCGCGGCACTGTGGGAAAGCAGCCGGCCTTCGAGTTGAGCGTCTTCCACGGCTTCCAGAATCTCGCGGAACCGCGGACCGGGCGAATACCCTGCCGCGATCAAATCGTCTCCGGTGATTAATGCAATGGGGCGAAACTTCTCCGCTGGAATCTCGGTGAGCTTCTTTTGGAGGAATTCATACGTGCTCAGATTGCGGTGACTGGCGAGGCTGTCGGCGCGGTGCAAGGCAAGATGTTCCTCGAAAGCGGGCAGGCGCAAGAATTTTTTCAGCGTTGACTCTTTCATGCGAGTGACGTGGCCGAAGCGCATGTGATTATCAACGAGGGCGAGCACCTGGGCCTTGTCTTGGTTGGAGAAGCGCAAACGCTCACAGATTTCTTCCGCGATTTTGACGCCGACTTCGACGTGGCCATCGAAACGGATACGGTCGGGCGCGACGCGGAAGGTTGCGGGTTTGCCGACATCATGCAGGAGCGCGCCCCAGGCCAGCGTGGACGGGCACGGATGGGGCAAGTTCTCCAGCAGCAGCAGAGTATGCACGAACACATCGCCTTCGGGATGGAACTCAGGCGGCTGTTGAACACCTTTCATCGCAGAAATCTCCGGTAGCACTTCTTTCAGCAAGCCGGTCTCATCCAGCAAAAGAAAAGCGCGGCGGGCATGGCCTTCGGTGAGCATTTTGGTGAGCTCGTCGCGAACACGCTCGCGCGAGACCACTTGAATTTCGCGGGCGAGGTCCTGAATCGCGGCTAACGTTTCTGGCTCGATGACATACTCAAAGCGAGCTGCAAAACGGATCGCGCGCAGCAAGCGTAGCTTGTCTTCGCCGAAGCGGTGCACGGGATAGCCGATGGCGCGGATGATATGAGCATCCAGATCTTTCCGCCCGCCTACAAAATCGAGTACCTGTCCGCTGACAGGGTCGAGCATCATGCCGTTGATGGTGAAGTCGCGGCGGGCAACATCCTCGCGAGGATCTTGGCTGAAGCGGACTTCATCGGGATGGCGCCCGTCGGAGTAGCCGAGATCGCTGCGGAAGGTTGCGACCTCGACCGCTTTAGCCGTCGGCATGGCGCACTCAGCTTCCTCGCGCTCAGGCTTCGGCGGTGGAACCAGCACAACACCGAATTGCGCTCCGACCGCGTAGGTCTCGGGAAAGATTTCCATCACTTGAGCAGGGGTTGCGCTGGTGGCAACATCGAAGTCCGCGGGCTCGCGCTCGAGGAGCAGATCGCGAACGCACCCTCCCGCGAGGTAGGCTCGAAAGCCATGCTGGCGCAGGGTTTGGATAATCGATCTGGCGAGATGTTCGGACATGACGCGTGAGAGTTCTAAGTTATTCTGACGACCTAGCGTGTGGAAGTCCAGTCGAGCGGCAGCGAAAGCCGTTGTCCATTTGGGGGATGTTTAGAGGGCGGCTGAACCCTTTCAAAGCAAGAACTGTGGATTGTTCCTACTAACGTCTTCCAAAGAAATAGGCGTGGTTCTCGCGGCCCCGTGGCTGCGATGATCAAACGGCGTTGCGATCGATCCGAGCGTCTTCTTTCTTGCCGGTTTTACACGCCCACGCCATGCGAGGAGTATTGTGGGCGATGCCGATTTGTCCTTGGGCGTTCAGGATGATGATGCCGCCATGGCCATTCAAGCGCTGCTTTAGATAATTCATAGCTTCCTGGGCGGCCCATTCGGGGAGATTACCAGCTGACACGCGATCAGCAGTCCACTTAGCCAGGACCAGCTTCATGATCGGTTCGCCCCAACCGGTGGTCGAAGCGGCGGCGCTTAGATTATCGGCATAGCAGCCACAACCGATCAGAGATGAATCGCCCAGACGACCGGGAGCTTTGTTGAGTGTGCCGCCAGTGGAAGTTGCCGCCGCGATATTACCTTCGCGATCCAGCGCAACTGCGCCGACGGTATCGTGAGAAATCGTGGGTGCGAACAAGTCGTTGCCATCTCTTGCCGAACCATGGCCGGCCGCTTCGCGCTGATACGCGCGCAGCCGTTCGATCTCACGCGGGACAACCAAGTCTTCGTTCTCGCACAGCGAGATACCGTGCTCGGCGGCGAATTGCTCAGCGCCTTCGGCTACGAAATATACATGCGGGCTCTCGCTGAGGATCTTGCGCGCGGCGCGCACGGGATTGCGTAGCCGCTCTACGCACCCTACGCCTCCGGCGCGCAACGTGGCACCGTCCATGATGAGCGCATCGAGTTGTACCTTGCCCTCGCGGTTCAGGAAACTTCCGCGACCAGCGTCGAAGGTGTCGTCATCTTCCATGATGACGACCGCCTCCTCGACGGCATCGAGTGCCGGGCCTCCGCGCTCCAATACTCGCCATCCTGCGGCCAGCGCGTTGCGCACGCCGCGCAGGTGGGGCTCGACCATGTCATCGGGTATGGCCCATGCACCTCCGTGAACTACGAGAACAGGATCAGTAGGCAAGAAAATTCCCCAGAAAGGTGAGATGACTGGATAGTCTAGCATCGTGCCAAGAGGAAACGGGGTTCCTCAGGCGGCGTGGTCGGCTTTGGCGGTCACAGCGGACGGGGCGTCCTGCGTGCGAGTCCAGGTGTAGCGCATACGGTGGATGACGGTGAGGGTGGAGAGAACGGCGATGATCCAGAGCACTGGCGCCATGCGGTTGAAGAGTGCACCGATGATGACCAAAACCAGGCGCTCTGGGCGCTCCATGAAGCCCACGCGGCAGGAGCCAATAAGCGATTCGGCGCGGGCACGCGTGTAGCTGACCATGATGGCGCTCACCATGACGAATGCGGTGAGCACGACGTAGAAGAAACGATCGCCGCGCGCATAGAAGACAAGGAGGCCGAGGAACTGCGAAGCGTCGCTGTAACGGTCCACGACGGAATCGAAAAACGCTCCGAAGCGGGTGACGCGGTTGGTGGCGCGGGCAACCTGACCGTCCACGAGATCAAAGAAGCCGGAGAAGATAATCACCAGGCCAGCGAGGAAAAACAGATGCCGCTGGGTTCCGGCGTTGGCAGACCCGAAAAGAATCGCCGCCCACGTATTTACCACGAGCCCCATGAAAGTTAGAACGTTGGGATTGATGCGCGACAATGCCAGCCAGCGGACGATGGTATCAAGGAGCACACCGCAGGCGCGGCCGAAGGCGCTCGTCCACGACAGGTTCGGCGACGTGCTGGGCGAGACCGACATCAGGCTTCCGCCTTTTCGGGGCCAGCCTCGTCGTGAACGGTGGTCAGACTCAAAATTTCCAGTTCACGCTTGCCATTGGGAGTTATCACCGTGGCTTCGTCGCCGACCTTTTTATTGAGCAGAGCACGGCCGATGGGCGAGGTGGTCGAGATCTTGCCGGAAGCCACGTCCGACTCTTCGCTGGTGACCAGCTTGTACTCGATCTCTTCCTCCTTGGTGCTGTCATAGACTTTGACCGTGGAACCCAGCCCCACTTTGTCCCTGGGGATGTTGTTCATGTTGGTCAAGGAGAGATCGGCCAAGCGCTTGCCGAGCTGGCGGAAGCGGGCCTTGACGAACTCCTGGCGCTGCTTGGCCATGTGATACTCGGCGTTCTCGCTGAGGTCGCCAAGAGCGGCGGCGCGCTTGATTTCCTTGGGCAGCTCGTGAACCAACTCGTGCTCGAGCGCGTCGACTTCTTCCTGCAGTTTTTTTCTAAGTTGATCAGTCATTGCGTGGAATACAGTTTCATAGGATTATAAACCCGCTGGGAGACTGCGGGTACGAGGCAGCTCCTCGGACGTCTGCGCCCGGTTCTCGAAAAACGATGGGGATCAGTAACAAAGTGGGCACCAGCCGCGCCTAGGAAGCGATTAGTTTCCCGGATTGGTATTGCCTGCCACAATTATGGCTCAGAGTGCGCTCCATGCCCCGGCGGTACGACTAACATAATTGAAGGAGTTGGTCGTGCTTTCCGGTCGAATTACGCAGGCGACACTTCGTAGTTTGGACTGGCTGGCAGAGCGCATGCTGCCACCCGACCCGACTCCTGCACACCAGCGGACGGGCCGCCGGGGCGAAGAAGCAGCTTACTTTCACCTGAGAAGATTGGGCTACACGATGGTAGCGAGAAACTTCCGTTCACCGCGTTGCCGCGGCGAAATTGATTTGATCGGCTGGGACAAGGATATTCTTTGTTTTGTGGAGGTTAAAACTCGGAGTACACGCGAGGTGAAGCCGGGCGAAGCAGCAGTGGACCGGCACAAGCGGCGAGAGGTGGCTGCAGTGGCGAGGGAGTATCTACGTCGTTTCCCACCTTCGTGCCAGTGGCGCTTCGATGTGGTCAGCGTATACTATGGGCAGTCGAAGACCAGCCAGCCGCAGATTGAAATATTTCGTAATTCCTCCCTGTCGGCTTAGAATGAAAAATTCACCTATTCTGGATAAGGGGTTTGTTAGTGCCTGAGCTGAGAAAAGATCCTATTGTTGGCCGGTGGGTGATTATTTCGACCGATCGCGCCAAGCGGCCCACGGATTTCGCACGGGAGAATGTGAAGTTGAAAGGGGGCTTCTGCCCTTTTTGCTACGGAAATGAGAGCAAAACGCCGCCTGAGATTCAGGCTTACCGCCCGGGATCAAATGGCGGACCGGCGTCGCAGCGGGATACGCCGGGATGGACCGTACGGGTGGTGCCGAACAAGTTTCCGGCGTTAGGGATTGAAGGCACACTAAACCGGCAGGCCGAGGGCATGTTCGACCGGATGAACGGCGTTGGGGCGCACGAGGTGATCATCGAGACGCCGGATCACAATGCCAGCCTGGCGACGCTGCCTCCGAAACGAATCGAAGATGTCTTGTGGACATTTCGCGACCGCATTCTCGATCTGAAGAAGGACCGGCGTTTCAAATACATTTTGCTTTTCAAGAACCATGGAGAGGCGGCGGGAGCGTCGCTGGAGCATGCACACTCGCAACTGATCGCGTTACCGATTTTGCCGATCAATGTGGTGCAGGAACTCGAAGGTGCCAAGCAATACTTCCTGTACAAAGAGCGATGCGTATTCTGCGATATCATTCGCCAGGAAACGGAAAATGGAAGCCGCGTGGTGGCCGAGAACGAGAACTTCCTCACGATTGCGCCTTACGCACCACGCTTCCCGTTCGAAACCTGGATTCTGCCGAAGCAGCACGAATCGGCGTTCGAAAACTCGTCGTCTCACTTGTTTGAGAATTTGGCCAAAGCACTGAAGACTCTGCTGATCAAGGCGGACCGGGTGCTGGATAATCCGCCTTACAATCTGGTGATCCACACTTCGCCGGCGCAGGATCCGACCAACGATCACTATCACTGGCACGTGGAGTTTATGCCGAAGTTGACCAAGACGGCGGGGTTCGAGTGGGGCACGGGGTTCTACATTAATCCCACGCCGCCCGAAGAAGCAGCGAAGTTCCTGCGCGAAGCGAGTGTGGAAGAGCCGGTTCCAGCTACCGTAGGATAGGTGGTATTTTACGCGAGTAGAAGAAGAGGGCACGGCCAGAACGCCGTGCCCTTTGCAGTTGATACAGAGAGAGATGCTGATGGCCGCGGCGGAAACCCGTTGCAAAACCGCGTAGCAGCACTGAACATACCCTAATCCCGTGCGGCCACCGAATTGTCACGAAAATGTAAAATGTCGGGGGTTCCGTTCGCCTCAAGGGAATGAGAATCAGGGTCTGGTCTGGCTAACCTTGGGTGCGATCCTGAAATTCCTCATGCCAAGCCATCTGGATGGCTTCGAGTTTACCCTCGTTGGAGGCTCCGGGGTCACCCTTGAAATCAGGCAACTCGGTCACGTAGCGATGCAGATCGGTGAAGCGGACGGTGAGCGGATCAACCTCGGAATGAGCCTCAGAGAGCAGGATGCCGATGTCTTCGGCGTCGTCCCAGGTGAGAGGTTTGGGCATGTATGGTTTCCTCGGAAACAGCAATTAGCAGCTGGCAATCAGCACGCAGTCTGGCATCGGAGTTGCCGCCATTAGCAGAGCCAGCTAAGTGCCAATTGCTAACGGCTGACGTTAGTGATGTTCTTCCGATATGTAATTGCGGTTCCAGGCGGGGATCTCGACGACTACCTTACCCGGCTTCGTGACCTGTACCTGGCAGCCGAGACGTGAGTTTAACTGTAAATCGGCGGCCATGTCGAGTCGGTCAGCCTCGTCGTCGTCCATGGGCGAAAGATTTTCGGCGCCTTCTTTGATCCAGACGTGGCAAGTGGTACAGGCGCAGTTGCCGCCACAGGCGTGGTCGAGCGTTACTCCGTAGTTGAGCGCGATATCGAGAATCGACTCTTCCTTGCCGTGATCTTCGTAAGGCAACTTGCCATGCTCATACTGCACGGTCTTGCCCTCGGGGAGGAACGTAATCTGTACCATATTTTCACCGGGCGCTTCTTCGGTGATGGTGCCGGCTCCTTGGTTCTTGTTTTCTTCCATACTTGCTCCTCAAACTCTAGCGATTGGCATCTGGCAATTAGCGCTCGTGACTCACTGCTGGCTGATTGCCAGCGGCTAACTGCTCTCTTACTCAAATTCCGCTTTCGCCATGGGATGCGGAGCGGTGGGGCCTTCGCCCATATCGGCTTCGTCCATGGTTTTGCCTTTTAGCGCGACGGAGACGGCGCTATCCATCATTAGCTCGGCCAGCCGCGTTGTGCCTTGATTGAGCGCGTCGATGGCTTTGCGGATAGCCTGGTAATCGTCGTCGGCCTTAACCGCGATCAAAGCCTTCTCCATCTTCGCAATCTTCTTTTTCTCGTCGGTGGTCAGTTGACCCCACGCCGGGCTTTTTTTGCCTTTGTCGAGGGCAGCCAAGATGGTCGCAGCTTCGTTGCGGGCCTCAATGACCTGGCGCTGCCGGAAGTCTTCTTCCGCGCTGTCGAACGAATCGAGGATCATCCCCTCGACCTGCTCGTCGGTGAGGCCGTAGCTGGGCTGAACCTGAATTTCGGATTCTTTGCCGCTACGCTGCTCGCGCGCAGAGACGTTCAGGATGCCGTTCGCATCGATGAGGAATTTGACCTCGATGCGAGCCATGCCTGCCGCCATGGGAGGAATGCCTTTGAGATCGAAACGGGCGAGGGACCGGCAATCTTTGGCGAGTTCACGCTCGCCCTGTAGAACGTGAATCGCGACGTTAGCTTGACCATCAATTTGCGTGGTGTAGAACTGCGTCGCAGACGCGGGGATAGTTGAGTTGCGCAGAATGATTTTGTCGGTTACGCCACCGGCGACTTCGATGCCAAGCGATAGCGGAGTGACATCGAGCAGCAGCATGTTTTCGGTCGCTTCAGAGCCGCCGCCAAGAATGTTGGCTTGCACGGCCGCGCCGAGGGCGACCACTTCGTCAGGATTCAAATCGGTGTGCGGGTCGCGGTGGAACAGTTCTTTTACCAGAGCGCGCACTTTGGGGATACGCGTGGATCCGCCTACGAGGACGACTTCATCAATCTGTTCGGGCTTGAGGCCGGCATCTTTCAGCGCTTGCTTGCAGGGGCCGACGGTGCGGTCGATGATCGGCCGAATGAGTTGTTCGAACTGCTCGCGCGTGATCTCGCGGAGATAGCGCTTGTCACCGGGAAGTTCAATATCAAGTTTCGCAGAAGGCTGCGAGGAGAGCGCAATTTTGGCTTCAATCACGGCTTTGCGAATGGCTTGCACGGCTTCGGCGTTGCGGCGGAGATCGAGACTGAGGTCCCCGAGAGTGTCGTCGAGAGCAATGGTGATCAGCAAATTGTCGATATCGTCGCCGCCAAGGTGCGTGTCGCCATTGGTGGAAACGACCTCGAAGATGCCGTCGTGCAGTTTTAGAATGGAGATATCGAAGGTGCCGCCGCCGAGATCGTAAACGGCGACGATTCCATTTTGCTTTTTATCGAGACCGTAGGCGAGCGAGGCTGCCGTAGGTTCGTTGACCAGGCGAAGGACTTCGAGGCCGGCGATGCGGCCTGCATCTTTTGTGGCCTGACGCTGGGCGTCGTTGAAATACGCGGGAACCGTGATGACTGCCTTGGCGACGGGTGCACCGAAGAAGCGCTCAGCATTGCGCTTCAGTTGACGCAGGATGAGGGCTGAGATCTCGGGCGGCGTAAACGTCTTATCGCCCAGCTTGATGCGCAAGACTTCGCCCGGTTGTAAGTCTTCCGCCAAGCGGAATGGGAAGAATTTCAGTTCTTCCTGAATATCGTCAACTCCGCGTCCCATGAGCCGTTTGATTGAATAGACGGTGCGCTCCGGCGTCTCGGCTAAGTACTTTCGCGCAGCGTTGCCGATCACTGGCTGATTTTTCTCGTCGAGCGCGACCACCGATGGAACGAGATTTAAACCATCTTCGCCGGGGATTACGGCAGGGCTCTCCCCCTGCATGAAGGCCACGAGAGAATTCGTGGTGCCGAGGTCGATGCCGACGATGCGATAAGAAGACATTTGCAATTTGGTGATTTGGTAATCGGGTAATTTAGCAATTGAAAAACTGTCAACTTTTCAAATTACAAAATTACCCGATTGCCAAATTACTCATTCTCCCAAAGCCTCACTCACATCCCTTACGAGATTGCGGATGTAGTTGCGGCGATTTAACAAGTCCACCATTTTGTCGCGGGCTTGCTTGCGTTCATCTTCTGAAACGACCTTGCCTGCTTGCTCGCGCTCGATTAATCGATCCCAGGTCTTCCAATGGGTCCGTAATTCCTCGAGGAGCGCTTCATGCTTTTCTTCGAGTTCTAGCTTCTGGCGGCCGATTTCCTCGATCAGAGCGGGATCGTCCTCACCCATCTTCTTCTGCATGCGAAGCTCTTCGAGCTGCACGTTGAGCTCAAAGACTTCCTCCAGCAAATCTGGAGGAACAATTTGTTTCTTCAGTTCTCCGGTAGAGCGCGCCTGCTCAGTCGCGGACTTCGACTGCTCTTCCAGTTCCACGCCTTCCAGCTTCAACAGATACTGTGTACGCTTGATGGGGTCTTTCAGGGTACGATGAGCGTCGTTGAGCAAGGAACTCTGTTGCAGGCTCCACTCCTGCTCCTGGCTCCCGGCACGGGCGTTGATATCGGGATGCAGCTTGCGGCTGAGCTCGTAGAAATCTTCTTCTAATGCCGTGACGTCCAGATTCAACTTGCGCGGCAGACCGAAGAATGTGAAGTAGTCCACCGGAGCCGGCGGCTGAACCTTGCCACAGAATTCGCAGAAATGCACGGCGCGCATGGTGCCGCACGACCAGCAGGTCTGAGTCTCCTCAGGAGCGGGCTTCGCGGTAATCGTGGTCAGTGGTGCCTTGGTCATTTCTGTCTGCTCATCACGCACAACTCCCGCCTAACCTGGCAACGATGCAAGCCCAGGGCGCTGAAGCTGGGCAAGGACGGCCGCGCCGTGGTGTAGCCTCTCGCGGGCGAGTGGGCCCGCGCCACACAGGCTCAGGCAGAGAACGAAGTCCCGCAGCCGCATGACTTCGTGGCCTGAGGGTTCACGAAGACGAATCCCTGCTGCATCAGTGTCTCCTGGTAATCGAGGATCATGCCGTGCAGATAGATAAACGACTTCGGATCGACGAACACGCGAATATCACCGAACTGGAAGATGCGATCGCGTTCGCGCGGCTGCGTATCGAAGCGGACGTTGTAGCTCAGGCCGGAACAGCCGCCGCCCTGGACGCCCAGGCGCAATCCGCCCCGCTCGGGCGAAATGCCTTCCTTGGCCATCGCGCTTCGAACTTTGGCCAGGGCTTTATCGGTAACCTGAATGCCCTTGGCCGGCGCGGCTTGCGAACTCTGCGCGGATTGTTCCATCACTGTCGTCATGATGATGATACGCCTGACTGAGCTGCCGCCTCAGCAACCGTCATCGTCTTACGTCCAAGGACGCAAGACGAAGCCCTGCTCGCCAGCAGCCTTGCGCTCGCAGCTTATTGCGCCACGGCGGAGGTCACCGGCTTGGCACTCTCCTGCTTTTTCTTCCAATCACCGATCGCCGCGCGGATCGCGTCTTCCGCCAACACTGAACAATGGATCTTCACGGGAGGAAGCGACAGCTCCTTCACGATGTCCATGTTCTTGATTGCGAGAGCTTCATCCACGGTCTTGCCTTTGACCCACTCGGTTGCCAAGGAAGATGAGGCGATCGCAGAGCCACAGCCAAAGGTCTTGAACTTGGCTTCTTCAATCACGTTGGTTTCGCGATTCACCTTGATCTGCAGCTTCATGACGTCGCCACACTCGGGTGCGCCGACGAGACCGGTGCCCACGTCGGTGCTGGCCTTGTCCATGGAGCCTACGTTACGCGGATTGTTGTAATGATCAATTACCTTATCGCTATATGACATTCGCTTCTCCTGAATTCTCTGAACTTAGGTGCTAAAGCCCCTTCTCAGTTGGAACCCTTTGGCGGCACGACTAAAGTCGTGCTCTACCCAGTCATGCCCTGCCCAGTCATGCTCTACCCGTTCTTACTCGCCCGCCCACTTTACATCTTTCAGATTGATGCCTTCTTTCGCCATTTCGTACAGCGGAGAAAGTTCGCGCAGACGCTCGACAGTTTCGATGACGCGGTCGGCCACGTAATCGACCTCGGCGGCGGTGTTGAAACGGCCGATGCCGAAGCGGATCGAACTGTGCGCCAAGTCGTCGCCCGTACCGAGGGCCTTCAAGACATAAGATGGTTCAAGCGTCGCAGAGGTGCATGCCGAACCGCTGGAAACAGCGATATCATTGATGCCCATCAGCAACGACTCGCCTTCCACGTAAGCAAAACTAATATTCAAGTTGCCGGGCAAGCGGTGTTCCATGGTGCCATTGATGTAGGTCTCATCCAGACGATTCATGATGCGGTCGCGCAGCCGGTCGCGAAGGGCGGCCAGTTGAACCGCCTCGCGAGACATCTCCTCGGAAGCGATAGCGCAGGCTTTACCTAGACCCACAATTCCCGCAACGTTCAGCGTTCCCGAGCGCATGCCACGCTCGTGGCCGCCGCCGTCGATGATGGCGGAAATTTGCACCCGCGGATTCTTGCGGCGGACATACAGCGCTCCCACTCCCTTGGGGCCGTACATCTTGTGCGCGGAGATCGACACGAGATCAAGATTCTGCTTGTTCACATCGATTGGAATTTTGCCAATCGCTTGCGTCGCATCGGTGTGGAAAATCACTCCCCGCTCGTGGCACAGCTTGCCAATTTCCGCGATGGGCTGCACCACCCCGATTTCATTGTTGGCAGCCATGATGGTCACCAGGATGGTTTTGTCGTCCATGGCGCGCTTTAAGTCGTCGAGGTCGATGAGGCCATCCTTCTGAACCGGCAGGTAAGTCACGCGATAGCCGTTTTTCTCCAGGCGCTTGCAGGTATCAAGCACGGCCTTGTGCTCGGTGACCGCGGTAATAATGTGGTTACCCTTCTCGCGGTACATTTCGGCCACGCCCTTGATGGCGAGGTTGTCGCTTTCCGTGGCGCCGGAGGTGAAAATGATTTCTTTGGTGGTAGCGCCGATCAGCTTGGCGATGCGCTCACGCGCTGTTTCGACACCTTCTTCACCCGCCCAGCCGAAGGAGTGATTGCGGCTAGCGGCATTGCCGAACTTCTCCATGAAATAGGGCAGCATCTCCTCCAACACCCGCGGATCCATCGGGGTGGTGGCGTGGTTGTCCATATAAATGGGCAGCTTCACGCCTTGGGGAGCGGCGTGCTGTGTGACTGGGAGCTGCTGGGGGACCTTTACATCCGTGCTCATAATTGCTTCTCCTCCCAAGTTAATTGCTTACTTCTTCAAACTCACGGTTCAGACGATCGTCACTCTAGACGATCGTGACCAGTTCGGCCGGCTTGTGCGCGGCACTCTCGACCGTCTCCGGCTCTTCCCGCATATGTGAAATCTTGATGCGCTTCAGCACCGCTTCGATGCTCTCATTCACTTTGCGCAGCGGCTCACGAATGTTGCAGCGATCGCTCTGGCCGCACTCTCCGCGAACCGTAACGCAGGAGGTGATGAACAAAGGACCGTCGATGGCTTGTATCACCTCAAAGGCCGAAATCGTGTGCGCGGCGCGTGCCAGCCTGTAACCACCATTCGTGCCGTGCTGCGAATGCAGCAAGCCAGCCTTGGCCAACCTCTGCAGAATTTTGGCGAGCGCTTCGGGCGGAATGCCAAAAGAGTCAGCAACGTCTTTGGCGCTGGCGCTGCCCGTGCTCTCGTGAGCGTGATCGGCCAAGTGCTTCATGGCCATCAACGCGTAATCCGCCTTTTTGGTTAGCTTAAGCATTTGGGACTTCTGAACCGCCTCTGAAGCGCTAACTCCGACTGATAAAGTCGGAGTTAATTGCGACCTTTTCCGTCGTAATTCATTTTACGTCTAAACTCCGAAACGGCGCAAGTCCTTCCAGCCATCTGTCGGAATTGGAATCGAATGGTAACTAACAGCGACTTAACGGCTTAGGCCTTGGCGAGTAATTTGGTCGGAATTCTGGGCCCAAGTCAGCCTTTCGGGTTCGCTCCCTTAGGCCGACCGGGACGAAATTCACAAGCGGGGGCTTGACAAGCGCCACAGCGGGGCTAAAATACCGGGAAATTCCCGCGAATCGATCCCTCGCGGTATGTTGCGAGGGCGACGCTTCCGGATTTATGACCGCAAAGCCGTCCACCCAGCCTGAAGGCGCGAACAACCGACCTTGCAAGCACCCGCGTGTGCAAATCGTGAGCCGCGACGAAGATGCCGAGTTCGTGGAATGCCTGGAATGTCGTGAGATTTTCGAGTCCAGCGAACTGAAGGATATGAGCATCGAAGAAAGCGTCGAAGGCGAAGCGCAGGATTCCTAAGACAGGTTCGTGAGGAAACGTAACACACCGGAGTCACCACGGTAACCGTCCGGGTTGTATTACTGCTTGTTTCGAGCGGATGCATCCTGCTAGTCTGCGGGCCGGGGGCGTGCATTCCGCACGTTGCAAACTCATGCCTGCCGTAGCGCTGGTGGTCGACGACTCCATGTTGATTCGCTACACCGTTTGCCGCTCTCTCGAAGAGCGCGGCTTCACGGTGGAGTCGGCCACGAACGGCGTCGAAGCTCTGCAGATTCTTGAGCGCGTTCACCCTGCGCTCATCGTGACTGACATGCAGATGCCGAAGATGTCAGGCGGCGAATTGATCACCGCCTTGAAGAAGAATCCGAAGACCTCGAACATTCCCATCATTATTGTTGCCGGCCGCGGCAGCGGCTTCGACGAACAGGAGAATCGCGCCAACTTTGCCATCTACAAGGATATCGATATTCAAAGCCAGCTCGAAAAGGCGCTGGATGCGGTGATGGGCAAAGAGCAAGGAAAAGGCGCCGGGAAGTAGCTAGCGTTGGCAGTGTGAGCCAGCTTGCGCTGGTGTGGCCTACTACCTTAGTACGAGGCTCGCCTCCGCGGAAAAATCCATAGCAGCAAAATCCTTCACCAGGAATTTAGGATAGGCGGCGGCGGCGATCATCGCGGCATTGTCCGTCGAAAGCGACCGCGATGGGAAAAATACAGGCACGCCTTCCTGAGCACCTTCGCGTTCGAAGGTTTTACGCAACTCACTATTTGCCGCTACTCCGCCGGTGACAAAAAGAGTTGCCACATCAAAGGCGCGGGCCGCCGCCAGAGTTTTGCCAACCAGGTCTTCTACGATGGCGCGCTGAAATGAAGCGACCAGGTCGAGAGTCTGCCGATCACAATGCGCCAGGTAATCCTCGAGCTTCGGCTTTGAAATGTTGGCGAGGGCTTTGCGGCGAGTCTCGATGGAGTCCCGCATGCTGTGCACTTCGACGTAGCGTAGAACGGCCGTCTTGATACCGCTGTAGGAAAAGTCGAAGCGTGGACGATCCGTGTCGTCTTCCTTTTCTCGTCCCTTACGGTCGCGGCGATCCCGGTGCTTGATCTGTGCGGGGAGGAACTTTACGGCATCCGCATCGCCGTGGGGAGCAAGGCGGTCAATGATCGGGCCTCCCGGATAGCCCAGTCCCAGGAGCTTAGCAACCTTGTCGAAAGCCTCGCCGGCTGCGTCATCGCGCGTGTGGCCGATATTTTCGTACGTCCAACTGTCATTCTTCTGTGCGGCTAGATATAGGTGTGTGTGTCCCCCCGACACAACCAGAGCGAGCACGGGAAAGTGCAACTCATGATTGCCCTTCTGACGTTCTTCCAGCAGAACCGCATGGATGTGGCCTTCGAGATGGTTCACCGCGATGAGTGGTTTATCGAGGGCGAAGGCTAGAGCCTTGGCGTAACTGATGCCAACCAGCAGCGCTCCGGCAAGGCCAGGACCCTGCGTGACCGCGATCGCGTCCACAGAGTTGTACGTCTGATTGGCTTCCGCCAGTGCTTGCCGGACTACGGGAACGATCGCTTTCAAATGCTCACGCGATGCCAACTCGGGAACCACGCCGCCGTAAGGCTGATGAGTGGCAATTTGTGACGCCACTACGTTCGAGATCAGTTGTTCTCCGGAACGCACGACGGCCGCGGCAGTTTCGTCGCAGGAACTTTCGATGCCGAGGATGTAGGTGTCAGGCATGAATTCAGTTTCTAGTTTCTAGTTTCCGCATGCAAGCCGCGGGGCGCTCAAGCAAGGCAAGACTACCCAGAGTCGGCTAAAGCCAGCCTTTGGTGCGGGCGATTCTCGAGGCTTCGACGCGGTTGCTGGCGCCCATTTTGCTGATCGCTTCCGAGAGATAATTCCGCACGGTGCCTTCGGACAGGCGAAGCTCGGCGGCGATGTCTCCGCTCTGCATGCCTTCACCGGCTAAGCGGAGAACCTGACGCTCGCGATCAGTGAGAGGATCGGTCTCGGCCCAGGCCTCGAGCGCGAGATCGGGATGGATGACGCGCAGTCCCTGCTGCACGCGCCGGACGGCGTCTGCGAGTTCTTCGGCGCGCATATCCTTCAACAAATATCCCAGGGCGCCGGCTTCCATGGCGCGCCGCAAGTATCCGGCGCGCGCGAATGTGGTGAGAATAATGACTCGTGCGCTCGAACGGCGGCGTTTGAGTTCAGCGGCGGCGTCGAGGCCGGTCATGAGTGGCATCTCAATGTCGGTGATCAGGACGTCAGGCTTATGGGCGAGAACAGCTTCCACCGCTTCTTTGCCGTTGCGCACCTGGGCGACGACGGAGATATCACCCTCGATCTCGAGCAGTGCGGCCAACGCGCCGAGAACCATGCCCTGATCTTCGGCGATAATCACGCGAATAGTCTTACGGTTTTCCTTCGCGATGGGATTCAATTGGCGCCGCCCTCGGCTTTCGGCGTGAATTCCTTGAGCGGAAGAGTGATAGTCAGTCTGGTACCGGTTTCGGAATCGCGGTCAAGAGTGCCGCCCAGCATCTCGACCCGTTCGCGCATGCCGCGCAGTCCGTTGCCCTCGTTTTGCAAGCCACCGCGTCCGTCGTCTTCGATCTGGAGCCGGCAGGAACCATTTTGCTGATCCAGGCGCAGGCTGCAGGTGCGGGCGTGAGCGTGGCGCACGACATTGGTGACAGCTTCCCGAATTGCCATAGATAGGACACCTTCGTGCAACGCGGGCAGCGTGACCTTGGCTGCCTCACATTTCACGGATACACCGGCAGTCTCGAGAGTGGCTTTCGCCTGGGCAAGTTCCGCCGACAATCCTTGGGCGCGATACCCGCGAATGGCGTCGCGGACTTCCGACAGAGCCTGGCGGGAGATTTGTTCCACCTCGCGGATTTCGTTGCCCGCCCGCTCAGGATCGCGATCCATAAGCTTTCCGGCAAGTTCAGATTTCAGGATGATGACGGAGAGAGTATGTCCCAGAACATCGTGCAGATCACGGGCGATGCGCTCGCGCTCGGCCACCTTGGCGAGATGCTCAATTTCTTCCTGAGCACGAATCAACTTCCGGTTGGTGCGAGTCCGTTGCGCGAAATGGATATCGCCGGCGCCCACCACGAGAGAGAGGCCGCAGGCAAAAAGTAAAAACCAGCCATTCAGATGGAAACCCCACCAGGTCAGCAGCGCCGCAGATTCGACAGTCAGCAAGATCTTGATGGCATCGATTTCGTTATCGACAACGAAAGGTCCGCAAGCCGCGACGAAAATGAAGAAGGTAGTTGCTCCGCCGTTGTACTTGGCAAAACCGACGCCCATCAAGAGCATCGCTGCAAGATGCAGCAACCCCTGCCGGCAGCTGACCCAGAACAAAGAGAAATACAAGACCAAGAAGATGATCGTCGCCGTCACCGTGAGGAACCATACCCGCGCGCCGGCATGGTTCACGATGGGATCGATGTAGAAGAAACCAAAGTACAAAACGGAATACATTGCCCAACCGTATTCGCTGTTCTTGGGCAGAAGTCTCATAAGGTCATCACGCCCGGACGGCGAAGCGGCGTGGCTCAGGCCGAATTCTGATTTCTTCGCACATCTCTTCGCTTCTATTATCGCCGATCCTAGGTGGTACAGCCCCAGTCATCAAGGCCAAGGTCAGTTCCGGCTTCGCCTGAAAATGGCGCCGGCAGCAGCGTACCAGACCAGTATTGCTACCGGAATCAGCGCCAAAAGCCAACTTGTGCTGCCGTAGAGCGCGAGCATACCAAGGATCATTAGAATGACTGTCGAGCCGTAGCCTTTCTTGGCATCTGCACTCATTGTGTCCTTCCCTTCTCACAGCTAGCTCTGATCTCGGCTTACATCAGCCGTACAGTTTTCCCTGGTCTCGCTGGAAACCGATACGCGCGACACCCAGGCAAATCAAAGTGAAGGCGAGCAGGACCTCCCAGTGGTTTACGGCGGGCTCGTGGCGCCCCGCGCCGACGATTCCCAAGGCCAGTTGCGACAAGTGATAAGGCGGGAGCGCCAGCGCGATCTGACGCACCAGCTTGGGCAGAAACATGTAAGGCACCCATAGCCCGCTGCAGAACGAAAGCGGCAGATAAATCAGATTGATCGCGGCAGGAGCAGAGTTTGGCCCGGCGAAATAACCGATGGCCAATCCCATGGCGGAAAAAGGTAGCGAGCCAGCCACGAGCGTTGCAAGCAGCTTTGCCATCTCAAGCAGGGGCAAACGCACGCCGCCGAAACTAATGCCCAATAGCAATAGCAGCGAGACTACGATCGCGCTGAAGATCATACTTAGAACAACTTTCGCGGCGAAATAAGCGAACGGCGGCATGGGACTGGCACGCTTGACTTGCAACCATCCCAGGCCGCGATCGGCGGCGAGACCGGAGGCGGTTCCAAACAGCGAAGCTCCCATCACTCCAAAGGTTCCGTAAGTGGCGATCAAGTAGGTTGGTACACCGGTGCCGCCGATCATTTCTTTCGCGTTCAACACCAACCCGAATAGCACATAGAACATCAACGGGAAGCTGATTACCGACGCCGTATAAACACGCAAGCGAAGGTTCTTCAGGAACTCGTACTTCGCTTCCTTCAAATAAATGGTTGCGGTGTGGCTGGTGGAACGGTCGATCTGGGTGTCGCTCAAAGCCGCTGTGGCAGTACTCATGGTCGCTTCCTCTTTTGGACGGCGGATCTCTACGCCAGAGAATCATGGATCAATTCCGTCGATTTGCGTTTTGACTGTTGTCTTGGGTGAGGGCCAGGAATGCTTCTTCCAGTCCTGCGGTTGCGATCTCCAATCCGGAAAGTGTTGGGTCGCGAGCCAGCAAGAGACGAACCACAGTCTCCGCTTCCGCGGCATGGATCTCGGTCGCCTCGCGGTCTCGCCTGGCGGTGGTTACGCCCGGAATCTGAAGTACGCTGGCTATGTTCAGCGACGTGATGCAGCGGATTCGCTTACCACTAGTTTGCGATTTGATCTCTGCGGGCGTGCCTTCGGCGATAATCCGGCCGTGATTGATGACGGCGATGCGGTCGGCAAGAGCGTCAGCCTCTTCCAGATAATGCGTGGTCAAAAGAACCGTTTTGCCGCGATCCACCAAGCGACGAATTTCTTCCCAAAGCGCGCGGCGTGCTTCTACATCAAGGCCCACGGTGGGCTCATCGAGAAACAGCAGATCGGGATTGCCACAGATTGCCAGAGCAAACAAAGTGCGCTGCCGCTGGCCACCGGAAAGATCGCCAAATTTGCGGTCGCGCAACTTCTCCAGTCCTGCCGCGGCTAGTACTTCCGCGAGTGGCAGCGGGTTCGTGTAATAAGAGGAGAACAGGTCAATGTGCTCATGGACCCGCAGAGTTTCCGGGACCTTGCCGACCTGCAGCATGGCTCCGGTGCGCATGCGATTCTGCGGGTGGGTGGGATCTCCGCCGAATACGCGGGTCTTACCGGAGTTGGGCTGAATCAGCCCGAGTAGCAGCTTGATCGCGGTTGTCTTTCCTGCCCCATTTGGACCCAGCAGTGCGACGACCTGACCGGATTGGACAGTGAAATTGACATTCCTGAGGGCGCAAACCTCTCCATAGTTCTTGCTGACGTCCTCGAGACCTGCTGCGGCTGTACCGGAAATCAGGCGCTGTATGCTTTGGTCTTGTTCAAGAGTCGCGATCATGGCCATTTTCGCCCCCATCTGCACTTTGCCGGAACTTCTTTCCCAGTGTCCGCATCATCGACGAGAAAAGAATGAGGCGCCAGTGCGGTTCATCACGCCACCGGCGTGACAAATGTCATGGCGTTTAAGAGGGGAATTGGTGTGTCCAAAGACCTAGGCAAATGGGCAAAAACAGAGTTTCTGGGATTTCCGGCGGTTCTCTGTTACGAAATCCGAACAAAGTGCCATCGCCACCGAGGTCCGAGGTTGTGAGATGGAGTGCCGTTGTTCGGCGGGGATATGCATGATCGCTAGGCAGGACGCGGGGAAATCCTGTTCGGAAATCGTAACAAAGTTGCAGGGCGTGAACATTTTCCTTGCGGATTCATGACATGAGCCGCGCTCCCTGTTATGATGGCGGCCAATTCTTATGAAGTCTTCTACTCCCATGGAGGCGATGCATGCTCCCGGCCGGTAAGAGTCTTCGTACTCTTCGCGAAAAGCTTGGCTTGACGATGCGCGACATTGAAACTTCCAGCGCGCGCTTGGCGGAGAAGCATCGCAATGAGGAGTTCTCGATTCCTCCGAGCCGGCTTTCAGACATTGAGACCAAGGCTGTTCTGCCCAGTATTTTCCGCTTATACACACTGGCTGTGATCTACCGCCGTGATTTGCGGGAACTGCTGGCGTGGTACGGCGTCGACTTGAACAACATGGCCGCTGATCTGGGCATGATTGCGCCGCCCCGATCGCATGTTTCCGAAGCTCTCTCCGGACTATCGTCGGTACAAATGCCGATTCGCATGGACCCCGGCTTCGATGAGCAACGCACGACCAACCTGGGTCGCATGGTGGAGCAGTGGGGCGTGGTGCCGCTCTCGTATCTGGCTCAATTCGCGCACAGCGATTTCACCTACGGCTATATCGGCAACCAGGATTTCACCATGTACCCAATTCTTCCACCGGGAAGTTTCGTGCAAGTCGACGAGGAAAAAAATAAAGTGACGGACGGAACGTGGCGGTCAGAGTACGAACGTCCAATCTATTTCGTGGAAACTCGCGACGGCCACACCTGCTGCTGGTGCAGCATGCGTCGCGATGACCTGATTTTGCAGCCCCATCCACTTTCTCCGGTTCAGGTTCGAGTTCTGCGCCATCCCCAGGAGGCGGAGATCATTGGGCAGGTCGTGGGGGTTGCGATGAAGCTGACTGAGCCGCAGGCTTTCGGTTCTTCTCCAACCTCGAAAGGGCAAGCAGCACTGAATTAAGATGCCGGGCAGAAACCGCGTCTTGCGGCGAAGGCAATAATTTGCTGAATTGTTCCTGCATACCCTCGAGATAAGTTCCCGCCGTCTCCTCACTGTCCCGACTCGACTGCAGAAGATCTTCCTCCAGTTCTGAAATCGGCGTCTTAAGGACTTTGGACAGTACTTCTGCGTGCGCCGTCTTCAGCGCGCGCTCCGACGACTCCTCCCCGTGGACCAGGGACATACCCCAGTGCTGGTATCCACCCTCCCGGCGACGCAGCGAAGCCAAGTATGCCAGCTTCGCAAGCAGCCCAGAAACCGCGGCCAGCGTGGTTTCCCGGAGATCTTGTAGCGCGGATTTGAGGGTCATCTGTTACGAATTCCGAACAACAAAGCGTCAGTCGTAATCTTTCGGGCCGCTCGGCAGCCATGAAAGTATCACGACTCGATTTTCAAACACAAGGAGAAACCCACCCATGAAACGTATCCTATTGCTGCTTGCCGCTGCCGTGCTCTTCCTGAATACAATGGTCGTTCCAACCGTGGCCCACGCCGATGGTCAACCTGGCGGGAATTGTTCCGGTGGGGGCGCATGCAAGCCGTAGTCGACCTACTGCAAGTTACAAAAAACGAACACCACTGCCGGTAATGTTGCCGACGCGCGGTCTCCACGTTATAGTGAGCGGCTACGATTATGTTTCAGCCACACTCATTATTGTGGCACTACTTGTCGGTCGCGCCTAGTGTTCTTCTGGCGCTTCTTGCGCTTGTCATGTGGCGGCGGGGAATGCACAAAGAGTTCCCCGCTTTCTTTTGCTACGCCATTTTTGAGGCTACGGGTGGAGGAGTTCTCTACGCCATAGACGTTAGTCCCTCGATTTCGGCGGCGACTTACTGGCGGAGTTATCTTTGTTTCTTGCTTCTTGAGGGATTGATCAAATTCATCGCGATCGGCGAGGTTTTTACTCACCTATTGCGTCGTTATCAATCGCTTGGGAGGTTCGCCAGAGTACTGATAAGCAGTGTCGGCATCGTTCTCGTATTTGCGGCTACGGTCATCGCAGCCTATGCGAATCCCACGCCCTTTTGGCTGATTTCCGCAACGCGCATCTTGTCCAGAAGCGTCAGTGTGGTTCAGTGTGGCCTGATTCTTTTCGTTCTTATTTTTGCCGCCCACTTCCACTTGTCGTGGGGACGCGCTGCTTTTGGGATCACACTCGGCTTTGCCGTGCTTTCCTCAGTCTACGTCGGCCATTGGGCTCTCCTGGCTGACTGGCTCCTTGGCCAGAAATCCTACCTCCTTGACTTTGCCATTATGGCCACCTATCACGTTTGCGTTCTTATTTGGTTCTATTACATTCTCGGGCCCCAGAAGAGCACCACAAAGTCTCCGGCCATTCTGCCCGAGGATAATCTCGAGCTCTGGAACCGGGAACTGGAGCGCTTGTTGCAACCATGAATCTTGCATTTGTTCTTGTCTTCGCTGCCGTAGTTGCTCTGGGCATTATTTTGCGCCTGGCCGTATCCCGGAGCGTGCCCGCCAAGGTGGACTCATCGCTGGCCACAACGATCCGGCCCATCGACGTGGAGGCATTCCGCAATCTGATTAACCCCGCCGAGGACGATTACCTGCGGAGCCGTTTGCCGCCAACTGAGTTCCGCTCGGTCCGCAGGGCGCGACTGCGCGCCATAGCCGCCTACGTGCAAGTCGCTGGAACAAACGCTGCCGTGTTGGTGCGGGTGGGAGAATCCGCTTTGGCGAGCGGCAACCCGCAGTTTGCCGAGAGCGCGCAGCGACTGGTGAATGACGCTCTGCTGCTTCGTCGCAATGCTACGCTGGCCTTGGCGCGAATTTACATAGCTTTGGCGTGGCCTAACTGCGGAGTCGCCGCCGTGCGTGTGGTCGATCGCTACGAGCGGTTGAGCGGCTCAGCAATGCTGCTCGGAAGATTGCAGAATCCAGCGACACCGGTTCGTCTTTCTCCTCGCTAATGTGACATCGGTCACAGACAGGCCGACAGTGTTTGTGACAATCTCGCTGTCGGCGTCGCCGTGCCTGAGCAAAGCACACGGGGTTACTGGCGCACCACCCCGCATCATTCTTGCCTTGTTTTCGTTGCCTGTTCTGGTGTAAAAACCAGCGGGACCTGTCATCCCAAGAAAATTCTGTGGCTATTTCTGCCGTCTGCCGTTGGAGTTGTTTCTGCCGGCACCTCGTAGTGTCGAAATCAAGGGAGACTCTATGATCCGCATCAGCATGATCGGTACTATGAAAGACTTCTCCGTCTCGATGTGCGTATTGTTGCTTTCCTGCGTTGCTTTCGGTCAGGGCGGTGTTGCCACCGGTGATTTGCATATCACGGTGAAAGATCCTAAAGGCGGACTGGTGACCAATGCCGCCGTCACCGTGAGTGACGTGGAGAAAGGTCTGACTCGCACCGCTACAGGCGACGGCCAGGGAGGCTATAGTGCCCGACAGCTGCCGCCGGGCGTTTACACAGTGACTGTAGAAGCGGCAGGCTTCGGCAAGGTAGAAGCAAAGGACGTGAGCATCACCGTGGGAGGCACACAGGAGTTTCCGGTAGCGCTCGCGTTGGCTACGGGGAAAGAAGTGGTAGAGGTTAGTTCTCAAGCGGAGTTAGTGGAGACATCCCGTACTTCGACGACCGATACGATCGGGCAGCGACGCATCGACAATCTGCCAATCAACGGTCGGAATTACATCAATTTCACATTGACGGATTCTCAGGTGGTGCGCGACAACGCACCCACTCTAGGAGCCGCTCCTACTTCGGGACTGAACATCAGCGGTCAGCGCGGTCGCTCGAACCTGGTAAACGTGGATGGCGCCGACGCCACGGACAATTCAACCAACGGTGTACGCTCGACCGTATCGCAGGAGGCGGTGCAGGAATTTCAGATCATCACCAACAACTACGCGCCGGAGTATGGGCGCGCGGCCGGAGGTGTGGTGAACATCATCACGCGCTCGGGATCGAACGACCTTCACGGCGACGTCTTTGGCTACTTGCGGAACCGGAATTTTCAGGCGGTGAATCCGTTTAGCACGGTTTCGAATCCTGCCTACACGCGAGTACAAGCAGGTGCTGCTTTCGGCGGGCCTATCAAGAAAGACAAGACTTTCTTCTATTTTTCTTACGAGGTCACCCGGCGGCATGAAACTGGATTCTCGACAATCGCACCGGGAAGCAACATCGGATACTACGGTTTACAGAATTTCGATACCGCGACCACAGCCGGAGGATTGATTCCACTTCCCTTCGGCAACATTCCGGTCACGGGCGACCAGGCCGCATTTCTCGGGCCCGGAGGAACACTCGCTCAACTCGCCGTCGCGAGTCCGACCACCTTTGCCGCAATAGCGCCGAGCGTGCCCAATTACGTATTTCTTCTGGGCGCTTCGTCGGGAATGGCGTTGAACGGGGTGTGGCCGACAGGGCTGACCGGGGTTCCTGGTCTCAGCGGCTTCGCCACAAGCTGTTCGGCACCGCCATGTTTTGTGCCAGCCTCGTATCAGTCGTTAGGCTCGCAGGCGGGCAACTTCCCGGTATTTGAAGGCACCAGCCTTTACTCGCTGCGACTCGACCACAACGTCAACAGCAACAACCGGCTGACTCTCCGAATCAATGTGAGCCCCAGCACCACCACCGGACTCGAAGGCAGCGGCGAGGATCAGCCCTTCGGGCAAAACGCGTACTCACGCACTTCCGAACAAACCTACCGCGATGTGACCGGTGTGGTGCAGGACACATGGACCATCGGCGCTAACAAAGTGAATGAGTTCCGCTTTCAGTATGCACGCCGCGGACTTTCTTACTTCTATAACACGCAGATCGCTGCTGGCGCGGACCCAGCCGTCAACATTCCGGGCTTCGGCTATTTCGGTCGTGAGCCTTACTCCTACATCCAACGAGTGGAACAACGCTACCAATTTACCGATAACTTTTCCTGGACCATCGGACGCCATAACACCAAGTTCGGCGCCGATTTCAACTATCTGCCCCTCTCAGCCATCTTTGCCGTCAACTACGGCGGGGTTTACGACATCGGCTCCTTCGCAGCATTCCCTCAACCGTTCCCTACTTTGAATCCCGTGCAGGCCTACGGCGCAGGTTTGCCGGGAGATTTTATACAAGGTCTCGGCAGCCCCAGCGACTCGTTCCACAACATCCCGATTGGCGCATTTTGGCAGGATTCATGGCGCGTGAACCCCGACTTGACCTTGAACTATGGCGTGCGCTACGACGTCGAGATTCCGCCAACTTTCAAGCCGGTCACCCCGCTCGGACAGGCCGGATACAACTTCCTGGGTTTGCAGAAGGGCATTCAAACCGACACTAACAATATCCAGCCCCGCGTGGGTATGGCTTGGGATCCCAAGGGCGATGGCAAGACCGTTGTTCGCGCCTCATACGGCATGTTCTATGACCATCCTCTGCTCGGTCTTTATTTTCTGGGTAACGCTTCGGACGGCTCTTCCAGCGGACAATTGGCCTTCCCGGGCACGGGAGTGTGCAATGGCGCTGGAAATCCGGCCAATTTAAACGCGATTCCTATTTTCCAGGGTTTGGTCAACACCGCCGCCTGCTCTCCGGGGCCGGCGGCACTGCTTCCGTCGCTCGGCTACCTGCCCAATCAGCAGCAGTTCACTTCCATCAATTTCCCGAACTCTTTGTTTCTCAACCAGAATTACCTTACGGCTGGATTTCCGCTGTTCTTCCAACCCTTCGGGTATCCGCAGTCGAAGAACTTCGTCTTTGCCTACTCGCAGCAGGCGAACTTTACGATTGAACGAGATTTGGGACGTGGATTCGCTCTCAGCCTCGCCTACAACTTTAATGGTGGACGCCACCTGAACCGGCCCATCAACTCGAACGCCCAGCGCGGAGACCTGCTGGTGGCAAATTTTCTGGCAGCGGAGAGCGATCCGACTTCGTACGCCGCCATCGGAGGTCCCTTGGGCGTCGGCAGCGGTCCCATCTCGCAAGGTTTTGCTCCTTGCGGCGTAAATCCCAGCGGACAGCCATGGGTCTCTGCCGCCCTGATGAACTTTTTCCGCCCCAGCGGTCTCAATGCGTCCATCGCCAACGCTTTAACGGGTGCCGGCGCAGGCGCCTGTGTTTCTACCCTGGCCCCAACTGTGTTGGCGTTCCTCCAGGCATCCGGCTATAGCACGGCGGGTTTCAATACTGCCTGCAACCCCTCCACTCTTGCGGGCTGCATCCCCTTTGGCGACATGGACGCCAATTATTCGAATGGCAGCTCCGTCTACCATGGGTTCAGCACCAACCTGCGGAAGCGCTTTGGCAGCCATTACGAATTCCTCGCGTCCTACACGTGGTCGCACGCTATCGACGACTCGACCGATCTGCAAGCCACCCTTACACCCCAGGACAGTTATTATCCCGCCCTGGATCGTTCCAGCTCACTGTTCGACCAGCGCAATCGCTTTGTGTTCAGCGGTGTGTATCAGACGGGCAAGCTGGGCGGCAGCGGGTTCGGCAGTAAATTGTTCAGCAATTGGACCGTTGCTCCGCTGATCGAGTTCGGCTCGGGAAGGCCATTCAACATCATCACCGGCAACGGCGACAACCTCCAAGAGTCGTCCCTCACGGGACGGCCTAATACCTTTGTGAACCCAGCCTGCACAACAATGGGATTTCCGGCGGTGCCCTCGAAATATTCGCCCACTGGAGTTTTCCAGGAGCCGTGCATAGCGGACTTTAACGGAACTCTTCTTTCGCTCGATGGCAATCTCGGCCGCAACGCCGCGACTCAGCCGTGGACCGTGTTCAACGATATTCGCTTCTCGAAACGCATCTACTTTAGCGAGCGCTTCAGCATGGAACTGATTGCCGACATGTTCAACATCGCCAACCGGAACAATACTGCCGCCGTCAGCCCGCTCTTTACCAACGCCGGCCAAGCGACAGCAGCTTATGATCCGCGGCAGTTCCAGTTCGCGATGAAGGTCTACTGGTAGATTTCTGCGGGATCGGTAGATAATCGGATTGCGGAATACAGAGGCGTCCAAGGACTCCGCCATGCTGGCCCGGTCTAGGCCCTAGAGCCGCAGGCCTAGGCCGGTGTTACACTCTCCCTTCACCCATCCTTGGCGTTTGCCCGGAGTTCGTTTCATCCATGTCTCAACCCTATACGCCTACGGCGCGGACCCGCCTGGTCCGCGAAGCGGATCGCGCTGTCTATGATCGTGAAGCCGCGTATCGCATTCTTGACGAAGGATTTTTGTGTCACGTCGGTTTCGTCGTCGATGACCAGCCCTTCGTAATCCCAACGTCTTACGGACGTCACGGAGATAGCCTGTATATTCACGGCTCCGCCGCCAGTCGGATGTTGCGTCAGATCAGAAACGGCGTCACAGTTTGCGTGACGGTTACATTGCTCGATGGTTTGGTGCTCGCGCGGTCCATCTTCAATCACTCTATGAATTACCGCTCGGTGGTGATTTTAGGGAGAGCGACGCTGGTGGACGATCCAGAGGAGAAGATCGAGGCTCTGCGCCTGCTCTCGGAACACATTATTCCGGGCCGATGGGCGGATTCGCGCCAACCGAATGAACGGGAACTCAAGGCGACATCTGTGCTGCGATTACCGATCGAGGAATTTTCGGCGAAGATTCGGACCGGGCCGGTCGTGGATGACGAAGAGGACTACTCGTTTCCGGTTTGGGCGGGAGTGGTTCCGCTGGAGATGAAGGCGGGAACTCCGATTGATGATTCGCGCCTGGATCTGGGGCGTGAAGTTCCGGCCTACGCGAAACACTACTCGCGCAAGGCGGGAGCTTGATCACCTTACGTTTAGGGCATCAGCAGGAGCTTTCCCGTCGTCTTACGGCCTTCGAGGTCTCGGTGGGCGCGCTGCGCGTCCGCCAGCGGGTATATGTGCTCGATGCGAAGTCTGAGCTTGCCTGAGGCCAACATGTCAAACACTGCTACGGACCGCGCCACCAATTCTTCGCGCGTAGCGATGTAGTTGCCGAGAGAGGGCCTGGTCAAAAACAGCGATCCCTTCTGCGTCAGAATGATCGGATCAAATGTGGCTACCGCCCCGCTCGAGCCACCGAAGAGCACCATCATTCCGCGGGGCCGAAGGAGATTGAGGCCTTTCTCGAATGTTGTCTTCCCTACTGAATCGTAGATTACGTCCACACCTTTTCCGCCGGTGAGGCGCTTGGTCTCGGCCTCGAAATCCACTTGCGTGTAGAGGATGACTTCGTGCGCACCAGCTCCGCGAGCCAACTTCGCCTTCTCCTCGGTGGAAACGGTGGCAATCACCCGCGCGCCGATGTTGTGGGCCATCTGCACCAGGAGCAGTCCGACGCCTCCGGCCCCGGCTTGAACCAGTGCCGTTTCATTCTGCTTGAGTGGATACGTATCATGCGACAGGTAGTGAGCCGTCATCCCCTGGAGCATGGCGGCGGCGGCTTCGCGATCGCTCACGGCCTGCGGAATCGGAACCAGCCGCTCCGCCGGAACGGCGGCATATTCCGCGTACGCCCCTTGCAGCCCGCTCCAAGCCACGCGGTCTCCGACTTTCACGGTTTTCGCCTCGGGGCCAACGGCGGTCACTACTCCCGCGCCCTCCTGGCCCGGAATAAACGGCAGCGGACTCTTGTAGCGGCCTTCGCGGAAGTAGACATCGATAAAGTTCACGCCCGAGGCAGCCAGCTTCACGACGGCTTCGTTCGCTTTCGGCTCCGGGACTGGTAATTCGACCAGTTCCATTGCTTCTGGTCCACCTACTTGTTTGACTTGAATGGCTTTCATATCTGACTTGGATTCTCTCCCTGAACAAGAGACTACGCCGAGCCAAGCTGGCGATTCAAATTGTTAAGAGGTTCCTACGCTCTGCTACACTTGCACGTTCCTTGCAAGGAGCCCTTCGTCATGGCTGAAAAGAAGCCTCAAAACTTGGCGAATCATGCCAAGTTAGATCCGCTATTTCACTTTATCGTACTGCCGGTCTTCGCACTCACAGCCCTTGGTGGCACCATCCACTTTCTTTGGCATCCCAGCTACCACTCGGCTTCGTTCTTTGTGATCTCGGTGGCTGCGGTAATTGCGGTCCTGAAGATTCGCATTTACTCCCTCAAGTTGCAGGATCGCATCATTCGCCTGGAAGAAAGGTTGCGGCTTGCCACCCTGTGCTCAGAGCCTTTACGCTCGAGAATTCCAGAATTGACCGAAGCCCAACTGATCGGTCTGCGTTTCGCCTCAGACGCGGAGGTTCCTAAATTAGCGGAGCGGGCAATTAGCGAGAAACTTTCGAAGGCAGATATCAAGAAGGCGATTCAGAGCTGGCGACCGGATTACTGGCGCGTTTGAGTTCATTCCAGCTTAGGGAAGAAGGGGAGTCTATCGCTTCGCGGGATCATCCCGACAAACCTTTTGGCCCGCTCCTACCGTCTGATTATGGAGCCGGTAGTAACCAGTCGCGACGGTGCCGAAAGTAATGACACCCGTTCCGTTTCAGCGTTGACCGGAGGGCGACCGCGCGGTACGATTTTTGGTAGAATTCACCGGACTTTAACAACGGGAGCAATTCGTATCTCATTCAAAAATATGCGAGTTGCAAAAGTCCAAATGCGGGTCGCGGTGCTCGCCGTGCTGTCCGTGGCGGGTTCGTCCTGCCAGACCGCGCAAAAGCCGGTCGCCGTAGTGCCTCCGGCAACGCCGCCGGCGCTGACTGCCAAAGCATCCGAGCCTCCGCAAACTTCGTCCGCGACGCCGCCGGTCGAGAGTCAAGTCCAGCCAGTTCAGGCAACACAAACGAAACCTGAATCTACGGCTCCGAAGCCAGCTTCCGATCAGGTCGACGAACTGCTGGCGAGGGTTGAGAAGGAATACCAGGCGGGATTGGCCAACTATCAGGCGGGTCGTATCGATGCCGCCAAGCAGAATTTCGATAACGCTTTCAACGCGCTGTTGGAGAGCAAGCTGGACATTCGCTCTGATGATCGTCTGCAAAAGGAATTTGATCGGATCACGGAAGGAGTCAACCATCTCAATCTGGGAGACTTAGCTTCCGACTCCGAAGCGCAGAACTCAGAGCCCGCGCCGATCGATGAAACGAACGGCATCACTCCGTCCGCCGAACCTGGAGTGAGGGCAAAGGCTCAGGCCGAGATCAAGTCGACCCATTCCGATCTGCCGCTCATGATGACGGATCAGGTGGCAGGTTATATCAGCTATTTCTCCAACCGGGGCCGTGGGACTTTCGAGCGCGCCTTCGCACGCTCCGGCCGCTACCACGACATGATGGTGCGGATCCTCAAGCAAGAGGGGGTCCCGCAGGATTTGATCTATCTGGCACAGGCCGAGTCCGGATTCCAGCCGACCGCCGTTTCCCGCGCTGGCGCCCGCGGCATTTGGCAGTTCATGGGAAGCCGCGCTCGCGGTTACGGACTGCAGCACAGCATGTGGGTAGACGATCGTCAGGATCCTGAGAAATCTACTCGCGCCGCAGCCCGCCACCTAAGAGACCTATATGGCCAGTTCGGAGACTGGTATCTCGCCATGGCCGCGTATAACTCAGGGCCCGGAACAGTGCAAGCTGCGGTCAAGCGCACCGGCTACGCCGATTTCTGGGAACTCTACCGGCGCAATGTTCTTCCTAAGGAAACACGGAACTACGTTCCCATCATCTTGGCCGTGACCATCATGACCAAGAACTTGTCGCATTACGGCTTTGACGATGTGTCGATGGATGAACCCATGGGCTTCGACACCGTTACGGTCAACTATCCGATCGATTTGCGCTTGGTGGCCGATTGTGTGGATGCGACTCCCGCGCAGCTGCAGCAGCTGAATCCCAGCCTTCTGCGCCTGAGCACGCCACGGGAGGGAACATTCGAACTGCATCTGCCGGCTGGAACGAAACAGCAGTATCAGACGGCGATTGTGGCTATACCCGGCAGCATGCGCCTGTGGTGGCGTTATCCCACGGTGCGTTCCGGCGACACTCTCGCTTCTCTGGCGCGCGTCTACCGCACCACGGCGAAATCAATTGCGGAAGCGAATCAACTCGATGGCACTGGGCTCCCTACGGACGCCAAAATAATCATTCCGGTCAAACCCAGCAAGCACCCCAACAGCGATACTGCCACCTACGCGCACCGGATTACGCGGTATAAGGTCCGCAAGGGTGACACGGTTCAGACCGTGGCCGAGAACTTTGGCGTTTCTGCGCAAATGATCCGGCGCTGGAACGGCCTGCGCGGCGACAGTTTGCACGGACGAACTGTTGTGGCCCTGCACCTACCAGTTTCACCGACTGGAGAACCAAACTCGACTGACTCCCGGCATCCCCGGAAGGCTGCGCAAACGGCTAGCTCCGCCAAATCGGCCAAAGCTTCGGATGAAGATGACACCGAACAAGCGAGCGTTCTTCATCACAAGGTAAAATCGGGCGAGACGCTTTATTCGATTGCCACCACTTACAAAACTACCGTCGCCGCCCTGAAACGCAATAACCAAAACATCGCCATTCTGCGCCCGGGGATGATCCTGGTCGTGCAGCAAAACCGGTAAGGACAAACATCCGATCCAAAACGGTCATCTCTCGCGTCCTTGCCTGTGGTAAATCGTTCGACAACGCACTTGACCGGGACTAGAATCGCTCCCGACTATCGAGCTTTGCCAATTCGTTCGAGAGGAGACCTCACGCAATTCCGCAATGGTCTCGTTCTGGTTCTTCTCTTTGCTGTTGCCGCCTCCTTAACCATCCCGGCGTTCGCGCAAGATGGAGCGGCCACTTATAAAGCCAAGTGTGCAGGCTGCCATGGGCCTGAAGGACAGGGCAAGGTCGGCCCCGCGCTGAAAGGGACCAGCCTTACCGCGGAGCAGATCACCGATCTGCTGAGGGAGGGCAATGACGCCAAGAAGCCCCCACACAAGAAGGCTTTAAGCGGAGTCTCTGCCGACGACGCCAAGGCCGTCGCCGATTTCGTAAAGACGCTGAAGTAAGCCTCTCGGCTTTCAATATCTGCACGCTCCGGACCTGTCCCGGCTCCTCGCAGGCCGTCCTGCAGGAAGGCGGTGGGGTCCTGCCCAAACGGCCTTTTGACCGCCTAGCGGCCAGGGCCCGGGTCGCGAAGCCGCACTCTGACGCGGAGGGCTCCGATCACCAACAGAGCACGGTCCATTTCTGTTCTTAGCAGCGAACTTCTATAAGTGGGCGTCGAATCTTCTTCCATTCCGCCGTCTCGTGTGGTAACAGGGATAGGTCAGACTCATGTGACTTCGGTCCTTGCGGCCTGCACCAAACGTCGTGCTATAATCGCGCGCCGTTCCAGCACAAAGCTTTCTGGTGGTCTTTTAATTTTCCGTACCCGGCAACCTTGCGTAGCCCTTTTTGCGCCAGGAGCCCAAAATAAGATCAGGAGGAGCAATGACGTTCTACGATCCCACACTCTACGGACGTGATGAAGAAGAAGAATTTGGTGACAGCGGCGCCTACAGCGAGTCGCTGGAAGAAGATTTCGAAGAAGAGGAAGAGGAGGAAGAAGAAGCCGGCGTACCCGAACCCGAGATGAGCGAACCCGCCATGCCAACTGCGCCGCCCCCGAAGCCGGCCGCGCCAGCTGGTGGTGGCCCGAAGAAGCCCGCCGCTAAAAAGAAAGCACCGGCCAAGAAGAAGGCGCCTGCCAAGAAGAAAGCTCCTGCCAAGAAGAAAGCGCCAAAACCTGCCAAGAAGAAAGCCGCGAAGAAGCCGGCGAAAAAGAAGTCCGCCAAGAAGCCTGCCAAGAAAGCGGCGAAGAAGAAAGGTAAGAAGAGTCGCCGATAGAACGTTGGCGCAGGCATGTCGAGGCCGCGGCTCGGAGCCGCGGTCTTTTTGCCTCGCCAATACTCTGATTCGCTCCACTGCCGATAAACTTCAGGACACCGAATCTCAACGCATGCCACTTCTTCCCCCCACCACGGCCTTGCACTTAGCGTACAACTCCAGCAATTGCGCCGCATATTCATCGGGCTTCGATGCCGAACCTGTGCCCTGAAAACCTACGCCGGATGACGTCGTGCGCCCGTATCCCGTGGTCATGGCGACAAATTTCATCAGATCGAGCGCGATATCCTCATCACGCCGTGCGTTGGCATGCACAGCTGGTCCTTCTTCCATAAGTCCTTCTCCTGATCCGGAAATATAAGGAATTGGTTCTTCGTCTTCTGTGTCTTCCATACCGCTGCTCCCAAACGGCTCCGGAAGAGATGATAGCAGCCCGCGTGTGATCGCGTCCTCAATCGCTGGTCGGCAATTGAAAATCAACCTGCGCGGTGCGCCGCAGCCGTGTCATCAACCACACCGAAGCGATGAATAAAAATGGAGACGAATAGAATCCAGGTGCCGGACGAGGAAATGTCACTGAATCTACCGTGTGCCCCAGGATGCTCCCGATCGTGTGCCCCATGCCATTCAGAAACATGATGACGGCATAAGCCCAGGCCAGAGGCCGCAATCCGTGCATACCTCGCGCCGCGACCGGAGTCAGACAGAACAAAAGTGCGCACACCAGGACATGTCCGATCAGAAATTCTCGCAACGCGATCGTGGGCATGGGAAATGAGCCCCAGCGCTCGCGCAGAATGGTCACGGTAGGGTTATACACCGCAAGAAAGCCGGTCGTGGCTTCGTCAAGGATATGCAGCGCGAAGGCCGCGCAGAGCGCAAACCATGCGCTGCCAAAACCTGACGCTGAAAGTGCTGGCGGTGCTTGCCTCAAAGGAGCGCCTATCGCTTCTAATACTCGGGCGTCAGCCATCAATAAGCAACTAGAATCGAGCGTTCGGAGAATCTCGAAAGGTCGTACCGGCGATCTAGCGTGCGACTTCACTCATCAGCGCCAGCAAGTTTTCTTCCGAGTCGCGGAAGAACGTCATCCACAGATCGTGCGCCGGCATTCTCGCAATTAAGTGCGGCTCGTCCTCGAAGTGGACTCCGCTCTCCTTCAGCTTCCCGTACGCAGCTTGAATGTCGGGGACGGCGAAATACAGAACCGAGCTGGGGTGGTCGAACTCCGGCTTCTCGGCGCGGTCGAGCATCAAGCGGACGCCGCCGCAGTCGAAAAACGCCAGCCCGGGCGGCGCCTTGAAGAGTAGATTGAGTCCCAGCTTGTCCTGATAGAAAGCCGCGGCACGATCGACATCCCTAGCGTTGATCGCGATCTGGCCGAGGCGCGTAATTCCAATTCCGGTTGCGATTGCACTCATGTCTTGACCTCCAGAGTCACATTAGTTAGCATAGCTAACTATATCGAATGACAAAAGTCAAGCCCGAAGAAATTGCGCCCCAGGCCGAAACGCTGGCTGTTGCCGACCGCCTGCATTCCGCCGCCATCCACCTGCTGCGCCGGGTGCGCAGGCAAGACGCGGTCTCAGGCGTGGGCCCTGCGCAACTTTCAGCCCTGTCGGTCCTGGTTTTTGGGGGCCCCAAAACGCTTGGGGATCTCGCCGCTGCAGAGCAGGTCAAGCCGCCGACCATGAGCCGGGTCGTCGCTGGACTCCAGCGTAGCCTTCTGGTTGAGATCACTCGTGATCCCCGCGACGCGCGCCGCATACACATCCACGCTTCCGCAAAGGGAACACGTCTTCTTCAGCAAGGACGCCAGCGCCGCATCGAGTATCTCGCTGCCCATCTCGGATCCCTGACCCCTAGCGAAGTGGCACAACTCGGCGCGGCCGCGGACCTTCTGGAAAAGCTCCTGCGCGATTGGCGTTGATTCCCGCCAACAGCATGGCAACGCCGGGCCATGATTAGTCCATCTGAGAACTTTCGAATGAAAACGGGGTTGTGGCACTTTCGAAAGTGCTCCACTCAGCTATCGCATACTTCCCTCGACTGTTAGCATGCTTTTCATGGGGACCCTTATGCCGACCCATGCGCTTCGAACTCCCGCCAAGTTCTTCGTCGTGGTCGCACTGTGCCTGGCCCTGGCCTCTTGTGGGACAAGCACACCTCCGGTCGTTTGCGCCGCGGCCGGCAACAGCACCTGCACTTGCGGCTCGGGAACCTCGGCCTGCCCGGTCAGCCCTGGTCCGGAATTCCTCTACGCCGCGGGAGCAGGCAGCCAGATTCAAGTCTTTAGCATCGATCACAACAGCGGAGCGCTTACCACGGTTGGCTCAACTCCCGGCCCTGCCTTGAGTCTTGGCCTCACGGCCGTGAGCAATCAACTTCTCTACGTCTCCGACCCCGCAAACGGGCAACTAGATGGTTTCTCAATTAATCAAACCACTGGTATGCTTACCGCGCTGATGGGCTCACCTTTCTCGACCGGAAGTTTCAGCCTGCCTGAGGGCCTGGCCTCACCGGCAGGTAGCAGCCTTCTGTACGCTGCCGACGTCGCCAGGGTCGACGGGTTCAGCGCAAACGCCACCGGCACGCCCTCGGTGATTTCGGGATCTCCGTTCCCCTCGGGAACCAATCTCTTTCTCACAACGGATCCTTCCGGCAAGTTCCTCTACACTTCGATTGATGATCCCCCTGGAGGCATCTTCGCCTTCACCATTGGTTCCACAGGAACGCTGACCGCGGTGTCGGGTTCGCCTTTTGCGATTCCGGGGCAAACCGTTCTCAACAGCCGGCCCTTCGGCATTGTCGACACCGGCTCCTATGTTTACGCCGCGCTTTCGGACACGAACCAGATTGCTGCGTTCTCCATCGTGAGTGGCACCGGCGCGTTGACTCCCGTACCGAATTCTCCTTTCTCCGCGGGAGTGACTCCAACCGCGCTCGTATTTGCCAACGGCTTCCTCTACGCACTCAACGACGGCGGGATCACGGGCTATAGCGTCACTTCGAGCAGCGGCGTACTGACTACGGTAGCGGGTTCTCCTTTCGTCATTATCGGTGACGCAATGGCGGCTGATTCCTTCGGCGAATATCTGTACGTTGCCGGACTCTCCAGTATCCAAGCCTTCAGCATTAACTCCGCCAACGGCACACTCGCTCCGGTAGCAGGTTCCCCTTTCCCTGCGAGCGCGGCAACGGTCCTGACCGTGGTCCAGATCCCTCCACCGTAGCCTTTGGTAATCCCTCCGCTCACACCCGTCTGTATACCTTCCCGAATCCGGTTTAGAATGTCAGCCCGTGCTTAAAGCAAATTGCTGGAACCGTGAAATGGTATTCCGAGGGTTTCGCCAACGAAAATGCATTCCTGGCGCACCTTGTACGAACCGCTGACGGGCAGAAGACCACTTGATCAAGCATAATGAGTCGACCGCAGCCAGTATGATTCCTTCGAGGAGCCTCGTTCTATTTTGCGTCTGACGCGCCGTAAATTTGCGCAGTCTGCCCTCGCCACCGGCGTCGCCGCCGCGCTTCCGGCCGTTCTGTCTTCGGCGTGCAGCGTGTCTTCGAATGCGGCGCGCACGACTAACCCCGTGCCGCGTTCCAGTCCTCACGCCATGCAGTTCGACACTTCTTCTGCGATTCCATTCCCCAGGAATTTTTTTTGGGGCACGGCCACCGCTGCGTATCAGATCGAAGGCGCATGGAAAGGAGACGGCAAGGGCGAATCGATCTGGGACCGCTTTGCGCACAGTCCTGGCAAAATCAAGAACGGCGACACGGGAGATGTAGCCTGCGACTCCTATCATCACTGGCACGAAGATATTGCGCTCATGCGGACGATGAATTCGAACAGTTACCGCTTTTCAGTTTCCTGGCCACGCATCCAGCCCACAGGCTCCGGCTCCGCCAATTCCCGAGGGGTCGATTACTACAGCCGCCTGGTGGATGGCTTGCTCGCAGCCCGGATCCGGCCGTTTGTCACGCTGTATCACTGGGATTTGCCGCAGGTGCTGGAAGATGCCGGGGGCTGGCCCAATCGCGACACCGCCTCCCGTTTTGCCGACTACGTAGAGGTGATGGCGCGCGCCCTGGGCGATCGCGTTTCCGACTGGATCCTCTTCAACGAGCCTGCTGCTTTCACGTACCGGGGATATCTCCAGGGCAAGTTCGCTCCCGGACAGCAGAGCCTCCTCGATTTCCTGCGAGCCTCTCATACCGTGAATCTGGCGCAGGGCGAAGGATTTCGGGCCTTGAAAGCAACTCTTCCAAATGGGCGTGTGGGAACCGCGTTCAGCATGTCCGCGTGCGAGCCAGCCACCGATTCCGAGGAAGACAAGCTGGCCTCTGAGCGCGCTCACGCCATCACCAACCTCTGGTTTCTGGAACCGGCGCTGAACGGAAAATATCCCGACGCATTTACATTCTTGCCGGAAACTGCCATGAAAATCAGGTCCGGCGACTTAGGCAAGATGCGTGCGCCACTCGATTTTATTGGCATCAATCTCTACTACCGCACTATCGCTTCTGCTCCCGACGCCATCGAGCGCTTGTCTCACGTGCAGCAATGGCTGTTCCCAGTGAAGATGGTTGGGGGCGAGGAAGGCCCGAAGACCGACATGGGATGGGAAGTTTGGCCGCAGGCGCTGTATGACATGGTCATGCGCATCACGCGTGATTTCAATCATCCAGTGATCGAAATTACGGAAAGCGGATGCTCGTACAACGACGGGCCCGACGCAAACGGAGTGATTCATGACACGCGCCGCATTGATTATCACCGGCAATATCTGCAAGCGCTTGCGCGCGCCATTGGCGATGGAGCGGACGTTCGCGGCTATCACGCGTGGAGTTTGATGGATAACTTTGAGTGGGCGGAAGGTTTCAGCCAGCGCTTCGGCTTGGCGTACGTGGACTTCAAGACGCAGCAACGCACCATCAAGGATTCGGGACGGTGGTATGCGAAAGTGGTGACCGAGAATGCGCTTCCCGCGCACGTAGTTGGTTAGCGGTTGACCTCGTAGTCCAGATTATTTCTGCTGCATGACCAGTTCGCCGTTCTGCACTTTGAGGTCGCCAACGTTCTCTGGGAGCTTCATCCGGTCGCGCTGCTCGAAGAGCTTTTTCTGCAGCGCGGGATTCACCAGCGAAACCGGCACGTTGAGATCACCCACTTTAAATTCCGTCGGCTCGAACGTGGCATATCCGTCTTTCGACGAAAGGTGACCCGACACCGTTATCCATACGTCTTTGCCTGCGATTTCGGTTAGAAATTGACCGTGTACCGTGTCGCCCTCGAAGTTGACTCGCTGGTCTTTGATATTCGGCTCGCCACCGCCGAGATTGGAATCGGGCGAGAGTTCCCCAGCTCCGGCTCCTGCAGCTCCAGCGGCACCCACGGCCTGGGCCAGCGCCGCGCCCACTTCGTCCGAGTTGAGGTGAACCTCCGCTTTCGGCTGAGCACTGGAAGGAATGCTTTGCTGATTCTGCGCGGGCGCCGTTTGATAATTCACGCTGGAAGCTGACGCGGGTTGCTGGGTGGCCTGTTCGAACTGCTCCATCTTCTGCCCGAACGATTGCGCATTAGCTGCGATCGCCGCCGGAGTCTGCGGCTGCGCCACGGGAGCGGGCTTCTTCATCACCAGAACAATGGCCACGCACGAGGCTACTAGCGTGGCAATGCTAACGATGCGGTCCAGCTTAATCTTCATGGCAGCTCTCGATCGGTCGGCCGGAACAGACAGGCCCGGCATCATGGTACCGGGCGCTGGAAGTGGAAATCAGATTGCAGAAGTCCCGGAGGGCGGGTGGTACTTAGGTCACATGGTGAGTTCGTCGCGATTGTGATCAATCCAGTTTCTTGGTGAGGAGTTCATTCACCAGCTGCGGATTCGCCTGCCCTTTGGACGCCTTCATGACCTGACCGACGAAAAAGCCGAGCATGGTCTTTTTGCCGGCGCGGTATTGTTCCAACTGTTTGGGATTCGCAGCGACGACTTCGTCGACGATCTTTTCCAGAGCGGATGTGTCGCTGGACTGCTGCGGACGGCCTTCTGCTTCGTAGACTTCGGGGAAGTCCTGGTTGCGTTCAAAGCACAGGTCGTAGAGATCCTTGAGCATTTTCCCGGAGATCGTGCCGCTCTCGACGAGATCCGCGGATGCCGCTACGCCGTTCATCGAAATCGGGGACTGATCAACCTCCGCGCCTTTGGCCTTCAGACGGCCCATCAGTTCGCCCTGCACCAGGTTCGCGACGCGCTTGGGATTCTTCGCCGCCTTGGCTGCCGACTCGAATTGATCAGCGAGCGATTTCGAAACGGTCAGCACCTGCGCATCGTATTCTGTGATGCCGTACTGCTTCATCAGGCGCGCGCGACGGGCTTCCGGCAACTCGGGCAGAGTCTTCGCGATTTCGGCGCGCCAGTTCTCGTCGACCACTAATGGCAGCAGGTCGGGCTCGGGAAAGTAGCGGTAGTCATGGGCCTGCTCTTTCGATCGCATGCTATAGGTCTTGCCTTCGTGCGAGTTGTAGAGGCGCGTTTCCTGAGTAATCCGGGAGTCGGATTCGACCACTTCGATCTGGCGTGCGATCTCGTAGATTAAGGCCTCGCGGATATAGCGGAAGGAGTTCACATTCTTGATTTCAGTTTTCGTGCCGAGTTCTTTCTGGCCGCGTGGACGGATACTGATGTTGGCGTCACAACGGAGCGAACCTTCCTCCATGTTGCAGTCACTGACTTCGGTGTAGAGGATGATTTCTTTCAGGCGAGTCAGGTATTCGTAGGCCTCATCGGGCGTTGCGATGTCTGGCTCGCTGACGATCTCGATCAGCGGGACGCCGGTGCGGTTGAGATCGATGGCAGTTTTTTCGGAGGCGTCGGGAAAGCCTTCATGCAGACTCTTGCCGGCGTCTTCTTCGAGATGCACGCGGGTGATGCCAATCTTCTTCCTGTCGGTTCCGACCTGGATAAATCCATGCTCAGCGAGGGGCTTGTCGTATTGCGAGATCTGGTAGCCCTTGGGGAGGTCGGGATAGAAGTAATTCTTGCGCGCGAAGATCGAGGTTTCGTTGATGCGGCAGTTGAGGGCTAAGGCGGCCCGCGTAGCGAACTCGACCGCCTTACGGTTCAACACCGGCAAGGCTCCGGGCATGCCCAGGCAAACCGGGCAAACATTGGTATTCGGCGCAGCGCCGAAGCGAGTGGAGCAGGAACAGAAAATCTTCGACGCCGTCAGAAGTTGAACGTGCACTTCGAGACCGATGACCGGTTCATAGGTTGTGCGAGCGACAACGGAAGTGTCCGCGGTGGTCGACATATCTGGTGATTATACGGCCACTCTCGGCTGTGGTAGCGAAGACGGAGGCTGGGTTCCTTGGTACGGGCGTCAGTTATTTTCCCAGCGGAATCTCGAAGTACATCAGCTCCGTGCCCTTGGCATCATCGACACCGGTGACAAAGATGCGCGCGCCCTCCACGGGAGAGGAAACGTCTTCGATGTCGAAAAAAAAGAATCCGGATTGCGTGGTGTGGGGCTCGACAGCCTTGGCGGCGAATTGTGAGGTTTCGATCTCGTCGCGTTCCTTCTGGCTGATCGTACCTTTCACTTTTTTGTGAGGCACGGGGAATGGCAGGGGTGTGGCGGGGTTGGTGTTGGCGCGGGGATTGGAGATGCGGCGGAAGATATCGTCGGGCGTAATGGGCGTGAGTTTAGCGCGGCCGGCCGTGGTGAGCGTGACCTGCATGTTGGCGATGGATATGGGCTGGTCGCCGTCATTGGTGACGATGAAAAAGAGGGGAAGCAATCCGTGCTCCTGAAAGTTGACGGAAAAAATCTTGGCCTTATCGGGCGAGTCGTAGGGGTCGGCGGCGATGGCGACCTTCTCGTCGGTGTGATCGTCGCGCGCGGGATAGGTTTTGGCCGGCTGAGCGGTGGGCTTTACAAAGTCTTTAGCGGAAAGAAGGACCGCGTACGACATTAGGGCGCAAGAGGTGACAAGAATACGGACAAGCCGAGCTTTCAGAGGGGACTGCATGGCTCCGATTATAGAAGGTGGCGCGACTCAGGTCGCGGGCTGGTCTTAGAAATGACTTTCTCGAAACCTCAATCACAGAAGACACAGCCAGACCTAGGGTGAATCTTTGGTTAGAATGGCTGGAATTGATCACGCCTCTCTACAATTTTCTTTACAGCACGGCGCTGGCAGTGGCTCTGGTGGCGAGCCTGCCTTACTGGGTCTTTCAGATGGCCCGCCATGGAAAGTACCGCAAAGGTTTGGCGGAGAGGTTGGGGTATGTACCGGTGCGACTTCGGTTGCCGGAACGAGGGGACCCGACGATCTGGGTGCATGCCGTTTCTGTAGGCGAGGTGCTGGCGGTTGCGGGATTGGTGGATGAATTGCAGCGCCGGTTTCCTCAGCACAGGATTTTCGTTTCGACGACCACCGACACCGGACAGAGGCTCGCGCGCAAACGCTTTGATGAGGCGAATGTATTTTATTTTCCAATGGATTTCGCATTCGCGATTCGTCCCTACTTGCGGGCACTGCATCCGGAATTAGTGGTCATTGCGGAGACTGAGTTCTGGCCCAATTTTATGCGTCTGGCGGATGCCAGCGGGACGCGGATTGCGATTGTGAATGCGCGCATCTCGGACCGCTCGTTGCCGCGGTACCGGAGATTTCGCGGCTTGATTGGAAAAGTGCTGGCGAACGTGGACCTCTTCCTGGCACAGACGGAAGAAGATGCAACACGATTGCGAGACATTGGGGCGAGCGCGGAACGGGTACGGGTCACGGGCAATCTGAAGTTCGATATTCCTGTTCCCGCGCCTTCGCCGATCGTCGAGGGTATGCGGAAATCAATCTGTGCGAGCGGAGCCGGGCCAGTGCTGGTGTGCGGCAGCACTGTGGATGGAGAGGAGCCTCTCCTGCTGAAGGCGTTTGAAAACGTACTGGTACCACATCCGGCGGCCATGATGATTCTTGCTCCCAGACATCCAGAGCGCTTTCCCGCCGTGGCGGAACTGCTGCAGCAGATGTCGATTCGCTTTTGCAGGAGATCGCTTTGGAATGGTGAGCCTTTGAACGGCGGAGTGCTTCTGCTGGATACGATCGGGGAGTTAGCAGCTCTTTATGCGCTCGCCGACGTTGCATTTGTCGGCGGCAGCCTGGTGCCGCGCGGCGGGCACAATATTATTGAGCCGGCGCAGCACGGTATAGCTACGGTGGTGGGGAATCATACGGAAAACTTCCGCGACATAGTCAACTTGTTCCAGAGCCGGGACGCGGTGCGGGTTGTCGGTCCAGCGGAGTTGCCGCTGGTTTTCTTGGAACTGCTGGCTAACGATGCGGAGCGAAAAGCATTAGGACAGCGCGCCGCCGAAACCATGCGCTCGCAGATTGGAGCTACGGCGAGGACGGCGGACGACCTGCAGCGGATGATGGCGCAGGAATGAACTTCAATCCTTTGTCAGCGCTGTACGGTGCGGCGGTGGGGGCACGCAACGGGCTTTATGACCGTGGATGGTTGGGATCGCACCGGCTGCAGGGATCTGTGATCAGCGTGGGAAACATTTCGGTCGGAGGCTCGGGAAAAACTCCGTTCGTTATTTTGTTGGGCGAGTTGCTCAAGGCGCGCGGAATTCGCTTTGACGTTCTCTCGCGCGGTTATGGCCGCAAGACTCACGGGGTGCTGCTGGTGGATCCGGGCGGACTGCCGCGAGACTTCGGCGACGAACCGCTGCTGATTGCCAGGCGGCTGCAGGTTCCGGTGGTGGTGGGTGAGGATCGTTACCAGGCAGGCCGCTTTGCCGAGGCGCGATTCGGTGCGCAGATTCATTTGCTGGACGATGGCTTTCAACATCGTGGCTTGGCGCGCGATTTCGATATTGTCCTGTTAACACCGGAAAATGCGCGCGATTCCCTCCTTCCCACAGGCAGACTGCGAGAGCCTTTGCGCTCTCTGGAACGGGCGGACGCGGTGGTGCTGAGCGGTGGCGCCTCGGCGGAATCGTTTCCACTCGTGGGCAAAACGTTGTGGCGGGTGCGACGGGGGATCATCCTGGAGAATGTTCCTCCGCGGCCGGTTGTGTTCTGCGGGATTGCGCGGCCGCAGAATTTTGTTTTGCAGTTGCGAACCGCTGGAGTTGACGCTGTTGCCGAGGCGTTTTTTCGTGATCATCATGCCTACACGGAGAAAGACGTTCGAGATTTATTGGAACTGAGGCAACAGAGCGCGGCTGGTGGCTTCGTCACCACGGAAAAAGATGCAGTGAACCTGGGAGGTTATCTTGACGCGCTGACGCCGCTGGCTGTGGTCCGCGTGAAGATGGAACTGGCCGACGCAGCTAACGCTGTGGATACCATGCTGCGCGTAATCGAGGAGCGCCGCTCCCGCTCGTGAGAAAATGCGCACACGGGCAACCGGCGGAGCCTGAAAAAGATCGCATGACGAAGCATTTGAAAGAAACCGAGCGGCTGCACAAGATTATCGAAGCGTTCCCCAAAGTCACCATTACGGTACTAGGGGACCTGGTCGCCGACGAATTTGTGTATGGGGAAATCTCACGCGTGTCACGAGAGGCTCCGGTACTCATTCTGAAGCACCGCGAACGTACGGTGGTGCCAGGGGGTGGCGCGAACGCGGTTAACAATCTGGCAGACCTGGGAGTAAACGTGCTGCCGGTAGGTGCGATTGGGGATGATGAGCCGGGACGAATGCTGTTGAAGTTCTTCCGGCACAAACGCATTCCGATCAGTGGCGTTCTGAAGGACAAGAGTTATACAACGGTCACGAAGACGCGCATTCTGGCGGGCATGACGCATAACACGCGGCAACAAGTGGTGCGCGTGGATCGCGAGCCGGAGAACCCTCCAAACCAGCACTTGACGCGGGAGCTGTTCTTGGCGGCGCGAGAATATTTGCGGGCGTCGGACGCATTCCTGGTTTCCGACTATGGATACGGATCCGCGAGTCCGGCGATTGTGAGTGCGTTGCGGCAGGCAGGACGGCGGAGAGTTGTGCTGGTGCCTTTAATCCTCGACTCGCGATATCGACTGCTGGAGTATTCTGGCGCCACCGCCGCCACTCCGAACGAGCCCGAGGTGGAAGCTGCGCTAGGGGTTCAGATTGGCCAGAACTGGCAAAAGTTGGATGAGGCCGGGCGACAGATTATGGAGCGGATGAAGCTGCAATCTTTGTTAATCACGCGCGGGCGCGACGGCATGGTGGCCTTCGAGCCGGGGAGAGAGGCGGTCGATATTCCGATTTTTGGTTCCGATGAAGTTGCCGACGTAACGGGTGCGGGCGATACCGTGATTGCTGCGTTCAGTGCAGCACTGGCGGCGGGCGCCACTACGGAGGAAGCGGCGCAGTTGGCCAATTACGCAGGCGGAATTGTGGTGATGAAGCGAGGTACGGCAACCGTTTCCAGGGAAGAGCTGCTGCGCGCAGTGGACCAGGCTCCACCCTCAACAAGACCGCATTGATTTGAAATAGCCGCGATGGAAAACAACAAGATTCTGGAGCGTGATGAACTGCGAGAGCAAGTTGAACTATGGCGGCGCGCAGAAGAACGCATCATTCTGGCCAATGGCAACTTCGATCTCCTGCATGTGGGCCATGTGAGGTATCTGCGAGGAGCGAAGGAGTTGGGTGGCAGGCTGGTGGTGGCTATCAACTCGGACGAATCGGTGCGGGCGCTCAAAGGTACAGGCCGTCCGATCATGCCGGCAGAGGAGCGCGCCGAGATTGTTGCAGCGCTGGCCGATGTGGATGCGGTTGTGATTTTTCCGGAGCTCGACGTGCGCGCTCTCATTCGCGAAATTCGTCCGGACATTCAGGCTAAGGGCACCGACTATACCGAGGAGTCGGTTCCCGAGCGCGATACGGTAGAGGAATACGGTGGGCGCGTGGCGATCGTGGGCGATGCGAAGGATCATTCCACAAGCGAGATTATTCGTTCACGGCTGACGCCGGGGAAGCCGTGAGTCCATCCCCGCCGCAAGAAACATTTGAACGGTTGCTGGTGGTGCGCCTGAGCGCCATGGGAGACGTGATCCATACGCTGCCGGCAGTTTATGCATTGCGGCAGGCCTTTCCGCAAGCTTTCATCGGCTGGCTGATTGAGGAGCGGTGGGCCGATCTGCTGTGCGCGCCCGGATCTTCGAGACGAGGTCCGCGCTCGCCGCTGCGGCCGCTGGTGGATGAAGTTCACACGGTGAATCTGAAGGCTTGGGGAGAATCTCTATTTTCGATTTCGACGGCGCAGCGCATCGCCACAGTTTGGAACGATGTGCGTGGCGCGCATTATGACGTTGCCATCGATCTGCAGGGAGCGATGCGGTCCGCGTTGCTGGCGCGGTGGTCGGGGGCGCTCACGGTGTATGGCGCCGCGGAGCCGCGAGAGGCTCCTGCTAGCCTGTGGTACACACGAAAGGCGGTTGCGCGCGGCCGGCATGTTATCGAGCAGAATCTTTCCGTAGCTGAAGCGATCACCGAGGTTCGAGCGAATCTATCAACGACAGGCATTTCTTGCCAACTTCCTTGCGATCCTGAGGCCGAGGCTCGAATCGAGCAGCAACTTGCGGAAGGTGGGATCGGCGCCTTTGCCATTCTGAATCCGGGCGCAGGATGGGGCGCGAAGCGATGGCCCGCCGAGCGATACGGCGAAGTTGCCCGTGCGCTTGCCGATCTGGGCTTACGTTCGATCCTCAATTATGGTCCGGGCGAAGAGGAGTTGGTGCGCGTTGCGGAGACTACGAGCGGCGGGACTGCTAAAGGGATGAGCTGCAGTATCACGGAGTTGATCGCATTGACGCGACGTGCACGGTTGTTTGTTGGCGGCGACACTGGGCCCCTTCACCTGGCGGCAGCGTTGAGCATCCCGGTGGTGGCGATCTATGGGCCAACGGATCCGGCGCGCAACGGCCCTTATGGAACGCGGAGCATTGTGCTGCGCAGTCCGGGAAGCATGACTTCGCACGAACGGCGGGCGGCTGCGGATGATGGGTTGTTGGCAATTAGAAGCAATGAAGTGGTGGCAGCCGCGAACAAGCTGCTGGGCGGTACCCTCACGGGCTAAAGCCCGCGTTGATTTTGGCTTTTCGCGGCGCCAAAGCGCTGCTCTTCCACATGGCTGAGTGGTCACAAATCGCGCGGCGGATCCGAGTGCCGCTGGGATTCTTGTTTGCGGTGCTTTATTTCTGGCTGGCGCGGCCTTCGTGGCGATCCATGGCGCTGGGTGCGATTTTGATTGCGCCTGGGCTTCTGATTCGCGCACTGGCTTCTGGGCATGTCCGCAAGAACGAGTCGTTGGCAACTTCCGGTCCTTATGCTTATACGCGCAATCCGCTGTACCTGGGATCACTATTGATCGGCATGGGATTCGCGGTGGCGGCGCGCAGTTGGTGGGTGGGGGTGGCGCTCGTCGTAATGTTCGTCGCGATCTATGTTCCAGTAATCCGCGACGAAGAGGCATTTTTACGAAGGACGTTCTCTGAGTTCGACGAATACGCGCGGCAAGTGCCGAGGATGTTGCCGCGGCTGACGGCGCATTCAAGTGACGAGGAAGCTTCGGCAGGATTTTCAATCGATCTATATCTAAAGCATCGCGAATACAACGCGCTGCTGGGAGCGCTAGGGATGATGGCGGCCTTGGTCGTAAAGATGAGGTTCGTCTCGAGTTAGCAAATGACACTGCTTTGGAACGGCCGTAATCGAGGAATAGAATTCTCGACAGCGCCACTTTCCGCGACCGCAATTCTCCTGCTTTTTCTATCGTCCCTTGCGCTCGGTGAGATGCCAGGAGGCGTCGTGGACCAAGTGATTGTCTACAAGCACGAACGACGGCTAGTGCTGCTGGCTCATGGAAAAGAGTTGCGGTCATACCATGTTGCTCTTGGCGGCGAACCTAGCGGGCCGAAGATTCAGCAAGGAGACCACCGAACTCCCGAGGGCTCATACGCTCTTGATTCGCGAAATTCCAACAGCCGCTTTTATAAGGCATTCCACATATCGTATCCGGGACCGAAAGACGTCGCCTCTGCCAAGAAATTGGGCGTCACTCCTGGAGGGGACATCATGCTGCACGGTCTCCCGAAGGAATACGCGTGGGTGGGAAAAGCGCAGGCTCTACATGATTGGACTGACGGGTGCATCGCGGTTTCGAATGACGAGATGGACGAGATTTGGAGATTAGTCCGCGTCGGAACGCCGATTGAAATCAAGCCTTGAGCGAAGTACTTAGTTCGGGTCGTTCGCCTTATTTCGCCCGTATAGTTCCGGAAACGCGTGCAGTAGCAAAAGCGCCTTGCCATGCCGTCGGTACCGTCGGCGTGCAAGCGGTCCTTCGCTTCGCTCAGGATGACAGGGCGTTGGATTATTTCTGCGCGACCAATTCCCGCGCGCGGTTCAGCTCCGGCCGAGTAGAGTTTGATCCATCACAAATTTTTAGCAATAGCGCGTAGTACTCCGTCGCGTCGCTCTGCTTGCCGGCGGCTTCTGCAGCGCGGGCCGCGCCGTAGAGGCCGTTGAAGCGGTTAGGATTGAGTTTCAGGTCGGTCTGATATTCCGCTAAAGCTTGCTGAGGACGCTTGGCCTCGAGCAGCATGTCCGCCAACTGTTCGCGAGCTGGAATACCTTCCGGTTCATCGCCAAGTTTATCGGTCTTGTCGGCGAGGGCGCGCAGGCTGGCGATGGCCTCGTCGTCCTTCCCTTCGGCGTGCGCGACCCAGGCGGCCGCTTCCTGATAGTCCTCGCCGACGGCCTCGGCATATTCGGTTTTCTTTTCAGCTACGAACTCCTTGCGGATCGTCTCAATCTGTTCTAGATCTTTGTGCGCCTGCGCGAGATTACCGCTGCGGGCCGCGCCAATGGCGCGCGCCCAGTAGGTGATGGATTGATCTCCGCGGAGTGAGCCGGGCACGACCTGCAGGGCCGCGGCATCGGACCAGTGTCGAAGTTCGAGATCGTAAATGGCGGGGAACTTGGTGAGAGCATTGGTTTCCGGATCGAAATCGGCTCCGTACATCGACTTTATCTTCGGCATTGTCTTGACTTCATCGATCACCTTGGCGGCATCGGCCTCACGCCCGCTTTGCAGATAGGCGTAGATCAGAAAATCCATGGCGTGAAACTGATGGCCTTCGCCACCCATGTGCATGGCGGCAGTTTTGCGCGTGGCGGCGATCGAAGCGAGATTGGAGTTGATGTCGTCCTGCCACAGGCCAACGCGGGCAAAGATGTGTGAAGGCATATGCAAAGCGTGCGGCGCCGCGGGCGCAATCTCCGCATAACGACGAGCAGCGGGCAATCCCAGCTGCGCCAGTTGCGGCTTGTCATAGGCGTGAATCAAATAGTGGGCGACACCGGGATGGACGGGCTCGATGGCAAACAATTTTTCGAGAACAGCAGCGGCCTGCTTGCGATTGGCGAAGGTTGTGTCGTCGTGCGGTTCGGAGGCGAGCAGGGAGAGTGCGTAGAAGACTGCGGCCTCGTGATCATCCGGGTAGGAGTCGTACACCTTCTTCATCGCGTCTGAGTAGGCTTTGGCGCGAGCTTCGTGATTCAGTTTTTTGGAGTTGCTGTAGAAAGCCGCGATGGCCGAGAGATAGGCCTGCTCACGTGGAGTGGTCGGGCCGTCGGTGGTTTTAGCTTCGTGGACTTCGTCGAGGCCACGCTGGATTACTTTTGCGTCGGGGTTGTTCCAGAGCTGGTGCCACAAGCTCATGGCCACACCCCAATGCGCCATGACGCAATGAGGATCGTCCACGGCGATCTGCGTAAACTCTTTTTCCGCCTCTTCGTACCAGAAGGAGTGCAGCAGCGCTACTCCACGCTGGAAGGACTTTTGCACATCGGGCGCGCAGGAAACGGGGAAGTTTACCGTGCCCAATTGCGTGGTGGTCAAGTCTTCATGGTGAGGGTGGTTTTGATCGTCGTCGGCGATGGCACTACTAGCCAAAACAGCAAAGACGAAAAAAACGGAAAAGTACAGAGACCACAGGACGCCTTTCATAGCAAAACCCCACTGAGAAGCGAGTTTAGCCGCGCGACAGGAAAGGGTCAAACTGTCAGAATTGGAAGTTTATTCGTCCTACTAGTGACATTAGTATTATTTTCGCCATTTCTGCTACACTTCGTCGCAATCGGACTTGGGTAGCGTCACGAGCCCCTGGGCGTGCTTTTCTCACTCCGGCAAACGATCGCGGGAAAAAGAACTCACGCGGCTCCAGAATTTACCCAGCCCGCGGGGAGTAGCCATGAGTTTGCACCCTGGGCAAGAGCAGCGCCACGTTCCTGAAGAAAAGCGGAGCGAGTTGGATTCTATCCTTCGCGCCCGACAAGATAGCGAAGACTGGTATCAGGATCTGGTCCAGCACAGCGATGATCTGCTGTGCGTCCACGACCTCGCAGGCCGACTCCTGTCGGTGAATCCTGCACCGGCGCGCGTCTTGGGTTACAGCGTGGAAGAACTTCTGGAAATTCCAATGCGGGAGCTTGTGGTTCCCGAATACCGCTCACAATTTGATGCCTATCTAGTCGAAATCGAGCGGGCGGGCGCGGCTAGTGGCTACCTTGCCGTCATGACGCGGTCCGGGGAGCCGCGTATCTGGCAATATCACAACGCGCTACGTACTAAGGGCGTAGCATCGCCGATTGTTCGCGGCATCGCCCATGACGTCACCGAACAAAAGCGTACGGAGAAGCTGCTGCGCGAGGCTGGCGAGGACTTGCTGGGCCAAGTGCGCGAGCGGGAACGAACCATCCAAGACTTGAAGCTGTTCCGAACTCTGGTGGACCAGTGCAACGACGCCATTGAAGTTGTAGATCCAAATACGCTTCGCTTTCTGGATGTCAATGAGAAAGCCTGTTCAGTTCTGGGTTATAGCCGGGAAGAACTTCTGTCGCTACGCGTGTTCGATATTAATCCCTCGGTTACGGAGTCTTCCGTTGAGAGGGTCAGAGAGGCGGTGAAGAAATCGGGAGTATTGGTCATGGAGACCCATCACCGTCGAAAGGACGGATCGACTTTTCCTGTAGAAGTCAGCATGCGATGGGTGCGGCTGGAACATGATTATGTCATCAACATCTGCCGCGACTTAAGCGAGCACAAGCAGGCCGAGGAAAGACTGCGGGAATACGAGAGGTTGGTCGAGGGGCTCGAGGAGATGATCGTGGTGGTGAACCGGGATTACCGCTACGTCATCGCGAATCGCGCTTTTTTGGAGTATCGAGGCGCGGAGAAGGACCAGATAGTCGGGCACCACATTGACGAAGTGGTAAACAGAGAAGCTCTCGCGGCGATCAAACAGAAGCTGGATGCTTGTTTTCAGGGCAAAGTCGTTGAATACGAGATGAAATATACGTATCCCCATCTGGGCGAGAGGGATTTGTTCATAAGGTATTTTCCCATTGACAGTCCAACCGGAGTAGATCGGATCGCCGCAATTATGCTGGACGTTACCGACACAAAGCGCGCGCAGCATGCCTTGCGGCGCAGCGAAGAAAATTATCGGATGTTCGTCTCCCAAAGTTCGGAAGGAATCTTCCGGCAAGACCTGGATAAACCCGTTCCCATTGATCTGCCTGAAGACGAGTTGGTTCATCACATCCTTCATGACTCTTACCTGGCGGAGTGCAACGAAGCCATCGTCAAGATGTACGGCCTGAATTCGGTGCATGAATTCGTGGGCAAGCGCATGACGGAGACGCTCGACCCGAACGATCCTCGCAACATTCAACTGACCCGCGATTACATCCGTTCTGGCTTTCGCGTATTAGATCGAGAGTCGCACGAGATGGATACATGCGGCAATCCCAAGGTGTTCCTCAACAGCCTGATCGGCATTGTGGAGAACGGGATGCTGGTGCGGACCTGGGGCATCCAGCGCGACGTTACCCAAAGAGTGAAATTGGAAGAGTCGCAGCGAAGGGCCGAGAAGGCGTTACGCGAGAGCGAATCACATTTCCGGCTTCTGGTCGAACAAGCTTCCGATGGAATTTTTCTCGCCGATGCGCAGGGAAGATATACCGATGTAAACTCCGCGGGCGCGGAGATGCTCGGCTACTCAAGCGCCGAAATTCTTCGGCTCTCCATCGCCGACATTGTGGCCTCGGAAGAAGTGGCGCGAATTCCTGACGAAGTAGCCCGCTTTGCCGGCGGAAGCGTTGTCCGTACGGAGTGGAAGTTTCAGCGCAAGGACGGTTCCTTCTTCCCTGGAGAACTCGTCGGCAGGCAACTGCCGGACGGGCGGTTGCAGGGCATCCTCCGCGATATCACGGAGCGTAAACAGGCGGACGAAGCTCTGCGCCGGAGCGAACAGCGCTTCCGCGTCGCGCTCGACGGTTCTCCCATCAAAGTTTTCAACCAGGATCGGAACCTTCGCTACACCTGGGTCTACAACCCCCAGGAAGGGTTGAGCGAAGAGGATTATCTTGGCAAAACCGACGGAGAAATCTTTGACCCCGAAACTGCAGCGCGGATGACGGCGCTGAAACGGCCGGTATTGGAAATTGGCCGGGGGGCACGCCAAGAGTTCGCGCTTACCGCGCGGGGACGAACCCATTATTGCGACGTAACAGTCGAGCCACTGCGGGACGCAGCAGGGGCGGTGGTCGGCGTAAACTGCGCCTGCGTAGACGTCACTCACCTGCGCCAGGTCACCGAGGAACTTCGTGAAGCGAAGGAAAAACTCTCCGAAGAGAAGCTTTATCTTGAACATGCCATCGACACTGAGCTGGGGTTTGGAGAAATCATCGGGCGCAGCAGTGCCCTGAAGGAAGTCATGTCGAAAGTGGCCAAGGTTGCGCCCAGCGACGCCACCGTGCTGCTGCTGGGAGAAACCGGGACGGGCAAGGAATTGGTGGCGCGCGCCATCCACCGGATGAGCAAGCGCAAGGACAATGGCTTTATCAAGCTGAACTGCGCCGCCATCCCGTCTGGCTTACTCGAAAGCGAATTGTTCGGACACGAGAAAGGCGCCTTCACGGGTGCGGTCACCAAGAAGGTGGGCCGCCTGGAACTGGCCGACCACGGCACGTTATTTCTCGATGAGATCGGGGAAATCCCGCTGGAACTGCAGCCCAAGCTATTGCGGGTGCTTCAGGATCAGGAGTTCGAGCGACTGGGGGGCACGCAGACTTTGAAGGTGAACTTTCGTCTGCTAGCTGCGACCAACCGGGACTTGCCGGAAAATGTAAAACGGCAGGAATTTCGCAGCGACCTGTACTACCGGCTCAACGTGTTTCCAGTTCGAATCCCTCCGGTCCGAGATCGCCGCGACGACATTCCGCTTCTGATCGAGCATTTTGTCCGGAAGTGCTCCGCCCGGATGAACAAGTCGATCACTCGCATCCCCGCGCGAACCATGGAGACGCTGGTGCAGTGGACGTGGCCGGGAAACATCCGCGAGCTGGAAAACTTCGTGGAGCGATCGGTGATTCTCACTCCCGGGTCGGTTCTGCAAGTGCCGTTAAGTGAATTAATCGCGCCTTTGGAAGAGCGTAACAGCGATACGCTTCGCGACAAGGACCGCGAACGCATTATCCGCACCCTGCGCGTGTGCAAAGGTCAGCTTGGCGGTCCCGACGGAGCTGCGGCGCGCCTTGGTTTGAAGCGCACCACGCTGCAGTCGAAGCTGATCCATCTGGGAATCGATCCTGGGGCTTATCGGGCGTGAATGGCGGCCGGACGCTGGCACGGGGATGAGCGCGAGGCGTATTCTTTCCTGATGACGCCTCAATTTAAGCGAATTGTGGAAGCGGCTGCTTGGTTTGTCGCAGGGTTTGTGGTCCATATGTTGCTGCTTCACTTCCATCATCACCCCGGGTAAGTCACGGAGGATGGCGCGCCGTTTTGATTCCGATTTGCCTAATACACGAAAGCCCTTCGCTTGCGCGAAGGGCTTTTCGTTGGGGGAGGGACTTGAGCTGAGGCGCTCGCGGTCCCACTATTGGAGCAAAACTACTTTGGCTGCTGTTGCTGGTCAGGGGTTGTGCCGGGTGCCGGAGAATTGCTGGAGAGCTGCTCCAGATCATTCTTCAGCAGGCTGATTTCCACGCGCCCGCCACTCAAATGCTTCGTCTTTCCGTTGTCGTCAGCATTGGCCACGGGGGCGTTGCCCATGCCCACAAGATAAATTCGGTAAACCGGAATCTCGTTGTTCAGGACCATGTAGCGCACGACCGACTCAGCCATCTTCTGCGAATTGGTGATCGCAGTCTGGCCCTTGCCGGAAGAGAAGCCCTGCACTTCGATAATGTAACCGCGCTGGCCCTTCACGCCGTTTGCCATCTCGTCGAGAGCATCCTTGGCGTTCTTGCTGAGCACTGTTTGGCCGGGACGGAAGCGGATCTCGGTCTGATTGGAAGCCTTGTACTGGTCGATGTTGCCCACCACGGTTTCGACGGTCTGGATTCGGGCGGTCGCCTGCTGCGCGCTCTGCTGCGCCATGGTGGCCTTGTTCCCGGCATCGATGGCGTGCTGATCGGCTTCGTTGGCTTTGTCTGACGCGAGCTTGATGCCAGCCTGTGCCCGTGAGTCGACGTCTTTGATCGCCTTGCCGTTAGCCGCAGTCAGATCGTCAAGCTCGTTGACGCGGTCGCGGATGGGATCGGTCTGGCGCTTCACATAGCTCTTGCGCGCGAACGGATTCACACGGCCCCAAAAACCTTCGCGGGCTGGCGCCTGGAGCGGCTGCTTGCCAGTGCCGGTCATACTGTCGGTAGACTGGGTGGTCTGCGACGCGGCAGGTGCGTTGGATTGATCTTGAGTAGACGAAGATGAAGTTTGCGCAAAGGCCGGAAAAGCCAGCATAGCGGCCAAAGGCAAAGCAACGAATATACGGCTGTTCATAAGAACTTCCTCCATTTTGGGGGAGCGTTTGGGGGCTCCACTCCAGCACGCCAGAACGGGCGTGTTGCGTGATTTTTAATTGCGTCCCCTAAAACTACCGGTATACGCTGACGCAACGCATACCGAAAACCTCAAAACTTAGGCATCGCTAACATTCCGGCGCCTGCCGTTTCTATTACAGTTCAGATGCCAAAACGCACTTTCGGGTTTGGGTCCTAAATGCTTGATATCTAAAGACATTGTACCCTGTTCCTGCGGGGAGGGTAGTCTGCAGGGGTTTGCGCAGGGTAATTTTGGCAAACCTGATATAAAAACTGCGTGGAATGCTGACCTTCCGGAGGGAGACGAATCTTGCGATTGACGACCGCGAAAGATGTATGGAAGCGTGGGACATTTGGGGCATTCAGGGTGAAACAGTTCCTGTTCTTAGTTTTGGCGGCCACGATTTTGAGCGGCGGTCGAGCTTCGTCCGAGAGTCCTGTTGCGGAAGAACTGGCGCCAGCGATGGCTTCTTCCCGAATTCCTGCGGACCACATGCAGCAGTACTCCGATTTGGCGTTGACCTGGATGCAGGAATACTTGCGCATCAACACCACGAATCCTCCGGGCCACGAGATGCGCGCCGTTTCGTTTTACAAAAAGATTCTCGATGAGGAAGGCATTGAAAATCGCGCCTTCGAATACACGCCGGGCCGCGGCGATCTATGGGCGCGCTTGCCGCACACGTCTTCAGAAGCCAAACGGCCAATTGTTCTGCTGAATCACATGGATGTAGTCACCAGCGATCCAACGCACTGGAGGATTTCGCCGTTTAGCGGCGAGATCAAAGACGGCTGGCTGTGGGGCCGTGGCGCACAGGACATGAAAGACGAGGGTCTTGCGCAACTGGTGGTGATGGTGATGTTGAAGCGGGAGAAGATCGAACTTGACCGCGACGTGATCTTCCTGGCAGTGGCGGACGAGGAGGCCGATGGAACTGGCACCGACTGGTTCATTGCGCACCAGCGGGATTTGCTGGAGAACGCGGAATTCTTGATTAATGAGGGTGGCGAGAACCTGCTCGATCAAGGAAAGGTGAAATACGTGGGCGTGGACGTGGGCGAGAAGACTACCTTCTGGTTGCACGTGGTGGCGCATGGTCGGCCGGGACACGCATCGCGGCCCATTGCCGATTCTGCGCCGAATCGTCTGGTGCACGCGCTTGACCGCATTCTCGCGTATCGCACGCCTCTGAGGGTTCTGCCAGTGGTAGAAGAATTTCTGCGCGAGATGGCTCCGCACGAACCGCCAGAGGAGGCGCACGAGTACCGCAACATTCGCAAGGCCATCGAAGACAAGAAATTTCAGCAGGACGTGGAGAAGGATGAATCGCTGAACTTTCTTCTACGTGACACCATTTCACTGACGATGATGGGCGCCTCGGAGCAAACCAATGTGATTCCGCCGGAGGCATGGGCGAATCTAGATGTTCGGATTCTGCCGGGCGGAGATCCTAAGACGTTGCTACAACAGATTCGGCGAGTCGTGGATGACCCAAATGTTACCGTCGAACCACTGAACGCGGAGTTCCGAGAGGCCAACTATTCACCGACGAATACCGCGCTTTACGAGGCGATTCGCAAAGTCTCGGCAAAGTATTTCCCGGGCACTCCGGTTGTGCCCCATATCACCAGCGGCTACACGGAGAACCAGCGCTATCGTCCGCTGGGCATAAATGCGTACGGGTTCAATCCCTACACGGCCACGGAAGAAGAGGGCAATACCGAGCATGGGAACGATGAACGGATTCGTGTAGAAGAGGTGCGGCGCGGGCCGAGAATTTTGTTTGATGTGGTGACCGCAGTGGCGGAGAAGTGAGAGTTGGCGAATGCGGCTTACATCTCACCGCAATGCTTTCTCATACTGTTCGATGATGAAATGGTCCGTCATGCCGGCGATGTAGTCGCAGACCACGCGGGGCAAGGATTCTTGCTCGGCCTTCTCCTGGTAAAAGTGCGGCAAGGCTGACGGAGTTTTCATCCAGAATGCGAATAGTTCGGAGACGATGCGCTCGGCATCATCCTTTTCTCCTGCCAGCGAAGGGCTGTCATAGAGATTTTCGTAAAGAAAATCTTTGATCTGCTTGCGCTCAGCCTCCACTTCACGGCTGAAAGCGGCCAGGCGATGCTTGTGCGCGCGAACGTCGGCCAGAGTCTTGATCCCCGCTTGTCCCAGACGCGCTTGCGTGTTGGTAATGAGATCGCCGGCTAAGCGGTTGAACACGCGCTTGAGAGCTTCATTGAATTGCAGCTTGTCGGGCGCGTCAGGGTAAATCCGCTCGACCTCGCCGAAGAAGCGTTCGAAGACAGGCACACCTTCGCGAATTTGGTCGAGTGCCAGCAGATGGGCTTCGTAACCGTCGTCAAGATCGGCAGTGTTGTAACCGATCTCATCGGTCAGGTCGACGAGCTGGGCTTCGAGCGGTGGGCGCTGATCGAGCAGATATTCCGCAAGCTCCGGATGCTTCGCCGCATCGTAATCGCGCGAGTGTTTAATAATGCCTTCGCGGACTTCGAAGGTGAGGTTCAGGCCGCGAAAGGCGGCATAGCGCTGCTCGAAATCTTCCACGATGCGCAGGGCGTGAAGATTGTGATCGAAGAAGAGGCCGTGCTCGCGCATGGCGGCGTCGAGGGCCTTCTCGCCGGCGTGTCCGAATGGAGGATGGCCGAGGTCATGCACCAGCGCGAGAGCTTCTGCCAAATCAACGTTGAGAGCGAGCGCACCCGCGACCGTGCGTGTGATCTGCGCTACTTCAATCGTGTGAGTGAGGCGGTTGCGAAAATGATCGGAATAGCGGCGAGTGAACACCTGCGTCTTCGCTTCGAGGCGGCGAAAGGCGCGCGCGTGGATGACGCGGTCGCGGTCGCGCTGGTAGTCATCGCGATAGGGATGAGGCGGTTCCGGAAAGCGGCGTCCGCGGGAATGTTCCACCTGCACCGCGTAGCCGGCCAGCATGCTGGGAGTTTAACAGACTTGCCAGTACCGAGTACCTAGTTGCGAGCACCGAGTACCTAGTCCTTATCCTCGTTGCTCGCTACTCGGTAACAGTTATTGTTTTCCAGAATCTTCCTTGGCCAGGCGAACTCTGGCGGCGTCGAGCTTGGTTTGCGTAGCCACAAGCAGGTCGCTGTCCACTTCCGCCGGCACGGTTTTATTCCATTCTGCGACAGCACGCTCCCAGTGAGCCGCGGCCAACCTTAAACGGCCAGTCTTCTGAAAAAGATCACCAAGATGATCCTGCACGGTTGGGTCCGAACCCATGCGCAAAGACGCTTTATTCAGATTTTCTTCGGCAAGATCGTACTTGCCCAGTTTGAAATAAACCCAGCCCAGGGAATCCAGATAGGCGCCGTTGGTGGGGTCGAGGCTTACAGCCAACTTGATGTAATTGAGCGACTCCTCGAGCTGCACTCCGCGATCGGCATTCATGTAACCCAGATAGTTCAGCGTGACCGCGCTCTGGGGGTTGGCGGCGAGCACTTTCTTGAATTCCGCTTCGGCGCCGTCATACTTCTTTTCGTGCTCGTAGGTATCACCGCGGAGGAAGTAGACGTACTCCTTATCTTCGGCCTTGGTCGAAAGCGCCTCGGCCTTGTTGAGCGCCTCCTCGGCGTCGCTGTAACGCTTCAGGCGCGTGTACATGATTGCGAGCCGGACGTAGACTTCACGATCTTCCGGCTTACCTTTCAGCAAAGAGCGCACGTCGGCGAGAGGTTTTTCCGGATCGCCGGTGTCAGCCAGTTGCGCGTCGAGCACCATGCGCAAGTCATGGTCGTCAGGCATTTTCTGCACTGCCTCTTTGGCGGCGGTGGTAGCCTGCGGCCACTGCTTGGCCTCGCGGTAGGTATCGATGATGTCCTGGTAGCCAGTCTTGGCATTGTCATCGCCGCCAACAGTCAGCATCTTGCGAAAGGTTTCAACGGCAGCGGAATAATTTTCCTGGTCGCGATAGACCATTCCAAGGCGCTCAATAAAGATTCCGCGATTGTTGCGGTCGCCTTGGGAATAGCTGCCATCAGCCTTCTCGGTTTTCTTGAGCAGGTCTTGCAAGATCTTTATGGCCTCGTCATAACGCGCCTGAGCCTCATAAACCACCGCGATGTTGTAAGGAACTTCGAGCGCATCGGGAACCATCGCTTCGGCTTTTTTCAAATCATCCAGGGCTTGATCGTATTTTCCTTGGCGTCGATAGATCTCTGACATCCGCAGGTAGGTCTGCGCATCCTCAGGATTGGCGTCAGCAATCACTTTGTACTGATCGAGGGCGGCATCGATCTGCCCATCGTTCAAAAGATTTTCCGCGAGGCCGCGGATGGCGTCGAGATTGTCGCGATCCAACTGGATGGCATGTTTATAGGCGTCGATGGCGCTCTTGTAATCCTTGCGCTGTTCGTAAGTAGCGCCGAGCGCGGCGTACAGTTTGGCGGACCGCCCCGTGTCGGGCACGGCGCTCAGCACCTGCAAGGCATGAGAGGTGTCGCCTTCATCGCTGTAAAGCAGGGCGAGTGTCGTAACAGCCTCTTCGGAATCAGGATCAAGCTGCACAGCGGTCTTGAGCTCGCTTTCCGCCTTCTGCGAGTTGTTATCGAGGCGGTAGAGGCGGCCGAGCAGAAGATGGTCGTCCACGTTGTTCGGCTCAATTTTGACGATCTGTTCGTACTGCTCGATGGCCAATTTCAGCACGTTCTCGGAGCCACTGCCGTTCCCCGGCATATCGCCGAGCGAGCGAAGATAAATCCGGCCCAGCAACTTGTGGGCCTCGAGATTATTGGGATCGCGCTTGATGATGTCCTGAGCTTCGAGCACTGCGTCACGGATGCGTCCAGTCTTTACATATAGCTCGGCAAGACCCGAGGTGAGGAATTCGGACGAAGGGTCAGCCTCGATGGCGAGGCGGTACTCTTCCATGGCCTTGTTGGCGAGTTCACTGCGGCCGTAGGCCGTCACCTGCTCTTCGTATAGATGCGCCAGCGCGTAGTGGTAATAGGCGGCGGCGTGGTCTACCTTGTGCGGCGTGGTCTGAGCAGGCTTGGATTCGGCCGCTTTAGAGTCCGCTGGCTTGGCATCAGCCGGCGCGGACGGACTGGTTTGCGCGGACACGACCGCTGCGAAGAAAAACAATACTAAAGCTGCGCGAAAAATTCGATTCATGCTCGACCTGACGACGCTGGAGTTGATTCCGAGAGAACTGTTCGTATTAGAGCTGAGCGCACCGCCCGAACCATAGCCATTGGATGCAAGACCGCCGAGGCTGGGTGCCCTAATTCTAACCCGTTCAGCCGCTGATTGGGAAAAACTCTGCGCAGCATGCGATGCCGGATAAAGCCGGAAGTACAGGGACTGCGGGGGACTGGCTCGTGCCTATTGTCAACTTTGGTAAAGGAAACCAATAGCGCCTCGTTGGTTTGAAAGCCTTCTAATTTTTGAAAGCCTTCTAATGGCGGAAGTGGCGTACTCCCGTAAATAGCATGGCGAGCCCCAGGCGGTCGGCGGCTGCGATCACTTCAGGATCGCGCTGCGAGCCTCCGGGTTGAATGATGGCGGTAGCGCCGGCCTTGGCAATTTCTTCGACGCCGTCGGGGAAAGGGAAAAACGCGTCGGAGGCGGCGATCGTTCCCTGCAGCGCCAATTGCGCTTTCATGGCTCCGATCTTGGCGGAATCAACGCGACTCATCTGACCCGCGCCGACACCAACGGTTTGCCCGTCGCGTGCATAGACAATTGCATTCGACTTGACGTGCTTGCAAACCTTCCAGGCGAATAGCATTGCCCGAGTTTCGTCAGGCGTAGGAGGGCGCTGGGTGACGACTTTCAAATCGACATCTCGCAACGGCCGCACATCAGCGTCCTGCAAGAGGATTCCGCCGGAGACATTTTTCAAAGTCCATTTCTGCGGGGCGGCCGCAACTTGCACCAGGCGGAGATTTTTCTTGGTGGCGAATCGCGCTTTCGCCGCGTCATCGAAGGCTGGAGCAGCAATGACTTCGAGGAAAAGCTTGTGCATCTCTTCGGCGGCTTCGGCGTCGATGGGACGGTTCACTCCAATCACTCCGCCGAACGCGGAAACGGGATCGCACTCGAGAGCCCGCTTGTAAGCTTCGGCAAGAGTCTTGCCGGTCGCGGTGCCGGCGGGGTTGGTGTGCTTGATGATGGCGCAGACAGGTTCATCGAATTCCTGCGCGAGGTCCCAGGCGGCTTGCAGGTCGACGATGTTGTTGTAAGAAAGTTCCTTGCCCTGTAGCTGTTGCGCATTAGCTACCCCCACGCCGGAGCAGTCCGAATACATAGCAGCCTTCTGGTGCGGATTTTCACCGTAGCGCAGGTCGAGGACTTTCTGGAATGAAAGGCGTAGCGTTTGCGGGAAAGATTCATTTGCGTAGAGCTGAAAGTTCTTGATGTCTGGGATGCGTTCGAGAGTGGAAGCGATGGCGGAGTCGTAGGCCGCAGTCGTGGCGAAAGCTTTCTGCGCCAGCCGCCACTTGGTTTCGAGCGAAAGAGCGCCGCCGGTGCGGGTCAACTCTTCGGCAATGGCAAGATAATCCAAAGGCGATGTGACGACGGCAACATCGTGAAAATTCTTGGCGGCCGAGCGGATCATGGAAGGTCCGCCGATATCGATGTTTTCGATTAGCTCTTCGAAGGCCACACCCGGCTTGGCTGCAGTTTTCTCGAAGGCGTAGAGATTTACCACGACCATATCAATCGGCTGAATGCCATGCTCGACGACGGCTGCGACGTGCGCGGGATTTTCGCGGCGATGCAGGATGCCGCCGTGCACCTTGGGATGCAGCGTCTTGACGCGGCCGTCGAGCATTTCAGGGAATCCGGTGAGGTCGGAGATGTCTTTGACAGCGATGCCGGAATCACGCAGCAACTTGGCCGTGCCGCCGGTGGAGATGAGTTCGATGCCGAGGTTCGACAGTTTGCGTGCAAAGTCTACTAGGCCGGTTTTGTCAGTGACGCTGAGAATGGCACGCTGGATCCTAGAACTGCTGGAAGACATGATCGGCCTCGGATTACGATGAGCGACCGAAAATTCTATCAGCAATTCGTGATTACGCTTTCGCCTTAGCCTTCAGCTTGACGTGGCCGTCGGTGAGTTCGACGGAGAATTCAACGCCTTCGCAGTGGTACTGCTTGCGGATTTGTTCGGTTTTTTTCTGCACGAACGTGGAAAAGGAATCGAGATTGCCGGAGACACTTTCTCCCGCTTTTTTCTTGGCCGCAACCAGCGTGTTGTACAAGCGCTCCACCTGCTCGCTCTCGGTTTGATCGACGCTATGCAAGGTGAAAGGCTGGGGCGCTGCTGGCGCAGCGGAGGCGCCGGCGGCCGCATGACTCAATCCATAGACCTGATGTTGGGGCTTGCGCTCCTCTTCGGCGACACGCACTCCCTGCACGCCAAGGAGGGCGTCCTGCGGGCGGCGATAGCCTTCTTCGCGGACGCGGGACTTCTTGCGCCACAGGTCGCTATAGACCGCATAGCGCTGCGCCATCTCGTTGTAGCGATAGCGCTGAGAAAAGCTCATGCGTCCGCCATCGGAAAATTTGCGCAGCAGCGAGAGCACCTTCCACTCGATGTCAGTGGGCGGCCGCTTGGTCGGATTGCTGAAGTAGACTTCGTACTCGATTTTCAGCCGGCGCAGTTGGGTCTCAAGGACGCCTAATTCTTCATCGGTGGTCAAGAGAAATCTCCAAGTCAACAGTGTAGTTAAGAAGGCGCCGTTGCGGCGAGGTACCCTGTGGTCACCGGAGGTCATGGTACGAAAGTAAGCTGTCAGCCTTCGGCTATCAGCTTTCAGCGAACAAAGATTCGGGCTGATGACCGCGATTGCGCAAAAGGCTTGAGAAGTTCCGGCGGCGGAACTGCTTTCCAGGGATCGAGTTGATGGCCTGAAGCTGAGACTGAGAGCTTACTTCGAATTCGACGCCATCTTCTTCACCATGGCCAGAACCAGCTTGCGGTCGCTCTCGTTGAGGTTGGTGGCATAGCGACGGACCTGGCTAAGGAAGCGGACTTCGTCATCGGAAAGTTGCGGCAGTCCCTTGGCGCCATTACTGTGCCCTGACTCCGAGAAGAATTGAGAGAGCGCAATCTCCATGGCTCCGGCAATCTTCGATAAAGTGTCGAGCGAGGGAATGGTGTGGCCGTTCTCTACGCGCGAAAGATAGCAGCGGAGCAGGCCAGTGCGCTTCTCGATGTCTCCCTGAGACATACCTTTTTGCAGCCGGTAGTTTCGAATGGTTTCGCCGATGTTAATGGTTGGAAGCATTGCAGGATGCGACATAGTAACCAGATCGGCATCTTCTGGCAAGTGGAAATTAGTGCCATATCCGAAGCGGCTGAGAATCACGGCTTGACAAGACCGCATCGGGATACGCTTATACAGCGTGAAAGAAATTAAATATCGCCAAACGGCGTAGCCGAAACGTTTGGAACGAAGCGCACCGAAGCTACTTTTTCAAGTTCTCCCCCAGAAAGCTCACCGTACGCTTCCAGGCGTCGGCGGCATCGGCAGGCCGGTAACCGTCCTCATTGTCTGGATTTTCGAAGGCATGGCCGGCGTCGTCATAGATCTTGATCTCGATCTTCTTGCCTTGTTGCTTCATGGCCGCCTCGAATTTGTGAACGTCATCGGGCGTGATGCCGCGATCCTCACCGCCGAACAGTCCGAGAATCGGAGCGTTGATTTTCTTGATGGCTTCGGGATCGGTGGCAAGGTGGCCGTAGTTAATGACGGCCGCGGCAAGCGTGGGTTCATCGAGGGCCACATCGAGCGAGTAGCCGCCGCCCATGCACCAACCGATGGCGCCGATACGGTTTTTCTTCACGCTGGGTTGCGACTCGAGAAATTCGAAAGCGGAGTGCAGGTCACGCTTGGCTCGATCTTCGGGAACTCCGCGCATCAGTTCGTGCGCCAGGTCCGGCGTGGTGGCCACTCGCCCGCGATATAGATCAATTGCCAGTGCCTCATAGCCCTGGTCTGCCAACTTCGCTGCTTGTTCTTTGACCCAGTCGTTCAGCCCCCAGTACTCATGGATGACAATGAGCGCGGGAAATGGTCCTTTGCCAGCGGGCGTGTAGAGAATGGCTTGCACGGTCTCGTCGCCGCTCTTGTAAGAAACGGACTGGCCATCGGCGGCGAAGCTGGCGCATACAAGAAGCGTCACAAGAATCAAAAGGCAGATTGTCTTTTTCACGCTTAAGGTCTCCAAGTTGCAGTTACAAATTCAACTCCATATAAGTTGCACCAGCAATCGGGTTTTGGCAGTAGGGAGGAATTTCTGTGAATCCTAACTTGCGGTACGTGGCAACCGCATCTTTCATGGCCGGCTCGACCGTATCAAGACGCATGCGACCATATCCGACCTGTCGCGCCTCAGCGATGATGCGCTCGGCCAAGGCGCGTCCCAGGCCCTTGCCACGGAACTGCGGACGCAGATAGAGCCGCTTCATCTCGCAGATGCCGGATTCTAATTTACGCATCGCTACGCAACCGGCGAGTTGGCTTTGATAATCGGCCAGGAGCAGGCGACCCTCCGGCGGAGCATATTTTCCTGGAAGTCCCGCGAGTTCTTTATCAAAATTCTGAAAGCAGAGGCTGAAGCCGAGCGACTGCGCGTACTCGAGGAACAATTCGCGGGCGTGCGCAATCTGGCTGGGTCGCTCAGCTTGGAAAAACGCAAGCCCTTTCACCGCCGAGGACGCAGAGAACGCCGAGAGGGCTGCAGATTTTGGCGTTCCTTGCGGCTCAGCTTTCATTTTGCTCTGCGCTCTCGGCGTACTCGGCGTTTGAATTGCATTATCCCATCAACATGCCACCATTAACGTTCAGTACATGGCCAGTAATATAGGCAGCTTCGTCGGATGCCAGAAAAGCGACGGCGCTCGCAACATCGGCGGGGGATCCGACGCGACCTAGCGGAATCTGTTTGGCGGCATTCTGCTTGAACTCTTCGCCAAGCACCTCGGTCATGGCGGTTTCGATGAAGCCCGGGGCCACAGCGTTGCAAGTAATGTTGCGCGATCCCAGCTCGCGCGCGACGGCCATGGTAAGTCCGATCAGGCCGGCTTTCGATGCCGCGTAGTTCGCCTGTCCGGCCTGCCCCATCTGACCGAAGACGCTGCTGATGTTGATAATCCTTCCCCAGCGTTGCTTCAGCATAGAGCCAGAGACTTGCTGGATGCAGAGATATGCGGAAGTGAGATTGGTCTGCAGCACGGCATCCCAGTCGGCGCGCTTCATGCGCATGACTAGGTGATCTCGAGTAATGCCAGCGTTGTTGACGAGGATGTCGATCTTGCCGAACTGGCTTACGGAACCCTTGATCGCGGACTTGACCTGCTCTTCGTCGGTAACGTCGAGAGCAAAGGTGGCAGCCTGGCCGCCAGCGGCGACGATTTCCTTCACCAGTTCGTTCAGCTTGTCGTGATTGCGCGCGGCGACGGCAACTACCGCACCGGCTGCGGCGAGCTTCAGTGCGCAAGCGCGTCCAATACCTTGCGACGCGCCAGTGACGAAGGCCACCCGCCCTGAAAGGGACATGAGATTCTCCTGAGTTTGCGATGAGGCTCTATTAGAAGTCTTTACGCTGGAACGTGAGATTATACCTGCCACAGCTCTATTCGGCGCGCGCCAGTGGCCAGATCAGTACATCCAACTCTCGAGCGAACAGCAAGTGCGGCGTGGTGTCAGGCAGCGATACACCGCGAGCGGCAGCGACGGTATTCGTCTCTAACTCTGCTTCAGCAGTTTGCAACGGCCACTGTGCGTGGTGAATTTCTCCGCGATAGAGCTGGCCGCGATGAGTCGTGTAAAGGCAATAGCGCTCGGTCAACCAATGCTCGATTGAGCCTGGAGCGGCCAGTCTTACTTCGCTGGTCGGATGATACCTTCCGCGAAATTCCGCCGCCGCGCGATAACGGCGAGAAACATAGTGAATGACGCCGCCGCGATCCTGCGTGGTCATGTCGGCATGAAAATAGGGCAGGTGATAGAAAGCGCTCGCCGCCAGGACTGCCGGCAGGTTCGCTGCGTCGAGACTAAAAAAATAAACTCCCGCCTTGGCGCCGTAGGTCACATAGGTGCGAACATTCAACTCGGGAAAGCGCGATAGGCCGGGCATTGCTGGAAGTCCGCGCCGGCGAATGCCGCTCATGTGAAAGGGCACGACTCCAACCCAGCATTGGCCGTCAAAAGTGTCGAGTGTCAATTGCGCCGGGACAAGAGGCCGCATCGCCTCAGTTGGAAGCGGCCAGTGGGCGAAGAGCAAATCGTGCCAGGTCTGCCGCATGATCCACGGCCGTGAAGGCAACGGCCACGGCCGATGCCCGACGATCTGGAGTAAAGGATGCACTTAATAGTTTAAGGCGAGGGCGTGATGTGCAAAACGCGTCCTTGCGCTATTTATTGGAAATATTCACCCCACGGTTATCCACAGCAACCCGTCAATATTGCTCCGCAAAACGATTGCGCATTGTGCATTAGCCGATTAACATTCGAACACTCCCATGACCCCGATCTTGACCAATGAAGTGATCGCTATGCCCGAGCCATCCAACGAGAACTCGTCCCCCGACACGAAGTCGTCAGGGCATCGCTCAACCCAACGAGCATCGGCAGAAGGCGCAAGTCTAGTGGAGAAAGCGCTGCCGGAACCTTCTACCGAGGTCTTCGCGGTTTATGGCGTCGAGCCGGAGATTCAGGCCTATGCCATGGCCAAGTATTCCCGTTCATCGCTATCGATGAAGGAGTCTTTGCGCGAGATCAACACCCAGAAGGCGGAGAAATTTCTTAACACTTTTTACTTCCAGTATGGTCACCGCTCGATCGCCGACCTGGCCCACATTGCGTTGGCCGTGGAGAGGCTCTCGATTCTCGCCGCGATTGAACTGGCCGACGAACAGCGCTGGGACGGGCAGGAGCGCTCCACTCGCTATCAGGACTTCAAAAAGAGTGGTTATTACATTCCCGACTTCGGCGCCGATGACGAAGCCCGCAAGCTCTACTGCGAAACGCTGGACTTTCTCTTTGCGGAGTACGAAGCGCTCTCGGCACACATGACGCAACACCTAATTAGCATCACGCCCAAGCCTGCGGACATGAAGCAGGAGGCGTATGAGCGAACGCTGAAGGCGCGAGCCTTCGACATCACGCGTTATCTTCTGCCGCTGGCCACGAACACTTCGCTGGGCGAGATTGTCAACGCGCGGACATTAGAAACCCAGGTTGCACACCTGCTTTCGCACACGCACAAGGAAGTTCGGCAGTTGGGCGAGTCGCTGAAGAAAGCGGCAACTTCGGCAGCCTACAACGTCAATGCAGAATCTCTGCGCGACTTGGTGGAGCAGATTCGAAAGCTGAGTCCGGAACTGGGCGCGCGGGCCGAGCAGGAATTGCTGCATGAGATTCGAGTCGCACCTACGCTGGTGAAGTATGCCGACCCGAATGCATATGAGATGGAAACGCGCCGCGAATTGCGGCAGGCGGCGCGCGAATTGATGAAGAGCGAGCAGCTTGCGCCCTCGAAGGCAATCGTCGATCTGCTCGACGAGGAGCCGCTCGAAGTTGAAATCGCGACCACGTTGCTCTACGAGCACTGCCATTTTTCCTATCGCCAGGTGCGGCAGGCATTGCAGGTTTCGGGCGAGAGATTCCGGCGGGAGATCATCGACCTCGGCCTGCGGCATCGCGGCAAGCACGACGAAATGCTGCGCGGCTTCCGCGCCGGACAGCAGTTTCGCTTCGACATCCTAATGGATACGGGCGGCTTCCGCGACATGCACCGTCACCGCCGCTGCATCCAGGTGATGCAGGGATTCACCACCCAGCACGGCTACGAGATGCTGCTCGACGTGGAAGATGCCGGCATGCGTTTCCGCTTCGAAGCCGCCATGCGGCGTGTACAAACGGCGATAGAGAAACTTGCCGCCCGCAATGTACCCGAGGCGGAAGAAAATTCGCAGTACGCGATTCCTTTGGCCTACCGGAAGCGGGCGCTGTTCAAAATGGATTTCGCCGAGGCTGTGTACATCTCGGAGTTGCGGACAACGCCCGCCGGGCATGTTTCTTATCGCAACGTGGCTTATGCAATGTATGAGGCGGTGGCGCGGAAGTATCCAGCGCTGGCCAAGTATTTCCGAGTGCACGATGTGACGGCGCCGGTGGATTTGCTGCAAAGGTAGAAGGCGGGGTTGGCCCTCGCGGCTGGATTTTCGCTTGGATCCAGATTTAAAAAAATTGCGGATCAAACCGCTAAAATCTCCTTGCTCAATCACTTGCGGAGGCTCGGTCCGCGGTATCGGACTAAAATCTTGCATCAAAAAGGCTTGCACGCAAAATATTGACGCGGAACGACTTAGCTGCGGCTGCTCGGTTGTCAAAGAGCAAATCATGCTTTGGAATCATTATGGAACGGTTGGGCAGTGAAGGACAAGGTTAGATGTCACAGAGAGCGGTAGACTCCCTCTGGCCTATGCAATGTATGGGGCAGTGGCGCGGAAGTATCCGGCGCTGGCCAAGTATTTTCGCGTGCACGATGGGAGGTGCCGATGGGTTTGCCACAGAGGTAATTAGGTCTCCATGCGCTGGGTTATCGGACTGCTGATCGTCCCCGCCGTCTGGATGGCCTTCATGCTTTATTTTTTTCGGCCTCTGCCTGCTCATCTCTTCTTCGGAGGATTTTTTCTCGCGATTGGTATCACGAACCTCCTTTCTTACAAGACAACCGGGCGCAGGTTCTTTGAGAAAACGCAGGTCCAGTCCGCCTTTTGTTGCCCGCGTGTGGGCGATCGGTGGTGAGAAAGGCGCTCAGATGCTATTTCTGGGAATCGGTTTCATCTTCGCCCTGGCGGGATGCGTTGTGATGATTGCCGGATCGGTGTGAGGGGCGGGGGAGGCCGTCTGTAGCGATCTCTAGATTTATTTGATCCCGCCAGTCTCCACCAATAGAATCTGATCAAGAGCCAACATGCCGCGCACGGTCAAGATCGCTCCGGAAATTGATGCCAAGCTTTATCAAGAGCTCGTCTCCGTGGCCAAGGAGAACGGGCAGTCGCAGCGGTTTGTGCTGGAGCGCGCGCTGGAGCACTACCTGCACAACGTGGTCCCTTCGCAACGCATGGTAAGGCCGGAGGTGATGGCCGCCTATCGCCGTTCCAACGAAAAGTATCGTGAGCTATACAAGCGGCTCGCCAAGTAATGGCCGAGCGCATCTACCTGACCGTGGCTGAAGTTGTCGCCATTCACCATCACCAGATTGAGGAATACGGCGGCGAGCATGGGCTTTTGAATCAGGGTGCATTGGAATCGCCGTTTTCCGACCTCAGACGGGCTACTACAACGACCTGAGCGAAGAGGCGGCCGCGATGCTGGAGTCGCTGGTCAATAATCATGCCTTTGTGGACGGCAACAAGCGAGTCGGGTTCGCCGCGGTTCACACGTTTCTGCTGTTGAACGGATTTGATCTGGATGTCACGAACAAGGCCGCCTTCGAATTCATGATGAGAACGATGGCCGAAGGCAAGTTTCGCTTTGCGCTGCTTCAGGAATGGATTGCCGCACACCTTGTACCACTTGAGAAGTAGCTCCTTCGATTTGTCATCCTGAGCAACGCGAAGGATCTTTGCAGCCTGTTGACAGTTGCATAGGTCCCTTCGGCAAGCTCAGGGCAGGCTCTTCGCGCCGCAAGAAGCGCGTCCCTCAGGATGACAAACGTACTGATTGCCCATTTCGGAACGATTTCCACTGTTTATTATCTAGATTCGCCTTTTATTCGCTTCGATCTGTATGTATAATCCGGCCAGATTCGATTTGATTTAGTTCTGCACTCTTAAAGGAGCCACACTCCCATGGCAGATGAACGGGGCAAGGCAATTGAGCTAGCGTTTGCGCAGATTGAAAAGCAATTTGGCAAAGGTTCGATCATGCGGTTGGGATCGAAGGAAGCGATCGTTCCTATCTCGGTGATCCCAACCGGATCGATTTCATTCGACGCGGCGCTCGGCGTGGGCGGATTTCCGCGCGGACGCGTGGTGGAGGTTTTCGGGCCGGAATCTTCCGGCAAGACGACCATCACGCTGCAGGTCATTGCCGAGGCGCAGAAAACCGGCGGCATGGCTGCATTCGTGGACGCCGAGCACGCGCTCGATCCAGCCTATGCGAAAAAGCTGGGCGTGGATGTGGACAACCTGCTGGTTTCGCAGCCGGACTACGGCGAGCAGGCGCTCGAGATCACAGAAGCCCTGGTGCGCTCGAATGCCATCGACGTGCTGGTGGTAGATTCCGTGGCGGCGCTTGTGCCCAAGGCCGAACTCGACGGCGAGATGGGAGACAGCCACATGGGTCTGCAGGCGCGCCTGATGTCGCAAGCGCTGCGCAAGCTCACGGGAACTGTTTCCAAGTCGCGCACTTGCCTGATTTTCATCAACCAGATTCGCGAAAAAATTGGCGTGATGTTTGGCAATCCCGAGACCACGACTGGCGGCCGCGCGCTGAAGTTTTATTCGTCGGTGCGGGTGGATATTCGCCGCATTGCTGCCATCAAAGATGGCGACGTAGTCACTGGCTCGCGCACCCGTGTGAAGGTCGTGAAAAATAAAGTCGCCGCGCCGTTCCGCGAAGCCGAGTTCGACATTCTTTACGGCGAAGGGATTTCGCGTGAAGGTGATCTGCTCGATATCGCGGTAAACAACAACATCCTCGAAAAATCGGGGTCGTGGTTCAGCTACAAGGGCGAGCGTATCGGCCAGGGCCGTGAGAATGCCCGGCAGTTCCTCAAAGACAACAAAGACACCATGGCCAAGCTCGACACAGAAGTGCGTAAGGCTCTGGGACTGATCGCGGCGCCGGCGCCGGCACATCCGGCAGCCGCTCAGACGCAGACGCCTGCGTCACCTGGCGCACGCGTCACGACCATGCCAAGCGCACCTCCGGAACCTGCCAAGGTGCCGATCGCGGCGAAACGCTAAACACCCGCGTTGGAGCGCGGCGCTCAATGCGCTGCGCTCCAGTCGTGATCATTCCCCAATTGCCATCCCTGCTCCCGCCCGAATAGAATCCCTTATTGCCGAGCATGGCGGCTTCCTGCGAGGACTATTGAGCAAAGTCAGCGCCCTTTATCCCGGTTCGTTTGATCCGCCCACTAACGGGCACCTCGACTTGATTGAGCGAGGCGCGAAGATTTTCGAAGAACTGGTGGTTGGCATTCTCAGAAACTCGGAAAAGAGTCCGATGTTCAGCCTGGCGGAACGACTGGAGATGCTGAAGACTCTCACCGCACATTTGAAAAACGTGCGCATCGAAGCTTTTCACGGATTGATGGTCGAGTACGCCAAATCGATTAACGCGACCTGCGTGTTGCGCGGCATTCGGGCCGTGAGCGACTATGAATATGAGTTGCAGATGGCGCTGATGAACCGCAAACTCGAACCCACGCTGGAGACGGTGTTCATGATGCCCGCCGACAAGTATTCTTATGTAAGCTCGCGTTTGGTGCGCGAGGTGGCGCAGATCGGCGGCCCGGTGAAAGGTCTCGTCCCCGAAGTGGTTGAGCAGAAGCTGCGTGAAAAACTTGAGCCCGCGTACAGGTTCCACGACGAAATGCAGGAAGCGACGGCCCGATCGTCGAGTGGAAAAGAAAAGAAGAGGAAAAAGAAAGTATGACAACTGCGATCAGCGAAGCCCTGAAACTCACCGAGAGAATCAATCGCATTGAGCCCTCGGCCACGATGGCGGTGGTGGCCGAGGCGGACAAACTGCGCGCGCAGGGCATCGACGTTGTCGATTTTGGCGCAGGTGAGCCGCACTTCGCCACGCCACAGCACATCAAGGACGCAGCCATCGCGGCGATTCAAGGTAATTTCACGAAGTACACGGCGGTCCCGGGAACGCCTGAGTTACGCGACGCCATTGTGCATCGTCACGCGGTGGATTTCGATTCCGATTATCGCCGCGAGGAGGCCATCGCCTCGACAGGCGGCAAGAATGCGCTGTTCAACGCCGTTCAAGTGCTCGTCGATCACGGCGATGAAGTGATTTTGCCGGTGCCCTACTGGGTCTCGTTCAAGGACATCGTGCGCTACGCCGGCGGCCAATGTGTATTACTGCAATCGGATGAAGCACAAGGTTTCCGAATTACAGCGGAGATGGTCGCGAGGCTAATCACGCCGCGGACCAAGGTGATTATTCTGAATTCACCATCGAATCCCTCGGGGGCGGTAATGACCGCGGCGGATCTGACGGCGGTCGTTCGCCTGGCGCATGAGCGCGGAATCTGGGTGCTCTCAGATGAATGCTATGTTTATCTAAACTACACAAGCAAGAATTTCTCCGTGGGATCACTGCGGGAATTTAAAGAGCGCATCGTAGTGCTCGGATCGCTCTCGAAGACCTATGCTATGACGGGATGGCGATTGGGATATGCGCTCGGTCCGGCAGCGGTCGTGAGCGCGATGTCGAAGTTACAGAGCCAGTCCACATCGAATCCTACGTCGATTGTGCAGAAAGCGGCAGTGGCCGCGCTCAAGGGACCACAAGAGTGTGTTGAGCAGATGCGGCGCGAATATATTCAGCTTCGTGACCACGTCGTGAAGGGCCTGCGCTCGATCCCGGACGTGACGTGCACCTTGCCAGAAGGTGCATTCTATGCCTATCCCAACATTTCGGCGTTCTTGGGACGCGGCGGGGTGAAATCGGCGTCCGATGTGGCGGGAAGACTGCTCCGGGAAGCGCACGTGGCAACCGTGCCGGGAGAAGGATTCGGAACGGGCGAGCACATTCGCGTGTCGTATGCAACTTCGAAGGCGGAACTCGATCGTGGACTGGAACGCATGCGGAAGTTTTTCGCGGCGCTATAGTCAATTTCACATCGATTGATGCAGGATTGAAGCTTAAGCTCGGCCGAGGCCGTCCGTTCGCGAACGGCCTTTTTGTCTGACCAGCATTTATATGGCAACCCTGTATCCATTGCTGATGCTCCCGACGTTTGACCCGCGGCCCTGGGGTACGCACGATTTATCGCCTGTTTATCCCAATCGCCGGTTCGAGGAGAAAATTGGCGAGGCGTGGCTTACAGGCGACGATTGCAAAGTGGCCAACGGGCCCTTCAGCGGGCAGACGTTGGCACAAGTTAGCGAGACGTATCAGCGTGAGCTTGTGGGTGACGCGGCCCGCGATGCGCGCCGCTTTCCGCTGCTGCTGAAATTTCTCTTTCCCCACGAGAAACTTTCGGTGCAGGTTCATCCCGATGATGCGCAGGCGCTCCGCGTGAACCAGCCTTGGGGTAAGACTGAGTGCTGGTACGTGGCACATGCCAAGCCCGGCGCGCAGATTGGATTGGGACTGAAAGCCGGCGTCACCATAGCCCAATTGGAAGCGTCAATCCAGGAGAAGCATGCGGAGGATTTGCTGAACTGGGTCAACATCTACACCGGGGACATGATTTATGTTTCCGGGGGAACCGTGCACACGCTGGGGCCCGGATCGGTGATCGTGGAGACGCAGCAACAGTCTGACACCACCTATCGTTTGTATGATTACGGCAGACCGCGGGAGTTGCACCTGAAAGACGGTTTGGCGGCGGTAAGGCTCAATGTTGCTTCCGGAAAAGTAGTGAGACCAGCTCCAGCAGAGATTCGCGGCAGCAAGAACCGGCACGCTCTGTTAATAGCCGCTTCCTACTTCATAGTGGATATGTTTGAGATGAAGGATCTGCAGGAACTGAGCACCCGCGACGAATCGGGCAAGAGTTCTGCGCAGATTCTGGTAGCAGTGGAAGGGTGTGGCGTGGTCGAGGCTGTGGGAGGGGAACCCGTGACACTGGCGAAGGGCGATGCGGTAGTGATTCCGGCGTCAGTGGAGAAATTTACGGTGTGGCCGCAATGGACGTTGGAAGTTTTGAGAGCGCGTGTACCGGGAGCAGCCCTGCCCGAACCCGAAACACGAATGTAGTGATCGACAATCTGAGAACGTGGCTAAGAACTCAAATTTCTATCCCGTGATTCTCGCCGGCGGCCGCGGCACGCGCTTCTGGCCTTTGAGCCGGAAAAAGCGAGCCAAGCAGTTGCTGGCGCTTGACGGCAAACAAACGATGATCCAGCAGACGGTGGCGCGATTGCTGCCGCTCGCGTCGTCCAAGCAATTCTGGATTATCACGAATGAGGAGCTTCGTTCCGCGATCTTGAAGCAGCTTCCAAAGTTGCCGAAATCGCAGGTTCTGGCTGAACCTCTCGGGCGCAATACCGCTCCGGCAATTGGTCTTGCTGCTTTTCTGTTGTTGCTTGAAGATTCCGATGCCGTCATTGGCATGTTCCCTTCTGATCACGTGATCGGGGATGAAAAGAGCTATCGCGCAACCATCGAACGTGGAGTGAAGATTGCGGCCGCGGGGGAAAACATTGTAGTCCTCGGAATCCCGCCCCACCGGGCAGAAACCGGCTACGGGTACATCGAGGCGGGCAGCGCTTTCGACGGCGACGTTTTGCGCGTGCGCCGGTTCACTGAGAAGCCCGACGCGGAGAAGGCGGCTGCGTTTGTGGCTGCGGGAAATTATTTCTGGAACAGCGGCATGTTTCTATGGAGCGCTCGGACGCTGGCCAATGCACTCCGCGAGCATCTTCCTAAGACTGCGCCGCTGCTGGAAGAGATCGCCTCGGCGTTCGGTACGCGCAAGTTTGCCTCGACTTTCCGCAGGCTGTACCCGAAGTGCGAAGACATCAGCGTGGATTACGCGGTGCTCGAAAGGCGCTCGGCCAAGGGTGAGAAGGCGGCAAACATTTTCTGTCTCCCGGCAGATTTTGGCTGGAACGATCTCGGCTCCTGGACTGCGCTGCACGAGCATCACACCGCGAAGTCTAGTCCGGTTGAGGGAAACATCATCCACGCTGCGGGCTTGTTCGTGCTGAACGCGAAGGGCAATTATGTGCATGCACCCAACAAGTTTGTTGCCGCCGTGGGAGTGGACGATCTGGTAGTGGTTGATACGCCGGACGCCTTGCTGATTACCACGCGGCAGCACGCGCAGGATGTTGGCAAAGTCGTGAAGCACTTGGACGAGAAGAAGTTGCACAAACTGACGTAAGAAAAAGAGGGTAGTGATTACTGGCCAGTTAATCTGGTTCTCTGACCACTAGCCACTCACCGGATACTCATTTTTCATGGCTCAAGAAATCAAGTTCGGAACTGACGGTTGGCGCGGCATCATTGCCGATGATTTCACGTTCGACAATGTGCGCCGAGTGGCGGGTGCGATTGCCTCCTACGTTTTGAAGTACGAGGACGGCGCGCGCGGAGTCTTTATCGGTTACGATACGCGATTTGCGTCGCAGAGCGCGGCGCAAGTGGCTGCGCAAGTGATTGCCGCGGCTGGAATTCCGGTGAAACTGGCCAACGATTACACGCCCACACCGGCTGTGTCCTACGCGGTGAAAAACCAGACCGCTGCTGGTGGGGTGATGATCACCTCCAGCCACAATCCGTGGAATTGGAACGGCGTGAAATTCAAAGGGAAGTTTGGCGGGTCCGCAACTCCCGCCATCATGAGAAGTGTGGAAGAAGAGTTGCGCGCTGGAGCGATGCCGAAGGGAACGAAGGCGGCGATCGAAGAGGTTGATCTCAAGACGCCCTACGTAGCGGCGGTTTGCGGCTTTGCGGATATGGATTTAATTGGTAGAGCTAAGTTGAAGATTGCAATCGACTCGATGTATGGCTCCGGCCGAGGCATTCTGTCCGACATCTTCCGCGATCGTGGAGTTCAGTACATCGCGATCCGCCAGGAACTGAATCCTCTGTTTCCAGGCATCAATCCCGAGCCGATCGAGCCGCATATCGCTCTGCTGCAGCAAACGGTCGTGAAAGAGAAGTGCGATGCCGGCCTGGCCACCGATGGCGACGCCGATCGCATCGGAGCGGTCGCGGAAGACGGCAGCTTCGTGGACTCGCACAAAATTTTCTGCGTTCTTCTACGCTGGCTGCTGGAGCGGAAGAAGTGGTCCGGCGACGTAACCCGCGCATTCAATACGACGCGCATGCTCGACCGCATTGCCGCAAAACACGGGCGCAAAATTTACGAAACGCAGATCGGGTTCAAATATGCCGCTGACTTGATGATGGAGCACGACATCCTGATCGGTGGGGAAGAATCCGGCGGCATCGGCTACTCGCGCTTTCTGCCAGAGCGTGATGGAATTCTGAACTGCCTGCTGCTGGCTAATGTGATGGCGGAAGAAGGCAAGCCGCTCGGCCAACTCGTAGCCGACCTGCAACGCGAGTTCGGGCCACACTACTACGGGCGGCGTGACCTGCACGTTCCGGAAGAGATCAAGCAGAGCGCGATTCAGCGTGCGCGGGCGGAAAGTACCCAGAGCCTGGGTCGCTATCGCGTATCCAAGAAAGAGAATCTTGATGGCATCAAGCTTTTTCTCGATGCGCCAACGAATGGCAACGGAGCGGAGGCGTGGATTCTGTTTCGCGCGTCAGGAACCGAACCCCTGCTGCGTGCCTACGCGGAAGCCGCGTCGCCGGAGTTGGTGACGGAAGTTCTGACGGCCGCGGAGAGTTTTGTCAGGAATGGCGTTTAGCCAGCACATTCACGAGCCCACAAGTTCACATTTAACGCGGGAGTAATGCGATACTTCTAACTGAGCATGACTTTCGCTGGAAGCACACTTCCGATTCCAGAGGACTCGCCCGAGGCCCGGCGTTATAACCGGATCCGCCGCTGGCTCGGCATCGCCGACTTTGTAATCGGTTCCGCTTTTCTGGTTCTCCTGCTGATCACTGGCTGGTCCGGTTGGTTGCGCGATCTCGCATTGCGCCGTGGATTCCAAAACTATACGCTCGCGGTTTTCCTCTATTTATTCTTCTTGCTTCTGATCAGCAAGGTTCTTGGCCTGGGTCTTGATTATTACGGATTCCGTTTGGAAAGGAAGTTCCAACTCTCCACACAAAAGGCTCGCTCGTGGCTGTGGGACGAAGTCAAAGGGTTTCTGGTGGGACTGGTGCTGGCAGGGATCGTAGTGGAGTTGCTCTATTTTATGATCCGGCAGTCCCCGCAGCACTGGTGGCTGATCACTTGGGCTTTGTTCATGGGGTTATTCGTCTTGTTGGCCCAGCTGGCGCCAGTGGTTCTGTTCCCGATCTTCTACAAGTTCGAGCCGCTGGACAATGAAGACTTACGCCGCCGGCTGGTTCAACTGGGCGAGCGCGCCGGCACCCGAGTGCGCGGAGTCTATCGCTGGAAACTTTCGGAAAAAAGCAAGAAGGCGAATGCGGCTCTTACAGGACTCGGCAGCACGCGGCGAATCATCCTGGCAGATACGCTACTGGATAACTATGCTCCCGAAGAAATCGAAGCGGTGCTCGCACATGAACTTGGCCATCACGTCCACAAGCACATCCTGAAGAGCATTCTGGTGCAGGCGGGAATCACTTTGGTCGGTTTCTGGGTAGCGAACTTTGTGCTGCACTTCGCGGTCGATCATCACATGTTTGAGGAGCTCTCCGATTTCGCGAACTTGCCTTTGCTCGCGATTACAGCTACTGCGATCTCCCTTCTGCTGATGCCCGCGCTCAATGCCTACTCGCGATACAACGAGCGGCAGGCTGATCGCTACGCATTTGAATCGATCGCCAGCGTGGAGCCGTTTATTTCGTCGATGAACAAGCTGGCGCTGCAAAACCTGGCAGAGCGCACCCCGTCGAAGTGGATCGAATTGTTGTTTCACTCGCACCCAGCGATCTCCAGGCGCGTTGCGGCCGCAGAAGAGTGGAACCGCACCCAAGGCGCAGGCTCACAGGCGTAAACATAATTTGTGGGCGGTAAGCGGGCTAGCGCTCGCGCAGAATCTTCGTCACGCGCTGCAAATCTTCTTCCGTGTCCACACCCACCGAATCGTAGGGCGTTTCTCCGACGTAGATGGGAATTCCGTTCTCCAGGAAACGCAACTGCTCCAGCCGCTCGCTCTTCTCCAGCGTTGATTCCGGCTGGCTCACAAAAAACTCGAGCGCGGACTTCCGGTAAGCATAAAGCCCAAGGTGCTTGAAGCAGCGCGGCTCGCCGCCGTCGCGGTCGAAAGGAATGGTGGCGCGGGAGAAATAGAGCGCCCGGCCGTCTGACGCCGTCACAACCTTGACCGCACTTGGATTACGGATATCTTCGGGCGGACAGAGCGTCTTCAGAGTTCCTACCTGAACGGACGAGTCCTTCATCACCTCCATCAGAGCGGCAATCTGCTCCAGACGCGCAAGCGGTTCGTCACCTTGCACGTTGAGATAGACATCGGCCGCGACGGAGTTTGAGACTTCATGCACGCGCTCAGTCCCACTGTGATGACCGGGTGATGTCATTTGCGCACGCCAGCCATGGTTGTTGCAGGTTTCGAAGATCTCCTCGGAATCGGTAGCGATGATCACGTCAGAGGGAAGTGGCGATGAGCGAACCGCTTCATAAACCCAGCCCACCAGCTGCTTGCCCGCGATCTCGCGGAGCATTTTGCGGGGCAAGCGGGTTGAGGCCAGCCGAGCAGGAATCACGGCAACGATTTTCATGCGAGATTAGTTTCCAGTTTTTTGCCGGTACTGGCAAGTTTTGAGCCCAACGGGTGGAATTCGAGTCTGCGAGGCGCTAGCGGTTTGACACAGTTTTGCAAGCACTCTTAGAATCAAGAGATTGGACATGACGAGCCACTCCGGCCGTTGGGTCCGAGGCAACGAGATTTCGCGAAGCTGCGGCTAATCACTCTCATTGCGTTTCCCCAAACTGATGGCGGCGTAGCTCAGGTGGCTAGAGCGACGGTCTCATAATCCGTAGGTCCGTGGTTCGAGTCCACGCGCCGCCACCAATCAATCGGAAACTCTAGAACCTTGAGGAAGCTACGTGTCCGAGCTGCCTCTAGTGTTTCAAGTGTCGTTCGGCCTTCCATTTAGCCTTCCGAATGTCCCAAATTCGTCACATGGAAGTGTTACCGAAGTTTTCGGCAGAGCCCCCAAGTCATTGTTAGAGGGCCGGTTAGCTATTTATCCTTGAGCCTGGGATCTCGCACGCTGGCGGCCGCAGCGGCGCGATGACCTGCACACAATGTCCGCCAGCACAAACTCGTGGCGAGGACTGCCCGTCGGTGCCCAGATCTTCGTGGGCCTGGTGATCGCCGCCGGCACCGCTTGCCTGCTCCAGGCCGCCATCCATCAGAACAGCAAGAACATAGCGGAATTCATCTGCTATATGGGCATCGCAATTCTGGCGTCGCGATTACGCGTCAGTCTGCCTGGCATCACCGGAACCCTTTCGGTGAACTTCCTGTTTATTTTGGTGGCGATAGCGGAGCTGGGATATGCCGAGGCGCTCACTTTGGGCGCGGTTGCCATGGTGGCTCAAAGTTTGTACCCAGGCCGGCCCACCGCCATTCAGCTAACCTTCAACGTTTGCGCGGGGTCTCTCTCAACCGCCCTTGCCTATCTCGTCTATCACAATCCGCTCTGCAACGAACTGATCGAGAGCCGTCCGCTGCTGCTGTGCCTGGCGGCTTCCGTCTACTTCATCATCAATGCGGGATCCATTGCCGCGGTAATTTCATTCAGCGAAGGCAAGCCGCTGCAGACAATTTTGGTGGACTGCTACTTCTGGTCGTTCCCTTACTATCTGGTCGGAGCTGGAATCGCGGGCGCGATTTCCTGGTTCAATCATGCGTTCAACTGGGAAACCTCACTGTTGTTTGTCCCGGCCATCTATCTCATCTACCGCTCGTACCGGCTGTATCTCGGCAAGCTGGAAGACGAAAAAAGGCACGTAGAAGAGATGGCGAACCTCCATTTGCGGACCATTGAGGCCTTGGCCTTGGCCATTGAAGCAAAGGACCAGACCACCCACGATCATTTGCAGCGGGTTCGTATCTACGCGATCGAGGTTGCCAAGGAACTGGGCATCAAGGGCTCCGACCTGGAAGCACTTCACGCGGCCGCGCTGCTGCACGATATCGGCAAGCTGGCCGTACCGGAACATATTATCTCGAAACCTGGGCGGTTGACTCCGGAAGAGTTCGAGAAGATGAAAATTCACACCGTGGTCGGCGCCGAAATTCTGGAGCGAGTTCGCTTCCCTTACCCCGTGGTTCCGATTGTCCGCGCGCATCACGAAAAGTGGGATGGATCGGGCTATCCCTTTGGATTGAAAGGTACGGAGATTCCCATCGGCGCGCGAATTCTTTCCGCCGTCGACTTTCTGGACGCCTTGGCGTCGGACCGGCAGTATCGGCGTGCGATGGCGCTAGACGACGTGATGCAGCGGCTCGCGGCGGAGGCGGGAAAGTCCTTTGATCCGAAAGTGGTGGAAGTCCTAAAACGGCGTTACAAGTCCCTGGAGAATCTGGCGAAGGCGAAATCGGCGGAAGATGGCAGCACATCACTCTCCGCCGAGATCAAGATTCTGCGCGGGCCCGCGCCAGCTGCCGGATTCGAGAGTGCGGGCGTTTCGGATACGCCCGGACGAGAAGCGTCGTTCCTGTCTTCGATTGCAGCGGCGCGCCAGGAGGCCCAGAGTTTATTCGAGTTGAGCCAGGATCTGGGCGCGTCACTAAGTTTGGGTGAAACGCTTTCCGTCTTTTCCGTGAAACTCAAACCGATGGTGCCCTACGATGCCATTGCCATCTATATCCGGCGTGGCGATGAGCTGATCCCGGAATATGTGAACGGAGACAACTATCGCCTGTTTGCCTCTCTTCGGATTCCAGTCGGCGACGGCCTCTCCGGCTGGGTGGCACAGAACAAAAAGCCGATCGTGAACGGAAATCCCTCGGTGGAACCGGGCTATCTGAACGATCCCGCCAAATTCAGCACGCTGCGTTCCGCCCTGGCTTTGCCCCTCGAGGGAGTCTCGGGAGTGATCGGAGTTCTAGCCCTCTACCGCGCTGAAAAAGACGCGTTTACCTCCGACCACCTGCGTATTCTTCTGGCGGTCACCGGCAAGATGGCTTTGGCCATCGAAAACGCCCTGAAATATCAGCAGGCCGAGAATTCAGCGACTACCGACTATCTCACTGGCTTGCCGAATGCCCGGTCTCTGTTCCTGCAGCTCGACCGCGAACTAGCCCGGTGCAAGCGCGACAATGCTTCCCTGACATTGATGGTTTGTGACATGAACGGCTTTAAGAAAATCAACGACCGCTTCGGGCACTTGGAAGGAAATCGGGTCTTGCGTTTGTTCGCTCAGGCGCTGAAAGACAGCTGCCGCGAGTACGACTACGTCGCGCGGATGGGCGGAGACGAATTTGTAGTGATAGCCCCAGGCCTCGCCGCCGACGCCGCCGCCAAGAAAGTGGAGCAGATTCGCCCCCTCGCCCAGCAGGCGGGTTTCGATGTTTGCGGAGAGGACATCCTCTCACTGAGCGTAGGACTGGCCGTATCTCCGGACGACGGGAATGACGCCGAACAGTTGCTGACCGAGGCGGATCGCCGCATGTACCTGGAGAAACAGAAACAACCGGTGCAGAAAGATCAACGGTTGCACACCCGCATGAAATGCCGGCTCACCATTGAACTACATCCTCACGGGGGTGCCGGGCCGGTGTTCGGGAATCTCATCGACATCAGCCTGGGAGGCTGTTATGTGGAAACCAGCGCCATCCTGACGCCAGGCTCCAACGTTAAAGTGGTCTTCTCCATCGACAACGGAGATTTGGCGGCGGAGGGCACCGTCGCCAGAATCCATCCTGGATCGGGAGTCGCGGTGCAATTCAAAGAGATGAGCCGCGAGTCACGGGAAAAAATGTACCGCATTCTGGAGTTCGTGCAGAGCACGACCACCATGTATAACGACCGCTACCTGCAAAATCTTTTCAACCGCTGATTGGTTCAAACACCCAGCCCAGTAACTTGAAGCCCGGCTTCCCCGCCCGTACACTTAGGGAATGCACGTCCACGCTCAACACGCGGGCGGTCCCAAGCGAGTGCTGAAGATCTCGCTGGGCGTGACACTCGCCTACATCGTGCTTCTGGTGGTGGCCGGCATTCGCGCCCATTCGCTGGCGTTGCTCTCTGAGGCTGGACATAATCTCTCCGACTTTCTGGCTTTGCTGCTGTCTCTGGTTGCCGTTTATTTGCAGTCGCGGCCAGCCAGTTCCACCAAGACTTACGGCTACCATCGCGCGGGTGTGCTGGCCGCGCTGGTGAACGCCGTGTCGCTGGTCGCAGTTTCGTTCTTCATCTTTTACGAAGCGTTTCATCGGCTGCAGCATCCCGAGCACGTTCAGGCCTCGGTGATGATGTGGGTTGCCGGCGCGGGCGTCGTAATGAATGGGGTGATCGCGCTGCTCCTGTACCGGTCGGGCGGCGATGTCAATATTCGCAGTGCGTTGCTGCATGAAGTGGGCGACACACTTTCCACCGCTGCCGTCATCGCTGGCGGCTGGGCCATCCTGGTCACGGGAGACTATTGGATCGATTCCGCGCTGTCGTTCGGGATCGGCGCGTTGATTCTCTGGTCCGGCTTCGGCATTGTGCGCGAGACGCTGAATATTTTGCTCGAAGGCACGCCGCGCGGGATGAAGCTGGAACTGGTAGAGACCGCGATCCGCTCGATCGAGGGCGTCAACGATGTGCACGATCTTCACGTCTGGAGCATTGGATCGGAAACCCACGCGCTCTCTTGTCATATTGCGATTGCGGACATCCCGCCCTCAGTGAGCGAGCGCATCCTTCGCGACGTTAAAGACCGACTGCATCATCACTTCCGGATTGACCACACGACCATCCAGTTCGAGCACGTGGAATGCGAAGTGGCGCATGGCTGCGTGATGCCCGTGGGCGAGAGCGAAGCGCATCACCACCACAGCCACTAGCGCCTCGTGCTCCGCTTCGCCGATCTAGGCTTTCCCATTCTGCTTCTCGAAGATCTCCCGCACTCGCTCAATTGTGTCCGCCTCTTCCGCCGACTTGTCGGGCCGCAGACGCACAATCCGGGGGAAGCGCAGCGCATAGCCGCTGTCATGACGGTCAGAACGCATCATGTTATTGAACGCGACCTCGAGCACAATCTTTGGCTCAACCGTACGCCGGAAACCCTGATCTTCAATCGTGTGTTCCAGAAACCATTTCGTCATTTCCGCAATCTCGGCGTCGGTCAATCCTGAATACGCCTTGCCGATATTCGCGAGGCGATCTTTATTCGTATCCCATACGCCAAACGTGTAATCGCTGAGTACGCCGACGCGCTTCCCGTGCCCGTACTCGACTGCAGTCACGACGACGTCGAGCGTGGCCAGCTCGCGCTTCATCTTCAGCCATGATTTTCCGCGCTTCCCGGGCGCGTAGCTTGAGGCAAGGTTCTTGATCATCAATCCTTCATTGCCCCGAGCCTGCGCAGCCGCAAAGAGTTCTTCAAGTTCGTCAGGCGAAGCTGCGCGGAATACGGGCGCCCGGATGATGCTGTGTGCCGGAATCCCTTCCTCGTTTCCAAACGTCAACTTCCCTTGCGTTCCGATTTTCCTCTGTGCTTCTCTGTGTCCGGTGTGGTTAAGATTCTTTCCCAGCAGCTCATCCAGAATTCGCGCTCGCTCGCGCAGGGGACGGTCAATGAGCAGCTCACCTCCAGCGTAAAGAACATCGAACACCAGGTAGGCTACAGGATTTTCCTGCAACATTTTCTCGCTGACTTTTTTCCGGCCGAGACGCTGCTGCAAGGCCGAGAATGGCCGAGCCTGGCCAAGTCCCGACGCTCTTTCTTCCGCAGCTCGTGAGGAAGTTTCACCGACCACCTCCTGCGTTTGTCGCAGATTCTGCGGATATCCCCAAGCCACAATTTCGCCATCGAGAATCGCGCCTTGCAGCAATCCTCCAAGCGCCTCCGGCAACTCGGGGAATGACTCAGTGATCTCATCCCGCGTTCGCGAGAAAAACTTCACTTCGCCATCCAAGACGTGTGCCTGCGCTCGAATGCCGTCATACTTGTCTTCCACTGCAGCTTCCGCGAAATAGCTCAGGCCTTCTTCGGCCGACTCGATTGGACTGGCGAGCATGAAGCCCAAAGGATGAAACATCCGCATCCTCGCTGACGCCAGCTTGCCATCCGCCGCCAGCCGAAGCGTCTCGCCGATGTCCCCTAACAGCATGTTCGCGCGCTGCACCTCCGCGAGCGAACCGCCGTAGGCTTTGGCAATCGCTTCCTCGACCAGGCTTTCTTTCAGCCCGATTCGCAAATCGCCGGTTATGATTTTTACGATGTACTTGGCTTCGAGCGGCGTCGCCTGCAATAACAGCTCTCGCACTAAGGCGCTCTTCGCCGCCGGCCCGCGCACAGCAGCGATCTGCCGAAAGGCAGCGGCAACTTCCAGAATTCCCAAGCCTTGTCCGGATCGAGCCTGCAGAACCTCTCCGGCTACGGCGCCTAAATCGCCGTATTTGCGGTAGGCCGCTGTGAGAACAGATTCATCTTTTCCCGAAAGCTCCGTCACGATCCCCCACAAAAGAGAACCACCCACCTGCATGGTCGCTTCCTCCCATGTGGCAAATGGTCTTCCCGAGAGGAACACCGTCGAGATGGCTGCTTCGTTCGTGGTGCGGGATTTCAGATACTCGGCTACGAGTGCGGTCTTCTGCAGCTTCTTGGTTGTAGCCGCGATGGCTTCACAGGCTTCAGCTAGCTTGCGCACGTTGGGTAGGATGCGTTTCCAGGATAGACGATGCCACACAGGTGTCCGGTTCGATTCGACTAAATGGCGTCATTTATATCACTTAGCACATCTCATCGACTACAAGGATACCGGCTGCTCTGTGGTAATCTAGTGCTTGGTGCGTCGTCGCACCCGGAGCATCTAATTCTCGTGCGTTCCTTGAGAAATCTCGTTCGATTCCTAGTCGCCGTTCAACTTCTGCCCGCTCTCGAGAGTGGCGAAGAAACCTTGGTCGGCGGGCAAGCTGTGCTCGAAGGCGTGATGATGCGTTCTCCGCACGCGTGGGCCATCGCCTGCCGCAAGCCTTCGGGCGAAGTAGTTACCCTAAGCGAGCCGCTTGAGCGACCCTCGGAGAAACACAAGTGGATGGCGTGGCCAATCGTTCGGGGCGTGATGACGCTCGGGTACGCCATGTCGCTGGGATACCGCGCCTTGCGCTTCTCGGCGAATGTAGCGATCGAAGAAGTGATGCAAAACGAGTCGACAGAGGCCTCGACCGTCCCGCCGAAGCAAAGTGAGGTTGAATCTTCTCAATCGCAGACTCGCGAGAAAGCCGCCTCGATCAGCGGATGGCTGGCCGCGGGAAACGTCATCGTCTCGCTGGCGTTCTTCATCTTCATGTACAAGTACCTGCCGCTGTTGGCGGCCACGGAACTCAAGAGGTACAACCCCGCTTTTGGTGGGCAAATTGTCTTCAACCTGATCGATGGCGCGGTACGCTTGGTCCTGTTCTTACTCTTCATCTGGGGAGTTTCTCTTTTCCCGGACATTCGACGGGTTTACGAGTATCACGGCGCCGAGCACAAGACCGTATTTGCTTTCGAGAATGGCGACCCGCTCGAAACCACGGCGGTGCAGAAGTATTCGACTTTCCATCCCCGCTGCGGCACCAGCTTTCTGATGACGGTGATGCTGATCTCGATCGGCTTCTACATGCTGATTCCGTTCACCACGTTCTGGGCACGATTCGCGTCGCGTATCGCGCTGTTGCCGGTAATCGCCGGGGTTTCCTACGAAATCATCCGCTTCGCCGCCAAGCACCGCGGCTCGCTCTTCGCGCTGATGACCGCTCCGGGCCTGTGGCTGCAACGCATTACCACGCAACCTCCCTCCGATGAGCAGGCGCAATGTGCCATCGTTGCGCTCGATCATGCCATGGCTCTGGAAAAAGATAACGGCGGCGAACTGGTAATCGCCTAGCGGCCCCGCCGCGAATATTTCTCTCTTCCCATTCCTAATCTACAATGCCGTAGGACATAGCTTGCTACGTCTAGCCGCTCGACGCGGCTCCGGCCGAAACCGAGAGGTAGGTTGCTACGCCTCTACGAAAGCACTCCATGTTTGAACGTTTGGACCAAATCGAGGCCCGTTACGAAGAGTTGACTCAAGCTCTCGCCTCGCCGGATATCGTGAACGATTCGGCGAGATACCAGAAGACCGCCAAAGCGCATAGCGAAATCGTGCCTATAGTCGAGAAGTATCGCGAGTATAAAGACCTCACGCGTGGCATTGCCGAAAGCAAGGCCATGCTGGCGGAAGAAAAGGATCCGGAGATGCGCGCCTATGCCCAGGAAGAGCTCAACAAACTGGAGCCGCGCGTGGGGAGCATCGAAGAAGAACTCAAAGTGTTGCTCCTGCCCAAGGATCCGAACGACGAGAAAAATATCATTCTCGAAATTCGGGCCGGGACCGGAGGAGACGAAGCCACGCTCTTCGCCGCGGAGATCTTCCGCATGTACACACGCTACGCGGAAACCCAGCATTGGAAGGTTGAGGTGCTCTCTTCTTCGGAGTCGTCGGCCGGCGGATTGAAAGAAGTCATCGCCATCATCGAAGGCAAGCGCGTTTACTCTCAACTCAAGTATGAGAGCGGAGTGCACCGCGTGCAGCGTGTACCCGCGACCGAGCAGCAAGGGCGCGTCCACACCTCGGCAGTCACGGTGGCGGTGTTGCCTGAAGCTGAAGATGTAGACATCAAGATTGAAGCGAAGGACTTGCGTATTGATACGTTCTGCTCGTCCGGACCTGGGGGCCAGTCGGTCAATACAACTTACTCAGCGGTCCGCATTACGCATATTCCGACCAATACGGTAGTGAGTTGCCAAGACGAGAAGTCACAGATCAAAAATCGCGAAAAAGGTATGCGGGTACTGCGCTCCCGACTCTACGAAATAGAGATGGAGAAGCAGCAGCAGGCGCTGGCAAAAGAGCGCAAGGCCATGGTGGGTTCGGGCGACCGCAGCGAGAAGATTCGGACGTATAACTTCCCGCAAAACCGGCTTACCGATCATCGCATTGGTTTTACTATTCACCAACTTGAAGCCGTGATGGATGGCAAGCTGCAGCCACTCATCGAAGCCCTAACCACGCACTACCAAGCCGAGAAGTTGAAGGAAGAGGGCGCCACGGTGGCGTAAGACTGCGGGCCGCGAATCAGGGGTTCTTGGGGTCCGCGCTCAAGATGGCTTGCCGCGGCAACCCCCAAAGACCGACTCAGCAACTAAGGTTCACTATGGCGAACGGCAATTCTCGATCTTTGCTCGCTCTCGCTGGCTTCGGATTGGCAACTGCTGGCGCCGCCTGGTACGGTGCCCGTTATAGCCGCAAGGAAAGCCGTGAAAACTGGTATCGCGGTCTCAACAAACCGACCTTTGCTCCGCCCATGAGTGTGTACCCTGTAGTTTGGACGACACTTTATGCCATGGTCGCGTGGTCGGGATGGCGTATTTGGAGCGCCGCGCCTTCTCGCGAGCGAAAACACGCGCTGCGTCTGTGGATTTCGCAACTGGCCACCAACGCGAAGTGGTCGAAGCTCTTTTTTGGCGAACATAGTCCGACGCTCGCACTGGCTGACGCCATCGCGTTGGAAGGTATGATTTTTGCCTACATCAAAGCGGCTCGAAAAGTAGATCGCGCTGCCGCCAATGCCTTTATCCCGTACGCGGCCTGGGTCGCCTTCGCCGCGGTGCTCAACTCAGAGATCGCCAGACTGAATCCTCGCGAAGCTTAGAAAGCTTTCGGAGTTTTTCTGACTTTTCTTTTCTACTCCCGTGTTCGGCGTGTGTTGAAATGATGCAGTGCGACTGAAAGCTGAACTCTTGTCCGCCGTCGAGCGTCTTACTGAAGCGAACGTTCCGTCACCCCGGATGAACGCGGAGCTTCTGCTGATGTTTACTTTAGGATGCGATCGGGCTTACCTGTACGCGCACCCGGAGCGCGATCTCACCTCCGACGAAATTGCTCGCTACAATACTGTGCTGTCGGAACGCTCCCGCGGAGTTCCGGCCCAGTACATCACTGGTCATCAGGAATTTTGGGGCATGGATCTCATTGTGACGCCCGCCGTGCTCATCCCCCGCCCCGAGACCGAGCATGTCGTCGAGACGGTGCTCGAACTCGTCCACATGAAAAGGCCTGGCCGCGAGGAGCACTCGCCCCAGACAACTCCCTTGCGCATTGTGGATGTTGGGACGGGATCTGGGACCATCGCTTTGGCGCTGGCGAAAGAATTGCCGCAAGCTGAAATTCACGCGACCGACGTCTCCTTAGCAGCCCTCAAAATCGCGCGCACAAACGCTGCGCGCCATCAACTGGAATCGCACATTCGCTTCCACCACGGCGACTTGCTAGCTGGATTCCAGGACAACTTTTTCGATCTCGTCGTCTCCAACCCTCCCTATGTGGGCGAATCGGAAGAAGATCAGGTTCAACTTGAAGTGCGAAAGTTCGAGCCGCGCAACGCCGTCTTCGCCGGTCGTAGTGGAATCGAGGTGATCGCTCGGCTGATTCCGCAGAGCGGCACGGCGCTACGCGTTGGCGGTTGGATCGTGATGGAGATCAGCGGAACCATCGTGGAGGGCACAACGAGTCTGCTGGACAGATGGAAAGACATTCGAATCGTCAAGGACCTTCAAGGTATTCCACGCGTGGTTGCAGCGCGAAAGAAAACGTGACTGTGGTTCTCGACGGTCGAAAGACCGGAGGTTGACGCACTTCTATGAAATTTAAGCCTGTTACAGCTGGATCGTCGCAGGTTGAATCTCTTCCACGTCGACGATGTTGGTAGGATACTTGCCGGTGTAGCAGGCGGAACAATAAGAAGTTTTCTCCCCATCGCCGCAGGCTTTCTTGAGCCCATCCAGTGAGAGATAGGCCAGAGAATCCGCGCGTATGTACTGGCGAATCTCATCGATCGATCTGTTGGCCGCGATGAGCTGACTTTTCGAAGGCGTATCGACGCCGTAGTAGCAAGGAGAAATCGTAGGCGGGCACGAGATACGGAAATGCACTTCCCTCGCTCCCGCACTGCGAATCATGCGAACGATCTTTCGGCTGGTGGTACCGCGCACTAGCGAATCGTCGATCAGCACCACACGCTTCCCTTCTAATAGCGAACGCACGGGGTTCAGTTTCAGCTTCACGCCAAAATCGCGCACACTTTGGCTCGGTTCGATAAAGGTTCGTCCGACGTAGTGATTGCGAATTAATCCGAAACGAAACGGGATTCCGCTCTCGGCTGCATATCCCACGGCCGCGGTCACGCCCGAATCTGGCACCGGGACGACGAGATCGGCCTCGACGGGGGCTTCGCGCGCCAGTTGCCGTCCCAGCTCTTCGCGGCTCGTCTGCACCGCGCGGCCAAAAACCACGCTGTCAGGACGGGAAAAGTAAACATGCTCGAAGATGCAACTCGACTGCGGCGAGGCTGTGGAATAGAAACGCGACGTGATTCCTTCCGGCCCCACGACAATCAACTCGCCCGGCTTCACATCGCGCTCGTAGGTCGCGCCAATCAGATCGAAGGCGCACGTTTCCGAGGCGAACACGATGGTGTCGCGTTTCTGCCCTTCCAGAGCCGGAATCCGTCCCATGGCCAGCGGCCGGAAGCCGCGTGGATCACGGGCCGCGACGATCCGGTCCGGACTCATGACCACCAGCGAAAAGGCACCCTCCACGCGCCGCAGCGCGTCTGCAATCGCCTCAGGCAGCGTATGCTCCCGTGAAAGCGCGATCAGATGGACGATTACCTCGGTGTCGCTGTTGGTCTGGAAGATCGAACCCTGGCGCTCCAGACGGCTACGAACCTCGGTCGCGTTTACCAGGTTGCCGTTGTGCGCCACCGCAATCGATCCCTTATTCGACCCCACCAAAATCGGCTGCGCGTTCAGCAGCGCTGAATCGCCGGCGGTCGAGTAGCGCGTGTGCCCGATGGCGAGAGTCCCGCGGATCTTCGAGAGCACATCTTCGGTGAAGATATCGGCGACCAGGCCCATCGCCTTATGCACACGGGAAGTCAGACCGTCGGATGTAACAATGCCCGCCGACTCCTGCCCCCGATGTTGCAGCGCATGCAGGCCCAGATAGGCAAGTTTCTCCGCTTCGGGATGAGCGAAGATCGCCACGACCCCGCACTCGTCATGGAATTTATCTGAAATCAGCATTTAGCAATTAGCCTTTAACTCAAACCCCGCGAAGCGCGGCACTTCAGTCTGCAGCTACGAGTTCTGGATCAGTTCGCAAAGTCGCTTCCAGCGCAGATTCGTAAGCCTGATTCAAATCCGCTAGCTCCGCGGACACAATGACCCGCTCATCTAGGGAAATCTCCAACCGTCCAGAAACTGTTTCCCCGAGCACATCCGCAGAGATTTCATGTTTCCTCGCCACTTGTTGGATTCGAGAAACCTTTCCCGGGTCGCATGACAACACAATGCGGCTTGCATCCTCTCCGAATAGCGCAAATTCCGCTGGCAAACCGTTCGCGGCGAGGTTCACACGCGCCCCCACGCCTTTCGCAAACCCCTTTTCGGCCAACGCAACGGCCAAACCGCCATCGGAACAGTCGTGTACGGATTCCACCAATCCTTCCTGAATCAATTCGATCACCGCTTTCTGCAAAGCGGCTTCCTTCTCCAGATCGAGCTCCGGAGGATATCCCCACAACGCACCCAGAATTTCCTTGGCGTATTCGGATGAACCAAACTCACTTTCCACGTCGGTAATATCGGCGGCTTCGCCGGCGCGCAACAGCACGATCGTGCGCCCGCTAGCAGCGAAGTACATCTTGGCGGCCTTATGTACGTCGTCCAGAATGCCCACCACTCCAAGGACTGGCGTGGGATAAATACCTTCGCCCAGCGTCTCGTTATAGAAGCTGACGTTGCCGCCAGTGATGGGAACCTCTAACTCCTCGCAGGCTTTGGTGATGCCGTCGATGGTTTGCGAGAACTGCCACATGATGTGCGGCTTTTCGGGATTGCCAAAATTGAGGCAATTGGTTGCACCCACGGGAATCGCTCCCGAACACGCCACTTTGCGCGCGGCTTCTGCAACGGCGTGCATCGCGCCGAGCCGAGGATCGAGATAACACCAGCGTCCATTGCCGTCGAGCGCCATTGTCAGCCCGCGTTGCGATCCCTTGATGCGAATCACGCCGGCGTCGCCCGCACCCGGAGCCTCGACCGTGTTGGTTTGCACCATGTGATCGTATTGCTGCCACACCCAGCGCTTGCTGCAGATGTTCGGGCTCGCAAGAAGACGCTTCAGATTTTCTGTGAAGTCACCGCCGGCGCTCAGCTTGATGTGTCCGGGTATCTCGCGCGCCACGGCCGGTTCCCATCGCGCGAGCGGACGCTTGTACACGGGAGCGTCGTCGGTGAGCGCTTGATTCGGGATCTCCGCAACTACCTCACCGTGATGCAATACGCGCAATTTGTTATCGGTCGTGACCGTGCCGATCTCGACCGCATCGAGTCCCCACTTTTCAAAGACCCGGTAGACTTCCTGCTCACGGCCCTTCTGCGCGACCAAAAGCATGCGCTCCTGCGATTCGCTCAGCATGATCTCGTAAGGAGACATGCCGGTTTCGCGCTGCGGGACGCGGTCCAGTTCGATCTCGACACCAACACCGCCGCGTCCGCCCATCTCGCAGGTCGAGCAAGTCAGTCCGGCGGCGCCCATATCCTGAATACCGACGATCGCTCCGGTCTGCATGGCTTCGAGGCAAGCCTCAAGTAACAGCTTTTCCAGGAACGGATCGCCCACCTGCACATTGGGACGCTTCGCCTCCGATGCCTCGCTGAATTCTTCACTGGCCATGGTCGCACCATGGATGCCGTCGCGTCCGGTTTTGGCGCCCACGTAGATCACAGGATTGCCCTCGCCGGCAGCACGGGCGTAAAAGATTTCATCCTTACGGACCAGTCCCAGAGCGAAAGCATTCACCAAAGGATTGCCGGAGTAACATGGCTCGAACTTCGTCTCGCCCCCCAGATTGGGCACACCGAAGCAGTTACCGTAAGAAGCGACGCCGCCAACCACTCCCTCGAGGATGGAGTGATTCTTGTGGATTTCAGCTTGTGTGGGGACCGCCGCCCCCGGCTGTCCGTCCGTGATCGGTCCAAATCGTAACGAATCCATCACCGCGACCGGTCGTGCGCCCATGGTGAAGATGTCACGCAGAATTCCGCCCACGCCGGTGGTTGCGCCTTGGAAGGGCTCAATGAACGAGGGATGATTGTGGGATTCGATTTTGAAGGCGCAAGCCCAGCCGTCTCCGATATCGATAATCCCCGCATTCTCTCCCGGACCCTGCAGCACTCGCTTGCTGCGCGTCGGCAAACGTTTCAAGTGCACGCGCGACGATTTATAGGAACAGTGCTCGCTCCACATTACGCTGAAGATACCGAGTTCGGTGAGGGTGGGCTCCCGGTGCCCGAGAAGCTGTTTTATCTTGTCGTACTCATCGGGAGTAAGGCCGTGCTGCCGGAGGATATCCAGCGAAAAGGCAGAAGTCGCGGTGGTGGTCATGGAGAGACTCTATTGTCGCATCTGCGGGAGAAGCCGTCATCCTCATTTGTTGAAGATTCAATTTTTCAATGGTGAACCCGTTTCCGGTAATATCCAGCCAGATGAAGTCGATCATTGTGGGAACGGCAGGGCATATCGATCACGGCAAAACCGCGCTGGTCAAAGCTTTGACCGGGATCGATGCGGACCGACTCGAGGAAGAGAAGCGGCGAGGCATCACTATTGACCTGGGCTTCGCCCATATGGACTTGGCGATCCCGAATGGCGGCAGGCCAAGCGGGGAAACGCTGCGGCTGGGCTTTGTCGACGTTCCCGGGCACGAGCGCTTTGTGCGCAACATGTTGGCAGGTGTCGGTGGCATCGATCTGGTATTGCTGGTAATCGCTGCCGATGAAGCGATCAAACCCCAGACGCGCGAGCACTTCGACATACTGCAACTGCTGGGCATACAGCGTGGCATTACCGTGCTCACCAAGTCTGATGCAGTCGATACCGAGACACTCGAGGTCGTGCGCCTGGAAGTGGAAGAGTTTCTGCGCGGGACGTTCCTCGAAGCGCCCAAATCCCCGATCATCGCAGCGAGTTCCCTGACCGGCGCAGGGCTGGATGAGCTAAAGCGGGCGATAGTTGCAGAAGCAGCCGAGGTACAGGCGAGGGATGGTCGCGCAATCGCCCGCCTGCCTATCGATCGTGTGTTCACTATGAAGGGGTTCGGTACGGTGGTGACCGGAACGCTGGTGGCTGGGACGATTCGCCGCGAGGAGGAGTTGGAAGTCTTTCCTACGGGACGGCGCGTACGTGTGCGCGGAGTGCAGGTGCATGGACAGGCAGCGGACGCGGCCATTGCCGGTCAGCGGACCGCGTTGAACCTCGCAGGGGCAAGCACGGAGGACTTGTCCCGCGGAATGACGCTGGCACCTCCTGAGACATTTAAGGCAACCCGGCGGGCGGACGTTTCGTTGCGCCTGCTGCCTTCGGCCGAGCACCCGTTGAAAGACCGGGCCCGTGTGCATTTTCACTCGTACACCATGGAAACTGTTGCGGAGGTTTCGCTCCATGGGACAAAGAGGATTACTCCAGGCGACCATGCGTTCGCGAGGCTCAAGCTGCCGAAGCCAGCGCTGCTCCTGCCCGGAGACCGTTTTATCCTGCGGCAGTTCTCGCCGGTAGTCACAATTGGCGGTGGTGTCGTGCTGGACGCTGCGCCAATTCCACGCATGTCGGGGCAAAGCGACTTCCTGAAGATTCTAGCTGGAGGAAACACCGAGGCGATTCTGACGGCCCGGATTGAACGGAGTCATCAGACTGGAATCTCAATGTCGCAGCTCTTTGCCGAGACTGGTTGGTCTAGAGCAGTGGTCGAAACTCGACTGGATCAACTGGTGCGGACGGGTACCATAGTGCGAACCGGCGGCCGATTCCTGCATGCGCGCGCGTTCGACGGGCTGAAATTAAGCATGGCCAGCGCGGCGGAAGCCTTCCACGGGAAAAATCCTCTGGTGGATGGAATCAGCAAAGAAGAATTGCGCGCGCAGGTGGACGCTACACCGGAAGTTTTTGAGGCAGTTGCCGCCACGCTGATACGAGACCGCAAGATCGAAGTGGTGGGTGACCTGGTGCGCCTGCCCGGTCACGGCGTGGTGATGAAAGATGAAGAAGCCGAATCAAGAAAACAAATCGAAGACGCGTTTGCCTCAGCTGGGCTGAGGGTTCCTGCTATGCAGGATGTGATCGCCGGGCTGAAGATCGACAAAGTACGGGCGCAGAAAATCGTCACGCTGCTGTTGCGGGAAACCTTATTGATCAAAATCTCCGACGAATTAGTTTTTCATCGCAGTGCGCTGCTCGAGTTGCGGCGGCACCTGGCAGCCTACAAAGCGAAATCGGCGTCCATTGACGTTGCGAAGTTCAAGGAGTTAACCGGAGTGAGCCGCAAATATGCGATTCCGCTGCTGGAATATCTGGATCGCGAGCGGGTGACGCGGCGTGTGGGAGATGCACGAGAAATTCTTTAGTAACGGATTTCCGCCGACCCTCGCGGATAAAACCAGAGGTTAGTTTTATCCGTTCGCGATCCGTGGAATTCAGTTGCGATCGTTTAGATTTTCTCTTCCGGAAATTCCAGTTCCAGTCCCAACGGGTCAGTCAGTCGGTTCGTAAGGTTGGCCAATCCGGCGAGCATGTGCACATCGACGATCTCGGGATCCGAAAAGTGCTTCTTTAGTTCATCGAAGTCGGTTTGTGCAATTTCGTGTGGCGCACGCGTCAACTTCTCCACATAAATTAGGGCAGCTCGCTCCTTCTCGCTGAAGCTCGAATAATTTCCAGCCTTGAGGGCACCCCGGTCCTCGGCAGTAAGGCCCGCACGCTTCGACGAGGCGACGTGATGCTGCGTGCAATAGCGGCATCCGTTAATAAAGGAGATGCGGAGATAAATGAGTTCATACAACTTGCGGTCGAGCGAGCGTCCTACGCTGCCGTAGAAGCTTAGAAAACTCTTAAGCATGTCGGGACGATGCGCCAGCGCCTTTTGCACATTGCCGGGCCTTCCGCGCAGTACTGTGTCATAAATTTCGCGCACTTCCGGAGACGCGCTCTCCGGGGCAATCAGGCTAATGCGTGCCATCAAATCCTCCAAAGTCCTAAGCGGATTCTCCACATGATAGATGAACCGCTGGCATCATGCGACGTAGCGCTCATACCTGTTGTCCACCGCACTACAGGAAATCGCTAAGAACGCCGATGTATCCGAATGGAGCCTTATTTCATGAGAAATGTTGGGTTCGCCATGTTTCTGGTTTACTGGGCCACGCTGGCGGCGGGAGCGCAGAATTCCCCCGATGTGGGGGGCGGGACGACCATTCTAGCGTTGGAGCATGCTTGGGATCAGGCGCAAGAGCGCGGTGACGTCAAAGCGCTCGCCGCGATCTTCGACAATTCTCTTATCTATATCGACTATGACGGAAAGCTGTTGACGAAAGCGGAATACCTGGCGCGGGTAAAGGCAAACAACACCCACATACAGCAGATCGTGGCGGAGGAAATGAGCGTGCAAATGTTTGGAAACACCGCGATCGTTGTGGGGTCTTACCGGGTGAAAGGAGTAGAGAATGGGAAGCCATACCTGCGGCGTGGGCGCTTCACGGACACTTGGGTGCTTACTGGCAAGAACTGGATATGCGTTGCTGCCGCGGCAACCCCGATTCTCCACTGACGGCAGGGTTCCAGCCAGTGGTTGTGATCCAATGTTTTTCTTTTCTCGCGCCGGGACGGGCGCAATAGGAGCTTAAGATGTGGAAACTGTTCGCTGTTTTGCTCGTGTTGGCGCCTCAGCTGACAGCTCAGGTTAGAACGGCGCTGGACGGCGACCGAAACAGAATTCTTTCGCTAGAGAACGCGTGGAACCAGGCGGTCCATCAAAAGGATACGAGCGCCCTGAAGATGTTGCTCAGCAGGGACCTGGTTTACGTCGACTTCGACGGCAAGCTTATGGATAGCGCGGCGTACTTGGCCAGCGTGCAGTCGCAGGCAATACATCCCGAGCGGATCGTGAGTGAATCGATGAACGTACACCTTTACGGAGCGGTTGCGGTGGTCAATGGGGTGTATCGCGAGAGTGGCACTAAGAGTGGGAAGTCTTACACGCTTCGCGAACGCTTTACGGACACTTGGGTCCGCCAGAACGACAGTTGGGTGTGTGTGGCGAGCCAATCAACGCTGGCCAGCCAGTAGGACAGTTTTTCGACGAGACAGTTGTAAGCCACCAGGATCCTCCCTGGCGCTGCATTCCATTCTTCCTGCTACGATCAAAACGATGCATACCGTAAGAATCATTGGAGCCGGACTGGCGGGCTCGGAGGCCGCGTGGCAGTGTGCGCGGCAGGGCGTGAACGTTGAGTTGTTCGAGATGCGGCCGGTACGGTCGACGCCGGCGCACCAAACGGCGGACTTTGCTGAGCTGGTGTGTTCGAACTCTTTGAAATCAGATTCTGAGAACACTGCTCCATGGCTACTGAAGGAAGAGATGCGGCGGGTCGGGTCACTGCTGCTGCGGATTGCGCGGGAGTGCGCTGTTCCGGCGGGACATGCGCTGGCGGTGGATCGAGTCACGTTTGCCGCGAAGGTAACCGAGGCAATTTCACGTGAAGCGAAAATTACGGTGCGGCGGGAAGAAGTCCAGCGAATCGAGGAGAGTGACGAGCACGTCACCATCGTCGCGACTGGGCCGTTAACCTCCGAGGCGCTAGCTGCGGAAATTGCGCGACTAAGCTTTGGCCCCCGATCAACCCTCGAGCAGGCGAGTAGTCCGCTCCCGCACAATTCCGGTCCGCAAAACCCGCATCTCTATTTTTACGACTCCATCAGTCCCATCGTGGAAGCGGATTCGATTGACATGTCGCGAGTCTATATGGCCGCACGCTACGACAAAGGTTCGGCGGACTACATTAACTGCCCCATGACGCGCGAGCAATACGATGGCTTTTATGATGAGCTTTTGGCGGCGCAGTCAGTGGAGGAGCGTGATTGGGAGAAGCTGAATTACTTCGAGAGCTGTTTGCCGATTGAGGAGATAGCCCGGCGCGGACGCGATACGCTGCGCTTCGGACCGATGAAACCGGTGGGGCTGAAAGATCCGCGTACGGGACGAATGCCCTACGCCGTAGTGCAACTGAGACAGGAAAACCTGCGGGCGGATTCCTACAATCTGGTGGGCTTCCAGAATCATTTAAGGTTCGGGGAGCAAGCGCGCGTGCTACGGATGATTCCGGGGCTGGAGAATGCGCGGTTTCTGCGTTATGGCCAGATTCACCGCAATACCTACATCAACGGACCTGCGTTACTGCGGGAGACGCTGCAGATGAAGGCGCATCCACGGGTTTTGTTTGCGGGACAAATTTGCGGAGTCGAAGGATATGTCGAATCGATTGCAACCGGTCTGATGGCTGGGAGGCACGCCGCGGCTCTGGTTCGCGGAGATGAACCGGTTCCGCCGCCACGGGCTTCGGCCTTCGGATCACTGACGCACTATGTTGCCCAGGCAGACGAAAAGAATTTCCAGCCCGCAAACATCACATTTGACCTGTTGCCTGCTCTCGAGAAAAAGATTCGCGATCGCAAGGAGCGGCACCGAATGCAGTGCGAACTGGCGCTTCAACATTTTGACGAATGGATGGAACGGACTCGAGAAACCGCGGTAAGAGCTTGAGCCACGAAGCCTGTAGAGAACGAGAATACGGACATTCAGACGACCACTCCGGCTTGTTCGAGACAATCTGAACGCCCTAAGCAATGCAAAGTTCTTTGCAACTAATGTCTCCTCAATTGCGTATCCAATAGCAGCAAACGTGCACGACGGGCTTACCTTCCCTGCTCGGTCGCGTCCAATCAAAGAAGTGCGATGACGTTGCGAGATCTCGTTACCGATGTGGTGCGCACGCTCTGGGCGCACAAGCTGCGAGCGTTCCTCACCATGTTTGGCATCGCCTGGGGAATCGTATCGATCGTGCTGATGGTGGCCGCCGGCGAAGGCCTGCGTAAGGGCCAAGAAGAACAATCGAGAACATTAGGCAAAGACGTAATGATCGTATTCCACGGCCGCACCAGCCTGCAGGCAGGCGGAACCCACGCCGGGCGCCTGGTGCACTGGGAGGATCCTGATGTGCCGGTAGTGCAGGCGGAGGCGACGGATTGCGAATACGCGATCCCTGAACTGGAGCAGGAAACGGTTCTCACTCATAGCAATTTCAACAATGCGTCTTTAGAGGTGACCGGGTCGTATCCGCAATTTAGTGAGATTCGCAGTCTCAACGTAGGCCTTGGACGTTTTTATGACTGGGACGACATGCGCGACGCGAGGCGCGTCGCCTTTCTGGGATCCGACGCGGCCAAGCAATTGTTCCCCGGACGCAATCCCGTCGGCGATAACGTCTATTTGAATGACTTCCCCTTCGTCGTGATCGGAGTAATGCAGAAAAAGAAGCAGGATTCCAGCTACGACGGTTGGGACGTAAATAAAGTCTTCATTCCCTTCTCCGCGATGCGGCGCGACTTCCCGGACAAGCCTCCGGGAACGTCCTCGACGTTCGATCAGTTGCTGGTAACCCCGAAATCCGTGGAACAACATGAGGCCTGCAAGCATGAGGTGCGGGTAACGCTGGCCCGCATGCACCGCTACGATCCGAATGACAAGGAGGCCTGTCCCATTTGGGACACAGTGCAGGAGGCCAAAGCGTTCCGGCAGATGACCGACGGCATGAAGTATTTTCTGGGTGCAGTGGGGATTGTGACACTGCTGCTGGGCGGTCTGGGTGTGATGAATGTGATGCTGGTCGCGGTGCGCGAACGGACCCGCGAAATCGGCGTGCGAAAGGCGATTGGCGCTCCTGCAGGAACCATTCTTCGGCAGTTCTTCGTCGAGGCTTTGATCATTGCCTTGCTCAGCGGGGCGATCGGTCTCGGGGTTGCGTTTGGATTCTGCGCGCTGGTAAACCTGTTGCCCATGCCGGACTATTTTGCCGGGCTCATTCCAGACTGGACTTCTGGCCTTGTTGCTGCCGGATTGCTAGGGGCGGTTGCGGTGGGTGCGGCATTATATCCAGCGCGGAGAGCGGCATCCATTGATCCCATCGAAGCGCTGCGCTACGAAGCCGGTGGATAGCAGATGCTCATAGAAATTATTCTCGAAGCGTGGGTCGCATTGAAGCGTAACCTGACGCGCAGTTTCCTGACCATGCTCGGCGTCGTATGGGGGATTGCGACCGTTACCCTGCTGATCGCCTACGGCAGCAGTTTTCGCAGCATCCTCGTGCATGGGTTCGACGCCTTCGGCAAGAGCGTGGTGATTTGTTGGCCGCAGCAGACCAGCGAGCAACCTGGCGGGCAGCGCGCTGGGAAAAAAATCGTTCTTGAGCAAGCCGATGTCGACATGATCAAGGCCACCGCGCCGCTTGTGAAACATGTATGCCGGGAAACCGTAAATCGTCCGGGAATCTCTTATGGCGACCGTATGGTGGGAACGGCCGCAGTTCGCGGGGTTTGCCCCGAATACGGTGAGATGCGAAACGAAATACCGTCGGAAGGACGCTGGATCGACGCGGCTGATGAACTGGAGCGGAGGCGCGTAATCTTTCTGGGTGGTCGCACCCGGGAACAACTCTTCAGCGGTCGCCCGGCAGTAGGGGAAACGGTTGAGGTTGGCGGCGTGCGCTTCACCGTCATCGGAGTGATGGCGCGCAAAATTCAGCTCAGCAATTATTTCAGTAGCGATGATGAATCGGCTTGGATTCCCTACTCCACTGCCGGCGATTTGTGGAACACGCGCTACGCGCGGGTGCTGGTGTTTGAGCCGATCGCGCCGCAATTTGAAAAAAAGGCGATGGCGCAAGTGCTGGCTGCCGTGGCGACGCGGCAAAACTTCTCGCCCACGGACCCGAAAGCCTTCCAGATGTTCGGACGCGATGAATTTCGTCCGGTGATCGATGCGCTAACCATTGGGTTGCAAGTGCTGCTCGCCTTCGTCGGAGCCTTAACTCTGGGTATCGGAGGCGTGGGTGTAATGAACATCATGCTCGTCTCAGTCGATGAACGCATCCGCGAGATCGGTCTAAGGCGCGCGCTGGGAGCGAAGAAGAGCCACATCAAGCTGCAATTCCTGGCGGAGACTTTGTTGATCATGGTCCTGGGCGGCGCGATTGGCGTGGCGCTTTCCTACCTCATCGCCTGGGCCGTAGGAACCTTGCCGATGATGGGTCCGCTCTTTGAAGACGACTCGGGGCAGGGTGACATTCACTTGCGGATTTCGATGATGACCGTATTGCTTTCGAGCACGGTGCTGCTGGTGGTCGGTGTAATCAGCGGACTGGTTCCCGCACTGCGGGCCTCCAAACTTGATCCGGTTGAGGCTCTGCGGTACGAATGAACATCAATGAGAATTGATTTGATCCGCGGCGTGATTCGCAGTACCTTGCTGCTGAGTCATTCGCAGCCCGAGGTGAGCTTTGCCAATCTCCGCCGTGGATACGATCACGCTTGCTGTTGAACACACGAAACAGCAACTGTTCAAGCCCTTTCGCTTCGGGCAATGGACGAAACTTGCAGTCGTCGGACTGCTGGCCGGCGAACTTGGCTCTGGCGGCGGATTCAACGGATCCAATTTCAACTTTCCCCGGCATTCGGCAGGCTCCGCGCACCCCTTCGGCGGAGCCCTGTCGGGAATCGATCTGCCGCTCCTCGCAGGGCTGATTGCAGTCGTTGTCATCGCCGCATTCACCTTGGGAATCATTCTGATGTACATCGGCAGCGTGATGCGCTTCGTCCTGTTCGATAGCATCCTCGCGAAAGAGTGCCGCATCCGCCAGGGATGGAACTCAAGGCAAGGTCCCGGATGGAAATACTTCCTGTGGAAGTTGCTTTACCTGTTCGTCACCATCGCCGGCGTCACAATGCTGGTCGGAATTCCTGCGGCCTTTGCCTTCGCGGTCGGTTGGCTGAGGGCGCCCAAGGAACATGTGCTCCCTCTGGTGCTCGGCGGAATCGTTCTGTTCTTCGTATTCCTAATTTTTGTGGTTGCGGTATCGGTGATCTTCGTATTGACCAAGGATTTTGTCGTGCCGCAAATGGCGCTGGAGAATATTGACGCGATCGAAGGATGGCACCGTCTCTGGCCGATGATCAAGGCCGATATGGGTGGATATGCGGGCTATATCGGAATGAAGATCGTAATGGCCATTGGCGCGGGGATCGTGGTCGGCATCGCCACAGTGATGCTGGGGCTGATCATTGCGATCCCGACGGTTGGTCTGAGTATTCTTGCGGTGCTGACCGGTAAAAGCGCCGGCCTTACCTGGAACGCTTACACCATCACGCTGGCGATCGCCATCGGCAGTATTCTTCTCGCTATTTTCTTGTATCTGATCGCGCTGATCTCCGTGCCGGTCATCGTGTTCTTTCCTGCCTATTCGATTTACTTCTTTGCCGCGCGCTATCCCGCGTTGAGTGCGGTGCTTTATCCACCCATGCCGGAGCCTTCCATTCCTCCACCGCAGCCACCCCCTTTGCCGCCAGCCCCTCAGGCTGCGGTCTGAAGCAGAGAAAATCCGCCTGGAACTCTACCTGTGCTCCAGGTGTCTGATGTTGCAGACACGCGCGTGCCAAAGAGCAAGCTAAGGAGCTTTCTATGGCGTTCTCAATGGCAGGCGGGGGTCCGTCTGGTCCGCAGATTAATGTCACGCCGCTGATCGATGTGCTGTTGACACTGATCATTGTTTTTATGGTGGTCGTGTCGATGGATAAGGAACAAGGAGAAACCGCGCAGATTCCGCAGCCCGATCAGAAGCAGACAGCAGAGCAGCAGCAGTCGCGCACTGTCGTCATTCAGGTGGTATGGACGAAGGAAGATCAGCCACCCGCGGTGAAGATCAATCAGGACAATGTGCGGTGGGAAGATCTGGAAAGCCGGCTGGCGAAGATTTATTTGACGCGCGCCGAGAAAGTAGTGTTCGTGCGCGGCGACGCCGATGTCGACTTCCAATACGTCGCCGACGTGATCGACGTGGCGCATCACGCGGGCGTGGAGCGAGTCGGACTGCTGACGATGGATCGGGAGATCGGGGGAGAGTAGTACTACCGATGACACAAATCAGACGAAATTAGTTCCTCGCCCGGTTCTTGATCCAGATTGGCGTCCCCGGAAAGCCAAAGGCCTCGCGGATCTGGTTCTCCAAGAATCGCTGGTAGGAAAAGTGCAGCTTCACCGCACGGTTGGTGAAGAGCACAAACGTCGGCGGCGCCACCGACGCCTGGGTCATATATAGAATTTTCACGCGCGAGCGCATTGGCACCGACGCGCGCTCGAAGTCCACGGTTTCGATGAAGCGGTTCATCGCCGACGTAGGAATCCGCTTGCGGCGCTCGATTGCAACCTGTTCGAGCAGCGGAAAGATTTTCTCCGTGCCCTTCCCAGATTGTGCGGAGATAAAAACGATGGGGGCGTAGTTCAGGAACTTCAGATCGTGGCGCAGCCGCTCTTCGTAGGCATCGCGGTCGCCGGGGCGCTTGCTTTCTCGCATCCGCATCGCCTTCGATGGCCTGCCGGCCTTTAGCGCGCCGCTGATGACGAGATCCCACTTATTGACAACGATAATCATCGACCGACCGCTCTCGTGCGCGTACCCGGCGATGGCGGCGTCGAGCTGGCTCACACCTTCGGTGGCGTCGATGACCAGCAGGGCAATGTCGGCGCCTTCCAGATGCTTGCGCGCCATCACAACCGAAAGCTTCTCCGCCATCAAATGAGTCTTCCCTTTGCGGCGGATACCGGCGGTGTCGATGAAGCGGAAGCGGCGACCGTTATGTTCGATGATTTCGTCGACCGCATCGCGCGTGGTGCCCGGAATCGGCGAGACGATCGCGCGGTCGGAGGCCGTCAGGCAATTCAGCAGTGTGGACTTGCCCACATTCGGGTGTCCGATGATCGCAACTTTGGTTTCGTAAACGGGCTCGACCTCTGCGGCTGTCGCATCCGTTGGTTGAGACTCTTCCTTAGATTCTTCTGTGTGCTCAGCGTCCCCGGTGGTTGGTTCTTCGGCCGGTAAAATTTCCAAAACGGCATCCAGAAGATCGTCGATCCCGCGCCCGTGCTCCGCCGAGATGGGGAACATCTGCTTGATCCCCAGCCGATGAAACTCATCTACGATGTTCCCTTGCTTTTCCGAATCGGCCTTGTTGACCGCGAGAAACAGCGGACGTCCAGTCTTGCGCAGCAGGCGAACCAATTCGAGATCTGGTCCGGCGAGTTCGGCTCGCCCGTCAACCACCATAACGATTGCTGCGGCTTCATCAAACGCGACGCGCGCCTGGCGAAAAATCTCCGACGGAATAAAATCCTTGTCTTCGGGAAGAATGCCACCCGTATCGATGATGCGGAGATGTCGGCCACGCCACTCGGCGTCGCCGTAGAGACGGTCGCGCGTGATACCGGGCTCGTCGCCGACAATGGCGCGCCGCGAACCAACGATCCGGTTAAACAGCGTGGACTTGCCGACGTTGGGCCGGCCCACAATGGCAATTGTGGGAACGCCGGCTGCGGCGGTGGCGACAGTACTGGTCGAATTGTAAGTGGGTTGGGTCAAAATGAAGTGAAATCAACAGTCGATGACGACAACTGTTTATTATAGAGACTCCCGTGCCTTTAAGTTCCCAGCCCGCCTCGGCTGCACCGTCTCCGCTCTCCGCGCCGGACGGAAAGGGCACTTCGCTTTACCAATTCTTTGCCCCCGGAGGAGTCCTGGCGAGCACGCATCCCGCCTATGAATTTCGACGCGGCCAGTTGCAGATGGCGCAAATGGTCGAGCAGGCGCTGGAAGAAAAGCGTCACCTCATCGTGGAGGCCGGTACTGGCACAGGCAAAACTCTTGCGTATCTGATGCCGGTGATCCGGTCCGGCAAGCGTGTGATCATCTCCACTGGCACGAAGAATTTGCAGGAACAACTTTTCTACAAGGACGTTCCGTTCCTGGAGCAGGCGTTGTCGGGAGAACGCGGTTCCGGTGCCCGGCTTTCGGTTTGCTACATGAAGGGCCGCAACAATTATTTGTGCCGCAAGAAGCTCTATGACCTTACGGACCAGCCGGTGCTGAGCGGACTGCAAGAGATTGAGCAATATCGCGCAATTGCCGCGTGGGAGAAGACGACTTCGACAGGTGACCGGGCGGAGCTTGCGGAGCTTCCCGAAGCCAGCGCTCTTTGGCACAAACTGGACGCCCGCACCGATGCTTGTATCGGACAAAAGTGCAGCGAGTGGGAGCGCTGTTTCGTCACAGAAATGCGCAGGCGAGGGATGGAGAGCGACATTATCATCGTCAATCATCATCTGTTTTTCGCCGATCTCGCCATCAAGTTGCAGGCCGAGGGCGCGCCCGACGCGGGCATCCTACCGGAAGCAGCGGCGGTGATCTTCGATGAGGCGCATGAGTTGGAAGATGTCGCGGGGAACTATTTTGGAATTTCTGTGAGCAACCTGCGCGTGGAGGATTTAGCACGTGATGTGGAAGCCTCGCTGCAGCATAACCGGATGCTTTCCGCGTCGCTCTCGGGAGCGCTTGGGAGTTTGCGGGAACGATCGCAATTCTTCTTCTCGCTTTTGCCCCCTGGTGAGGGACGCTTCGCCTTCGAGACACGGCGCGAGTTTCTGGAAGAAAACGGCGACGAGTTCCTGGCACTGAATCAATCCCTGACGCGACTGGCGGGCGAATTGGAAGGTCTGCCGCAAAAGCCGGAAGAGATTTTCAACTTCGTGCGGCGCGCCCAAGAGCTGCAGGTACAACTCGGATTCGCCATGGAGTCGGATGATCGCAACACTGTGTTTTGGATCGAGCGGCGCGGTGGACGGGCGAATTCACCACAAAGACCGAGAGGCTCAGAGAAGACTGGAAGGCAGAATGTCTTTCTGCAAGCTACGCCGATCGATGTCGGTCCGATCCTGCGTGAATGCCTCTGGTCGAAACTCGAGTGCGCTGTCCTCACTTCCGCCACGCTGGCTGTTGGCGGCGGATTCGAATACATACGGCAGAGACTGGGGCTGGAACATGCGCGAGAGTCGGTTTTGCCGTCACACTTCGACTACGAAAATCAGGCTTTGTTTTATGTACCACCCGATCTCCCCGACGCTCGTACTCCACAATTCACCTCGAAGGCGGCCGACCGCATCCGCAAGCTGCTGGAGACTACTCGTGGCCGCGCTTTCGTCCTCTTCACCAGTTATGCTCAGATGAATGATATTTACCAGCGATTACTCGGCGAACTGGAGTTTCCGATGCTGCGGCAGGGGGATGCGCCAAAAAGCGCGCTGCTGGAGGAGTTTCGTCTCACTCCGAATGCGGTATTGTTTGCAACTTCTTCGTTCTGGCAAGGAGTGGACGTGCAAGGCGAACAATTGAGTTGTGTAATCATCGATCGCTTGCCCTTCGCGGTTCCCAGCGACCCAGTCGTCGCCGCCCGAGTGAAAGCCATTGACGCAGATGGCGGAAATGCATTTTTTCAATACCAGGTGCCGGCTGCGGTGATCACGCTGAAACAGGGCTTTGGACGGCTGATCCGCTCCTTGCACGACCGGGGCTTGCTCGTTCTGCTCGACAATCGCATTCTCAAGAAGCAATACGGCCGCGTATTTATCGACAGCCTGCCAAATTACAAGAAAACTACCGAACTGCGGGCGGTCGAGGAGTTTTTCGGCGTCGGCAACTGAGAGTCGGGCTTTTCAGTAAGCACCCGCATACCCGCTCCTGATGCGGCATATCTGCTTCGCCATCGTGGTCGAGTCAAGCAAAATTGATGGAGTGAGCGGTACAATGAGATGTTTACCTATTCAACGCGGTCCATCCTGTATTCGCATGGGGCCGCAGAGGGATGCATGTTCGAAGTTACGGTTGACGATACCTTTGCCGCGGGTCATTACCTGCGCAACTACAAGGGCAAATGTGAGAATCCGCACGGGCATAATTACAAGATCCGGGTCACGCTCGCAGGCACGGAACTCGACAAGGCCGGACTACTGCTCGATTTCAAGGATCTCCGCGAAGTGATGAAGCACGTCATCGAACGGCTCGACCATCAGATGATCAACGATATCGAGCCATTTACGATGATTAATCCATCGGCTGAGAATCTGGCGAAGTATTTTTACGATGAGTCGAATACCCGTCTGAAAAACATGACCAACGGCCGCGTGCGGGTAAAGGACGTTACCGTGTTTGAAACCGATACCACCACCGCGAAGTACAGCGAATAGCGCTTGTCCAGCCGCCGTCACGGGTTCCATGCAGATTACCGAAATCTACAAATCGCTGCAGGGAGAGTCGACACATGCCGGGCTGCCGTGCGTCTTTGTGCGCCTCACTGGATGTAACTTGCGTTGCTCCTGGTGTGATAGCGAGTACACCTTCCAGGGCGGGCGAAAAATGGATTTCGAAGAGGTCCTGGCCGAAGTAAGGCGGATCAGTCCAAACGGCGGCTTGGTAGAGATCACCGGCGGCGAACCCATGCTCCAGGAGCGGGAAGTGCTTCCGCTTATGAAGCAATTGTTGGTAGACCGGTATCGTGTATTGCTGGAGACCAGCGGAGAACGGCCGCTGGAGCGTGTCCCTGTGGAAGTAATCAAGATCGTAGATGTGAAATGTCCGAATTCGGGAGAGCCCGACACGTTTCTTTTCGAAAACCTGGCAACGCTTACGGCGCGTGACGAGGTAAAGTTCGTGCTCGCCAGCCATCCCGACTATGTGTTTGCCCGCGACTTCACCCGGCAACACAGTCTGGCAGAGCGGGTAAACGCCGTGCTGTTCTCGCCCGCGTTCCGCAAAGATGCCACGGGATCGCGGGACAGTTCGCACTGCCTGGTCGATCCCCAGGAATTAGCGGAGTGGATGCTGGCCGATGAAGTTCCGGCGCGTCTGGGCTTGCAGTTGCACAAGTTTATTTGGGATCCCGCGGTGAAGGGAGTGTAGCGCTCCATCATCGCCGAGCCAAAATCGAGAATTGATCCGACATCATGACGCCCCCAACTCAGCGTGCGGTCGTTCTGCTCAGCGGAGGAATGGATTCCTGCGTGTGCGCGGCCTTGGCAACCCGTGACTACGCGACTGCCGCATTGCACGTCAGTTACGGGCAGCGTACCGAACACCGCGAGCGGCAAGCGTTTCTCGAAATTTGCGATCGCCTGCAAATTCACGACAGACTTATCGTACGCAACGAGGCCCTCCGCGCCATCGGAGGCTCCGCCCTGACCGACGAAAACATTGCCGTACCTACGGTTCCATCTGCCGGCCGTGAGATTCCGGTCACCTATGTCCCGTTTCGGAACGCCCATTTCTTATCGGTCGCGGTCAGCTGGGCCGAGGTGCTCGGTGCCACCAAAATCTATATCGGCGCGGTCGAACCCGACAGCTCCGGTTATCCTGATTGCCGTCCGGCGTATTATGAAGCGTTCAACCGGGTCATTCGGGCGGGAACCAAAGCGGGCAACATCGAAATTGTCACGCCCCTCATCGCCATGCGGAAAGCCGAAATTGTGCAGCTTGGCCTTGAACTGAAAGCTCCATTCGATTTAACTTGGTCATGCTATTGCCATGAGGATCGAGCCTGCGGCGTATGTGACAGTTGCGTTCTGCGGTTGCAGGCGTTTAAGGCAGCGGGAGTGAGAGATCCAATTCCCTATGCCACGCTGGAGAGAGTCTAGCGGTCATGGTTTTGGTGGCTCAGCGGAAGATGCAAAGGAATTTAAGCGCACTTTCTTAGGTAAGTTTTCGGAAATCCATATTTAATAGTTTTTCTGCCGGGAGGCAAAAATGAAGAAACACCTCGCTGTGTTCGCCCTCGTTCTCCTAGTATTCGGAGTATGTACTTCCCCGGTTTTCGCCCAGGGTGCGTCGGGGTCGGTGAAGGGCGTTTGCAAAGACGCCGATGGTAACCCGATCGCCGATGGGATCGTGGTTTACGCCAACCAGGACAACGGCCAGAAATACACCCTCAAAACCAACAAGAAGGGCGAGTATTTTTCCCTGGGCGTGGGCGCTGGCACCTACACCGTCACGCTGTACAAAAACGCCGACGACGCTAAAGCCAACAAGGAACTTTTCCACTTCGGTAAAGTTCCGGTCACCTTGGATGAGAACACCCTCGACTTCGACATGAAAAAGCAAACCGCAGAGGCCGCCAAGGGCCAAGGCCTGACTCCTGAGCAGATCAAAGCTCAACAGGAAGCGCAAGAGAAGCAGAAGAAAGAAGTCAACACGGTTAAATCGCTGAACGAGAAGCTGGCGGCCGCCAAGGTCGCCACCGATGCGGGCGACTACGAGACGGCGATTGCGGATCTCACCGCCGCCAACCAGATCGATGCTACGCGCGACCTCATTTGGTTCAAGCTCGGCGACGCCTATCGTGTATCCGCAACCAAGCAAACCGATACGGCGGAAAAACAAAAGCGTCTTGATTCTGCCGTGGAGGCTTATCAAAAGGCTCTACAGCTCAAGCAAGCCGCTACCAATGACAAGGACCCCAATGCTACCAAAACTCTCGCCGCCTACTACAACAATCTGGCAGAAGCCTACAGCAAGGCCGGCAAGATCGATGACTCGGTAAAGACATACCAGCAGGCTGCCTTGGCCGATCCCACAGGGGCTGCACAGTACTACTTCAACATGGGAGCGGTGCTCACCAACGCGGGCAAAGCCGATCAGGCAATCGACGCTTTCGATAAGTGCATTGCGGCGGACCCCACCAAAGCCGAAGCTTATTACCAGAAAGGTGTGAACCTGCTGGGCAAGGCGACCCTGCAGGGCGAAAAGATGGTTGCCGCTCCTGGTACGGCAGAAGCATTCCAGAAGTATCTGGAATTGGTGCCGACCGGCGGACACTCCGAAGAGGCCAAAGCGATGCTGGCTAGCATCGGCGCCCCGGTGGAAACCGGGTTCGGTACGAAGAAGAAGGCTCCGCCCAAGAAATCAAACTAGATCTGCGTGGGTTGTCAATAATAGGCGTATTGCAATACACAGGGGCGGCGGCCCAACCAGCCGCCCTTTTCTCTTTCGTGCCCGCTCCGACATTACTAAGGGCTATGTACTTTACGTCCTTACGCCACGTCCCCAGGCGCGGTAGAGTATAGACATCAGGTCAGCCTCGGTTGGCCGGTCTCCGTTCTGTGGTGCGTGCAATTCCCTAACGCAAGTTGGTTTTCGAGGGTGGAATGGCAGCACCAGGCGTCTCGCCAATTTCGGTTTCTCTGGAAGGTTATTCCGGCAGCGGCAAAGTAGCTACACCGGCTCTACTGGCCGCGATGCTGCGCGCCGCAGAAAAAATCAGCGACCTGATTTTTTCTCCCGGACGTCCACCACAGGTCCAGGTGTACGGCCAACTGATTCCCGTACACGTGGAAGGACTCGCCAGCCTCACCGCCGATGACACCCGCCACATTGCTGCCGAACTGATCGGAGACAACAAACAGGCCGTCGCAACTCTTCGTGAACACGGATCCTGCGACATTTCCTACGGCTTGGCCGGGGTCGCTCGTTTTCGCGTCAATATCTTCATCCAGCGCGGTAGTTGTGCCGTAGTCATGCGCGTGATCTCTACTTTGATCCCTGATCTGGCCTCGCTGGGACTGCCCGCCCATCTGGCCGATGTAGCCAAGTTGCGCGATGGCATCGTTTTGGTCACCGGACCCGCCGGGTCGGGAAAGTCGTCCACTCTCGCAGTACTCCTCGATTGCATCAATCGCGAGAAGTATTACCACATCATTACCATCGAAGATCCCATCGAATTTCTGCACAGCCACAAGTGCTCCACTATCCATCAGCGAGAGTTGCACAGCGATACGCCCAGTTTCGCCTACGCTCTGCGCTCTGCTCTGCGACAAGCACCCAAGGTAATTCTGGTTGGAGAGATGCGAGACCGCGAAACCATCGAGATCGTTCTCGAGGCGGCGGAAACTGGCCATCTAGTGCTTTCGAGTCTCAATACCATGGACGCGCCCAAAACCGTGGAGCGCATAATCAGTTCCTTTTCGCCGGATGAGCAGCAAGAGGTTCGCGAACGCTTTGCCAAATCCTTCCGCTACATCGTATGCCAGCGGCTTTTGCCCAAGACCGACCGCAGCGGCCGCATTCCCGTCGCTGAAATCCTGAAAGCGAATCCGCGCACCCGCGAGTGCATCGAAAAGGGCGAGCGCGACGGCAAGACCTTGCTTGACGCGATGAAGGCCGGCGCCAGCGAAGGCATGCAACATTTTGACGGAGAAATCGCCCAACTCGTCCGCAGCCGCGTGGTCGATCTCGAAGTTGGCCTCTCCTTCGCCAGCAATCCAACGCTATTAGGCCAGGAACTGGTTCGCTGATCGCTCCTGAAAAGGCCTATCTCTTGGTTGTTGCGAGAAGTGGGGATCGTTCCTCTATGATCTACGCATGGCTGCACTGCCGTCCCCATCCCTCGTACTAAGCTTTGAAGACGCTCGCCGCGTCGTCGAACAACATGCTTCCCTCCTGTCTCCAGGCACCAAGGAAACCGTAACCCTGTTGAACGCCGCTGGACGAATTCTCGGCGAGCCTGTCCCCGCCGATCGCGACATTCCTCCTTTTCCGCGATGTACGCGTGACGGCTATGCCGTCCGTGCCGCCGATCTGGCACAGCTTCCGGCAACGCTGACCGTGATCGGAGAGATCAAAGCTGGCCCGCTGCCCGGGAAAGTTCTGTCCCCACTAAACCCTGGCGAAGCGTTTTCCATTATGACGGGAGCACCCGTACCACCAGGCGCGGACGCCGTAGTGATGATTGAGTACACGTCGCTGCAGGGTAACTGCGTCGAGGTCTCCAAGAATGTTGCGCCGGGCGAAAACATCGTCGCCCAGGGAGCCGAGGGCAACCGCGGCAGCCTTCTACTCGACCGGGGGACACATCTTAACGAGGCCGCCATCGCACTCGCCGCTTCGGTCGGCAAAGCGCAACTGCAGGTCTTTGTTCGTCCACGCATCGCCGTTCTCACTACCGGCGATGAGATCGTCGAGGTCGATGCGGTAGCCGGTCCAACGCAGATTCGCAACTCAAACAAATATTCGCTCGCGGTGCAGATTCAGCAAGCCGGAGCCGAACCTGTGCTGCTGCCCATCGCTCCCGATGAACCGTGCCGCCTGCGTCAACTGATGGAGCAAGGCTTGCAATCCGACCTGCTGCTAATGACGGGTGGCGTTTCCATGGGGCGCTATGATCTAGTCGAACAGGTCCTCGCCGAACTGCACGCCGAGTTCTTCTTCACCGGGGCGGCCATTCAACCTGGCCGTCCGGTAGTGTTCGGCTCGTGTGGCGCGGGCACTCTTGACCGCGAGGCTTCGGCCCCAGTCTCGCCCAAATACTTTTTCGGCTTGCCCGGCAATCCAGTTTCGACCATGGTCACCTTCGAACTCTTCGCCCGCCCCATGATCGAAGCCCTGGCCGGGATGTCACCACGTCCGCTCGCATTCCTCCACGCACGATTGAAGTCCGAAATCCGGGTCAAATCTGGATTGACGCGATTCCTTCCCGCAGTTCTTTCCGGACAGTTTGAAAACGCGCAGGCGGAACTCGTTCCCTGGCACGGGTCCGGAGACATCGCCGCGAGATTTCGATCGAATTGCCTTCTCGTAATTCCTCCCGATCGCGAACACATCGCGGCCGGCGAGTGGATCGCCGTGATGCTGCGGTGAGCCGAGCCATGTAAGATAGAGTTTTCGCATGGCGACGAAGCTCTCTCACTACGACGATTCCGGCCACGCCCGCATGGTCGATGTCTCCGGCAAATCAGCTAATCGGCGCGAGGCCGAGGCCACTGCCTTTGTCGTTATCAAACCGGAGGTGCTGAAAGCGCTGCCGCAGAATCCGAAAGGCGATCCGCTGGAAGTGGCCCGCATCGCCGGCATCATGGCCGCCAAACGCACCTCGGAACTCATCCCGATGTGCCACGCGCTGCCGCTCTCGCACGTTGATGTCGAGATGCGCGTATGCGAGAATGGCGTCGCGATTGCCACCAAAGTTGTCACGATGGCTGAAACCGGCGTCGAAATGGAAGCCCTGGTAGCCGCCAGCGTGTCGGCCCTAACGCTGTATGACATGCTGAAGGGGCTCGATAAGGGAATCGAGATTCGTGAAATCGTGTTGGAGCGGAAGAGTGGCGGGAAGAGCGGAGAGTACCGGCGGAAGAAGTAGATCGTACAGTAAGTAAATCATGGCGAACGACGTCAAATTGCTTTTGGTGGATGACAACCCCATGGTGTTGGGAATGCTGCAGCACGCGCTGGCTCCGTTCGCGCACGTCGTGGCGGCCACGGATTCGGCCGATGCGCTGCTGAAAGCGGTGGACGATCCTCCGGATCTAGTGGTGTGCGACTACCGCATGCCGGGAATGGATGGAAGGCAATTGGTGGAGAAGTTGAAGAGCCGTCCGGCGACCGCGAATTTCTCAGCCATCTTGATGGCGAGCCGCGCAGATATCGACGAGCGTCTTTCTCCACAAGATGCAGCGGACGACTATCTGGCCAAGCCGTTTTTTCTGAAAGAAGCGACGAAGCGCATCAAGCGCACCGTCGACCGCATCGCTTTGGAAAAGATGGCGAAAACGGCGCCCTCCGACGGCGTGGTTCGCGGCAATCTTTCGCAGATGAATGTGATCGATCTGATGCAGTCGCTGGAAATGGGACGCAAGAGCTGCCAGCTGAAACTGAATAATGAAGGCGAGAAGTGCGAAGTTTTTTTTGTTGAGGGGCAGGTCAAGCACGCCACCTACGGATCTTTGCTGGGAGATCAGGCGGTGTTCAAAGTTCTGCGCTGGACGGGCGGCAACTTCGAACTCAACTTTGAGGGCAAGACCGATCAGGAAACTACGCAACTTAATACACAAGGGCTGCTGATGGAGGGTTTGCGGTTGCTGGACGAATCGCAGCGGGATGGTGGCACCGAGGCTGCCGCGGAGACCGTCAACGACAGCAGCGCCACTGCTGCAGGAGCGAACACGAGTGCCAGTACGGGCGGTGCTGCCCACGGCGGGCGCACGGAAGAGGAAGAAGATGTCCTCCTCGACAGCTGAGGTGCACGGCTCGGAAGGCTTTTCCGCCGCTGTGGTTACGGTCAGTGATTCCTGCGCGCGCGGAGAGCGCGTGGATGCTTCTGGACCGGCGGTTGCCGAAGCGCTGCAAAAGCTCGGCTTTCACGTGGTCGCCAGGCAAATTGTGCAGGACGATTCCATGCAGATTCAGAACGCCCTCGTCCACCTAGCGCTGGAAGTGCGATTCATCGTGACCACGGGCGGAACGGGAATTGCAGAGCGCGACGTCACTCCGGAAGCAACAGAAGCGATTTGCGAGCGCGTGATCGACGGCGTGGCCGAGAGGATGCGTAGCGAGAGTTTCAAACGGACCAAATTTGCGCCGCTGAGCCGGGGAGTATGCGGCGTGCGGGGCAAGACGCTGATTTTGAATCTACCCGGCAGTCCTAGCGGCGCGGTGGAATCGCTGCAGGCGGTGGTGGAGTTGGTGCCTCACGCGCTAAATTTGCTGGACGGGAAGACGGAACACTCGTAGCACCTGTTCCTCGCCGCCACTCGACGTCATTCGTCTTCCCCCTTTCGCGCGCATTGCTTCACGTACACTAAACTCTCCCTTGAAAAAGATTGGACACATTCTGGCGCGGTATACGGCGTGGATTTTGCACATTCTCGGGCCGCTTGGGGTTTGGGGAGTGTTCGCAATCGCCTTCGCGGACTCGGCGCTGCTGGGCATGCCGGTCGATGCGATTGTGGCGTACTACGTTTATCAGGATCACCGGCGGTTGATTTTTTATGTGCTGATGGCTTCGCTGGGATCGGCGCTGGGCAGTGTCCCCTTGTATATCATCGGCTATCAAGGCGGTGAAAAAGTTTTGCGCAAGCGGATTTCGGAGGAGCGATTTCTGCGGATTCACCGTTCGTTTGAGCAGCATGAGTTTTGGGCACTGATGTTTCCGGCAATGCTGCCGCCGCCCATGCCGTTCAAGATCTTTGTCCTGGGAGCGGCGGTATTTGAAATGAGGTTCCGCGACTTCCTGGCGGCGATTTTTGCGGGCAGGCTTGTGCGGTTTCTGGTTCTTTCTTTATTGACGTTGTGGTTTGGGCCGCAGATTGTCGGGCTGATCGGGACTGTGCTTCGGCGGCATATTTATTCGGTGCTGGGCGTGGTGGCGGCGGGAGTTGCGGTGTGGCTGTTATGGCGTCCGCGTAGAAAGGCAGACCTCAGCGGCTGAAGCCGCTCGTCATTTGGATCGACTGTTGGCACGACTGAAGTCGTGCCCTTCCCGGTCCGTGCGATTCCCGAGCTGTGGCATTCGCGAATCGCGCCCTTTCTGAGTAGCGGCTTTCGTGAATACGATCGTTTTCAGGTTCCGGGTTGGGCGGGGCGTCTCGATGCGCTCGGCGGGACAGCCGAGGCGGCTGTCCCTACACGAAAAGTCTTATGCAGCAGCGATGTGATCGTTCGATTTTTGGGACCACCCGGCGAGCGAATGCAGGATCACTGGCGCGGAGAACATGGCGGCGGTGAAGAGCAGATCTCCTTCAACGGCGCGGCGGAAGAATGGCAGGCCGGCAATGTAGCAAGTCATCAGTCCGGCGAAGGTCATTGGGTATAGGTCTTTCCAAGCGGCCCAGACGGCGAAGTTACTCACCAGGAAAAAAGCAACGGAGCCGGCCAGAGCCGAGCCCATGATCCTGAGGGCGCCGGCGTTCTGGCGAAGAGTGCTGCCGAGCCACAACATGGCGGCGTACCAGAACCACGTCACGAAATGATCCCAAGTGAAGGGATAGCGGTAGAAGAGGGTGGTCAGGATGACGTCAGAGGCCGCGAGCAGAGCCAGAGGCAGCCACATCTGGCGGCGAGGAACGCGGGCACCGAAGAACAACAGAGAAGCGCCAACCGGGGTAAAGGCGAAGGGGTGCGGCAGGAATCTGACGGCAACGGCGAGGATGACAAATAGATAAGCGAGCATGAGCACCTCAGATGACGCAGAACTTATTGTGGGCGTTGAAGCGCGGTTGCGTCAAGTTGTGGGCGTTGAAGCGCGGTTGCGTCAAGGGTCTGCGCAACCAGTGCCTCGCTGCACCTGGCTGAACAGCCGAAAGCCTGCCCTGAGCGAAGTCGAAGGGGCGGCTGTCCCCACATGGGCATCGCTGGTTGTTAGGGCTCGGGAACCGTCACACGATTCCGCCCCGAGCCGTAGACATCTCCGACAACATTCAGGTTGCGGTCGAGTTGAACACCCGCGCCAAGTGGCTTCGACGCCGTATCATGCCCGCCCCGTAGGCGACTGAACAGACTGGGAAGTTGCGCGTAGCGAAGGTCCTGAAAGTTCACGATGTAGCCTTGCGCGGGAGATTCGAGAACCTCCGTTTGGGTGATGGGATATTGAGCCCAGTCGAGGTAGGCGCGTCCAAGATAGGAGCGCTTGGCGGCGAGAGTGACGGGCGTTTCTTCCGGCTTGTAGCGAACCTCGAGCTTGTTGTTGTCAGAATCCTCCGGATCGACTTCGGGACCAAGAGAATCCACTGGGGCAAGGACGAAGAAGTTTGGAGTCTCCACCACTCCGTACCAACGAAATGGATTCGCCAGGTCGGGATACGCGGATGCTCTGGCCGGATCGAAGCCGTTGTAGGTTCGAGCGTCGAGGGCGTTGACGGCGCGGCGGTGCTCAAAGTCGCGGAGGGCCCAGAGAAGTACGACCAGGATCAGGGCGACGGTGGCGGCGATGCGGCCGCGCGGGCCGGGTTGGCGGGCACCGATTTCCTTGTCGATCAACGAAAAAAGCGACGGCGCAATCAATCCGAGCAATAGGCACGTGAACATGATGGGCTCGAAGATGAAGACGATGTCCCAGGAGTACCACCTCTCGGAGAATGGCCAGAACGGCCGCACGCCGTAGTTATTGGTGAAGTCGAGCAGGATGTGGCTGAGGCCAGCGAGGCAGGCGTAGAGGAAGAGTAATCCCCAGCGCGGCGGAAGACTTGGATTCTTCAACCTGCGCCCGCGCCAACGCCAGAGGAGGTAGACAAAGCCGACGACCACAGCAGCGTCGAGTGGAACTCCCAGGAACGAGTGGGTGAAGCCACGATGGTGGGCGAAGCCGAAGGCGGGGCCGCGGAGTCGGCTAAGAACGTCGAGGTCGGGAGCTTCCGCGGCGAGGGTAAGCGTGAGCGTGGCCAGCGCGGTCTTGCGGTTGAGTCCGGCGCGTCCCATGCAAGCGCCGGTCAGGAAGTGGGTGACGGGTTCCAAGCGGTCAAGAAAGATTCTATGGGGATGCAGGGCGAAATGCCAACGCCGCGGCCGAAACGCCGGCCACTCTCGGTTACCTACGGGTCGCTATGACCAGCACACTTAAGCACTCCCAAATAAGCGCGCCACGGACCGACAACCTCGCGATACTGGTGGGCCATTACGCGGGAGAGTTGATGCAGATGCGTCAGGTCGTGAACGGCCCATGTCGCCAGCAGTTCCGATAGTGTTACCACACCCAGCGCTGGATGCTTTCCTCGCCGGTTCAAATCTTCAGGCTGTAAATTCAATGCCTGCAGGGCAGCCAGATTCTCCTTGCGGAGGCGAGCGAAATCTTCCAGGAGTTGTTCCAGCGACTTGCCCTGACTCTCTTTGACCTGCGCAAAGCGGTCGAAGGGATCAAAGGGCCGAGCTTCGCCATTCTCCAGGATGATCCGCGCCCGCGGCACCCAGTCGGTACGTTCCCCGACGATCAAGTGCCCGACGATATCGAATGCACTCCAGCTATCTTTTCCTTCGTTGCAGCGCACCCATACGTTGGGCAGCCCCCGCAACAATGCATCCAGGGCTATAGGAGTGCGAGTGAGAACGGCAAGGGCGTCGGCTAGATTGAATTTCGTCAAGCTTGCCATTCCTAGGTAGATGCGTGCTTTGCGCTTTGGACTCAATCGATCAAGCAGCAGATGCCTAAAGACCTAGAGCGATTGCCAAGAACTCTAAGGCGACAAAATTGTTAGCGCGTCTGAGGCAACCGTGATTTCCGCGGGGAGCGTACCGAGCAGTTCGCCGTCGGCCTCGACGTAGACATTGGGCTGCGGAGATCCAGCTGGTTTCGCTGGCAGATATTGACACACCGCTTTGCTGGTGTGGACAAGTTCGATCCCAGGGACTCTCCAATGGCGGCGAAGGAGTGCGCGAGTCACGTAAGAGAGATAAGCAAGACGGCTGGCAGTGCGGCAGAGGACAAGACGGACATCACTGCGATCGAGCGAGGCGCCAGGAGCGAGTTCATTGAGCACTCCGCCAAAGTGGCGGATGCGAATGCCGAGAAGTTCGGTGAGTTCGGCGCGCTGAGGAAGGCTCGAACCGGTTTCGGTGTACTCCACCTGAAAGCGCGTCATGGCATAGGTGAACCAGAGGCGCCAGGCCTTGGCATAATAAGCGGTCATGCCCAGCCGTTGCTTGGTTCCGGATTGAAGCTTGTAGAAGAGGTGAGCATCGACGCCGATTCCCGCCGCGACAATGAAGAAACGAGTGCCGGTATTGCCATCGACATCACGGTATTGAATACGCCCGAGGGCAACACGTCGCGGCTTCCCGCGGAGAGCTGCCTTCGCGGCAGCTACGATATTCATAGGCAGGGCAAGGTCGTGCGCCAGCGCGTTCGCCGTGCCCATGGGCAGAACTGCGACTGCGACAGGGGTATTGGCCAGGATCTGAACAATGTTGTGGATGGTGCCATCCCCACCACAGGCGAAAACGGTGTCGCACCCAGAAAGCACGGCCTGACGCGCATTGTCCTCCGCATGGGCGCGGGAGTGAGCCAGGATCAGGTTCGCTTCGATGCCGGCTTGGCGCAACAGGGCAACCACGGACTCCAGTTCCGACTGGCGCCGGTTGCGGCTGCCGCCGGAATCGGGGTTGTAGAGCAGGGCTGCCTTACGCATGAAAGGTCGAAAATGGATTGTACCTGAGGGATTTCTTGTCCGCCCCCGATGAGCTTGGCAAGCGGGCGGGTTTGGAATAAGCTGAGGCGGCTTGGGGAAGTGGCGGTCCATCCTGTAACTCACCTTTGACTGCCACACCAGAAAACTTTGATGAAGGAGGATTGACCAGATGAAAACTCTGGCGCATTTTCTCTGTGGGGTGCTTTTGTGTCTGGGCGCTGCAGCCCAAGGCCACGAGGGGGCTCAGGCACATCCCGTGGTACTGGTGACTGGGTTGGGGAACCTGCATCATCCCGTTTCCACGAAGAACTCGCAAGCTCAACAATTCTTCGATCAAGGCTTGCGCTTCATTTACGCCTTCAATCACGACGAGGCGGCGCGTTCGTTTCAACATGCCGCAGAACTCGATCCAAAGCTGGCGATGGCGTACTGGGGAGTCGCCGAGGCAGTTGGACCGAACTACAACGATCCGGCTGATCCTGACCGGTACAAGCGCGCACATGACGCAGTGCAGAGGGCGGTGGATTTATCGGCAGCCGCTACGCCCAGCGATCAGGCCTATATCCAGGCCATGGCCAGGCGCTTTCCAGGAGACCCAGCGTCCGATTTGAAAAAAGCTGCCGAGGACTATCGCGACGCGATGCGGCAACTGGTCAGCGAATTTCCCGACGACCTGGACGCGGCCACGCTGTTCGCCGAGGCCGGGATGAATTTGCACTCTTGGGGGTTATGGCATACGGACGGGACGCCGGAGGCAGGGACCGATGAAATCGTATCCACTCTGGAATCAGTGATGAAGCGCGATCCCGATCATTTGGGAGCGGTGCATTATTACATTCACGCGGTGGAGGCTTCGCCCAATCCCGAGCGCGCTCTGGCCGGGGCCAGTCGACTGGCGGCGCTTGCACCGAACGCCGGACACATCGTTCACATGCCGGCGCATGTTTACATACGTACCGGCGACTACGAAGCTGCCGTCAAGACCAACGAGCAGGCGGCGGCCGTCGATCGCGCTTATATCAAGGCCACGGGGGTGCAGGGCATCTACCCGATGATGTATTACAGCCACAACCTGCACTTCATCGCGATGTGCGCTGCCATGAACGGCAACTATGAGGAGTCGAGAAAAAATGCGGATCTGCTGGTCGAGAACGTTGGCCCACACGTGAAAGAAATGCCCCCGCTGGAAGGCTTCATGACGATTCCGATGGCAGTGGAGATTCGTTTCCATCATTGGAACGAAATTCTAAAAATGTCGCAGCCCGATGCAGCGATGAAAACCGCCAGCGTTTTCTGGCATCTCGGGCGTGGTCTGGCCTTGGCCGGTACAGGCAGGATCACGGAAGCAGAGGCAGAGTACAAGATCGTTTCTGACACCGAAGCGGCCACGCCTCCCGAGGCCGTTTTCCAGATGCCGATCAACAACAAGACGAAGGACATCCTGGAGATCGCGAAGGATGTGCTAGGCGCGAAAATCGCGGTCGCGAAGAAGGCGAACAGCGACGCGGTTGCGATGCTGCGGAATGCCGTGGCAATTCAGGACACGCTAAAGTATGGCGAGCCTCCTGATTGGTTCTTTCCAGTGCGGGAATCGCTAGGCGCTACCCTGCTGATAAATGGGGACGCAGACGGGGCAGAGAAGGTGTTTCGTGAGGACTTGGAGCGGAATCCGCGGAATCCAAGGTCGTTGTGGGGATTGCATCAGGCTTTGCTCCAGCAGAAGCGCGACTATGACGCGGGGTTCATCCGCCGGCAGTTCGAATCCGCGTGGAAGGGCCAAACGTTGAAACTGGACGATCTGGCGTAGTTAAAGATCAAAACACTGGGACTAGGTTCGGCCGATCCCGCCTTTACCTGCGGGTATAGGGCACGTCAGACCTCGGTATGTCTCTTTTTGGATTGAGTAGACCAGGTGCGGCAAGCCGACTCTCACCACTTCCTTCCACACCAGCATGCCGTTCTTTTCCGCCACGCGCCGTGACGCCAGGTTCCCGGGACGGATGAGCGAGATGAGGCGATCGACAGAAAGGCGAGCGAATCCGTACTCGCGACAGGCGCGGGCCGCTTCGGTCGCCAATCCTTGTCCCCAGAGATCGCGGCGCACGTGATAGCCAATCTCAACTTCGTTTGCTCCGTCTACATCCTGAATCGTCAGACCACAATCTCCCGCAAGTTCGCCATTCGCCTTCAAGACCATGGCCCAGAGGCCGTGGCCGTTGGCGGCACAGCGTCGAAGATTGCGCGCAATCCACTGTTCGACGCCTGTTGAATCCAATGGCGCGGGATAGAAGCGCATGGTTTCGGGATCGGAGAGAACGCGCGCCAGAGAGTCCACATCGTCCAGGGAGAACTCGCGCAGAATTAAGCGTGAGGTTTCGAGAATTTGCATGGCGTGGGCAAGTGTTTTCGTACTCCAGTCTCCGACTATAATCTGCGCGATGGCCTCCTCGAGCAAAGACGTCGAGAAAAAGATTGAGGCGCTTCGCGAGAAGATCCGGCGCCACGAATATTTGTACTACGTTCTCGACCAGCCGGAGATCAGCGATGCCGACTTCGACAAGCTGATGCGCGACTTGAAGGATCTGGAAGCAGAACATCCGGAGCTGATCACGGGCGATTCCCCGACGCAGCGGGTGGGTGGCAAGCCGCGCGAGGGCTTCGTTAAGGTGCCGCACTCGTCGCCCATGTTGTCTCTCGACAATACCTACAGCGAGGAAGAACTGCGCGGCTGGGAGCGGCGCGTGCACGAACTCAGCGGCCGGAACGACGTGGATTATGTTTGCGAGCTGAAGCTGGATGGCATGTCGCTGGCTCTGATTTATGAAGACGGGAAGCTGGTGCGTGGGATTACTCGGGGTGATGGGAGTGTGGGTGAAGACGTGACGCTGAACGTGCGCACGGTACGATCGGTGCCACTTTCGATCTCGAAAGAGAAGCTGAAGAAGGCCGGGATTCCTGCGGATTTTGAGGTGCGCGGCGAACTGCTCATGCCGCTGGCCGCATTTAAGCGAATGAACCAGGAGCGGGAAAGCAAAGGACTGTCGTTGTTTGCGAACCCGCGAAATGCCACGGCGGGCACGGTGCGGCAGCTCGAATCCAGAGTTACGGCGGAACGGCGACTGGATTATTTTTCATACATGCTACTGCAGGACGGGCGAACTTACTTTGATCGCCACTGGAAGACGCTGGACGCGCTCGAGGCGGCGGGCTTTAAGGTGAATCAGAATCGCAAACTAGTCCACAGCATGGAGGAAGTTTGGGCCTTCATCCAGGAGTGGGCGGGGAAGCGTGAATCACTTGCCTATGAAATTGACGGCATCGTGGTGAAGGTGGATCGCACTGCCTTGCAGGATGAGCTCGGGTTCACCGGAAAAGCTCCGCGCTGGGCGATCGCTTATAAGTATGCGGCGAGGGCCGGGATCACGAAGCTCGAGGATATACGAGTGCAGGTCGGCCGCACCGGCAAGCTCACTCCGGTGGCGATGCTGGCTCCGGTGTTGATCGGCGGCACCACCGTGAGGAATGCCACGCTGCACAACATGGATGAGATCGAGCGACTGGGCGTGAAGATTGGCGACTGGGTGCAGGTGGAGCGTGGCGGGGACGTGATTCCGAAAGTGGCGAAGGTGATCGAGGATAAGGATCATCCGCGAGGCACAAAAATCTTCCAGATGCCAGAGAAGTGTCCTGTGTGCTGCACCAAGGTGGTCCGGACGGAAGGCGAGGTGGATTATCGCTGCGTGAATGCGAATTGTCCTGCCAAGCTGAGGGAGACGATTCTGCATTTTGCATCGCGAGGGGTGATGAACATCGACGGGATGGGCGACGCGCTGGTGAATCAGCTTACAGACCGCGGGCTGGTGAAGAATGTAGCGGAAATTTACAAGCTGACGAAGGCCGATCTGCTGAGTCTGGAGCGAATGGGCGATAAGTCGGCCCAGAATATCCTCGACGAGATCGAGAACTCGAAGAAGCTGCCGCTGGAGCGGGTGATCTACGGCCTCGGCATTCGAATGGTCGGAGAGCGGACGGCGCAATTTCTCGCCGAGCATTTTGGATCGATGCAAGCGCTGGAAAAGGCTGGCGTGGAAGAACTGCAGGACGTGAATGAAGTCGGTCCGCGGATCGCCAAGAGCATTGTGGAGTTTTTTGGAATCGTGGCGAATCGCAAGCTGGTCGAGCGACTGCGCGAGGCTGGGCTTACGCTGACCGGCAAGAAGAAAGAGCGCGGAACGAAGCTCGCCGGGAAGACGTTTGTGTTGACGGGGACCCTGGCGCATTTCACCCGAGACGAAGCGAAGAAGATGATCGAAGACGCCGGAGGGAAGGTTACGGGATCGGTGAGCAAGAAGACGGATTATGTTGTGGCGGGATCGGATGCGGGATCGAAGCTGGATAAGGCGAAGGAGTTGGGAGTGAAGGTGATTGACGAGAAGGAAATGAAAGGAATTCTCTAAGCGGGGCCAGTACTTAAAAGCCCGACGTGGGGATCCTCGCTGTCCGTGCTTTTTCCCGAAAGTCAGAGACCGGTCGATACACGTAGTCTACGTCGCCGACATCGACGAATGTCGGAACATTGCCAACGCTCATTCCGTCCCAAGCTCCCCATCCGCGCCTTCCGGACCACATGGATTCGGCTTGGGCAAAGCGCAGAGTGCCAATTCCGTTCGAGCCGCCTTCCTTAATGAGAACCGGCAGGCTGTCGAGATAGGCTGAGGCCATTTGACGTTTCCAGCCATCTTGAACCACGATCACGCGACGGTTCGTTATCGCGTAGTGCGTCCGTCTCTTCTTCCATGCGACATAGAAGAACCTGCCCCAGATCATGTATTGCCCGATCAGGACGAACGGAATCCCCCACAACATTCCAAACACCCACGGACTCCCAGACCGCGCACCAGAACCCCAGAACCCCGCTACGCCCAATTCCCAGAAGATCGCAAATCCTCCCCATAACAGACTGAACGGCACTAGGAACGCGTCCTCTTTGTGGAAGACAACGGCACCGCTGGGCTGGCCCGCCCACACGAAATTCTCACTAGAGGTGAGCTCTGGTTGGATCGCGGTCACGGACTCTGGGCTTAACTGCTGCATTTGTTGGCATCGTAAGATTACGTGGCCGGTCGTGTCTACTCTGTTCTTGGGAGGGACATCGCCGCCGACATCCGCTTCCACGTCTCCGCCAGCGTTTCCGGCAGAAGGCGTGTCTCGCCGACCACCGAAACAAAATTCGCGTCGGCGACCCAGCGCGGAAGGACGTGCATGTGGATGTGTCCGGCGATGCCGGCGCCCGCGGCTTTGCCGATGTTCATACCGAGGTTGATGCCGTCGGGCTGGTAGAGTTCGCGCAGCACGGATTCCATGCGTTGCGAGAGCGCCATCATCTCGCTGGCCGCTTCCGGCGCGAGTTTTTGCAGTTCGTCCAAATGCGCGTAGGGAACGATCATCACGTGGCCCGGCGTGTAGGGATAGGCATTCAGGATGACGAAGCAATGCTTGGCGCGATGAACGATGAGATTCTTGGCATCATCGTCCGCTTTAACGGCGTTGCAGAAGACGCATCCGACGGTTTTCTCGGCGGCGGTGACATAGGCATAGCGCCACGGGGTCCAGAGGTAATCCATAGCAAGGGGCAAGGGTAGCAGATGGGAGGTAGGTTGGTGAAATTGAGAAGCGAACCCAGGTGTTAAATCAGGTTGGAGGAGAAGCGAGAGCAGTTCGCTTCGCCCGCCGAACAGCCGAGGGCGGCTGTTCCCACATTCTTCACTCGAGGTTTGAAACACTCTCGTAACATGCAAGATTTGCGTTTGACACTGTTTGCAAGGCGTTGCTATAGTCGAGGAGTTCCCTTTGGACGCGGGTTTCTGTAAAACGTCCGGCAGCTGGGATTGTCCAAGCTCACTCGCCAGGGTGAGCCCACCACAACCAAACGACTCACTCCAGCA
>Ga0181532_10000023_pt1 | contig 155087 bp, 132 predicted proteins | sample PEATcosm2014_Bin_33_FD_119768 | JGI IMG/M metagenome (GOLD analysis project Ga0181532, IMG submission 119768) | Peatland microbial communities from MTU Mesocosm Facility, Houghton, MI, USA - PEATcosm2014_Bin11_30_metaG | ecosystem: Environmental > Terrestrial > Soil > Wetlands > Peat | place...
AACATCAGTCTCGATGGGCTTTCCGGCAATGCGGTGCTTCATCGTCAGTCCATCAAGAAACTCCATGGCGATAAACGCCTGCCCGTCCTGCTCGCCGATGTCGTAAATCGTGCAGATGTTGGGATGGTTCAGCGCGGAAGCGGCGCGAGCTTCGCGCCGGAAGCGCTCCAGCGCCTGCCGATCGTGAGCTAAATCGTCGGGAAGGAACTTGAGGGCGACGAAGCGGCCAAGACGCGTATCCTCGGCCTTGTACACCACACCCATCCCGCCGCCACCGAGCTTCTCGAGGATGCGGTAGTGCGAGATGGTGGTGTCGATCACAAGATGGGCAACAAACGCCGATGAGACTCAGCAAGCGCGCTGAATAAGGCGAGTCTACGCCCATACCGGGGGATATCAATGAAATTCGGGGTTGAGCACAAACACGGTCGGCGGAAAGCCGGAGTTTACAAGAGCCCAACTAGATGTTCGCGCGCTCGGATCAGATCAGTCGGCTTCAAGTAGAAGAAATGTGTTACAAGCGATTAGACGGCGACTTCTCGAGATCGAGCCCGTATCACGGACAAGCCAGAAGTTATCGGTTCGTCCGTCGGATTCGTACAGACAAACGCGTATGTGTATTCGGATCTGGCGTGTCAGTCCTGTCGGTGGACCAAATCACTTGGACGAGAAGTCGTGTCCCGGCATCCGTTGGGAGACGTTAGCACGGCTTGCCCAATTGCCCTACCGAATCGCTTCGTGCAAGGTCCTGATTCTGCCCTGCCAGCCGGAGCCTCACTGGGCTGCCCACAAACATTTGTTTACTGAGACATTCTCCCGGGGACAAGGCCGATGCCAAGGCGTCGGCTTCAGATGGGCTACGACATGGCCTGATCACGCTCCCTTATCTTGGTTTGAATTGACGAATCGCACCAACTTCCTGACCACGCTGGTGTCACTCAACGATTTGGCGCGGTGAACGGGCAGAAGAAAGCCGGGAACGAGTGCCCCGGTTGAAGACATCAAGCGCTTATTCGGTTAGAGGTCGCTCTTGTGGAGGAGGATGCCGCTCGGAACCGCAACTGACTTTTTCGGTATGTACTCACTACTAAAGGGCCATCGGTTCGAGGGTTACCGAGATATTCCCAAGTCGTAACCTATCACCCGATTTTGCCAGGGAGACAGCCCGGCATCGGAACCGCGCCAATCCAAAAAACCCCAGCGGAACCGCCTGCGCAACCACCCCCTGATTCCTCAGCATGCTTCTTGAAGGACTCACTTTCCCGTTACTTGCTCGCGGGTCATCTCGGCAACAACGGCCTGGGCTTCGCCCAAGTATTTTTTGTCGTCGAGGCGCGCGCACAAATCAAGGAGACGCGCAATCAGCCCCGTCCAGCCGGTTTGGTGACTGGCGCCCAACCCGGCACCGTTGTCGCCGTGGAAGTACTCGTAGAACAGAATGTAGTCCTTCCAGTAGGGATCTTCCTGGAATTTCTTCGTACCCCCGTAAACTGGTCGCCTGCCATTCTCATCCCGCACAAAAATCTTTGACAGTCGGCTGCTGATTTCTTTTGCCACTTCAAACAAGGTCATGTACTTGCCCGAGCCGGTCGGGCACTCCACTTTGAAGTCGGGACCGTAGAAGGGGTACATCAGCAGCAGCCCACGAATGATCAGGCCGTTGACCGGCATCCAGATGGGGCCACGCCAGTTGGAGTTGCCGCCGGACATGCCGGTATTCGACTCGGCAGGCAGATACTCGACTTTGTATTCCTGCCCCGACAAATTGAAGACGAAGGGGTGGTCGCGATGGTACTTCGAGAGGGAGCGGATGCCGTAGGGGCTGAGAAACTCGTTTTCGTCAAGCATGTAGCCCAGAATGCGCTCCAGCTTTTCCTTGTTGCAAACGGAAGTCAGCCTGCGATCTCGATACCCAATGAAACTTCCATCGGCTACGGAAATCTGCTTTACCACCTCAGGATGGCGCTTCTTGAACAACTCCATGAGTTCGGTAATCCGGGGATGGCGGGCCATTGTGCCCGGCTCGAATACCGTAGCGGCGCAGAGCGGCAGCAGCCCCACCATGGAGCGAATTTTCAAACGTATGGCCTCGCCATTGGGTAAATGCAGCAAGTCGTAGAAGAACCCATCCGCCGAGTCCCACATCTCGTCCTTGTTCACGCCGATGCGGTCCATGGCGTAGGTGATCCAGGCAAAATGCTCGAGGAACCGATAGGCGAGCTCTTCGTACATGGTGTCGTATTCCGTCAGGGCAAGTGCAATTTCGAGCATGCAGAGGCAGTAGAAGGCCATCCACGCCGTGCCGTCGGCCTGATCGAGATGCCCGCCCGTAGGCAGGGGCGCGCTGCGGTCGAAGACGCCGATGTTGTCGAGGCCGAGGAAACCTCCGGCAAAGACGTTTTTGCCCTCAGGATCCTTGCGGTTCACCCACCAGTTGAAATTCAGCATCAGGCCCTGGAAAGACCGCTCGAGAAAGCGCAGGTCGGCACGCCCCAACTCCGTCTCGACTCGGTATAGGAACAAGGTCGCCCAGGCATGCACGGGCGGATTTACATCGCTGAAGTTCCACTCGTAGGCGGGAATCTGTCCATTGGGGTGGGAATACAGGGTGCGCAGCATGAGCAGCAGCTGCTCTTTGGCGAAGTCGAAGTCCACCAGCGAAAGTGCTATGGTGTGAAACGCCAGGTCCCACGCCGCATACCAGGGATACTCCCACTTGTCGGGCATGGAGATGATGTCGCGGTTGAGCATGTGGAACCACTCTGGATTGCGCGCCGCGCCCTTGCCGGAACTCATGAGCGGATGTGAATCGTGCTCGCTGAGCCAGCGGTCGAGGTCGAAATAGTAATACTGTTTTGACCACAACATGCCCGCCAGGGCCTGGCGGTGTACGCGTTTTTCGTCATCGCTCAGGTTCTTGGGCGTGATGCGCTGGTAAAACTCGTCGGCCTCGCCGGCACGGGTAGAGAGAATCTCGTCGAACCTGACGAAGGCGTCGCCTTCGGGCTTGGCGCTCAGGCGCAACCGGACGACCTTGCTGCCTCCCGCGGGAACATCGAGCACGTAAAGCGCGGCCGCTTTGGTGCCTGTCTTTACGGGATTAACGGCATTGTGTTTGCCGTGAATGACGTACTCGTGGAACGCATCTTTCACGTGAGGCGAGGGGTTGGACTGGCCCCACAGGCGCTGTGCGTTGGATTCGTTTTCGGTGAACAGCAGCTCGCGCGCGCCTTCGCAGTGAAGGGTGTACTCGCCTAGCGTCGGGTGGGAAGCTTGTATCGCAGCGTCGCCCGATTGGCGCAGCGAGGGTTTGGTCTCTCCGTGCTCCCACGACCACGTGTTGCGGTACCACAATGTGGGAAGGACATGAATTTGTGCGGCCTCGGGCCCGCGATTGTGGACGGAAATCCTGATCAGCACCTCCTCGGGGTCAGCCTTGGCATACTCCACGAATACATCGAAGTAGCGATCGTCGTCGAAGATGCCGGTGTCGAGAAGCTCGTACTCCATCTCTTCGCGCGAGCGGCGCTGGTTGGTCTGGACCAGGTCGGCGTACGGATACTCGCGCTGGGGATATTTGTAGAGGTACTTCATGTAGGAGTGCGTGGGCGTGCTGTCGATGTAGAAGTAATATTCCTTGACGTCTTCGCCGTGATTGCCTTCGCTGTTGGTGAGGCCGAAGAGGCGCTCTTTGAGGATGGGATCGCGGCCGTTCCACAGCGCCAGGGCAAAACAGAGCTGCTGCTTATCGTCGGAAAAGCCTGCGAGGCCGTCTTCGCCCCAACGATAGGCGCGCGAGCGCGACTGGTCGTGGGAGAAATAGTTCCAGGCGTTGCCGTCCTGACTGTAGTCTTCGCGGACGGTGCCCCATTGGCGTTCGCTGAGGTATGGGCCCCACTTCTTCCAGGGGACGCCTTTCTCGCGCGCAGTATTCAATCGCTTCTGTTCCGCAACCTCAACGTAGGACAGCGGAGATGACTTATCCTTTGAAACGGTCACGGCCTTCTTCCTCTCTCTATTGGTGTTTCTAATACCCGTGCGCTACCACCTAGTGCTTCTGCTTGGGCTCTTACTTGCCCTGAGCCTTGGTGCCCAAGCCAGACAATCCTAAGAAGTGACAGCCCCAGGGCTGCAAATCCACGTACAGACTAGGCGCGAGCATTTCATCGCCCTCGCGCTCGCCAGCGGGCACCGAACCTAGGTCAACCGCCTTTCCCACCTTTTTGCTCAGCTCGGTGAGCCATACCCAAGTGTTGATCTCAAACAGCGTTGGATAACTCGGCCACGCTAACATTCAGCACTTTCCAAACGTGTCATGGTACCACCGCAATTGTCAGTGCTTACGGTCAGGGCGCAGCCGTCGCCACATTCTCGGGCCATTGGTCCAGCCGCCATCCCCCGTCGGCATCCGCAAGAGGACAGGGTTAGTTCCGGATCACCTCTTTGGACAGGCAAGTCTAATCGAAGAGTGGAAGGCGTGTCTGTGATGGCGACCGACGTAGAGAAATCGATCGCGATACTTGGGCAACGGGTAGGGAGTGTGAAATCGCCATCTCATACGTAATCCCTGCCTTCAGGATTGGTTGAGTTGCCTGTTATCGCCAGTAATGGAGTGAGGCCGCTACTCAGGCGAAGATGCTCGCGTGAGAAGCGCCCAAATGTGAATGACAATTCAGAAATATAGTATTTATTGATACGATTTTTCTTGCGTTCCAGAATCCGCTGGCGTAGGTGGCGCCCTCGGCTTATTTTTCGTCGGACCTTTTTCGGGATAACGTGCTCTCACGCAGCAGCCGTTCAAGGCCCTGAGCGATCAGCCTTTCCGCAGCCTCAGTGTGGTGCCTGCCGTAAAGCCCGGTCGCGACCAACTCCTTTAGATACTCGACCACGTGTGGCGTTGTAGAGATCCTCAGTGGAACCGTCTTTAGTTGGTTCGGCGGATGCGACATAACTTCGTCGTAATTATTACATAGTTACGTCCTAGAGACACGGGGAAAATCCTCCCAACGTTCGTTGGTTCCCAAGTTCTAGGCATCATATTCGCTTTTTATTCGCTTTTACAACTGGAAGTTGGGTATTGCCAGAGGCGAAGCTTCCTGCGAATTACGTTATCGAGCTGATCCGCTGAGGGCCGACTTCTTACGTTCCAATTCCGCGCCCGATGTTCAGCCCGATGAGACACCGACTTACATGTCCTTATAGGTGGTTAGCAGCCCCTATGAGCCTATGTAAGTTGTTGTAAACTAAATTGGTTACAAATTCACACGGTGGAAGTCACAGGTTCGAATCCTGTAGCGCCCACCATTTCCTTTCTTTTACTTGCCTCGAAATCGGTGGGACGCGACGGCAGGTGCGGCGTTGTACCCGGACGCACCGGCTGAGAACCATCCGCAGTCATGGCCGAAAAGTGGCTGGCGACCACCACGAATATTGTGCTTTCCTAGATGGAAGACGCTTGGTACAATCCAGCCACAAGCGCTACATGGTGAGCCTATGAAAAAGGTCGCTACTTCCATTCTAGCCGTTTCTCTTGGGCTGATGTTGTCCTGGCCGATGGTCGCCCGCGCTGGCTCGCATGAGCAGACGCAGCAACAGAAGGAAGCGCAGAAGACCTATAAGAAATACAACAAAAACCAGTCCAAGCAACAAAAGCAGCAGATGAAGGCGCAGAAGAAGCAGATGAAGCAGTGGAAGAAAACTCATAATTCCACGACCACGGTGACCTAACCAAAACTTCTGTAGCACTGCTCGGACACCGTCCTCGGATTTCATCCCTCTAGGTCTCTCGTAACCAACGACACCAGAACCTGACGCCAAACTGTTCACACTCCCGCGAGACGTGCCTCGAGCCGAGATCTGCCAGAACTCAAGTTCGGGCCGATTCCGCCGAAGTTATGCGATGAGCCACCTTTGGAAATTGAGGTGTTTCTCCGGGCGAGCGGTTGGCGGTAGAATGGGCCGAGCGAGCAAGCCGTTTGGGAATGGTAGAGGAGCACCAGTAACGTTGAGGTGCGGAAGCGGCGGCATGCTCTGCGCAGGCTATCGCCCTTCTGTTGGCGCACAGTGGCGAAGGGGAAGCTCAGTGGGAGGCGTTTAGTTCGGTTCGGACAGGCCACCATTACCTATGTCATCCCCTGAATTTCTTTCGCAGGTCAGGCCCGCTGAAGTGCTGCGCGAGGCGATACTGCGCCACGTCCGCTACACGCTGGTCCGGCCCACCTCCGAACTGAAACCCGCCGATTATCTCAAGCCAGTCTCGTTGGCTATACGCGATCGCATTGTCGATCGCATGCTGGAGACCGAGTCGCGCTATCGCCACAAGGATTCCAAGCGGCTGTACTACCTCTCGATGGAATTTCTGATGGGCCGCTCGCTGGGCGATAATCTGTCCAATCTGCGGGTCGAAGACATGTGCCGCGAGGTGCTCGCCGGCTTCGGAGTCAGTCTGGATGAGGTGCTCGACAGCGAGAATGACGCCGGCCTCGGCAACGGCGGCTTAGGACGACTCGCAGCCTGCTTCCTGGAATCTCTGGCAACGCTCGGCATGCCCGGCTTCGGCTACGGCATCGATTACGAATACGGTCTCTTCAAGCAGGAGATCTTCAATGGCTTTCAGCGGGAGAAGCCGGACCGCTGGAAGGCCAACGGAACTCCATTCCAGATCGAGCATCCGGAAGAAGCGGTCAATATCCCGCTGTACGGCAAGGTCGAGGGGCCGCGCGAGGTCGAACACAGTCTGGAACAGGTTTGGAACCCGCAGAAGGTCGTGGTCGGCATCCCGACAGACATGCCGGTGGTTGGCTACCTCGGCCAGACGGTGAACTGGCTGCGGCTGTTCACGGCGCGCGCGTCGGAAGATTTCGACATCGAGATCTTCAACCGCGGCGACTATATCCGTGCCGTCGAACAGAAGATCCAATCGGAAAATATCTCGCGCGTGCTGTATCCCTCGGACTCGGTCATGAGCGGCAAGGAGCTGCGGCTGGTGCAGGAATATTTCCTGGTGGCCTGTGCACTGGGCGACATCTTCCGGCGCTTCCGCCAGCAGCACAAGCAATTTGATCTGCTGCCCTCAAAGATTGCCATCCAGATGAACGACACGCATCCCAGCCTGGCGGTCGCCGAGCTGATGCGGATTCTGCTGGACGAAGAGCGTATGCCGTGGGAGCAGGCGTGGGAGATCACGCAGCAAACGCTGGCGTACACCAATCACACACTGCTGCCCGAGGCTCTCGAAAAGTGGTCGGTACCGCTGCTGGAAAAAGTCCTGCCGCGGCACATGCTGATCATCTTTAACATCAACCACGAATTTCTGCGGCAGATGCAGCAGTACTCATTCCTCGACGACGAAAAGCGGCGCCGCATGTCGATCATCGAGGAGGGCTACGAGAAACAGGTTCGGATGGCGAACCTCTGCATTGTCGGCGGCCATTCGGTAAACGGCGTTTCCAAGCTGCATACCGATCTGCTCGTGAGTTCGCTGGCGCCCGAGTTCGCGCAAGTCTGGCCGGAGAAGTTTAACAACAAGACCAACGGTGTGGCCCCGCGTCGCTGGCTGATGAAGGCCAACGAGGGACTGACCGACCTGATCAGCCGCACACTCGATGAAAACAAGTGGATCACCGATCTGCACAAGTTGCGCGATCTGGAGCCGTTTGCTGAGGACGAGGAATTTCGGGAGGCGTTCAAGCAGGTCAAGCGGCAGAACAAGCTGCGCTTGGCGGGGATCATTCAGGACCTGAGCGGCGTCTCGGTCGATCCCGATTCCATGTTCGACGCCCAGATCAAGCGTATTCACGAGTACAAGCGGCAGACGTTGAACGTGATGGGCATCATCCACGATTATCTGGGAATCGTGGAGCGCGGCGAGATGCCGCTGGTGCCACGCACCTACATCTTTGCGGGCAAAGCCGCACCCGGATATTGGGCTGCCAAGCAGCTCATCAAACTCATTCACAGCGTGGCGGAGGTGGTGAACAGCGACGAGCGAACTCGCGACATGATGAAGGTGGCGTTCCTTCCCGACTATCGCGTCTCGCTGGCACAGCTGATCATTCCCGCCGCCGACTTGAGCGAGCAGATCTCCATGGCGGGCATGGAAGCGTCAGGCACGGGCAACATGAAGCTGGCGATGAATGGCGCGCTCACGATCGGCACCTTCGATGGCGCCAACATCGAGATCGCAGAGGAGGTCGGCGAGGACAATATCTTCATCTTTGGGCTGCGCGCGGAGGAAATCCGCGAGATGCAGCAGAAGGGTACGTACGATGCCCACGCCCGCTATGACAACGATGCAGCCATCCGTGAGGTCATGGACGCCCTTGCATCGGACCGCTTCTGTCCCAACGAACACGGACTCTTTCGCTGGCTCTTCGACGAACTCGTGCATCGCGGCGATCGCTACTTCCACATTGCCGATTTTCCGGCTTACGTCGAAACGCAACAGCTGATCGATACGGAGTACTTGAACGAAGAAGTTTGGTGGCGCAAGGCGATCCTGAACGTGGCGCGCATCGGCAAGTTCTCCAGCGACCGCACGGTTCTGGAATATGCTCGCGACATCTGGCACATCGGACAGTTTGAGAAGCACGGTCGTCCTGCCAAGCCTGTCGCGCGCAGCGCTGCTCCAGCTTCCAAGGCCAGTGTTCAGGCAATGCCGGCACCTGAGGCAGCCGCAGAGATCGAAACCAAGCAGGTGGCAGACTAGTACAGCTGCCTGAAAGTCAACTACTGCACCTACACATCCTGCATTTGTAATATTAGCCATTGACGCGGAGCATCCGTGTTCGGTCGCCTCTTCCACAGCAACGCTGAATCCCTGCACCAAAAGCGCGCCCGCATGGTGGAGGAGCAGCTACGCGCGCGCGGCATCCGCGATGAGCGCGTCCTGACGGCGATGGGCAAGGTTCCGCGGGAAGAATTCATCTCCGGCGAAGACGCGGACAACGCGTACGGCGACTACCCGCTGCCCATCGGTGCAGGACAGACCATCTCACAGCCCTACATTGTTGCTTCGATGGTCGAGGCGCTGGAGTTGCGGCCTCAGGATCGTGTGCTCGAAGTCGGGACTGGTACGGGGTATCAGGCTGCGATCCTCGGCGAGTTGGCGTCGGAAGTCTGGACCATGGAGCGCCATGCTGAGCTGGCAGACAAGGCGCGGGAGATTTTGCAGAGACTGCGGTACGCGAATGTTCACGTCGTGATCGGCGATGGAAGCCTTGGTCTGGCGAAGCAAGCGCCGTTCGACAAGATCCTGGTCGCGGCCGCTGCGCCTCGCGTGCCGGAGACTTTGGTCGTACAGCTAGCCGATGATGGAAGGCTGGTTGTGCCGGTGGGAAGTCGCGAAGAACAGCAAGTACTAGTCGTCCGGAAGGTGGGCGACCAGACTAAGGTCACGCCTCGCGAAGCCTGTCGTTTTGTGCCGCTGGTGGGCGAGCAGGGCTGGGAACCGTAGCGGCCTTAGCGTAGAAGCAATCCGCTGCCGGCGCAGAGGATGCCGATGGCGGCCAGCACAAATCCGAAGTACCAATAGGCGCGCCTCTCCGTGAGCAGCGTGATAGACGTCACGACCAGCGCGATTTCCAGGAAAACTTCGCCAAGATCGAAGCGATTGGCGCGGTGGCTAGCCTTGTCGCGCTCGGCCTCGAAGTCCTTGGCCTCGGCCTGAATGTCCTTCTGTTGATCGCGGTACTTGTCGATCTCCTCGTGAAAGTGCTTGCGAACCTCTCCCGCACGCTCTTCCTTGGTGTTCTCCAGCGCGGTGAGAACCTCATCGAGCGCCTCGAGATTATTGCGGCGCATGTTCTTCGCCTGGTAGTAACTCCACTGGTCGGTAGCTTGGGTCTGAAGCAGGAGCTCTTCGGTGTGGGCGCGGTGTCCGAGCAGCGTTACGGTGGCGACCAGAACAGCCAGGATCGCCATGGTAAGGCTCACAGGTGCCAACGCGCGGACCTCTTTGGCGCGTTCGGCTGCTTCTTTCAGTTCATCGGCTTCGTCGCTCATGGTTTCCGCCAGTTGTGAAATTGAAAAACGATAGTACGAACTACCGGGGCGCTACGCAAGCCTGAAGAGAAGGCGTCACAGGTTCTCGAAGCTGGCCTGTGCTTCCTGGTCAGACGGCGGAGCAGGTTCGGCAATCTCGGCTAACTCCCAATAGTGCTTCAGCAATGTCTGCGGAACGCGCACTGGCCTTCCGCTGATCATGTTCTTCAACTGCAAGGCATTGACCGCAGCCTTGCCTTCGAAATGATTGTTGGCGATGACGAACGTCTTCTGTGCTTTCTCCGCGATCGCATCCACTCGCGTCTTCCACCCGCGCAACTCGGGATCGGTGTACAGGTAGTTGTAGCGGTCATTGCGCGAATCGCTGTCGAACCACTGATCATAGTTGCGGCCGTGCAGGCGAACGTAAGCCACCGGAGCGGTCACGTGCTCGCTGGGCGCGACGGCCTTGCCAAGCATCGGCTGGTCGATGTTGCAGAAGGCGACACCCTTTTCGGCGAAATAGCGCAGCGTGCCCTCGTTGGTCCAGCTGTTGTGCCGCACCTCGACGACGAGCGGAAATGACTTGAACTTTTCGATCACGCTCTGCAGATGGTTGCGATTGGTGTTGGTGTTCTTGAAGGAGATTGGGAACTGCGCCAGAACTGCTCCCAGCATGTTTTCCGCGGCCAGCGATTCGAGACCTTCTTTGGTGAGCTGTTCGTCTTCTTGCGTGGCGCGAATGGTCTCGGCTGATGTGCTCTCGAGAACCGCGATCGGCGAATGGGTGAAGGCGCGGTTGAGCTTGGCCGTAAACTGGAACTGCGGATTCACCGCTCGCGCCAGGCGGCACCACAGCTTGCCCCACTCCGGCTTGATGTGTCCGTAGAACGACGTGTTGATCTCCAGGACATCGACGTATCGCGCCATGTACTCCACGGGATGCTCGGACTTCTTGATCTGCGCCGGATAGACAATCCCCTCCCAGTCCTTGTAGGACCATCCAGCGGTGCCGACGTAGATTTGCGAGGTCTCGGCCATCCCGAAAACCGAGGTTAGCACAGCTGCCGAGAGGCTGTTTTCATGACGGAAGCACGGAAAACACGGAAGAACGGAAAAGGAGCGAAGAGAAGAGAAGAGAAAAGTAATAAGAACAACGAACGGAACAGAAGAGAGCCGAGGGCAGCACAGCTTCTACAGATTCGAGTTTCACACGAGACATGGGGAATACGGAATTGCGTCATTCTTTTCTGTTTTCTTCCTGTTCTTTCCTTTCTGTTCTCTTTTCCGTGTCCTCCGTGCTTCCGTGGTGAATCTGCCTTCACGAGATTGAGGTGCCAAGGACGACGGTCCGCAAGCGAACATTCGCTTGTGATCGGCATCACATCGGAGCGTGACGCTCGACATGGTCGCTCGTCACTGCTACAGGTATTTTCTATTGCAGTGGGGGCAAATCCATTCTGTCGGGAAGCAGAAATGATTGACCTGAAGAAGAAGTATTGGCGCGAGAAAGTTACGGCTGAGATCACCCTGGCCCACGTCCTGCAATTTGCGAAAGAGGCGGGGACCGGTATGAACGCGGCCGAAGTTGCAGCATTCTTAAACGAGCAGGGCCGGGCGCAAGCTGTCTGGACACACATGATGCAGGCTGGCGAGGAGTACATCAAGTCCAACCTGGCCGGCAAGACAACACGGATTCATAGCATAACGCCGCCCGCGGCGCGCGCGGGAAACGATTCATTAGCAACGCTCAGCCTGGAGCAAAGGACGCGGAGCCAGCGTCCATTCATATCAGTACGTCACCATTACTAACCAGTAAACGCCTCCGGGATGGCTCACGCTGGGAGCAAAACAAGCTCCCAGCGAATACCCGGAGATCTGCGGTTTGAGCACCTGCCCAATTCCCTTTGGCAGCTTGGCAGGATCGGCAGCGGTCCAGGCCAGAACGCCATGCACCTCCGGTAGCCCCATCGCGGCGCTACTATCCAGAGCATCGTTGAGCGCCATCTGGCAGGCGATATGCCGCAGCGGCGGCTGTGGCCGTCGCCCAGGAGCGGGGAATCCGCTCGACATTGCGTATCGCTGGATTGAGTTTTGCACTGCGGCCTCGGCTTCCTGCTCCGACATTTCCGGCAGCTTACGGGCGAAATCTTCGGTGACGAAAAAGCCCTCATCGGTTTGAAGGACGCCCACGCCAACCACGTTGAAATTTGGATCCAGAATAGCTGCGCGGTGCGGCGGCGAATGCATCAGCGCATCGTGAGCCCCCGGAATACTCTGGTTGAGCGCGATATTCTCGCTGGAGCTGTCCGACGGCACGCCCACGTTGGAGAAGCGGGTTTGCGGAGGGGGCTCGCCATCGAACTGGTGGGACAGAGCCAGGTGCTGCACCATCAATTGCGTGTGCTTGCGAGCAGCACGGGTCAAACGATCATCGACGGTTAGAGGAGTGAGGCCGTGCTCCGTGCGGGTTTGATTGATCAGCTGGACAAGCTGGGCCTCGGCGGCAGCATCGAATTGGGCGGCGGCCGCAGGAGATGTTTGCGAACTCGACGTTGCCAGCATTAAGAAGACGACTATGAGAATCTGGTAAGCCTCCGATACCCGACTCATGGCTAATTCCAACTAACACTATGCCGCGAGGAGTGTCGCGCAAGGTTGCGACACGTTCTGAAGCCCAACGTTACTTGTCATCCCGCGGGACTCGTACCCCTGAAACACATCGCCACCGCCTCGGACCTCTATTGCCCACTCGATCCAAAACCCTTCGAGCCGCGGCTTGCGTCACTTAACTCGCCTTCCACCACTTCGCTGGCAAGGAACGGATGCTCCAGCAGCTGCGCGATCTTGTCGCCCTTGCGAATGGTGTAGGGATGGTCTCCGAGATTCTCCATCAGCACGATGATCTCGCCGCGATACCCGGCGTCGATGACGCCCGCGTTGCACATCAGCCGCGTCTTCGCCAAGCCGGAGCGGGTTTTCACGATTCCGCCGGCGGTGGGAACGAACTCGATCGCAATGCCGGTATGAATGCCGGCTGCGCCGTGGGCGGCGATCGTGAGCTCCTCGGCGGAGTACAGGTCATAGCCGATGTCCTCGCCGGGATGAGCGACGGTTGGCAGAACGGCGTCGGGCCAGAGCTTCTTCACCTTGAGCATGGCTTATTGCTGCCTACTCTACATTAAAATTGGCGGGCTATGGTTGAGCTCCGCAAGTCCGCTCCGTCCATTCGATTCTTAGACGAAGAGACGATCCGTCCGTTGCTGCGCCTGGAAGATTTGATTCCGGCGATGGAGCATGCCCTGATCGACTTCTCTGCCGGCCACGTGGTACATCCGGTTCGCAGCGTCATCCCGGTCGTTCTGCATCGTGGGTTTATGGGTATCATGCCGGCGGTTTACGGTGATGTGATGGGTGCGAAGCTGGTCAACCTCTATCCCGAAAACGTCTCTCGTGGGATTCCTACCCACCAGGCGGTTATCGCGCTGTTCGACTCCCGAACTGGCGAGCCGCTGGCGATGATGGATGGCCGTCTCATCACTGAGTTGCGGACGGCAGCTGTTTCCGCGGTAGCGACGAAGCTGTTATCGGCGCCGGGTGCGAAGAGCCTGACGATCCTGGGCAGTGGCGTGCAAGCGCGATCGCATTTCCGGGCGCTTTCGCTGGTGCGGAAGTTCGATGACGTCCGGGTCTGGAGCCGCAATCAGGAAAATGCGCAAGCACTGGCTGGGGAGATTGGTGCACGGTCAATGTCTGCGGAGGAAGCGGTACGCGGAGCCGATGTGGTGGTGACGGTTACGGGATCGTCGGCGCCGGTGCTGCGTGGCGCGTGGCTGAAGCCGGGAGCGCTGGTGAATGCTGTCGGCGCGGTGGGAACGAAGAATCGCGAATTGGACGACCAGGCAATGCGCGGCGCAGTGATCGTAGATTCCCGTGAAGCTGCGATGAAGGAGTCAGGGGACATCTTGCTGGCCAACGCGGAGATCTATGCTGAGTTGGGCGAGTTGCTGTCCGGAACCAAGCCGAGGCCGCAGGCGGAGATTACTGTGTTCAAGTCGTTGGGATTGGCGGTGGAGGATCTGGCATCTGCGAAACTGGTGCTGGAAGCCCAGCGGGCGCTCTCCGGCGAAATCTAAAAGTATCGCTATTCTCCGGCGAGGAAGTACGCTCCATAGCGCCCGCCCATGCGGCAGGCCAGGCGGGCATGGCAACGGTAGGCCGCTTCGCCCTTCTGGTGGAATTCAAGAATCACAATATCGCCAACATTTAGCTCCGACTGGCAATCAAACGAAATTCCCCCTTCGCTCAAGTCGGTGCAAACTCCGTCGTTCGCTTTATTCACCAGTATGCCGTAAGAGAGAATTCGCAGCGGGATTCTGAGGGCGACGCGTTCACGCCGTTGCCGGTCGAACGTTGGCGGCAGATCGGGAAAGCTATTGGCGTGTTCGCTGGACAGGTTCTTCATGCGGCGCTGGTCACCAACAGCGTTGCAAGTAAGCTATCGGCCGGCAAGCGCAAAGACTTGATTGGCAGTTGAGGCTCGACTCCGCTGTCCCTTTTCGGGAACAGTTCCAGATTGAGCCATCTGAGCAGGCTTCCACAATGCTGCTCTACAATGCCAAAGCATGAGCCCTAAGTCGGAAGAGCTGTTACGTCCGCGCGATGCCGCGGTGGTTTTGGGCATCAGCTATGCCAGCCTGAAACAGTGGATCTACAAGGGGAAGCTGCGCACGGTGAAGACAGCGGGCGGACATCATCGCATTCCGCAGAGCGAGATCGACGCCTTCCTCTACAAGTCACTGGGCAAGCAGCCGGCGGAGAGCCGGGCGAACTTCCGCTCCATTAGCGGACGCAATCAACTGGTGGGCCGCATTGTGGAAGTGCGGATTGAAGGTCTGGTGGCGCAGATCAAGCTGTCGATCGGCGGGCAACACATCACCTCCATCATCACTGCCGATGCCGCACGGGAGATGCGCCTGAAGCGCGGAGACAAAGCCGCAGCCCTGATCAAGTCGACGGAAGTCATGATTGTGAGGGTGTAGAGCGGAAAACCTGTTGTCAGTTGTCGGCAGTCAGTTGCCAGTTGCCAGTTGCCAGAAGATCAGATGCCCTCTCTAGGCAGAACTACTCGACGGAAGCCATGATTGTGAGCGCGTAGGGCCCAAACCCTAAGGAACGCCCAAAGCGGCTGCTGTCGACTCATCAAAAAAGCGGATGCCCCGGCTAGCCAAACTACGCTAGACCGGGGCACCCATGCTTAATTCGCAAAAGTTGCTCGGGATGACATGGGGTGGCCGGCCGAGCACCAACCACCCTCAGCCGCTTACGGTAAGTAGTAGCGGAAGGATGTGAAGAACATGTTGTCGATCGCGGTTGGCGTGGAGAAGGCACTTGGAAACGGAGTCTTGGTGCCAACGCCCGCCCAGGCGGTCTTGGTCACGTAGGAGTACTGCAGACCAAACTGCAGTCTGCCCTTGGGACCGTTGTAGGGTTTGTACCAGAAGCCGAGGGTACCTTCCCAAATGTCCTTGGTATTGGCAGTGCAGCTCGACGGGCTGGCAGGATCGAATCCGCCAGAGTAGGCGGTGCTAGGCAGCGGTTCGATGCCGCAGCCATAGCTGCTGAGATTGATGCCACCGTAGCCGATCGTCTGCAGACCCTTGGAATTCAGGTACGCTTGGCGCCCGTCATACTCGACGCCGCCGTTGGTGTACCAATCCCACTTGGGCGAGTGATACTCCAAGGTCGCCAAGCCCTGATAGTTGTTGATCGGCGCAACATAGCCGTTCGGAGTGATGGTGATATCGGAAAGGCCGGATGTTCCGTAGCGGCCTACACCTTTGCCACCCAAGGCATGCAATCCGAAGTCAATGCGCTTCTGGGCCAACGACCAGCGAGCATTGGCACCGCCACCGCCCGTCCAAGTGGAGCTGTTAAATGCGCCCATGGGGTTCGGGGTCGTCGCTCCTGCGTTGGGGAAGATGCGATCGCGGAATTGCGTACCGATGCCGAAGATCTCATAGTGCCCGAAGCCGGGTTGGAAGGCCAGCTTGGCGATGAAGTCCGGTGAGGGGTTGAAGGAGTAGGTTGAAACCGGGGTACAAGTGGTAACGGGAGCGCCGGTGGCATTGAGCGTGGTTGAGCAACCGCTGACCGCCGGGTTATAGAGGCCGCCGGCGACGCCGGGACCGCCGAGCAGGTAAGAACCGGCGGTGTTGCCGTTGGCGGTGAGTGTGGCTTGCGAGTCTTCCACCGAGAAGCCGAACCAGACTTTGTTGTTGAAGTTCTTGGTTACGCGGAAGGCGTACTGGCGTGCCCAGCTGAAGCCCACGGTGTACTGCGGGTCAATCGTCATCGGAACCGCTTCGGTACGGTTGTCTTCGCCCTGCTTGGTTTCGGTCACCAAGCTCCACATCTGGCCGCCAGTGAAGCTCCAGCCGTTGTTCAGAGCAGCCTGACCCCAAGCCTGCCGCATGCGGAGGACGTAGGAGTTGCTCTGGTTATTGTTGGAAGCCGAACCAACGCCGAGGAAGTCGGTTTCGACGTAGCCGCTCATGGTCATGTTGTCGAGCTTGCCCTGAGCGAGCATCGAGATACGCGACTGACGTCCAGAGCCATAGAACTCAGACAGGTGAGCCGCGTTGGCGCCGAAGTATGGAATCGAGTTAAAGGGCGTATTGATGTCGGCGCCGATGGCACGCTGACGCCACACAGTTTCTGCCGCCAGGAAGCCTCCCGGCGTAATGGTGATTCCTTTGTAGTGAATCGCCAGCGGGCTTTCCAGCGCGGCCACGCGCTTCTGCGTTTCCTGAAGTTCATTTACGGTATTGCCCGAAACGGTCTTCAGGTCGGCAACATCGTGCTGCAGCGCGCCAACCTGGTCGCAACAACCCGGTGCCGGCGGCGCGGGCGGCTGAGGCGCGGGCAAGTTAGCAATCTGCGACTGGAGCTGCTGGATGGCCTGATCGCGAGCGGCGATCTGCTGTTGCAGCTGCTGAATCTGCTGCTGCTGCGCCGAGATGGCGTCCTTCATATCCTCCAACTGCTTGGAAACCGGAGCGGAACTGCTGCGGGCTTTGGGTTTCGAAGTCTGAGGATCGGTCTGCGCGAAAACGGTTGTGGTGATCAAAAATGTGAGGGCCAGAACGAGTAGTCGTTTCATTTTCTCTCCTGAAAAGCAACAGCTACGCGGAACCATCTACAACAAGGGCATTACGCCGACAGACGAGTACACCTTCACCAAAACTTGATTGAAATAGTCAGCGAAATCCTAAGTGGGGGAAGTTAAAGATTCGTGAATAGAAAATGAAAGTTCCGCGAATAAGGCTATTGTCCAACAGGTTGCGGAGGTCGTTTGTGGACAGTTTTCGGGCGCCAACAGGCCGATTTCTCTAATTCTTGCAAATCCAGGGTGGTGTCTTAAACATAACGAAATTTAAGATGCCGCCAGCCGACCGGTTTCATCATCCTGTAATATTCCTCATCTATGCTTCCGCAGAACACGTGTCGGCACGAAGTGGACGAAATCGGTTCAACCCTCGTACGGCATTTGCAGATTACCGAACTTGAGAAAATCTACCGTCGGAGGAGTTATGCGTAACTTCGTACCCAGCCAGCGCTATTGGGTTTTGCTCGCTGCTTTTCTGATTGCCGTTACGGTTTTCATGCCGGCCACAAGGGTTATGGCCCAGGACAACGCAGCTTCTATGCAGGCCCACTTCCCGCCGCTGTCTCCGCAGGCGCAGGACCTGATCCAGAATGTGAAGGAGATCTATTTTCCTTTTGACATTTACAGTCGCGTGGTGAATCCCGCGGTGCTGGCCTCGGACGGAACGTGGCTGAGCCAGAACACCGGTTCGCAGATGTGGATTCAGGGCTACGCCGACATTCGTGGCGATATCTTCTACAACCTGGTGCTGTCCTACCGCCGGGCGCAGCACGTCAAGGCGGCGTTGATCAAGAGCGGTGTCGACGAATCGCGCATTGGCTTTGCGACGGGATGGGGCAAGCTCTATCCGGCGTGCAACGGTAGCGATGAGGCCTGCTATCAGCAGCAGCGCCGCGTCGATATCGTGCCGCCCGACACCATGTAAAGACGGCGCTGTCCAGTCACTTAATCTCGACTGAGGCTTGATAGCCGGGATATAATCAAGCCTGCCCGTATCTCCTCGAAGCTGTTGGAGGCGGAGGCATTCTTGCGTCTTCGCTCCGCGGGCAGGATATCGGTACTCGTCATAACGTCATCGTAAATCTGAGGTTTCCCCCATGTCAGGCCATTCAAAATGGGCAACAATTAAGCACAAGAAGGGCGCGCTGGATGCCAAGCGCGGCAAGATCTTCACTCGGCTAATCAAGGAAATCACCATCGCGGCAAAGAGCGGTGGTGATCCGGAAAAGAATCCGCGGTTGCGCGGAGCGGTGGCCGCGGCCAAGGCGGAGAACATGCCGGCCGACAACATCAAGCGCGCTATCCAGCGGGGCACCGGCGAGCTGCCCGGCGTCTCGTACGAAGAGGTCACGTTTGAGGGCTACGGGCCGGGTGGAGTTGCGATTCTGGTCCAGGTTTCTACCGACAACCGCAACCGGACGGTCAGCGAGCTGCGGCACACTTTCAGCAAGAACGGCGGGAACATGGGTGAAGCCGGCTCGGTGGGATGGATGTTCCACAAAAAGGGCGACATCATCATCGCGAAGTCGGCCGCGAAGGAAGACGACTTGATGAACCTGGTGCTGGAAGCCGGCGCCGAGGATCTGAAAGACGACGGCGAGAGTTGGGAGATCCTTACCGATCCTTCCGCGTATGAGGGCGTGCTGGAAGCGCTGAAGAATGCGGGAATCAAGACCGAGGTCGCCGAGGTCGCGATGGTGCCGCAGAACTACACCAAGCTCGAGGGCCAGCAGGCGAACACCATGATCCGGCTGCTGGAAGCTCTGGAAGACAACGACGACGTCGAGCACGTGTACTCGAACTTCGACATCGACCAGAAACAGCTGGAGGAAGTGGCGGGATAGGGAAGCAGCCGTGGGCTGTGAGCCATGGGCTGTGATCTACCGGCCGTCAGTGTGAGTTTTGTCTAAGCAAGAGCGGCTCCTTTGAGAGCCGCTTTTCTAATTTGGTCAGACCGCTCTGCGACCTGTCACCAGGTTGATGATCAGCACGATCACGGCTAAGACCAGGAGTATGTGAATCAGGCTTCCTGCGACGTGAAAACCAAATCCCAACAGCCACAAAACCAGCAGGATCGCAAAAATCGTCCAAAGCATTGAATGCCCCTCCGAGCCAGGAATCTGGCGCTGGAAGTAGGAGTCCGATTTCCTATACGGGAGTTGTACGAGGACTGGAAGTCTTCAGGAAGCGGGCAAATACCTCATTCGAGAGCAGCCGGCCTTGTGGCGTGAGACGAACGCCCACGGAGGTCTTTTCCAGTAATCCAGCTTCTGCAAGCTCCGCAAAGATAGGCGCGCAGGTTTCGACAACATCGTTGCGAAATTCTTGCTGAAGTGCGGAAAAGGAGATGCCGCGATTCAGGCGCAGACCGAGGAAGAACGATTCTTCCAGAGCGGCTTCGCGATCGACGAGGCTGCGCGAGGCTAGAAGCTGTTGGACGCGTGCGGATGAATTTTGCGCAGACGAATACGTTTCGAGCGAATCCGGAGTTGCGAAGCGGACGGCTTCGATGCCGCGGGTGTTCAGTTCGGCTGTGGCCGGAAGCATGGAGTGAGCGTCAACGCCGAATCCGATGTACGGCCGGCGCGTCCAGTACCTGAGATTGTGGCGGGAATCGCGAAGGCCGATACCGTGCGTCACTGGCCGTGCAAAGTTCGAGATTTCGTATTGCTGCACGCCGCCGTGGTCCAGCCGCTCACACGCGATGAGATAGAGATCGGCGGTGAGATCATCGTCGGGAACGAAGTGCGCGTGATAGCGGCTGCCGCCGGCCAGCAGCTCGTTACCGAGACGAGAATCTTCGTCGACCTCCAGCATGTATACACTGACATGCGGCACGCCCGTGGCGAGGGTTTCGCTTAGCGAGAAATCCCAGCTAGCGGCGGTTTGATGAGGCAGTCCGGCGATGAGATCGATGCTGATGTTGCCGATGCCGGCGGCACGGAGCCGAGCGGTGTCTGAGAGCGTGACGGCTCGCGTGTGCAGCCGGCCGACCGACGAGCATTCCTTGTCCACAAACGACTGCACGCCGAGGCTGACGCGATTCACGCCGCAACGGACCAGCGCTTGCAGAATTTCGTCGGTAATCGTGCCCGGTGCGCACTCGACCGTGATCTCGGCTGAGCGTTGGACATCGAAGGTATTGCGGAGTGTCTCGAAGACTCGCGCCAATTGCTCGGGCGCAAGGACTGAGGGCGTTCCGCCGCCGAGGTAGATGGAGTCCACTTGGGGATCGAGGACGCCTCCGACTTCGCGCGCTGTCGCCTCGGAAGATTCAATATCTGAGCAGACTTGCTGCACATAGCGATCGAATAGCGCACGCGAAAACACTCCTGAAGCAAAGTTGCAGAAGCTGCATTTGGTGCGGCAGAACGGGACCGAGATGTAAAGTCCTAGAGACAAGCGATTAGCAATCAGCAATCAGCAAAGGCACTCTTAAAGACAGTTTCCGTGAAAGCGAGAGCAGATCACGGCGAATCACATACCATAATATCTGCCATCGATTAACATTGCAGGTGCACCTGATTCGGCTTTTGCAGAGCGGCGATGTAGGATGGCAGAAGCTGCCAATTGCTAACTGCTAATTGCCAAATGCCAACAGCCCCCTTTAAAAAACGCGTAGTCATCACCGGCATGGGCGTGGTCAGCCCGAACGGCATCGGGAACGAGGCTTTTTGCCGCGCTGTGCTCGCCGGAACCAGCGGCGTGCGGCGCGTGACCAGCTTTGACGCGAGCGATCTGCCGGTACGAATCGCCGGTGAGGTACAGGGCTTCGACGAACTTGCCTGGGTTGAAGCGCATGAGCGCAAACATGTCTCCCGCGTGGTGCCGCTCGCGCTGGCCGCATCGACGGAAGCGCTGCGCGATGCCGGAATTGAGACGTCGCAGCTCTCGCTGGCCCAGCAGCGCGAGATCGGTGTCGTGCTCGGCTCGGGCGGCGGAGCGCAGGAATTTTCCGAAGAGCAGGTGAGGCTTTGGCTCACGGGCAAGATCAAACAGGTTAGCCTGTTCTGCATTCCCAGCGGCACCATGGGCACGCTGTCGAGCGAGATCAGCATGCGGTTTGGATTGCGCGGGATGAGCCACGTCATCACCACCGGCTGCACCTCGTCGACCGATGCCTTCGGTTACGCGCTGCGGCAGATTCAGTTCGGCTTTCTGCCGATGATGCTGGCCGGCGGCGTGGATGCGCCGATCGCGCCCGGCATCATGAAGGGCTTTACGCTGATGAAGATTATGACCACGTCGTGGAATGATGCGCCGGAGAGCGCGTCGCGGCCATTTTCCGCCGATCGCGATGGCTTCGTGGTGGCCGAGGGTTCGTGGATGTTCTTCCTGGAAGAGTATGAGCACGCGCGCGCCCGGGGAGCCAAGATCCTGGCCGAAGTCGCGGGATACGGTTCAACGTGCGAGGCCTTCCATCGCGTGCGCCTGCAGGAGTGTGGCGAGGAGCCGGCGCGAGCCATCCAGATGGCAATGGAGGACGCGGGTATCGCCGCCGCGGACGTTGATTACGTGAACCTGCACGGCACATCGACGCAGCTCAACGATCGCATCGAGACACGCGCTCTGAAGCTGGTCCTGGGCGACAAGGCGCATGCGACGCCGATGTCGAGCTTGAAGTCGCAGATTGGACATCCGCAGGGAGCGTGCGGCGCAGCCGGGATCGCAGCGACGCTAATCGCAATGCATCACCGGCAGATCCCGCCGACGATCAATCTGGAGGTGCCCGATCCGGAGTGCGATTTGGATTACGTTCCTGAAGCCGGGCGGGTTGCGGAGATCGAGCACGCGGTGTGCAATTGCATCGCGTTCGGATCGAAGAACTCCGCGCTGGTGTTGCGCAAGATCGACTAGAAGTCTTGCGTGCATCCGCATCCAAGTCACGGTCCGGACATCCAAATTCTCATGACCCAGCTACGCATTACGCGCAAACCGCTACTTTCTGCCGCCCTGAAGAACAAGTCCGTTACCTCCGTGGATGTGCGGAGATTACGTTTCAGCCAGGACAGGAGACAGGGTTGCACAAGCACCCTTGTCCGGTGTTCGGCTACATCGCTGAGGGCGAGGCGGTGCTGCAGGTCAAAGGTGAACTGCCACAGCGTCTGCCGGCGGGCTCAGCGTTCTAGGAGCCCGCGGAAACGGTGATCCTGCGCTTCGACAATGCGTCAACGGAAAAAGGCATGCGGTTTATATGCTTCTATCTGCTCGAGGGCCAACAGGAGCTGATCGAAATGTTACCCCAGTCGGACGCATAGAGACCTCATCCCCACCGAGGCATATCCCCCGAAAGTACAATGTACTTCGTAACCTTGACGAAATGGTGCTGATCGGAAAGAAACCGAGCAGCACCGACGAAATTACATTCTGGGCTACGCTGGTAAATTGGGATTAGTGTGCGCAATGGCGGACGCCACAGAGCGGTACAGGCCGTCGAGTTCTTTGGCAACTTATGGATTGCGAGGTCAGGCCCATCGGAGGAATTCCGGCTGTGCGGGATCCGAGTCCCAGAGTAAGTCCAGCCGAATGAGTAATTTTTGGCCTAAATCCTTAGCATCCAAGATTTTAGGGGTCACTCGTGCGTAAACCTAACGCCCTCAATATTTTGCGAGAACAGGGGGACCGGCCAGGACTCTGACTCTGGACAGCAACGCGGCGTCCGGCTTTCCGTATCCTGCAGGCTGGGAAGGAGATGCCGTAAACGCGAGCCCCGTGCCGTCGGCTTGAAGCCGATTCAGAAAAGGAAATACGGCTTAGACGCTGGCCTGAAAGGCCAGCACTACCTGAACAAGCGAGGACACGAGTTTTTCAGCAACCGGGGAAGGCGCGTTCCAGCGCGCCAACTTTTCCATCCCGGCCCGCTCGGCGCTCGTCTATATGACTTACTACCTTCCGCTTACAATCACTTAAGGGCCCATGGCGATTCAGGAAGAAGAAGTATTAGGCAAGGCATACGATGCCAGGCTGATGAAGCGCCTGCTGACGTATCTGCATTCGTATCGCTGGCAGGTTGCGGTGGCGCTGGTTGCGATCGTGCTGAAGGCGGGCGCCGACGTTCTCGGGCCGTATCTCACGAAGGTTGCCATCGATAAGTACCTCGCCAGCCACCGCGAGGCACATTCGCTGCTGGATCGCTTCCTCAGCCCGCGGCCGCTCACCGGCATCGCGCAGATCACGGGGATGTACATGGGTCTGCTGCTGGCCAGCTTCCTGTTTGAGTTCACCCAAACCTACATCATGCAATGGGCCGGGCAGAAGGTGATGTTCGATCTGCGCAGCCAGATCTTTCGCCATCTGCAGCGTCTGCACATCTCGTTCTACGACAGGAATCCCGTGGGGCGTTTGGTGACGCGAGTGACCAGCGACGTCGATGCGCTGAACGAGATGTTCACAGCCGGCGTGGTCTCGATCTTTGAAGACATCTTCGTGCTCGCGGGGATTCTGGTCATCATGCTCAACATGAGCTGGCGACTGGCGCTGATCACCTTTGCTGTGCTGCCGCTCATCTTTTATGCCACGTCGATTTTCCGGCGCAAGGTTCGCGACAGCTACCGGAGAATTCGCGTCGCGATTGCCAGGATCAACGCGTATCTGCAGGAACACGTGACCGGCATCGTCGTACTGCAGCTGTTCAACCGCGAGAAGCGGGCGTACGAGCGGTTCGAGAAGATCAATCGCACGCACATGGACGCCTTCAAAGACGCGATCATGGCACACGCCGTGTACTACCCGATAGTCGAGGTCTTATCGGCGGTAGCGATTGCGTGCGTGGTGTGGTTCGGCGGCAACGAGGTGCTGCGCGGATTCGTGACTCTCGGCGTGCTCGTCGCTTTCATGCAGTATGCGCAGCGATTCTTCCGGCCGATTCAGGACTTGAGCGAGAAGTACAACATCCTGCAATCGGCGATGGCGTCGAGCGAGCGGATTTTCAAGCTGCTGGACACGCCGGCTGAGATTGTTTCGCCGGCAAAGCCGAAGGTGCCGCAAGGAGCGGGGCGAATCGAGTTCGATCATGTGTGGTTCGCTTATCGTACGCTGGCGCAGGCTGCGGCTGAGGCCGCCAGCAAAGGCGAGAAGCTGAAGATAAGCGTGGTTCCTGGAGATGGCAATGGCAGCGCGTCTGAGCCGGCAGCGGAAGTCGAGTATGACTGGGTGCTGCGCGACGTATCGTTCACCACTGAGCCAGGTGAGACGGTGGCGATCGTCGGCCACACGGGCGCGGGCAAGACGACGATCATCTCGCTGCTGCTGCGCTTCTACGATGTGCAGAAGGGCGCGATTCGCATCGATGGCGTCGACATTCGCGACATGGAATTGAGCGAGCTTCGCCGGCGTTATGGGGTGGTGCTGCAGGATCCGTTTCTGTTCTCGGGAACGATTGGCGGTAACATTCGCCTGGGCACGCGCTGGATCGAAGACGAGTCAGTGGAGAACGCAGCCGAACAGGTCAACGTTGCCGATTTCATCCGCTCGCTTCCGGCCGGCTTTGACGAGGAAGTGAAGGAACGCGGCAGCACGCTCTCGACTGGGCAGAAGCAGCTGATCTCGTTTGCGCGGGCGCTCGCACACAACCCGAAGATCCTGATCCTGGACGAAGCGACATCGAGTGTAGACACGGAGACCGAGTTCCGCGTGCGCGAGGCATTGACGCGCATGGTCGAAGGCCGCACGTCGATCATCATCGCGCATCGGCTGAGCACGATTCAGCGCGCCAACAAGATCATCGTGATGCACAAAGGCCAGGTGCGCGAGATCGGCTCGCACCAGCAACTGCTGGCGCAGCGCGGGATCTACTGGAAGCTGTACCAGCTGCAGTACAAAGACCAGGAGATTTCCGCGCCAGCAAGTATGTCGCCCAGCGACTATTCCACGCCAGGTGTCACCGCTTCGGCCGACGACTAGAGATTGTTCGCTAAGTCGTTGGCACCCGGACATTCGAGGCTATTTCTCGTTCTGCACCACGCCTGCCCGCTTAGCGAGAGCAGGCATTTTGGGAACTCTTGGTTGAGCTACCTTGGCCAGTCAGGAAGGCACTGGACATAAAGGGGCATTTCGGGGCGTTAAGTATTTAGCACCCCGATCACAGGGGCAATAGGGAAAAGGTGGCGTGACTCAACCACCAGAGTGCGTCAGTCGCGAGTGTGATCGCCGGAGAAAGATCTAGTACGCACATCACATCGGCGACGATGGCGTTTTATATAGTCTGCATACAAGCCCAGAACTCCGTCGAGACGAGGTGGCGACGTGCGCCGTTCGATTTACTGCTGTGCTCTTCTGCTGGGTCTGGCAACCTTGAGGCCAGTGTCGGGCTTCGGCCAGCAGGAGGACGTTTGGTCGAACGGGGGCAAGCATCCAGTTCCGCTCAAGGCAGGCACCGCCGACAATCAGTGCACGGAATGTCACACCAACATCGCCAAAGGCAAGTACGTGCACACAGCCATGATCACGGGTTGCACCACCTGCCATCAGATTCGGAACAAAGGCGGCGTTACTCGCGTGAATCTCGTTTCGCCGGTGACTCAGCTTTGCTTGACCTGTCATCCTCTGTCGAAAGAAAAGGTATTGCATTTCCCGTATCAGAAGGGCGAGTGCATTGTCTGCCATTCACCTCACGCCAGCGATTTTCCCAACCACACCTGGGCCTCGACCCAGGACACTTGCCTGGGATGTCATGCGGCGGCTCGGCTGAAGGTCGATTCCAAGCAGAAGACCGCAGTCGTGCCATGGGGAATTACTGTGACCTTCGCTCAGGTGCAGGGCTTGCAGTACCTGGGATTGAATGAGGCACTGACCGCTAATCATCCGGTAGCTGGCCATCCTGTCTCGGGACCGAACACGGCATTGGGACCCAATGCGCCTCCGATCACTTGCCTCTCTTGTCACCACGCGCATTCCTCGAACTTCGCTCATCTGTTGCCGAAGACGCCCCCAGATCCAGACATGCCGCTCTGTAAGAGCTGCTCGCTCTGTATCGACTGTCATCACAACATGTGAGCACCTGTCATAATCAATTGTGCGAATCCTGATCTCTGCCGGCGAGGCTTCTGGCGAGTTCTATGGCGCGGAGCTGATGAAATCTCTGCGCCGGCAAGTGGCTCCCGGCACCGCCATCGACTTCTTCGGCGTGGGCGGCGAGCAGATGTGCAATGCCGGATGCGACTTGCTGGTCGACGCGCGAGAGATCGCCGAGGTTGGCATCGTCGAGGTCATCAAGCACATTCCCAACATCTATCGCCGCTTTCGCCAGGTTGTGCGTGAAGCAGAGAGGCGCCGTCCCGATGCGGCCGTGCTGATCGACTTTCCTGACTTCAACCTGCGCCTGGCTCGCGAGCTTCACGCGCAGGGAGTGCCGGTCATCTATTACGTCAGCCCGCAACTGTGGGCTTGGAAGCAGCGCCGCATCGAGCGCGTCCGAAAATATGTCAACGAGATGCTGGTGATCTTTCCTTTCGAGGAGAAGTTCTATCGCGAGCGTGGCGTCGCAGCAAAATTTGTGGGACATCCACTGGCCGACTTGCCGGCGCCCTCCATCACCCACAAGCAGTTCGCGCGTGAATACAACCTGGATCCGGCGAAGCCGTGGGTTGCCCTGCTCCCAGGTAGCCGGCACGCCGAAGTCGCTCGGATCCTCCCCCTGTTATTGCAGGCAGTGCAACTTCTCGGTCCGGGCTACGTTTACACAGTGCCGGTTGCTTCCACGCTCAGTGAGGAGTGGATAACTTCATTCCTGCGCGAATATCATGGACCGCCGATTACCTTCACCCGCGATGCGCGCGCTACGCTGCTGCACGCGCGTGCGGCTGCCGTTGCCAGCGGCACGTCGACCTTGGCAGCATCCCTGATCGGCACGCCTTTCGTGATGATCTATTGCGTCGCGCCGCTCACCTGGCGCCTGGGCCGCCGTCTAGTCAAGGTAGACCGTTTTGCCATGGTGAACCTCATCGCGGAGCGGGACGTTGTACCCGAGCTGGTCCAGACGGACTTCACGCCGCGAAGGCTGTGCGACGAATTGCGGAAGATTCTCCCTGAAGGCTCGGCGCGGACAGCGATGGTCGAGGGCTTTCGCGATGTGCGCAAGCGTCTGGAGCCTGCCGAACCGGGAGAAAATGCATCCGAACGGGCGGCTCGTGCCGTACTGAAGATAGTGGAACATTCGCGCTCGACTTAGCCAGCCTTGGTAGAGCTGGCCTTTAGGCCAGCGTCCAGGCCAGGATTGATTATCCCGAACCGGCGTTAGCCGGCGGCACACGGCGCTTCCACGGCGGATTTTCTATAATTGTGCTTAGTAGCAGAGCTGGAGTTCTCTTCTCAATGCGTAATGCGGCAAGGTCCCTGGGACGCCTATTACTCGGCGTGTCGCTCTTCGTCTCAACCTGCTTCGCGGCCGAGAAGCCGCGCATTCAGGTCAACGACTACATCATTCACGTGGCCGTGACGCCGCAGAATCACCAGCTCAAGGCCCAGGCTCGCGTGAAATTCACCGCGCTCGAGGACATCAACATCGCCACATTTGAGCTGCACAACGCGCTTCGGCCAACTCGCGTGATCGACACCAACGGGCAATCGCTTCCCGTCGAGCGTGTCAGCTCCGACTCCACCGTCCGCATCTCGCTTCCGGCCACGCTGACCAAGGGTTCATCCGACACATTGATCTTCGAGTACGAAGGTGCAATTCAGTCGGGAGATGACAGTCCAGTCCCTGGTCTGAAGCTGGCCTACATCGGCGATCCGATTACCTACCTTCTCTACGCTGGACGCTGGTTTCCCATGGTCGGCTACGGCACCAACCGCTTCACCGCTACTATCAGCGTGAGTGTTCCGGCTGGGTACACCATAATCGCGAGCGGCAAACAGAGCGTCGCGCCAGGTGAGGTGCAGGAGAAGGTTCCTGCATCACGCAAAGGACAACCCGCAGACACCCTCACGCGGCTGGCCACTCCCGCCGGCGGCCAGACTTTGACCTTTACCTATGAAGACCGGCCGAGCTTCCCCGGAACGGTCGTCATCGGCAAATATGTGCAGACCAAGAGCACCGAGGGCGGCCTGAACATTAACGTCTACACCACGCCGGAGCACAAAGCCGCTGCCACGAATTACGCCGATCTCGCCACAAAAGAGTTTTTCTTCTTCACCACGCTGTACGGTCCGCCCTACAACCAGAACCTCAGCGTGGTTGAGTTGCCGGACGATACCGTGCCCTCCGCTTGGGCGCCCGAGATCGCCGCACTGGCTGGACATCATTTCACCGAGAAAGGCAACTATCGCCTGCTGGCGAACACGATTTCGCATCAATGGTTCGGCACGATGATCAGCCCGGCTACGAAGAACGACTGGTGGATCACCGACGGAGGGGCGCGTTACTCCGAGGCGCTCTACGTCGAGCACGTCGCCGGCGAGGCTGGTTTTCAGGAAGTCACCAAGGATATGTCGGTCGGCGCGCTTGCGTACGTGTCGGTACCGCTGGCTGACATCGGAAGGCTGGACTCTTTCTCGCCGGAATTCCAGTCGCTGGTCACCGACAAAGGCGGCATGATTCTGGCGATGCTCGGCTGGGTCATCGGCGAGCAGGCCTTCGACAAAACGATGCGGACGTTTGTCTCGCAGTACTCCGGCAAAACTGTCACGGTCGACGACTTCCGCAAGGTAGCCGAAGAGGCCTCCGGACAGCAGCTCAACTGGTTCTTCACCCAGTGGCTTGATTCCACCGGTGCACCCGAGTTCAAGAATAAATACACGGTCTATCGCACGCAGAAGGGCTTCCGCGTCGTCGGCGAGATTTCGCAGGATATGGATTTGTTTCGCATGCCGGTGTTGCTGAGAATCGATACCGACGGCAAAACCGAGAGCAAGCGCATTGAAGTGGAGGGAACAAACTCGGCTTACTCGGTCGATACTTTCGGCCGGCCCCGCCGCATCACTATCGATCCCAACAATCAGGTGCTACAAAATTCGCAGGATCTCCAGGTACGGACCTCGATCATGCGCGGGCAGCAGGACGTCGAACAGGGTGACTTGACCGAAGCACTGAAGGAATATCAGAAGGCGCTCGACATCAACCGCAATAGCTCGCTGGCGCATTACCGCATCGCCGAGGTCTTCTTCCAGCAGCACAACTACCAATCCTCGGCCAATGCCTACCGCGAGGCCCTGAACGGCGATGGCATCCCGCGCTGGACCGAAGTCTGGAGCCACATTCAGCTGGGCATGATCTTCGACTTGACCGGTCAGCGCGAGCGCGCGACCAACGAATACCGCCAGGCGCTGCAGACCAATGACAACACGCAGAACGCCCTCGATACCGCGCGCAAATATCTGCAGTCGCCCTATCAGCCGCAGAGCAGCAGCGACAAACCAGGGATGTAACCAACGTAGAACTGGCCTTCAGGCCGCTGAAAAAGTCGGCCATGGTTTTCGGGTAAACGTGGCCCAGAGGCCAGCGTCCATCTTTAAATGCTTCTCATCCCGAGCGCAGTCGAGGGACCTGCTTTTCTGCAAAACTCCTACCGTGCCAGCTTCAGCCCGCTCAACTCCATCGCCTTCTGTTTCTCCACATTGTGGGACATCAGCAATACCTGGAATGTTTCACCCATTCCCGCTGGCGATATTAGGTGTTGGAGCTGCAGTGCAACCTTGGCTCGCTCCTGTGGAAGTACACAATCCTGGAAGGCATCAGCGAATTCCGTCTCTTCACCGATCCCGATCAGAAATTGCGATTGCGTAACCAGTCCCACTGCTTCCAGGCCAGACTCCTCACCGCGCGCACGTAACGCCGTGAAGTTGACGTACGCCGTGATGTCCTGTTCTCCGGGAGCTTCGTACGGCGAGCTGCTCGCCGTGTGCTGGCGATAGCACATGATGGTGTCGCGATGCCGCCCGGCAAGTTGCTCCTCGCCCGTGTAGCCGTAATCAATGAGGATCAGAAACCCGCGCCGCCCGCGGAACACATCTGCGATCCGCTCCATCCAGTTCAGCGACAGCAGCGGCGCCTCTACCCGCTCGCCCTGTTCCGGGTGGACGCCATAGCGATCGAGGAACTCGTCCTCAGCAGCAGACGGAGCAACAAATGCTTCAACGAATCGGCCGTTCTCATATCCGACTCGCACCGACCCACGATGGTCGATAACCTCAACCGGTAGCGCATCGAAGAACTCGTTACCAAAGACGAGGATGTTCTCGCCGGCCGTCACCATCGCCGCTTCGAGCGAATCGAAGACGCCACACGTTCCCGTCTCAAGATGATGCTGCAAGCGGTCACGCAATTTCTCGCGGAGATGTTCGGACTGCTCAACCAGCGCATAGTGCAGAGTGCGCGAGAAATCCGGAAACTGCTTCACCGACCAGTCCAACACATCGCGCGCAAAGAGCCCTCGCCCTGGTCCGAGCTCGACGAGATCAATGCGCGCCGGCGAATCCATCGCTCGCCACATCTCTTCGAACTGTCGCGCAAGTAGTCGTCCAAATACCGCATGTACGTCGCTGGAGGTATAGAAATCTCCCGCCTTACCGAACTGCTCGCGCGCGCGAGAGTAGTAACCGAGCTCGGCTTCGTACAGGCACAGCTCCATGTAACGCGAGAAAGGAATTGGCCCGCTACGGGCGATCTCATACGCGATGCGTTTTCGCAAGGCGCCTTCCTCTTGGCCGGAAGTCACAGCTTGCCCTCGCGCTCCCGCTGCTGATTTTCTTTCCGGTGCTGCGGCGTGCGGACGAACATCTCAACCAGATAGTCATGCAGGCAGTCGAAGACCTGGCGCTGGAAGGTCCACTCAAATTGCGGATCGTCCAGGTCGCGCGGATGCAGATCAAAGTAGTAGGTGTGCACCGGCGGGTCACTGAAACGCGGGCGAATGATGAATTCGACGCCGTCGCCCTTGTCGCGTGCGTCAAACTCGACCAGCGGATGCTCATATAACCGCAGCTGTTGTTGCACGCGCTCCAGACGGGAAGAAGTCACCGGGCGATTGTAGCAACAGAGCCTTGAAGGGGCACGGCTTCAGCCGTGCCGTCATGCTGCATAGGGAAAGCGCCTTTAGGCCCTGCGGGCTGGCTTCCTCCGCGGTTTAAGCCGGATTCCCTAGCCGCCAACAACGGAGTGCGTTACTCCGGACTGGCCAGGTTCCGTTTGTGATGCTCCTTCAAAATGCAGCGATCCATCACGACGAAGACGCCCGCCTGGCGTGCCTTTTCGGGCGCCTTTTCGTGAATAACCCCCTCCTGCATCCAGATAACTGGCGCCTTGATCTGCAGCGCCTGCTCAACCACTTCTGGCACCGCTTCGGAGCGGCGAAAGATGTTCACGATGTCGATCTTCTCCGGCACGTCGAGTAGCGAAGGATAAGCTTTCTCGCCTTCCCATTCCGCGATGTTGGGATTAACGGGGATGATGCGGTATCCCTGTGCGCGCATATAGTGCGAGACGCCGTAACTCGGCCGCAACGGCGAATCGGTGAGGCCAACCACCGCAATTATCTTTGCCGTCCTCAGTACTTCAGTGATGCGATCGGATTCGGTAGTGGACAAGTTACAATCCTGATTCCAAGCGCATTTCGTGCTTCTGCGCACATTATGGAAGCGTTGCAACCCCGGCCGTTTCGCTGAGATGACAGATTGCCGCTTTCTGGCGAAGAGCGAAAAGCGATGCTTGCCGACAACTGACAACCGCCAACTGGCAACTGCTTACCGCAACGCCTGCTCCAGATCCGCAATCAAATCCTGAACATCCTCTATGCCGACAGATATTCGCACCATGCCGTCAGTCAACCCAATCGCTTTGCGACCTTTCTCGCCTATGGCAGCATGCGTCATCGTCGCCGGATGCGAGATCAGTGTCTCGACACCGCCCAGCGATTCGCCCATCGTACACAGGCGCACGCGCTTCAACAGTCGCTTGGCATTCGATAGTGAACCGGTCTCGAAGGTGATCATTGAGCCGAAGCCCCACATCTGTCGGCACGCCAGTTCGTATTGTGGATGGCTCTTCAAGCCGGGATAGAAGACCTGCTTCACCTTCCGATGTCCACTGAGGAAGTCGGCCATGACGCGGCCATTCTCGTCGTGCTGCTTCATACGCACGGCAAGCGTCTTGGTGCCGCGCAGCACCAGCCAGCATTCGAACGGCGACATGATCGCCCCGGCTGCCTTCTGCACAAACGCCAGCTTCTCCGCCTGTTCGCGCGTCGTGCAGACCAGCACGCCGCCGAGGCCGTCGCTGTGGCCGTTAAGAAATTTCGTGGTCGAGTGCATGACAATGTCGGCGCCAAACTGGATCGGCTGCTGGAAATACGGCGACATGAATGTGTTGTCGACTACGATCTCACAGCCGCGCTTGTGCGCGACCGCGCTGACCGCGGCGATGTCGGTAAGCCCCATCAGCGGATTGGTTGGCGTCTCGATGTAGACGTAGCGCGTGTTTTTACGGATCGCGCGCTCGACCTTGCGCGGGTCGCTCGAGTCAACATAGGTGAACTCGAGGCCGAAGTTCGCCATGATCTGATCGAACAGCCGCGGTACGCCACCGTAAAGATTGTTGGAGGCGACCACGTGATCGCCCGATTTCATCAGATGGCAAAGCGCGCCGACCGCGGCCATGCCACTGGCGAAAACACGCGAGGCGATGCCGCCCTCGAGCGACGCAAGGTTCTCTTCCAGCCGCGTGCGGGTGGGATTGCCGGCGCGCGAGTAGTCATAGCCCTTGGTCTTGCCAAGCTCTTCCTGCGCGTAGGTCGAGGTCGCGAAGATGGGAGGAGCAACGGCTCCGGTGGAAGCGTCGGGCTCGTTGCCGGCGTGGATGGCGCGAGTGGAAAAACCAGGAATGTTTTGCTTGGTCATAAAGAGCTGAAGGGGCTCGGCTCAATTTTCTTCGTTGCTCACCCAACGCTTCCGCGCTGGGCTAATTACTTTCGCCCACGGGCTCTGCGTCAGACTTGGTAAACGTTTCTTTGAGCCCTTTGTTCTCCATGCCCTCCGTGTCCTCTGTGGTGAAGAAACCTCTGTGCCTCTGTGTCTCTGTGGTTAATTAATGCTCTTCGTTGAAGTGGAAAATGTCCTTCGACAAATACCTTTCCGCTGAATCGGGGATGATCGTTGCCACGCGCTTGCCCGGGCCTAATTTCCGCGCAATCCCGATCGCTGCAAAGACATTCGCTCCCGCGCTCGATCCCGCCAGCACGCCCTCGATCGCGGCCAGCTTCTTCACCATATCGAACGCATCGTGATCGTTGACGGCAATGATCTCGTCGGCGAGCGAGCCATCGAATGTCTTAGGGATAAAGCTGGCGCCGATGCCCTCCACCTCGTGCTCGCCTTTCTCGCCGCCGCCCAGCACCGAGCCTTGCGTCTCGACGGCAATCGCCAGCGTCTGCGGATTGCGTTCCTTCAGATAACGCGCCACTCCGGTAAACGTCCCTCCCGTGCCACAGCCGATGACGATGGCATCCACCTGTCCGCCAAGCTGCTCGTAGAACTCTCGACCGGTGGTCTCATAATGGAAGTCGGGATTGTCCTGGTTTTCGAATTGCCCGGCGATGAAGGAATTAGGGGTGCGTGCGGCCCGTTCTTTAACGTAATCGATCGCAGCCGACATCCCGCCGTCGCGAGGTGTGCGAATCACCTCAGCGCCGAGCGCCTCCATCAGCGTGCATTTTTCCTGCGAAAACCCTTCGGGGACGGCGAGAACTGTTTTGTAGCCACGGCCGCCGGCGATCAGCGCCAACCCGACTCCTGTGTTGCCGGCCGTCGCCTCAAAGATGGTAGCGCCCGGCTTCAGCCTGCCATCGCGCTCCGCTTTCGTGATCATGCCGAGGGCTGCGCGGTCCTTGATGCTGCCGCCGGGGTTCAGGTACTCGAGCTTGGCATAAACCGCACCGCCTCCGGCGGGGGAGAGCTTGCGCAGGTGAAGAATGGGGGTGTTGCCGACCAGTTCCGTGATCTCTTCGGCGACGTGGAGAAGGGCCATTTCAGCAGTCTTCATGAGGGCTCTAAGAAGTAACCGACAAGGTTACGTGAAGGAGAATCAGACGGTCAAACGTCCATACGATGACGCGCAAAAAGGGCAGCGGTCGCGATCCAACCCGGTACTGCCCCAAATGCTAGTTATTACGCCTTCGCCGCTTCTGGCTTGCCCTGCAGCTGTCGCAGAACGTACTGCAGAATCCCGCCGTGCTTGTAGTACTGGACTTCCTGTGGCGTGTCGATGCGAACGGTCGCGTGGAGTTCGATCACGACTCCATCCGGCTTAGTCGCGCGAACCTTGACGGTTTTGCCCGGTCCGAAGTTCTTCAACACATCCACCAGACCTACAACGTCAAACGATTCTTCGCCGGTCAGGCCGTGCACTTCTGCGCTTTCTTCCGCCAGGAACTGAAGCGGCAGAATGCCCATGCCCACCAGGTTAGAGCGATGGATGCGCTCGAAGCTCTCGGCCAGAACGGCGCGCACGCCGAGAAGTCTCGGCCCCTTGGCTGCCCAGTCGCGTGACGAGCCCGATCCGTACTCCTTGCCGGCTAACACGATCAGGGGTGTTCCCGCGGCGCGATATTTCTCCGAAGCGTCGAAGATTGTCATCTCTTCGCCGCTGGGCATGAAGCAAGTGAACGCCCCTTCGCGGTGCGGCGTCAGCTTGTTGCGCAGACGAACGTTGGCAAACGTCCCACGCATCATCACCTCGTGATTGCCGCGGCGTGAACCATACGAGTTGAAGTCCACCGGCTTCACGCCATTAGCAACCAGGTATTGTCCTGCGGGGCTGTTCGGCTTGATGGAGCCGGCCGGCGAGATGTGATCGGTGGTGACGCTGTTGCCGAGATAGCACAGGACGCGTGCACCCGAAATATCCTTCACCGGAGCGGGCGTTGCCGGCATGTTCTCGAAGTACGGCGGATTCTTCACATAGGTGGATTGCTCCTCCCACGCGAAGGTCTCGCCCTCGGGAACCTTCAAGCTGCGCCAGCGCTCGTCGCCCAGGAAGACGTCGGCATAACTCTTTTGGAAGAGATCGCTGGTGACGTATTTGCGTACGACCGCGTCGACTTCTTCCGACGTGGGCCAAATGTCTTTGAGGTAAACCGGCTGCCGCTTGCCATTTTGAGCGTAGCCAAGCGGCTCTGCGTACACATCGAGGTCGATCCGGCCGGCCAGCGCATACGCAACCACCAACGGTGGCGACATCAAGTAGTTCGCGCGCACCTCAGAGTTAATGCGGCCTTCGAAGTTGCGATTGCCGCTCAGCACCGAAGCGACTACGAGATCTTTCTGGGTGACCACATCGGAGACTTCCTGCGGCAGCGGGCCCGAGTTGCCGATGCATGTCGTGCAGCCGTAACCAACCAGGTGGAACTTCAGCTTCTCGAGATAGGGCATCAACCCCGAGCGCGTCAGGTATTCGGTGACGACCATCGATCCCGGCGCCAGTGAGGTTTTCACCCACGCGGGTACCGTTAGTCCCTTCTCCACGGCCTTCTTCGCCAGCAAACCGGCGGCGACCAGCACATAGGGATTCGAAGTGTTAGTGCAACTGGTGATCGCCGCGATTACTACACTTCCATGATTCAACGCCTTGTCGAGCTTGACATGCTCCTGCACTGCGTCCTGCTGCGAATCCATTCCAGCCGGATGACCACCTTCGGCTTCCCAACGCTCTTCCTGTTTGGGTGGGACGTGCTGGCCCGGCTTCAACAGACTCGGTAGCGCCTCTTCGAATGATTTTGCCGCAGCCGAGAGTGCGATCCGATCCTGCGGACGTTTTGGTCCGGCGATGCTGGGCTCAACGGTTGCGAGATCCAGTTCCAGCACGTGTGAGTATTCAGCTTCAGGTGTCGCGGCGGTGTGAAACAGTCCCTGCTCTTTGCAATAGGCCTCGACCATCGCGATCTGCTCTTCGCTCCGGCCGCTCAGGCGCAGGTAGTGCAGCGTCTCCTGATCGACCGGGAAGATGCCGCAGGTTGCGCCGTACTCCGGCCCCATGTTGGCAATGGTGGCGCGATCGGCGAGTGGAAGATTCTGCAGCCCCGGTCCAAAGAACTCGACGTACTTCCCGACAACGCCGTGCTTGCGCAGCATCTCCGTTACCGTCAGCACGAGGTCGGTCGCGGTTGCGCCGGCGGCGAGTTTGTTCTTCAGCCGAACTCCAACCACCTGCGGAATGAGCATCGATACTGGCTGGCCGAGCATGGCAGCCTCGGCTTCAATTCCGCCAACGCCCCAACCGAGCACGCCCAGGCCGTTGATCATCGTGGTGTGCGAATCCGTGCCGACCAGCGTGTCAGGATATGCCATCGGCTTACCCGTCTCGCCGCTCCCGCCGACAAATACGACGCGCGCCAGATATTCGAGATTGATCTGGTGAACGATGCCTGTATCCGGCGGAACGATGGCAAAGTTCTTGAATGCGGTCTGTCCCCAGCGCAGGAACGCGTAGCGCTCTTTGTTGCGCTGGAATTCCAACTCAGCGTTCAGCTGGAACGCCTGCGGCGTGCCGAACTCATCCACCTGCACAGAATGGTCGATTACCAACTCAGCCGGCTGCAGGGGGTTGATCAGCTTCGGATCTCCGCCAAGCGCCTTCATCGCATCACGCATTGCCGCCAGATCGACCACAGCCGGCACGCCAGTGAAGTCCTGCAGAAGCACGCGGCTGGGCATGAAGGCGATCTCCTGCATCGGGACGGTCTTGCCGGTCCAGGAGGTAAGCGCGCGGACGTCATCGGCCTTCACTGACTTGCCATCTTCGCGGCGCAGCAGGTTTTCCAGCAGAATGCGGAGCGAATAGGGCAGGTGCTTGATGCTGCAACCGTGCTTTTCCACGGCATCAAGACGGTAGATCTCAAACTCCCGATTTCCCACGCGAAGGACGGAACGACTGCCAAAACTGTTCATGGATGAGTCCCTTCTTAACCCTACTTATATTGAGGATGGAATGGAGGGCGCAGATTCCAGCAAATGCGGAACTTCCTATCTTAAATGCAGAGGGGCGAAATCCGATAGCTCGCCCGATCACCCATTGGTCGCAGATTCACCGAGAAAGCGCTTCTCGCCTGTGAGGAGATCGTTACCGGGCTTTCTTCTGCAGCTCCAGGCACTCGTCGTGCAGCTTGGCGTCCTGGGTCAGGCCGTCCGCAATGACGCACTCGTCCAAAGCGGCTTTTGGATCAGATTCCTTCAGCAGGTTAGTCAGCATGATGTGCGGAGTCGGCCAGTCAGGAGCGTACTTCGCCGCCTGTCGCAGCTCGGCGATTGCCATCGTCATGTCCTTCTTCTTCTGATACACGATGGAAAGGTTGTAGTGAGCGCTGGCGTTCTTGGGCTGGAGGCGGATAGCCTCTTTGAACTCGGCGATCGCTTCGTCTGTACGGCCGGCATCATCGAGGACGCTGCCCAGGTTCATGTGAGTTTCGGCGCTGTTCGGTTGCAGGGCCAGAGCGGCTTTGTAATGCTGAATCGCTCCATTGAAGTCGCGACGGAGGTACAGCACGTTGGCCAAGTTGTTCTGCGCGCTCGCCATCTTGGGATTGAGCCGCACCGCTTCCTGATATTCGGCAACTGCGCCGTTGAGATCCCGATTGTGCTTCAACGCAAGGCCCAGATTATTGTGCGCATTCGCATCGTCAGGTTTGATTCGAACCGCGGCTCTTAATTCCGCGATAGCTTCGGCATAGCCCTGATGATCGAGATAGAGCCGGCCAAGGTTATAGTGCGCTTCAAAGTAATCGGGATAAATCTTGATTGCCGCCTGATATTCGGCGATGGCATTCTCCGCGTTGCCCTCGCGCTCGAATGCTATCCCCTGGCGGAAGTGGTGCTCGGCATCCACAGGAATGGGGTGCTCATTTTTTGCGGCCGCAGGCTGCCCGGGAGCGGCTTGCGCAGGAGTGGGCTGCGCTGGAGCCGTCTGCGCAGGAGCGGGCGTCTGCGGCTGTGGCGTAGGAGATGCGGAAAGCGCCGCGGGCTTCTGTTGAATGCCGGGAGCTGGCTGCGGCTGCGGTGCGTCTTGAGCGCGGCACAGTGGGCTATTCATTAGCAGGAGAATCAGAACAGCAAACAGGACGGGCCGATATGACCCTTCAACGTGATATCTCATGATCGAAGCACAGTGAAAGTATACCGTTTTGTGCGGAACGAAAACTGGCGACCAAAGCTGCTCACCCTTGGTGAGCTTTGGGTGGAGGCTCGTGGATGCCGGTGAGGGCCTTCTTCATGTTCTTGAACTGGCCGGTCTGGTAGCCATAATCCTGAACCGGTAATCGCAAGGCCTCCAGCTTAATCGCCCGCGACCGGTTGCCGGGATTGGGGTGGTCGGAGAGAAAAGCGATCGCGTCGGCGGTGTCCTGCGATTTGATCTTTTCGAAGAACTTGGCCAGTTCATCGGGATCGTAACCGGCTTCGGCCATCAGATGCGATCCCATGATGTCGGCCTGACTTTCGTCGGTGCGAGAGAACTTCAGCAAGACACTCTGGGCGCCGAGCCCAATGCCGAGTTGCGAAAGCTGCCCCATCAGGGTGTCGCTGCTGGTCAGCTGTCCAGCCAGCGCAAGCGGAATCTGGATGAGGTCAGCCTTGCTTGCCTGATTGGTACCGTGCCGCAGGATCACATGCGACATCTCATGCCCCATCACACCGGCGAGTTGGGCTTCATTGTCCACGACCTTCAGCAACCCCGTATGGATGAACATCGGCCCGCCCGGCAGAGCAAAAGCGTTGATCGTCGGATCGGCGACAACCTCGAAGGTGAAGGCAAATCCGCTCTCTTTTGCCTCCCGTGATGCTGCCAGACGTTTGCCAACGGCGTTCACATAGGCGTTCAGTACTGGGTCCTTGACGATGATGACTTTCTTGCGAATCTCGGCCGCAGCTTCCTGGCCCAGTTGAATGTCCTGCTGCTTGGTGAAGAGATTGAAGCCGGGTTTGAGCTGAGTCGGTCTCTGGTCCTGGGGCGTACTGCCCAGGAACAGCATCGCCAGGGCAGCTATTCCCATTAGCCGCTGCACATGACCACGGAAGCTGCGAGCAAAGACACTCAACGGCATTCTGCTCCTCAGAAATTTTACATCGACACCCGGTCCTGATCGGGGTGCGCGGAGCGGCAACTGAAATTGAACAGGCTTTGAAAGGCAGTCTTGCAGCGGACAGACAACTACTATATACATCGAACATCTGGCAACGGCCGGGAAGCCGCCCTCGCTATGGATCAACGCAGCTTCCAGAGACTTTTGCGTCGCACGGTTGCCCTGCCCGTGCTCTTGCTCATGTTGCTGGCCGCGATCCTGGCGAGCGAAAGCCTGCTGCTCTACGCTTCACTCCACTGGGTCGATCATTCTGATCAGGTCATTTCTACTGCCAGGCAGTTGCAACGGCAGATCGTCGAGATGGAGACCGGACTCCGCGGATACAATCTCACCGGTGATCGGGTCTTTCTGGATTCCTACAACGACGCCAAGTCCAAAGTGCCCGAGCAACTGGATTCGCTCCAGAGGTTGACTTCCGACAATCCCGCCCAGCAGGCGCGGCTCGAGGCAGCTCGGGAGGTCGACCTGCGCTGGGTCGAATGGGCTGATAGGCAGACGTCGCGCGGCCATCAGAACCCGCCTACTGGAGAACAGCTACTCGAGGGGCAGCGGTTATTGGACCAGACACGGCAACGGCAGCGCGACTTTGTAGGTGCTGAGGAAGCGCTACGCTCCCAACGTTCTAGCCGGGCCAAGGCGTTGAACGCGGCGGTGATTGGCTCCGCCGTCGTCCTCTCGTTACTGGTCGCAGTTTTGCTGTTCACGCTTACCCGGGGCGAACTGATGGCCCTGTCTTCGACCTATGAAAAACACTTGCAGTCCGAAGCGCAGCAACTGCAACAGCTGAAAGAAAGCCGCGAGCAAATGCAGATCACCCTGAAAAGCCTGGGCGAGGCGGTGGTTTCCACCGATCAGACTGGGAACTTGTCCTTCATTAATCCGGTGGCGCAGCTGTTGACCGGCTGGGATGGGTTGAATGCCGAGGGATGTCCGTTTAGTGAGGTCGTTCGTCTCACCGATGAACAGACTGGCCATCAGGTCGATGATCCGATTGAGGCAGTGCGCCGTGCTCAGAAGGTTGTCGGTTTTTCGAATAGCCTGGTGCTATCCAGTCGCGATGGCAAACAGTATCCCGTCGAGCTGACCGGAGCGCCCATCTTCAACGACAGTAAAGATGTGGTTGGGATAGTTGTGGTTTTTCGTGACGTAACGCAACGCCGCCAGACGGAGCAGACGCTGCGCACCAGCGAACGGCTGACACTGGCGGGAAGATTGTCGGCCACCATCGCACATGAGATCCGCAATCCTCTCGACACGGTAACGAATCTGGTCTACCTACTCCAGCATGAGCAACAGCCCAATTCCTCCTCCGCTCACTATCTTGAAATGGCCAGCGACGAGCTCTCGCGCATTGCGCAAATCACCAGTCAGCTATTGACCTTCCATCGCGAGGCGAGGAGCCCGATCGCGGTGAACTTAACGGAGGTATTGGAGAGCGTGTTGGTGCTATTTGCGCCGCAGATCAAGCAGAACCACATCGTCGTGGAACGCCGCTTTGAGTGCGATCGCACGGTGCGGGGCTTCCCCGGAGAACTGCGGCAGGTCTTCTCCAATCTTGTCGGTAATGCAGTTGAAGCGATGTCAGGTGGTGGCCGGCTTGTGCTGCACACCCGCATGTCCAGTCTGGCGTCTGATGCTACCTGCAAAGGCGTCCGCGTCACGGTGCTCGACAACGGACCGGGAATTCCGATTGGAATACGCAGGAATCTGTTCGCTCCCTTTTATACAACCAAAGGCGAGAAAGGCACTGGTTTGGGACTTTGGGTCAGCCGGGGAATTCTTGACAAGCACGAAGGCACAATTCATCTAAGCAGCAGTATTCGCCAAGCGCGACACGGTACGGCTTTTTCCGTCTTTCTGCCGTTCGAGCAGAAGCTGGGGCTGCTGGACATCCGACACTCCGTGCCTACAGCGTGACTGTAAGAAGCGCAGCTTTTGCCCAAAGGAAAAAAGCCCAGAAGGATCTGGGCTTTCTCTAACGTTGAAGCATTCTTGCCGTTACCGCGTACGATCAACAGCGACCACCACCGACTCTTCCGAGCTCTTCAGGCTCACCAAATATCCAATACCAAAGAACGCCGCCGTAAACAGCAGATCGGAGGCAACGGCGTTGCGGAAGAATGGCAGACCGGCAACGTAGCAAGTCATCAGGCCATTGAACGTCTTGGGATACATGTCGCGCCAGACCATCCAGACGGCAAAGTTGCTGATCACAAAAAACGAGATCGAGCCGATCAGGGCCGAAGCCCCAATGCGCAGCGGCGAGAAGCCTTTAATGAGCACGCTGCCGAGCAGGATGATGGCTGCGTACCAGGCGAACGTGACGAAGTGGTCCGCGGTAATCGGGTAGCCATAGGTCACGCGCGTGAGATAGACGTCGGAAGCCGCCAGCAGAGCGACCGGAATCCACATCTGCTTGCGCGGCATGCGCGCGCCGAAGTACAACAGAGCGGCAACGACGGGCGTAAAACTGAAAGGCAGCGCGATGAATCGGATGTGAACGGCCGCCGCAAAGATGACAAAAAGATAAGCCAGCATCGGGTAACCTCAATCTCTAGATTGTCGACTTCGCGAGCGAGTCCGTCAAGGGTATGGCGCCCACCGCCGCGATCCTGACGAATACAGAACCGATGCTACCGTTCGCGGCCAGCTTGCTCCAGCGCTTCAACTGCAGCCGATCGACTGGAGTTCATACCTTCCTCGATCACCCTCAACTTTGGGCTGAGCAGCACGTAGCCGCTCAGTGGCGCTCGTCCCCGTGAAGATGGATAGGTGTATCGCAGGTCCTGAAACTCCACCAGATGTTCACCGCTTTCGTGTCCAAGATTCGATTCGTGTACATAAGGGAAGGCCGCCCAGTCGAGGTAGACGCGTCCCATATAAGAAGCCTCGGCGGCATTCAGGACATCGGTCACCGGCGGCTTGTAATACAAGATGCCGCTATCAGAATCGACTTCGGGTGCGAGCGAATTCACCGGCACAGTTTCCAGGAAATCCCGAGTCTCTACCACGCCGTGCCAGCGAAAGGGATTAATCATGTACGGATAGGCCGCCAGCCGCAAGGGCTCGGCTCCGTGATAGAGGAAAGAGTTCATCGCGCCGAGGGCTCGGCGATGCTGATAGTCGCGGACTCCCCAGATCACGACGACGCAGATGAGCGCCGCAATCGCGCCACCGCGCCCGCGCGGCCCTTTGCTTCGCGCCCCAATCTCCTGGCTGACCAGCCCGAGCAAGGCGGGAACCGCCAATCCGGCTACGAGAGCCAGCAGCATCAGCGGCTCGACAATGAAAATGATGTCCCATGAATACCAGCGATAGTTAAACGGCTCAAACAGACGAATACCGTAGGCGGTGGTGTAGTCGAGCAGCAGATGGCTCAGCCCTGCGAGCACTGCGCAAAAGTAGAGAAAGCCCCAGCGCACAGGCGGACTGGATTGTGCTGCAAGTGCGGGACGGCTGCGGGATCGAAACCGATGCAGCAGATAAACGAACCCCAGAACCAGCGCCGCCATGAACGGCACCCCAACAAAGCTGTGCGTTATACCGCGATGATGCTGCAATCCGGCAATGGAGCCTTTGATACCCCAGATCACGTCGATATCTGCGGCTTCCGCGGCAAGCACCATCGTTACTGTCGCCAATGCACTCTTGCGGTTGAAGCCGGAGCGTCCCATGCACGCGCCGGTCAGGAAATGAGTAACGGGATCCAAGTCGTTCCTCGAAGGGAGTTAGAACGCAAGAAAGCTATTGTACGAGGATCTGGTGCAGAGGATGGACCAGCGCGGTTATTCGTGCTGTGTCTTGCCGGCGAGCAGCTCCAACGCGTGTGGCAAGATGTCGATAACGGATTGCAGAGAGTCGACTGCACCGCTCGGACTGCCAGGAAGATTGAGGATCAGCGTTCGTCCCCGCACTCCACAAACACCGCGGCTGAGAGCCGCCAGCGGATTCTCCTCCAATCCTGCAGCCCGCATCTTCTCTGGAACGCCGTCGATGAACTTCGAGCAGACAGCGCGTGTGGCTTCTGGTGTGACGTCGCGGTCTGCTACTCCTGTGCCTCCGGTGCTGACAATGAGATTCACCTGATCGCTCAGCTTGATCAACTGCTTCTCGATCGCCGGCTGATCGTCAGGCACGACGTCGTGACTTGCGACCGCGAATCCATGCTGCCGCAGTACCTCGACCGTCGCCGGACCCGAACGGTCTTCGCGCTCTCCGCGCGAACAGGAGTCACTAATGGTGAGAACAGCGGCAGTGTGCATAGATCAACAGCAGAATACTACTTTGCGCGGCGATTGCGACTCGAGGTGCGCCGATACTCGCCGCTCTTACCGCCGGATTTCCGCAGCAGCACGATGTCGCGGATCTCGATGCCCTTATCCAGCGCCTTGCACATGTCGTAGACGGTGAGCGCCGCGACTGAAGCCGCGACCAGAGCTTCCATTTCGACTCCCGTCTCCGCCTTTGTGCGTGCCAGCGCGCGAATCGCAACGCCTTCCTTTTGCACCGTGGCTTTGACATCGACCTTGCTCAGCGGAATCGGATGGCACATGGGAATGAGTTCTGACGTTCGCTTGGCTGCCAGAATTCCCGCGACCCGCGCTACTTCCAACGGATCGCCTTTGGGGTTTCGCGGCAATGCACGAATCACCTTGCGGCTCATCGCGACGAAGGCGCTCGCTTCAGCTTCGCGGATGCTGGGCTGTTTGCCGGAAACGTCAACCATCGAGGCGTGTCCGTTGGCATCGTAGTGAGAGAGTTTCTTCGAGCTTTTTTCCAGCTTTGCCATGCCTACGGACACCGCCTCCGGTGCTCATCATGTCAGAACAACAATATTGTCACCGCATCACCCGCGCAAAATCGGTCTTGGGTTGGTGGTACCACAATGTAGCAGTTGGCTTGCGAAGCAGCCATCAGGTCCCCTGAACCCTGCCAGCGTAGCAACTCCACCTCTGGCCGCTCGTGCGTTCCCCCCAGCCTTGCAGGCAGGAAACGCGTCAGCCCGGTGCGAGTACTAAAGTCGGATTTCAGCTGGGCTTGTGCAAAGTTAAGCGGTTGTGGCGTGGATCCTGACAGAGCGTCGAGCACCGGTCGCGCGAAAAGTTGAAACGTTACCATGGTCGATACCGGATTGCCCGGTAGTCCAAAGAAAGGAGTACTCTCCTCGCCCGACTTCACTTCTCCAAAGACCACCGGTCGTCCCGGTTGAATCTCCACACCGGTAAAGAAAAGGCGGGCGTCCAATGAGGCGAGCACCTGCTCCACCAGATCGTACTTACCCATCGAGACGCCGCCAGTGATCAGCAACAAATCCGCTTCCAGACCTTTGCGCAAAAGAAGGGCGAGTTCGACAGGTTCGTCCCGGGCCACGGGCAGGATCATGGGCTCGCCGCCGGCGGCCAGCACCTGCGCGGCCAGCGAGTAGCTGTTGGAGTTGCGAATCTCGTTAGGTCCAGGCTGCAAGTTGAGGTCGACCAATTCATCGCCGGTAGCCAGGATGGCGACCCGCGGCCGGCGAGATACCGCGACCTCGGCACATCCAATGGCTGCGGCAATCGCGACGATGGTGTGATTCACCCGAGTGCCACGTGACACCATGACCGCGCCGCGCTTTGCTTCCGCGCCTTTTGCGACCACGTTATCGCCGGCGGCCACGGAGCGCTGAACCGTAACGTCATCGCCGGTCCGCTCGGTGAATTCGACCATCACGACAGCATCTACTCCCGGGGGAACAGGCGCTCCAGTCATGATCTCGACGCATTCACCCTCTCGAACAATGACAGCACTCTGTTCGGAGCTTGCTCCGGCTTTGACCTCGTCGATGCAACGGACGTGTGCGGGAGTGGTCTTCACATCCGCCGCACGGACCGCGAAGCCGTCGCGCGTGGAGCGGGGAAAGGGCGGAAAGTCAAGATCGGCGCGCAAGTCCTCAGCCAGCACCAAGCCGTAGGATTCCAACAGTGAAAGCAACTCAGGCTGGGTCGGAGCAAGCGTCAGGGCATATTCTTCGACGAGGCGCCGAGCGTCGCCGAACGACAGGAGTTTGGAATTTACAGCCCTTCCCATAGAGCAAACTACCAACCGCGATTCTACTGAACGGACACGAGCTGCGAAACCACCATGACTTTTGTGGACAGACGGCTCGTACGCGTGGCTTGTAATTTGGGATTCGTGGAAAGATGTGGCCTAAGGACGCGATCACTCGACGGACCGCGCCCCGATCAATCCCGCCGCTAGCAGTTCGGCAGACTAGTTCTTCTTACCCGACTTCGGTTTTCCGTAGCTAGTTTCAACCGAGGCTCCAATGCTCGCCAGCAGCTGCTTGGCCGCGTCGGCATACTTGCCGGTCGGCTGCAACTCCAGATACTTGTTGAGCGCTTCTGAGGTCCCGGGTGGCGCCACCATTTTGTTGTCCTTCATGGTGGCTTTGCCGATCAGGTCGACGCCCTTCCAGTAATAGGCATCGGCGCGATTCGGATCCAGCTGGATCGCTTTGTCGAAGGCCGCGACGGCATCATCGATCTTGCCGGTGTTCGTCAGCACCGCTCCTTCGTTATAGTAATACTGGGCTGCGTTCGTAGGGTCGGCCTGAGCAGCAGCAGCGTACTGCTCAATAGCCTTATCCGTCTGTCCAGCTTTCGCATAAGCATCGGCCAACTGGCCCATGTAGGGTCCGGAAGTGGGCTTGATGGCGAGTGCCTTCTGATAAGACTCAATCGCGTCCGTATACTTCTTGGCTCCGCGCTGAGCGTCGCCCAAATAGGCCCACACCAGATCCTGAGTGGGGTCGACCTGGGTCGCTTGTTGCAGCATCGTAACCGCCTGGTCGTAATTGCCCGCTCCTTCCAGATCCTTCGCCTGCTTTAGCGTGGCATTCAGGCCTTTGATCTTGGAATTCTGCTGCTGAGCAGCTGCTGCAGCCTTGTTTTGCTCTGCCGCCGCCGCAGCATCAGCGGCCAGGTCGAAATCTACCTGGCGTTCTCCCGTCGCGGTAATCACGACGTTACCGTGCGAATCGACCTCCTGGCCGTTCAAAAACAGAGTGGCTCGGTAAGTCCCCAGGCCGATACCTACGGAGTAGAACGCACCTTTCGCGTTCGTTTTTAGCGTGTACTTTGTTCCCGACTGAGTACCAACCAGCTCTACCGTGGCTCCAGCGATAGGCTTGCCATCCTTGTCTTTGACAACTCCGGTGACGGTTCCGGTGATTTGCGCCCACACGGGGGCAGAACACATAACCAGCAACAGCGACATTAGGGAAAAATTAAGATATTTCTTCATGGCTCCTCCAGCGCATGAAACCGAATGACTATGCTCTCGCAACGGTCTCCAGCGTTGATTTTCGAGATCTACCTTCATGAAAGGTCCTGAACCGCAGTCGGCGAGAGATAGGGAATAGGATCGACAGCGCCCGCCGCTGCAAAGGCTCGCAGCCGTAAGACGCAACTGTCGCAACTGCCACAAGCCAAGTCGTCGCGACTGTAGCATGACCACGTTAAATCGAAGGGAGCACCCAATTCAAGGCCACGCGTCACAATCTGGGATTTGCGCATTGCGATCAACGGCGTCTCGATCTGGATACAACCTTCCTTGGTTCCGGCACGCACGGCCTCGTTGAAAGCGCGATAAAACTCCGGACGGCAGTCTGGGTATCCCGAGCTATCCTGCTGCACCGCTCCTATATAGATGATTTCAGCACCAAGCACCTCCGCCCAGCTAACTGCGGCCGACAGAAAGTGCGCATTGCGGAAGGGCACATACGTCACAGGTATCTGTGCGCCGATCTCCAGTCCAGGTTCCGGAACACCAATCTGATCGTCGGTCAGCGCCGATCCGCCGATGGCGCGAAAGAATGGCGTGCGAACGATCAGCCGCCGGTGAATCCCCATCCGCTCACAGATGCCAAGGAATGAGGCCTGCTCGCGTGCTTCAGTGCGCTGGCCGTAACTGATGTGCAACGCCGCAACCGCATCTGCGCCGAAATTATGCACAGCCAAGGCGGCGCAGACGGCGGAATCCATCCCACCGCTGAGCGAAACCACGATCTCCACCTTAGGGTTGCTCATGATCCGATCGGTCGCTTCCGCGATTTGCCCGGGTGCCCCGTTCTAGCCATCTGTTGGCTAGGGCGGGGTAATTCCACCTACCACTGCGCGCCTACACGCCCTTCAGCGCCGGGTCCCAAATGAACTTGTGGATCTGCAAGCCCAGCCGCGCGTTCAGTTCATCAGCCAGCATCCACTCGGCGAGAAGTTGCGGATCAAGCAAGCAATGCGAAACATCACGGCTTCCCGTGGCATCCTTGCGAAAGGCTGGTGAGAGAATTGCGGAGCCCACCCGCGAGCTCAAGTCGTGATCGCGGATGAACTCACGCGCAAATTCGTAATCCTCTCGGCTGGCGATCACAAACTTCAACTCGTCGCTCGGCCCGAGGAACTGCAGGTTCTCCATGCGAAACGTATCGCGTTCACCGGAATCAGGACATTTTACATCTACGATCTTCACTACCTGTGACGGAACGCGATCCAGCGACCGCTCTCCGCTTGTCTCCAGCAACACCTTATAACCGGTGCCGATCAGTCGCTCCATAAGCGGAACGGCCTCGCGCTCTTGCAACAGCGGCTCGCCACCGGTGATCTCTACCAGCCCGCCCTTGGGTGAGAGGCGTTCGACTTCCCGCATCACCTCATCGACCGACATGCGGCTACCGCCTTTGAAGGTGTATTCGCTGTCGCACCAGACGCAACGCAGATTGCAGCCCGTCAGCCGCACAAATACGCACGGCAACCCGGCATACGACGACTCCCCCTGCAGCGACTTGAAGATTTCCATGATCTGCATGGTTTTGACAGGGCACGGCTTTTGCCGGTGCCGGAGTCGGCCAGGAAACAAGACCGGACTTCAGTCTCAAGATCGAACAGGTATCCCGCTACTCGCAATAGCGAGCCGTCGTCGTATCCGTCTCCCACACAGTGACATCCTTGACCTGTACGCGCCCGCTGGTGTCCTGCTTCAGCCGCTCATTGATTTCGTCAAAAAAATACTTCGCCAGATTTTCCGCGGAAGGATTCATGGTCGTAAACGGTTCCAGCTCATTGATCATTTCATGATCAAGGTAGCTTATCGCGGGACGCAGAATGTCCTTCAACTCCTTGAAGTCGAGGAGCAAGCCGGCCTGGTCCAGTTCAGCGCCACTCAAGGTAACGCGGACACGATAGTTGTGCCCGTGCGGTTTCTCGCACTTGCCGCGATAGTTGCGCAGGTAATGCCCAGCGGAAAATGTATCTTCAACGGTAACTTCAAACATGACGTGGGCCGCAGCCTGATCAGGTGCAGAGCTGTAGCTGACAACTATTCTAGCGTGTTTGGCGCAAGGACATTGCCGCTTAGCGCCTCTCAATCACCGCCGCAAAGAAGCCGTCGCACGGCTGTAATCCCGGAATGGTACGCAAGAATTGCACCCGAAGTAGTAAGTCCAGATCCCCCCACACAAGCTCTCCAGTTAAACGCAGGCGCTCCAACTCTTTGCGGCAGTCGAGCAATTCGTATTCGTGTTCGCCTTGCAACACCTCCTCCACCACCGCTTCGTCTTCTTCCGATTCCAGCGAACAGGTGGAATACACCGCGCGTCCGCCCGGTGCGAGCTGCCACAACGCTGCACGCAAAATCGCAACTTGCCTTTGATGAAGATCGACGAGGTCCTCAAGTTTGAGTCGCCACTTGATCTCAGGATTGCGCGCCAACGTCCCGGTTCCCGAGCACGGTACATCCGCGAGGACGCGATCGAACCCGCCGGGTGTTGGGAGGCTCAGCGCGTCCGCTTGAATCACCTGAACATTGGCTGCGCGAACACGCTTTCGCAGCAAGTTGACGCGATGGGGATGTAGCTCAGCGGCGATGATTTCGGCCGTGGGATTCCGTGCAGCCAACGCCGCCGTTTTGCCGCCGGGCGCGGCGCAGCAGTCCAGCAGTCGCGACCCTCTGCCCACTAACGCAGCGACCAGTTGCGAAGCTTCATCCTGAATGAAGACGCGGCCCTCGTGAAATGCCCGCGTTCGGGTTATATCTCCGTTGACGACGATCCGCGCACTGGCGAGCAGCACGCCGGGAGTAAAAGCAATGCCTTCCGCTTGCAGTTCCGTCTCGATTTCCCCGTCGCCGAGACGGATTGCCGTGCCAGGGATGCACTGATCGTGGCGACAGATTGCCGTGGCGAGCTCTATCCCGAATTCGGCGATCCAGCGCTCCACCAGCCATCCCGGATGAGCCGATTCCCGAGCGAGAAGTTCGGCGGTGGAGGCGATAAACCTGCCGGATGGCGGCTCGACTTTTGTTCCGGCGATCTTTCGCAACACCGCATTGGCGAACGGCGCTGCCGATCGCTTGTGCGCGCGTTTCACCAGCTCGACACTGTCATTGATCGCAGCGTGCGCTGGAATCCTGTCAAGATAGCGCAACTGATAGGCGCCCATGCGCAGCGCAGTGAGTACCTCGGCATCCATTTTTGCTAGCGAGCGCGCCGAAGCCGCAGCAAGTGTTTCATCCAGCCGCGAGCGCCAGCGCATAACGCCCATTACCAGCTCGGTAGTCAGGGCGCGATCAGCGGGGCTGAGTGTTTCCATCCGGCTCGAATGCAGTAGCTCGCTCGCATAGGCGTCCTGTTGATCGATTCGCAGCAAAATGTCGAAGGCAGCCGCACGGGCGGGGGAAATGGGCATGATGAAGGCCTAGAGTATTAGTTCGTATCCAGCTAACTTTCCCGTTCTAGGAATACGCCCGCGGCGAACGTGCGCGGCATCATTGACGAAACCACACCGAGCCGCCAACAATCGAAGTAGCCACAATAATCACGATTATCTACTTGACTCAAATTACCCTTCATGCTACATTGTCCATAGATGGTTCATTTTGAACGCTTTCGGACTGATTTTGCAGAGGATTTAGGCGCGTCTAAATGTGCGATGTGTTTCTTCGCCGCCTTGAGTACTTTAGGGTGGAACACATGCGCCGCCAGCTCGTCGCTAGTCATCTCGATTGGGTGCTTCTTCAACTTTCTAGGCATGGTGACGCTATGACCTCCACTCCTGTTGATCTGATGACGTTGGTTGAGCAGTTCGGCACCGATGACAAGTGCCGTGAGGCATTGACTCGGCTCCGCTGGCCCAACGGTATAAAGTGCCTGCGCTGCGGTCACGACAAGGTGACGCCAGTGAAAGACCGCATAACTTACGACTGTAGTTCATGCCATTACCAGTTTTCTGTGACGGTCGGGACTATGTTCCACGACTCCCATCTGCCGCTGACTAAGTGGTTCTTCATTACCTACCTGATGACGGAATCCAAGAAGGGCATCTCCGCGAGTCAGGTTTATCGGATGCTCGGCAAAAAGAGCTACAAAACTGCGTGGTATCTCTGCCATCGCATCCGCGCCGCTGTCAAAGCCGCCCAGCCAGTCAAGAAGTTGGATGGCATGGTGGAAGTTGACGAAACCTACGTTGGCGGCAAAGAAAAGGGCCGCAAGCTTCCGGGCGCTCGTCATCCCGGATTCGGAGGCAGCAAAAAGGAAATCGTCATCGGGATACGGCAACGTGGCGGCGATCTGTGCTTCTTCCATGCCGAGGATGCCAAGAGCGGCACATTGGCGAAGTACATTCAAGAGAACATCTCTGAGGACGTAGACGTTGTGCTCACCGACGAATACCGTCCTTACCGCAAGGCCGTTGGTGGTCGCAGACACGAAACGGTTACGCACAGCGCCGGAGAATATGTCCGCCCCGGAACCGACATTCACACGAACTCGGTTGAGTCGGCATTTTCGCTCCTGAAGCGTGGAATCATCGGAACGTGGCATCGTATGAGTGCGAAGCATCTGCAAGCCTATCTGGACGAAATGTGCTTCCGTTTCGACAACCGTAAGAACCCCTTTCTCTTCCGCGATACGCTTCTCAAGATGCTGGAAGCGGAGCACGTCGAATACAAGAAACTTACCGCTAACGCCGCATAGTTCACATGGGATCAATTGGCTCAGATTCGCTATACAGCTTTTCTTTTTCCTTGTGTGCTCTCCACAAGCTCATGCCGCCTGCGACTGCGAAAAATATAGAAACCAGAAAGGTAGCCAGAGTGACAGCGAAATAGTAGTACCTAGTCATCGCATCCGTCTTGGGAACTTGGCTACATGCAATACCAAAGGCGATTGCAGCACCAAAGAAGATTCCAAAGAACACGAGATGGACAGAGTTATAGCCAGCCGTAAGTTCTCTTAACGATGGCTCACACACTGCATACATTTTTATCGGAGTTCTATGCCACACCTGCGGGGCCGCCTCCGACAGCTTGGGTGATCTTAGGGTATTTTTGTATGCGGTTCTTGCTGGCATTCTTGGCGTTTCGTCCGCTGGGGCACTCACTTAGTAGTCCCCCTTGAACTCGTCGCCATAGGCGGTGAGATTGATAAAGTGAGTGTTGCCGCAGTTGTTGCAACTGATAGTTCCGCAAGGTAGAGAGTTGCTCCAGCTCTCGATTGTTGGGCTTCGAAATCTCGCCATGTGCCAAACTACTGCGTCTCCAACACTCCACTCCTGAGTTCCGCAAAGCGGACAGGTAGGACTTGGTATTTTCCCTTCCAGCACTTTCTGAAAACGAGCCTGGAAGGATATACCGAAGTGCTTGCCGAGTTCGTCCAAAAAAGAAGGATTGTTGCTCATGGGCACGAAGCATAGTCCACTCCTTACTTTGAGTCAAAGACAATCCCGCCCGCGCGGAGCACGTTGAGTACAAGCAGCTCACTGCTTCTGCGGCGTAGATGTAGGCCATGATTTCGCGAATGCCTTCATATTCCCGTATGTCCTCGTCATGTCGGTAGGTTGACTTTCATCATCTTTTTCCGGTCCGAAATACACGGTCAGAAAATTCTCCGGAACATCATTCCTAATTCCGGAATCAGCTTCTATTCCAATTGCCGAGAAGGCGGAATAGACGGAAATCAAACTTGGAGTAATCTTTGTCCACACTCCAGAGTTAACCGGAGCGTCGGATTTCGGATAATTAGGGACATAGGAGAACAAGCGTATTCCATTGTACGGAACACCTAGCGTGGCGCGTTCTATTTGATTGTTTTGAACTGTCCAACCCGCCTCTCTAAAAATATTTATGTATTGAGCACCGTAGACACAGACCTGCTCATCGTCGCTAGGGCACGACAATATCACTGTAAATCTATCCCGAGTTTGGTCTTTGAGTGGTTTTTCAAATTTGGCCCTGTCTTTATCATCCAATTGATGTCTACGAATCGGCGGCCATATGCCGTGGCCTATAAACGCGATTATCGACACCAGGATAAGCAGCGCGAGGATATGTATCGGGTTGCCGTAGTCGTCGGTAGTTTGGCACTTGCCTAGCAACCATGTGACCGCGTGCAGTGCTGGAACTACCGCGAAGGCGAACATGAGCGCCAACCCCAAGCCCATACCAAGCGGCGTCTGTGGTGGATGGATACCGAGATAAATACCAATTACAGCCACGATTAGGGTGAGCGTTCGATCTACCGTAAAACCCTTGCGCTCCGCTGGGTCTGGCATCGGCTCTGGCATAGGCTTAGTCTTAGGCTCTCCAAATTCTTGAGCCCTGCGCTCGCGCCGATTGGATTTATGGTGCATTGCGCATACCTCCGCATATTCGGGATTGCCCGAGTCAAGTGAATAGCTACCGAAGTAACCATCCCTGCCACAGACAGACCACACCCCAGTGGGGTACAGTCGTATCCCGAATAGCAAAGTTTGCGCCCTGTGCTATTTTGAGTCAAGGGGATAATCTTGACAATAATGGTTACCCCGATGCGTATTCTCGTCGTTGAAGACGACACTCCACTGGCCAACTTCGTTCGCAAGGGTCTCGAGGCGGAACATTACGCCGTTGACGTAGCCTCGGATGGCGAACTGGCCCGCCAGATGGCGCTCGAAAGCGATTACGATCTCGTCGTCCTCGACCTCAATCTCCCCAAACTAGACGGTATCAGCGTTCTGAACGCAATCCGTCCACAAAAGCCGTCGCTTCCGGTCTTGGTCCTAACGGCGCGCAGCCGGATCGAAGACCGCGTGCAGTCACTCGACACTGGCGCGGATGATTGCCTGATCAAGCCGTTCTCCTTTACCGAACTGTCCGCCCGCGTGCGCGCGCTGCTGAGGCGCGGGCCACGCATTATCGAAACGACTCTGCGCGTGGCTGATCTTGAGCTCGACCGTGTTGCCCGCAAAGTCGAACGCGCCGGCAAGAATATTGAGCTGACGTCAAAGGAATTTGCCCTGCTCGAATACCTCATGCGCAACGCCGGCCGCCGGGTAACCCGCGCCATGATCGTCGAACATGTCTGGAACCTGTCCTTCGATACCAGCACCAATATCGTGGACGTATACATTAATTATCTCCGCAAGAAAGTTGACGAAGACTATTTGCCGCACCTTATCCATACGGTGCGCGGTGTCGGCTACGAACTGAGCTGCCGCCCCGGGGCGCTGATGTGATGCCAGATGAGGATCCTGGCCGCCAAGAGGAAAAGTACAATCTCATTGTATTTGAGGTTTTTCACAGCCTCAGTCAGCCATTGACCGCCTTGCACTGCTCGCTCGAGCTTAGCCTCCAGCGCGATCAGACAGTGGAAGAGCTGCGTGCCGGTATCCAAACCGCATTGGAAAATGCTTTTCTGGAATATCTGCTCCGTTATGCACGGACCGGTAACACCATTGCAATTCGCGTTGGTGCGTCCGGAAAACAGGCGGAGGTCGTCATCCACGCGGACAGTTCTCTTCCCATTGGAGTTTCTGCCGAGTCTTCTACGGCTGGGATTGATCCCGGTCCTTATTCCTGCGAGATCGAAATCGTCCGCCGCAGCTTTCGCGCCCCCGGGGGCGAGTTTGCGTTAACCTCCTATGGCCCTGACGCAGCCATCTGGAGAGCTACCTTGCCGTGTTCTGGAAAGATTCCGTCATCTGTCGACTCAGGGAACCGCGCCTTCTGACCCAGCGGCCGGGTTTCGTCCTTCCTCCGCAATTTCTCAAGTTTCTTAGAGAACTTTAATGACCGGCTAATCTTCGTCCAAGGTTGGCGGGGTACAACGTCTTCATGACTACCCCAACACATCCATTCGGCACGCCTGATCCCGCCGTCATCGTAGCCAGTTCCAATTCCGGCCTGCGCAAGCAAATCCTGCAGAGCCTGACACTGTCGCGCATAGCTGCAGCCGAGGCGTTTGGAGGAGCCGACGCTCTGGGAAAGTTGGAGAACAGCGAATGTCAGCTGCTGCTGCTCGACCGCCGGCTGCCTGACCTGGATGCGGAAGAGCTACTGGAGATCATTCATCAACGTTTCCCGGGGATCGATGTTCTGCTGCTGGACGAGGCTGGACATCCCGCGCTGCCTTCGCAATGGCGTAGCGCCAGCGCGTTGCGCTTATTCGAAACGATTGATCGCTGGAGAGCTCCCGGCGCTGCGGTCAGCAAAGCCAGTAAACCGCCAGTACCGGTCGACCCGTTGCCGGGCATGGTAGGGCAGGCATCGTGTATGACCGGGGTCTATCACACGGCGCGACTGGTGGCGCCGCGCACCACACCGGTTCTCATCACCGGAGCTAGCGGCACCGGTAAGGAAGTTGTCGCCGCCGCTATTCATCAGCTGAGCGCGCGCGCGGACAAACCATTCGTCGTAATCAACTGCGCCGCGATTCCGGAAGCGTTGCTGGAGTCGGAGTTGTTTGGCTACGTCCGCGGCGCCTTTACCGGAGCGGTGCAATCGCGGCTGGGTCGCATTCACAGCGCGCATGGCGGGACACTGTTTCTGGACGAGATCGGCGATATGCCGCTGGGAATTCAGTCCAAGCTTTTACGCTTTCTCGACCAGGGAGAAGTGCAGCGATTGGGAAGCTCCGATGTGTTTCGCGTCGACGTGCGCGTGATTGCTGCCACCAACGCCAATCTCGCCGAGCTGACCGAGAAGAAGCAGTTCCGGGAAGACCTTTACTATAGGCTGTCGGTCTTTCCTATTGAGCTACCCGCTCTGGCCCAACGCCGGGGCGATATCGCGGCCCTGGCGCATCACTTCCTCTTGAAGTTTCAAGTGGCCCACGAAACACCGTCCATATCTCCGGAATGTGTGCGACTGCTGGAGCAGCATTCCTGGCGCGGCAATGTGCGCGAGCTGCAGCACGTAATCGAGCGTGCCTCCATCTTGGCCGAAGGAGGGGAGATCCTTCCCGAACACCTCGGGCTTGACAGCGGTGCGGTACAGCTCAGGTCGGCCACCGGTCATTTCGCATGAGAGGAACCCAATGTTCGGCCGCCTTCATCGGCCACTGTCGTGCATGAGCAGCTAGGCAGATGTTGCCCAGTACACAATTCGTTCGTCCTCGCAGCGGTCAGCAAAAGCCGTTTCGTCCGCAACCTGCGCCCCCCTCGGCAAACGGCGCCAGAGAGCGCATCATCGGGAGCTCGCCCGAGTTGTTATCAGCAATTGAAAGAGCACGGCAGGCGGCGCGCAGTGGCGCCGACATCCTGCTGGAGGCGGAAAGCGGAACTGGCAAGGAGTTGCTGGCGCGGCTCATTCACGACGAGAGTGCGCGGGCGGGCGGCCCCTTCGTCGCCATCAACTGCGCCGCCGTGCCGGAGACGCTGCTGGAAAGCGAGCTGTTTGGCCACGTTCGCGGCGCATTTACCGGGGCTCTCGCTAGCAACCCGGGAAAGCTTGTTCTGGCTTCGGGCGGCAGCCTCCTGCTGGATGAGATTGGGGAGATGCCGCTGCTGTTGCAGCCCAAGCTGCTGCGCGTGCTGCAGGAGCGTGAATTTTACCGGCTGGGCGATTCCCGACCCATGCATGTGGATCTGCGCGTCATCTCCTCGACCAACCGCCGGCTGCAACTGCTGGTGGAAGAAGGCCGCTTTCGCGAAGACCTTTACTACCGGCTCAGTGTGATTCCGCTTTCTCTGCCGCCATTGCGCGAGCGCGGCGAAGACGTTATCGAGCTGGCGGAATATTTTGCCGCGAAGTTTTCGGCTCCCGCTGCGCCACCTCCTCTCAGCGACTCGTTCCGTGCCCAGCTGCGCGCGCATACCTGGCCGGGTAACGTTCGCGAGCTGGCCAACACCATGCGCCGCGCCGTCGCCTTATGTGATGGCGAAGAGATCGGCGCGCGTCAAACCCAGCTCGCACCCGCCAGACCCATAGCCAGTTCCGCCATGTGGCTGCGTCCCGGACTTTCGTTGCGGGAACTGGAAAAGACACTGCTGGAAATCACTTTGAACGCAACTGCGGGCAACCGCACCCAGGCGGCTGAGTTGCTGGGAGTCAGCCTGCGCACCGTGCGCAACAAGATTCGCGAGCACGGCCTGCCGCCGCGGAGACTGCCATGAGCTCGGTTGAAACGCCCCTCATCAATCTGCTAACCCATGCCCTGGACCTCACGGCGCAGCGGCAGGGGTTGGTAACAGAGAACATCGCGAACATCGACACCCCCGGGTATCACACCCGCGATATTGACTTTCATTCCGAGCTCGAACGCGCGTTGACAGTGGAGCATGTCGATTCCGTCAGCAGCACTCCGTTCGTGCGCGCAGTGCCTGGGCTGATCGAGCGCCCCGACGGCAATAACGTCAACATCGATCAGGAAGCCTCCAATCTCATGCTTTATCAGCAGGCTTATCAGGCGTCGGCGGAGGTAATTTCCACGGTGAACCAGATGCTGCAAACCATCCTGAATATGGGAGCGACTTCCACGACATGATAAGTTCTCTCCAGTTATCGGATTTGGTGCTCAATGCGCTCGAGACGTCAGATGAAGCCAGACCGCGCTGACCCAGGTAACCACCGGGCGGCAGGTGAATGCCGACTCGGACAACCCGGCAGCTGCCGCACAGGAAGTCAATATTTCCTCGCGAATGAACAACTGCGATCAGTATTCGCGCAGCATGTCCAGCCTCTATTCGGAATTGCAGACAGCGGATTCGTCGCTGAACTCCGTGGTCACCTCCTTACAGGCGGCCATGAGCCTGGGGGCAGAAGGGGCCAACGGCACCTTGACGCAGCAGAACCGCAACACCATTGCGCAACAGATTAACGATATCTCGCAGCAGGTTTTCAGCGTAGCCAATCTTGCCTACAACGGGGTTTACGTTTTTGCCGGGACGAAAACCACGCAGCCTCCTTATGTGTGGGACACTAATTCGCCGGGCGGGGTGAAGTATCAAGGCAACGGTGACGTTAACTCGGTTGAGATCGCTGAGGGCCAGTCGATTGCGGTAAACCAGCCCGGCAGCAGCCTGTTTGGGGCTGAAGACTCCAGCGTGTTCGTAGCGCTGAACGATCTATCGACGGCCCTGCAAAATTCCGACAGCACTACCGATGACATCGGTAATGCGGTTACAGAACTGCGCGGCGCTTATGATCAACTGACCTCAGCGCGGACCTTTTTTGGCAGCACCGTCGACCAGATTGCCAGTACCCAGGATTTCATCAACAACGAGAACGTTCAGCTGGCGCAGCAACAGAACAGCGCGGTAGGTATCGACATGAACGTTGCTGTTACCAACCTGACCAATGCGTAAGAGTCCCGCACCGCTACGGTGGAGGCCGCCGCCGCTATGAGGAGCTCGACCTTGATGGATTACCTGGCCGGCGCGGCACGCTGACTCGATTGAGAAAGCGAATTGCACAGCAAAGAGCGAACAGTGATAGGCTGTTGCGGTCATGACCGCCGACGAAGTCACACAACTCCTGCAGCTCAAGCCGCATTCCTTAGAAGGCGGCTTCTTTCGTGAAACCTACCGTTCGCGCTGGATGGTCTCAGGGGAATATCTGCCGCAAGGCATCAGCGGATCGCGCTCCATTGGCACCGCCATCTACTACCTGATCACGCCGGAATCGTTTTCCCCATTGCATCGGCTGTCGGGAACCGAGATCTTTCACTTTTACGCCGGAGACCCGGTGCTGATGCTGCAACTGCTGCCGGATGGCGCCTCGCGAATAATCACGATGGGAAACGACCTTGCTGGCGGTCAGCAGCCGCAGGTTGTGGTGCGGGGAAATGTGTGGCAGGGCTGCAAACTCGCGCTCGGCGGGAAGTGGGCGCTGATGGGCACAACCATGTCACCGGGTTTCGATCCTGCGGACTACGAGCATAGCGAGGCGGAACCACTGATCGCACAATACCCGGACGCGGCGGCGAAGATTCCAGAGTACATAGGGTAAGCCATCATTACCCGCACTTCCCCGTCCCGTGACACGGCCTGGACTTCGATGCGCAACTGCCCGGTTCGGCCACGTCGCCGTCCGGCCCAATACAGGTCCGGGTGTGCATGCACCAGAAGATGCCGTCGTTGGATGGGGGCACCGTGGGATCGTGTTCCGCTTCGATGAATTGGCCTTTCCAGCGCAGGGCCGGACACAGGCTGTCGCGCTCGGTACTGAAGCGGTCGGCGTCGAGATTGAGCATCACGCGGCACCTCCGGAGTTCTGACCTGCGGCCGCCAGTATTGCCCTTTTCACCACTACTTTGGTCAGCGCGATTTTGTATTTGTTCCGGCTGAGCGGCTTGGCGCGCGCGACGGCCGCTTTCGCCGCTTCCATGGCTGTCTCCTCGGTAATCGTCTTTCCGACAAGCGCCTGATCCGACCCAAGCGAGCGCCACGGAATCGGCGCCACCTGGCCGAGGACAACTCGCGCGTCCTTGACCGTGCTGCCATCCATCTCCAGCACCGCTACCGCGTGTACCAAAGGCCAGTCGAACGCGGCTCGCTGCCGGATCTCGTAACTGCTGGCCTTCGTGTTCTGCGCTGGCGCAGGAACGATGATCTCCATGACCATCTCACCCGGCTTCAAATCGTGTTCCAGCCCGCTTTCTGACCGCGGGATGACGAAGAAGTTCTCCAGCGGCAACTCGCGCACGCCACTGCCCGAGGTGTTGGCCGAATAGAGACGAATCTTTGCGCCATAGGCAATCAACACAGGCGCGAGGGTGGAAGGACTTACGAAGTAGGCCGGACCGAAATTGCCGAGAATGGCAGCGTAACGGTTGTCGCCTTCCACGACCATCGATTTGCCGTTCGGAGCCGCAGGCATCAAGCCCATGCCATTGCGGAAGTACCAGCAGCGTGGGCGCTGGCACATGTTGCCGCCAACGGTCGCGAGATTGCGAATCTGCGGGCTGGCTGCTTCGTTGGCGGCGTCGAGCAGCGCGGGATACATCGCCAGCTCGGTCTTGGCTTCAGCGAGCTCGGCAATGGTAGCCAATGCGCCGATGCGTAACCCGTTTCCCGGCTGATAGCTGATGCCGCGCATCGACTCGATCTGCTTGATGTTCACCAGCCGCTTGGGCGCGACGATATCGTCCTTCATGAGGGCGAGTAGATCGGTGCCGCCGGCAAGGATCGATCCATTACTGCCGAGCAAGGTCGCCACCTGCTCTTTGCTGGTCGGACTAACGTATTCGAAGGCTTGCATTATTCGTCCTTAAAGCTCGAAGACCCAGGGGCTAAAGCCCAGTCAAATAAGAACGCTCTTGACGCGGGCCTGAAGGCCCGCACTACCCGCGCGTCGCACTACCCGCGCGTCGCACTACCCGCGCGTCGCACTACCCGCGCGTCGCACTACCCGTGAGACCCCATTGCTTCCAGCACGCGCGCCGGTGTCAGCGGCAGGAACGGCACACGAACGCCGATAGCATTGGCCACGGCGTTCGAGATCGCGGCTCCGGGCGAGACCACCGGCGGCTCAGCCAGGCCGATCACGCCACGCTCGTCGTAACCTTTGCCGGTCATCATGTGCACCTGCAACTCGCCGACGTCGGCGATACCGGCCAGTCGATAGAATTCCATATTCGGGTTCAGCATGCGGCCGGTGACAGGATCGAGAATTTTTTCTTCGTAAAGGGCGTAACTGATACCCATGATGAGAGCGCCCTTCACCTGGCTCTCAGCGGTCTTCACGTCGACCACAAGGCCGCAGTCCTGCACCGCAACCATCTTGTTGACGCGGATAATGCCGGTCTCCGTGTCGACGGAAACGTCGGCCATCTGCACGCCTCCGACGCCGCTGTTGGTGAGATCAGGCGGCTTGGACTTGTCGGGATTCTTGCCGCGTACCGTCATCGGCATCGCACCGAGCTTCGCGCAGGCTTCCTTCCACGACAAACTGCGGCTGGGGTCGGACTTGACACGTACCGTGGCATTCACCGCTTCGAGACCTTCCGGTTTCGCGTTCAGCGCCGGAGCGACCTTGGCGAACAGTTGATTGCAGGCGTCGACCGCGGCGCGCCGCGTAGAGGAAGTCACACCTCCTGACGTTGTGCTGCCGCCACTGCCACCCGAGACGGGATAGCGGCTGTCGCCAATCAGCAGCTTCACCTGGTCCATGGGAATGCCGAGGGTATCGGCGGCGACGATGATGATGATGGTACGGCAGCCGGTGCCCAGATCCTGCGTTGCCATCTTGATCTCGACTGAGCCGTCGGGGTGAATGGTCAGATCGCAATCGCTGTTGTGCCCGCGACCACCCCAAGTGTGAATCGAAAGCCCCAGGCCGCGCTTCACCAGTCCGGCGGCTTTGTCGCCGCGCGGATGCCAGCTCTTCTTCCACTCCATCATCTCGGCTGCGATGGGAAGTTCGTCGCGATAAATCGCGGCACGCGGACCGGTCATTTCGAGGTTGCGGGTGAGGAAATCGACAGGGTCGATATTCATCTTCGCCGCAAGATCCTCGAGTGCCGACATCGTGATAACTGCAGCCTGCGGATGATTTGGCGCGCGCCAGGCACGCGCGCTGCCCTGATTTGTAGAGATGGCGATGTTCTGCTTGCGCTGATTGGGAATCTCGAAAATGTAGGGCAACGGAGGAGTTCCGCCACCGCCTACGCCGCCGGTTCCCCAAGAACGCGATTCCCACGCGACAAGCTTGCCATCCTTGTCGGCCGCGATCTTGACGCGCGCAAAAGATGACGGTCGCATGCCCGCAACTTCCTGCTCGGCTGCGCGATCGAGCATGATCTTCACTGGCTTGCCACCAGCTGACTTCGAGAGCTGCGTTGCGGCAATGCCCCAGCGGTCGGGTGAGAATTTACTGCCGAACCCTCCGCCGACGTACTGCTGCATGACCTGAATGCTGCCGGCGGGAATGTTCATGGGCTCTGCGATTTGCGGAGCAATGCCGGAGAGATTTTGTGTGGAGATGTGAACAAGCAGATTCGTTCCCGGCGATGCAGACGAATCGTTGGCGCTGGGCCACTCGGCTGCCATGCCGTGCGTCTCGAGACAGCAATGCGTGATGCAAGAAGCGCCGTAGAGTCCTTCGACCACCGCTGCGGCTGAGGTGAAAGCTTTGTCCGGTTGGCCCTGCGTCTGCACGGCGGTCTTCTTGTAAGGAGATTTGGAGGCCGTGGCTTGCGCATACTTTGCGGTGCGCAGCGCCTCGACCACCTTTTTGTCGACGCCCGATTCCTGCGCGTCCTTCAGGTACTTCTCGTCGGGATGAAAGCTGATGCCGTTCTGCTTGATGGCGGCAATCACCTGCTCGTCGGGGACCTGGTTGTCTTCCATGTCCTCGAAGTCATCCTGGCTGATCGGACCACTGCTGGAGGCGATGTTCTTTGGCGGCTCCGCGTCGGAGATGAAGTGGGGGAGGACTTCGTACTGGACCTTGATGGCGCGAATGGCATCTTCGGCTGTCGGTTCGTCGACGGCAGCGACGCCGACCACCTCGTCGCCTGCCCAGAAAATCTCCGTGCCAGGCTTTTGAATGATCTGCACAGCCTTCACGCCGGGCATCTTCTCGGCGGCGCTGGTGTCGATGCTGGTAATGCGGGCATGAGCATACGGACAGCGCAGGATTCTTCCGGCGAGTAATCCGGCGGGATTGTAATCGTAAGTATATTTGGCGCGGCCGGAGGACTTAATGGGACCATCGACACGCGAGATCTTCTTGCCCAGCAATGGGCGAGTTGCAGGATTGGGCCACTGGTACTCGCTCATAATGACCCGCCTTCTCTGACCGTTCCGTCACTCTCGCCGGTAAGGCTTGCGCCGGTCGATTTGCTCAGGGCTACCGCCCGGATTCCATCGTAGGTTCCGCAGCGGCAGAAGTTACCGCTCAACCCACGGCGAATATCGTCGGGAGTGGGGTTGGGATGTTGTTGCAGGAAATGGGTAGTAGCGACGACAAAGCCCGGCGTGCAGAAGCCACACTGCTGCGCATCGTGATCGACGAAGGCCTGCATGACCGGCGTGAGGGCATCGCCCTCGGTGAGGCCTTCGATGGTCGTGATCTTCTTCCCCTGCGCATCGATAGCCAGCACCATGCAGGTGTAGACCGGCTTGCCTTCCAGCAGGACTGTGCAGGCGCCGCAGGTGCCGCGGTCGCAGACGCGTTTGGCTCCGGTCAGGTTGAACGTATCGCGCAGCGCGTCCAATAAGGTGACGCGGGGTTCGAACTCCGCCGTCAGCTTCTTGCCATTGACCATCAGTGAGATCGGAGCTTTGCCTGGCCCGAGGACCTCGACATCTTCGCCGGCGGCGCGAACCACGGTTGGCCCAAACGCCAGCGGCACCGCGACTCCCACACCGGAAATCTTGATGAAATCGCGCCGCGTAAGCCCCGAGTTTTGATCAGGTTTCGGCGCGTCTTCGTGCTTCATCCTGCCTCCACGATGCTCAATTCGCTCAGATACGCACAGCGGTTGCGAGTATAACTCCGCGAGCACGTACGTTGCAGGGCGAGTGGGACGAAATGCCGGGGGCGAACAAAAATAGGCGGTCCATTGACGGACCGCCCGGATGGAGGCGAAAAGGCTCGAACTACTTCTTCAAGGTGCGGATGTACTTCACCAGATCGCTGATCTGGGCATCGGTCAGTTTGCCTTTGTAGGCCGGCATCTTGCCCTTACCGTTGGTGATGGCGGCATTGAGGTCGGCGTCGGACATAGCCTGTACCTCAGCGCCGCTGAGCGGCTTGGCTCCCATCATGCTTTTGCTGCCATCAGCTCCATGACACATGGCGCACTTGGCCTTGTAGTTATCGGCGGCGGACTGCGCTGCTGCCAGCGGAGGCAAGGCTAATGCGAGTATGAAGCTGAACAGGGCGATACGTTGTAACCAGCTGGTTCTCATTCGTTTGCTTCTCCTTCAGCAGACAATTTGGGAAATGAACAAACACGCCACAAAATTCGGCACCAGTACTGTACTCTTCTGGACCCACGTTCGCTATACAACTTCGGGGGCAGAGGCAGAAACAAAGAGAAAACAGGAAATCGAATCTGACGCCCACGGTGCTGTCGCCAGCCGACCGCGTGCGAAAAACCCCTGCGGACAGGGTGATAAGCCGCTAGGCAGCTGCCAGTGGCGGAATGCTCGCTCTACACATTATTTGCCAACTTATTCATTATAGGACATTTAACTCCATTCCAAGACTCTCGGTAGTTTGGCACGCGCGGTGCCTTTATCTCTTACAGACTACTTGGCAAGAGAGGCCCCGTGGAACCGACGTTAGCTGTAATCGGACTCAATTTTCGCACCTCCTCGGTCGCCGTCCGCGAGCGCTTCTGGATCAGCCCCGCCCGCCGCTCCGAGGCTCTCCTCCAACTGGTCCGGTCGGAAGGCATTGAGGAGATCATCGTCCTGGCGACGTGCAATCGTACAGAGTTCATCATCTGGGCCAGCGATGTTCCCACGGCCGCCAATTCCGTGCTCCGCTTCCTTACTCAGGAATTCCAGCTGAAGCTGTCGGAGTGGTCACACTTCTATCGCCTGATGGACGACGTTGCGCTGACACATATTTTCCGCGTGACCTCCAGTCTGGATTCCATGGTTCTCGGTGAGCCCGAGATAACCGGCCAGGTGAAGGAAGCCTGGGCATTGGCCCAGCAGACAGGCACAACCGGTCGCTTCCTTGATGCCGTGATGCAGAAAGCGATGACGGTTTCCAAGCGAGTTCGGACGGAGACGGCGATTGGATCGTCAGCGGTTTCGGTTCCATACGCATCGGTTCAGCTTTCCCGTGATGTGCTGGGAGAGCTTGCCGGACGTGAAGTGCTGTTGATCGGCGCAGGCAAGATGAGCGAATTGGCCGCGCACTACCTGATCAAAGCCGGTGCGAGCAATGTCAAGGTGATGAATCGCACCGCAGCTCGCGGTGAAGAGTTGGCCACGAAGTTAGGGGCGACACCGGTTTCGTTTGATGACCGGTTGCAGCATTTGAAGAAGGCAGACATCGTGGTTAGCTCGACCTCGTGTCCGCATTTCATCCTCAGCCGCGAGGAAGCCGAAAACATCGCGAAGGAACGTAAGCACAAGCCGATGGTGATGATCGACATCGCTGTTCCGCGCGACATCGATCCCACGGTGCGCGAGGTGGAAGGCATTCACCTCTTCGACATGGATCAGCTCGAGCACGTAGTGCAGCGCAATGCCAGCGGGCGGCAGGCAGCCGCCGAATCGGCAGAGAAGATTGTGCAGGCGGAGGTGCAGGGCTTTCGTCGCAAACTGATGGCGGAGCGCGTTGTGCCCACCATCGTCGCCCTGCGCCAGCGTCTCGATGAACTTTGCCGGCAGGAATTGGAAGTTCTGCGCAAGGAATTCGGCCCTTTCACGGAAGATCAGGACCAGGCATTAACAGCACTGACAAGCCATATTACCCAGCGCATTGCTGGATCGCTGGCCCGTGAATTGAAGGAACTTCCAGAGAGGCAGGAACAGGACGTACTGACCGCAGCGGTCGGGCGGCTGTTTCACCTCGAACAGCCGATAACGGCTGCCGCCGGCACCAAGAACTAGCTGCGAGCCGCGAGCCCCGAGCTGGCGAGCTTTCAAAGCTAAAGGACTAATCACGAGCTCGAAGCTAATAGCTCGAAGCTCGAAGCTAAATAAGGAGCAACTGATGTCATCCTCTGCGCAAAACAAGAACGGTAATACCAACGCGGGCTTCACTACGGTGCAAGCCTACACGCTGGCGGTGATCACGCTGGCGATTGGAATCGCGGTCGGATATTTCGCCCGCGGATCGGCTGCCGTTTCTCCAACCACGGGGAGTGCGGAAGCTGCGGCTCCAAGTACAACCGGTGCGGCGCCGATGGGCTCAGCCCAGCTTCCCGGAATTGGATCTCCTCAACAACAGGCGAGCTCACCGGAAATGCTGGCGAAAGCGGCCGAGCCGCTGCTAGCGCAACTCAAGACCACCCCGAACGACTTCGACACCCTCACCAAGATTGGCAATCTGTATTACGACGGCCAGTCCTATCCGCAAGCTATTGAGTACTACGAAAAGGCCCTCGCTGTTCAACCCAATAACCCGGATGTGCGGACCGATCTCGGAACGGCGTATTGGTACACCGGCGATCCCGACAAGGCCATCGCGAGCTTCCAAAAGTCGCTTGCTATTCGGCCGAATCATCCGGGAACCCTGTTCAACCTCGGGATCGTGATGTGGCAAGGCAAGAAGGATCCAAAGGCAGCTGTGGTGGCGTGGGAGAAACTGCTCCAGACCAATCCCGACTACCCGCAGAAGGATCAGGTACAGACGTTGATTGAGCGCGCGAAAATGCACGGAGCTAACGTCAAAGGCTAGCTTAGTGCGCGCCGGGATTACGGTCCCGCGCACGTAGTCGCTCACCCCGGGACGATGCTGGCGCAGAGCTCGTCCCGGGTTTTTTCTTTGAGCATTGGTGGTCAATTGCTGCCTGAGTGGACATCGGATCGTAAACAGCCCGCGAGTGCGATTCCCTGTGAAAATGTCGTCACTTATAATCGCGAAGACACCGGGCACTCATGAATTCCGTTGAAGTAGATCGCAAAGATGCAGTTTTGGTCCAGCCCAAGGCTGGCCCGCTCTCCGGATTGTTGAAACGCCCCGCGGTCCTCAGCCTGCTGCTGGTGATCGCGACCGTCGCGCTCTACTATCCTGTTCACAGCCATCCGTTCATCAATTACGACGACCGCGACTACGTCTACGAAAACGCGCAAGTTAAATCCGGCATCAGCCTGCACACTATCAAATGGGCGTTCACCACATCGGCGGCGGGTAATTGGCACCCTCTGACCTGGTTGAGTCATGAACTCGACTACCAGTTGTTCGGTCTCGATCCCGCAGGTCATCACGATGTCAGTGTTTTGTTCCATGCCATAAACGCGGTGCTGCTGTTCTGGGTGCTGCTACGCGCAACGGGATTCGCCGGTCGCAGCTTTATGGTAGCCGCACTGTTTGCATTGCATCCCATCAACGTTGAATCGGTAGCCTGGATTGCCGAGCGCAAGAATGTACTTAGCATGATGTTCTTTCTGCTCGCGCTGGGTGCTTTTGGATGGTATGCGAAGAGGCCCAGAGTTCCTCGATATCTGCTGGTTGCGTTGCTGTTCGCCTGCGGATTGATGGCCAAGCCTCAAGTCATCATTTTCCCTTGCGTCTTGCTGCTGTGGGATTACTGGCCATTGCAACGAATGTTTCAAGCGTCTGCGACGAGGGCGGATTCTACCCTCGCGGTTCCAGCCAAGAACTTCTGGTGGTTGCTTGTCGAGAAGTTGCCGTTCTTCGCCCTGGTGGCAGCAAGCGCGATCGTCACGCTGAAGGTGCAGCACGGGTCACGTATATGGTTCCCGCGTCATGTGCGCGTGGGAAACGGAATTCTCTCTTACGGACTTTATCTTCGGAAGACAGTCTGGCCCACACATCTCGCTCTCTTGTATCCACATCCCGGACTTTCGCTCAACTGGTGGAAGGTTTCATTCTCGGGAATTGTTCTACTTGCCATTACCGTGCTGGTGATCATCGGGCGACGACATCGCTACCTTCCGGTGGGCTGGTTGTGGTTCCTGGGAACCTTGATTCCAATGCTCGGAATTGTCCAGGTTGGTATTCAAGGTATGGCCGACCGCTATGCGTATGTTTCTGTCCTCGGATTGTTCATCATCATTTGCTGGGGATCCGCCGAGCTCAGCGAGCTTTTTCATTTTTTACCTGCGGTATTGCCGGCCGTCAGCGTCGCCGCATTGTTATTCCTGGCGGTGCTGGCTCGTCAGCAGATTGATTATTGGCAGACCGATATTGACGTGTGGACCCACGCGCTGCAGGTGACGACGGATAACTGGCTTGCTGAGAGTCAGCTGGGCACAGCACTGGCAATTGATGGCAGGGTAGACGAAGCTATTCCCCATTACCGCAAAACGCTTGCTCTGGAACCCTATGATGCGGACGCCAACATGGGCATTGGAATTTATGAATTGCATCAAGGAAATTATCGCGAGGCGATTTTCTACTATCAACGCGTAATAACGGAGAATAAAGCCCCAAGGATAGGGATAGTAGTTAACGCCTGGGTCGGAATGGCCAAAGCTTATATAGCACTCGGAGACACAGGTAAGGCACAAGACTGCTTGCAGGCTGCTAAGCGGCTCAGCAACGAATAGGGTGGGACGAATTGGCGGCGCATGTGCCCCAAAGAACCTGTCAAGGCTACGACAGGGCCCTCGTCCTAGCGTGCGGAAATCAAGAACCACGTTACTGCGAAATTAGTCGGTCGACGGCTTGCTGGGCTGCTGCCAAATTCTGCGATCTGAGGCTCGCCTGTTCTCGTGCGGCCTGCGCCTGCTGGCTTTGACCGCTCTGTTCCAGCGCCTGCGCCAGTAAGAGAAAAGTTACATCCGAAGGCTCGAGTTGGGTCGCGTGGGAGAAAGCCTGCGCGGCCGAGACTGCATCTCCGCTCCTTTGCTCCACGATTCCAAGGCCAATCCATTTGTGGGCATTGCGCGGATCCACTTGCAACGCGGATTGGTAGGCAGTCCTGGCTTGAGCAAAATTGTGCAGCGCGTAGTAAGCGTCGCCCATATTTCCCAGCGCGGCGGCTTTCATGCGTATCAGGACTGGCGGAACTTTGGAATTAACATTCTGCGAAGTAAAGTCTTGCGCCAGACTCAAAACCTGCTCGTAGTGCGCTATGGCAACGGCCGGCTGTCCGTGCTGCTGATAATAGGCGCCGAGGTACAGGTGTGCGACAGCGGCGTAGCCGGCGAGCTCGCGTCCGATCGCCCCGGAAGATGGAACCAGCGCGACCACTTGCTGAAAGTGCTCCATCGCCGGAGCCTGCTGTCCGCTGTCGAGCAGAGCGACCCCGAGATTTTCCTCAACTTCATAGCTGCCGCTGGAGATCGCCAGCATGCGTGTCCATAACGTGACGTTGTCAGACCAGTAGCTGAGCTGGCGATAGGTCAGGATCGCGAAGATCAATAGCACAGCAGCGCTGGGCGCGAGCAGAGTCGCTGGGGAGAGATGCCGCCGATCAACCAACTCTGAGACGCCCCAGCAGATCATGATGAAAAGTCCGATAAAGCTGAGATAGGCGTAACGATCGGCCATCGCCTGCTCGCCGACCTGGACGATGCCGATCATCGGCACCAGCGTTCCGAGAAACCAGAGCCATCCGACAGCGAGAAAGCCTTCACGACGCCGATAGAGGACGAATGCGGTGATCGCGAGAAGCAGGAGCAGGGCCGTCGTCACGTTCCACGCCTGGAGTTCTGGATGGGTGTAGAAAACAGCGAGCCGCGACGGCCAGAGTGCCTTGCCGATGTAGCGAACGTAGGAAACGATTGCATTACCCAAACGAACAGAGAGCGGATAGTAGCGCATCGCGCCGGCCTGTCCCTGCGCTCGCATGGTGAGGATGGAGCTGCCGAACGATAGCGCGAGCAGAGGAAGCTTCTCCAGAACGAGCCAGGAAAACTTTTGCGGCGGTATGGAGCTCACGCCGACGATTCCGGCAGAAGGCGCCGGTTTAGACGCGAACATGCGGCGTAGTGGCCAGTAGTCCCACAAGAGCAATACAAAGGGAAAAGTGATTACTTGCGGCTTAGCCATTAAGCCGAGCGCGTAGAGCACCGCTACCACGACGTATCGACCAACCTGAGGCTTGAATGCATAACGGCGATAGGCACCCAGGGCCAGCAGAAAGAAGAGCAGGCTCAGAACATTTTTTCGTTCGGCAATCCACGCCACGGTTTCGACATTGATCGGATGGAGCGCGAAAAGCGCGGCCACCATGAAGCTGCGCCCAGCGTAGCCCGTAGCATGCAGCAGCACCCAGAACAGCAGCAGCGCATTGACGATGTGCAGCAGCAGATTGACGTCGTGATGTCCCGACGGACCCGTCTGAAACATGCGAACATCGGCAGCGTGCGAGAGCCACGTTACCGGATGCCAGTTAGCAAGATCGTAACTGGTGAATGCCCAACTGATCGTATCGCCGAGCGAGGCACTGCGGAGATGCGGATTGTTCGCTACATATCCGTCGTCATCCATGGTGAAGAACGGATGACTGTGCACCGGAAAGTAAACGGCAAGCGTGGCTAACGCGAGGAAGACGGCAAGAACCCACGGCTGCGTTATGGAGGCGAAGAAGCTCGTCGGGCGCGCGGCAGCGGTAACGACATCTTTGCCCGGTTGGTGCTTAAGTTTCCGCCTGGAAGCCTTGGAAGGAGCCGGCGCCATTCGCTCTCCTGACTCGACTACGATCTTTTATCACGCCGCGAGTACGAATGGCCAAATCATCAGGTAGCGCATCGAGGGGTTTGAGCAACGACAATTGCTATGCTGCAAATCGCAGCTTCTAGAACCGACCGTTCACAATCCACGATCGCACTTCCGCCTCGACGTTGAAGCCCACGCTGCCCATGATGAATCTTCCATCCAATTCATAAGCGCAAACCTCAAGCGGAGTTCCGTCGTAGCCGCCGAGCAGATATCCGCGAACATAGAGGCGCGCGAAATCGTCGATGCCCAGCAAGCGATACTGCACGATGTGCACCATCTCATGAAAGATGAGCTGTGGGGTAAGCGGTTCGTGGAAGACGACCACATCGTCGAACGTAATGGCACCCATGCTGGTGAAGTTGGGCAGGCCGGTGAATCCGAGCGCCTCAAGCTCGGCATAGAACGGAGGATTGGAGACACGCTCTTGCCCCGGTTGAATGACGCGAATGCGTTGCAGATCGACAGCAGAGAAGAATCGCGACCACAGCTCACTGAACGAAAGAGCAACGGCGCGAGGATAGTAATGCGCGCGTTGGGCGCGAATGTACTGCGACACCGCCTGCGTAAATGTCGCAATCTGCTCGGGCGACAGCGACGGCTGCTTTGCTGGCTGACTCCCAACCACGGCGCTCTACTCCAGGTCCCGCCAGTTCCGGCCAATTCCGACGTCGACCTTCAGCGGGACTTTGAGTTCGTGGACGTGCTCCATCTGCCGCACGACCAGTTGCTTTATGGTATCAATTTCGTCCTCGGGAACCTCGAAAACAAGTTCGTCGTGGACTTGCAGCAGCATGCGCGATCGCAGCCTGCGCTTGCGCAGCTCGGCATCGATGCGAATCATCGCGATCTTGATGAGGTCGGCGGCGGTTCCCTGTAGCGGCGTGTTGACGGCCGTGCGCTCGGCGAAGCCGCGCAAGTTGAAGTTCTTGCTGTGAATGTCGGGAATGGGACGCACGCGACCGAAGAGGGTTGAGACTTTCTGATCGCGGCGCGCCTGCTCCAAGGTGCGATCGATGAATTCGCGCACGCCGCAGTACTTTTCGAAATAAGCGTCGATAAAGCGCTTGGCGTCTTTGGTATCGATGCCGATCTGTTGCGAGAGGCCAAACGGCGACAATCCGTAGACGATGCCGAAGTTCACTGCCTTAGCGCGGCGGCGATGTTCCGCGTTGACCATCAGCGGCGGTACGCCGAAGACCTGCGACGCGGTAAGCGTGTGAATGTCTTCGCCTGTGCGATAGGCCTCGACTAGCAGCTTATCACCCGAAAAGTGCGCCAGCAGCCGCAATTCAATCTGCGAATAGTCAGCCTTGAGCAGCACATGGCCCGGCTCGGTCACGAACGCGGCACGAATCTCGCGACCCAGTTCAGTGCGAATGGGGATGTTCTGCAAGTTGGGATTGACCGATGAGAGACGCCCGGTCGCCGATCCTGCCATGTTGAAGGTGGTGTGAAGACGTTTGGTGCAGGAGTTCAACAGCGCGGGCAGTGCGTCAACATAGGTCGACTTCAGCTTGGAAAGCTGCCGATAGTCCAGCACCATGCGAGGGACTTCGTGCTCGGCGGCGAGGCCCTCCAGCACGTCGACAGCGGTCGAGATGGTCTTGCCCTTGCCGTACTTCACCGGCTTAGGAAGATTCAGCTTGTTGAAGAGCACATCGCCCAGCTGCTTGGGCGAATTGATGTTGAACTCGAATCCCGACTTGTCGTAAACCTCGCGCGCTTTAGCGTTGATGTCGAACTCCAGCCGTTGCGACATCTCAGCCAGCACATCGCAGTCGAGCTTGACCCCAGCATCTTCCATGCGCGCTAGCACCGGAACCAACGGCAGGTCGATGTCTTCGTACACCTTCAGCAGTCCAGCCTGCTCGATTTCATGACGAAGCTTGTCTGTGAGGCGCAGCGTGACGTCAGCCGCTTCGGCCGGCGAAGGGCCGAGCTTGAGATTGAATTTGCGAAATGCAGTTTCGGACAAGCCATACGTCGAGTAGGTTGGATCGAGCAGATAGGCGTAGAGCAACGAATCGTGCTGCACGCCTGAGAGCGCGACACCCTGCTGCGCCAGAACATGCATTGCCGATTTTAGATCGTGGGTGCTCTTCGTTAGAGATTCGTCCGTAAGTGCGCGCTTCAATGGCGCTGCGGCTTCACTGTCGAGCTCGACGGTAAGGGCCTTGCCGGCTTCGGCGGAGACGGCAATGCGATGACTGATTACAGGCGGCGTTGATGACGGCGGAGCACCCAGAGAGAGCTGCTCGGATTCCTGGTCTTCGGCGGATTCGGATTCAGTGGCGGCACTTGATGCTGTTGCCGATGACTCGAGCGCGATCGCCAGTGGTGTTCCAGACTTCTTCGCTTGGGCGATCACCCTTTCGACATCTGCCGCACTCTTCGCTTCGCGATAGTCGGTCTCGCCTAGTTCGATACTTTCGCTGAGGAAATCCTGCACCAGCGTGGTGAATTCCAGTTCGGTGAAGAGTGCTCGCGTGGATGGAGCATCCGGTTCCTGCGCGAGCATCTTTTCAGGATCGAAATCGACAGCGACGTTCATATCGATCGTTACTAGCTGCTTGCTGACCAGGATTGCGTTGCGATTGTTCTGCAAAGATTCGCGATAGGTCTTGCGTTCGACTTCGGCGGCGTGATCCAGAGCGGCTTCGACGCTGCCGAAACGCCGAATAAGCCCCACGGATCCCTTATCGCCTATGCCGGGCGCGCTGGGGATATTGTCGATGCTGTCGCCGCGCAGCGCCATCACGTCGACGACTTTGTCGGGCGGCACGCCGAGGATCTCCTCGACCTTGGCGGCATCGCAGATCAGGTTGTCCTTCGGCGGATTGAGTATGCAGACGTGCTGGTTGACCAGCTGCATCATGTCCTTGTCGCTGGAGACGATGAACACCGAATAGTTAGCGTCGACGGCTTTGCGGGCGAGCGTGCCGATGACGTCATCGGCTTCGAAGCCGGGCAACTCGAGGATGGGAATGCGATAGGCGTCGAGGGCGCGCCGGATGTAGGGAATCTGCTGCGCGAGATCTTCCGGCATCGCTTTGCGATTAGCCTTGTAGCCTTCGTAGGGCACGTCAACGTAAGTCTGGGTTTTGCTGTCGAATTTGCGAGTGCTGGTGATTGCCTCAGCCTGCTTATCGCGGAAGGTAGGAGCGCTCACGTCGAAGACGGCTGCGAGATATTGGGGCGAAAAGTCGGCGCGTAGCTTGCGCAGCATGTTGACGAAGACGTAGGTCGCGCTGGTGGGGATGCCGGTCTTGGTGGACATGGGTCGCCCCATCCTCTCCATCGCATGGTACGCACGGAAGATGAAGCCCATTGTGTCGATCAGGAAGATGCGGCCTTTGGATCCCGCCGGCTCAGCGGGAACGGTGATTGCGGATTTTGTGGCGATGCTCTTCGCTGCGCTGGCGGGCTTGGCAGCGCTGGAGACGGTGGCAGATTTCGCGGTTTTCCTGGTCGAGGGCAAACATCAATTCTAGCAGTCATTGACGGCTAGGCCGGGTCGGCGCTAGAGCAATGCGAATGCTTCGCGGGCGGCGGCGATGGTGTCGTCGATGTCGCGTTGCGTATGGGCGACGCTGAGGAAGGCGGCTTCGAACTGCGACGGGGGCAGCCACACGCCCGCGTCGAGCATGGCTCCATGAAAGCGGCCGAACTTTGCGGTGTCGCAGGTCGCCGCGCTCGTCCAATCGGTGACGCGGCGATCGGTGAAGAAGAAAGTGAACATCGAGCCGACGCGGTTGGCGGTCATGGAGACGTCAGCTTCTTCTGCGGCTTGCAGGATGCCGGCGACCAGCTTGCCCGACATCTCGTCGAGCTGTTTGTAGAAGGCGTCGCGATTGGCTTTCAGCTGGCAGAGGGTTGCGATGCCGGCGGCCATCGCGAGTGGATTACCGCTCAGCGTTCCTGCCTGATAGACCGGGCCGACAGGCGCGATCATGTCCATGAGCTTCGACGGTCCGCCATAGGCGCCGACGGGTAGACCTCCGCCGATGATCTTGCCCAGCGTGGTGAGATCGGGCTTGATGTTGTAGAGCTCGGAAGCTCCTCCGAAGGCGACGCGGAATCCGGTCATGACTTCGTCGAAGATCAGCAGCGCGCCTGCATTGGCAGTGATGACCCGCAGAGCTGCGAGATACCCGGGCGTGGGAAGCACGCATCCCATGTTGCCGACAACCGGTTCGACGATGACGCAGGCAATCTGGTCCTTGAACTTGTCGAAGGCGGCTGCGACGGCGGGGACATCGTTGTAGGGCAAAGCGAGAGTGAACTCGACAAACTCTTCCGGCACGCCGGCAGAACCGGGAATACCGAGCGTCGCCACACCTGAGCCGGCTTTGACCAGCAGCGCGTCGCTGTGGCCGTGATAACAGCCTTCGAACTTCACGATGATCTTGCGTCCGGTGGCGGCGCGCGCGAGGCGAATCGCGGACATCGTCGCTTCCGTGCCTGAGCTGACGAAGCGGACCTTTTCGATTGCAGGGAAGGCTTCGATGACGAGCTCGGCGAGATCGGCTTCTGACGGAGTTGAGGCACCGAAGCTGGTGCTGTTGCGAGCGGCCTGGATGATGGCCTCGATGACTTCGGGATTGGCGTGGCCGAGGATGAGCGGACCCCACGAGCCGACATAGTCGATGTAGCGGTTGGCGTCGGCGTCCCATACGTGCGCGCCCGCACCGCGGACGAGGAATGGCGGCTCGCCGCCAACGGAACGGAAGGCGCGGACGGGAGAGTTGACGCCGCCGGGAATGAGGCGCTCGGCGCGTTGTTGCAGGGTGCGGGATTGGGTGAGAGTGCGGGACATGGGTTTGCTCTTCGCGTGCGGGGGAACAAAGGAGTCTATCAGGATGCGAACGCGGCAAGATGCGACTTTGGTATAAGTCGGCGGGGGAATCACGAACCCAGAAAACCCTGTCGTCCCTACGGGACTCGGGAATATTTTCTCGCTTACCCAGCGCTGAAGCGCTGGGCTATGATCTCCCGTCTCGCTGCGCGAGACTCGATCATGCCGGTTCCCCGAGAGGTTCGCTTTTCTGAGGTTCGCTTTTCTAGAGTTCATCGTGCCTTGTCCCTTCCAAAACGGTAACTGAAAATTGGAAGCTCTACGGTCAGGAACCGCCAGTTTCAGCCCCCGGCTTACAATCTGCTAGGCCCCGCGTCCAACCTGCAGCCTTTAGGCCGTAGTGCTCAGATTTTGCGGAACATTGCGGAATGTGGCGGCATCGAACTGAGATAGAATAAGGGAGATCCTGCGGGCGGTATCCCTCCCAACAGCGAACTACACATGTCGAAGACTACAAAGTTCATCGTTCTTGCCGTTTCCTTTTTGGTTGCGGGGTTCGTCGTAATCGGCCAGTTCAGCGTCAAGGCCGACACAAACGACGGCGACTCCTATCGCCAACTCGGTGTCTACAGCGAGGTGCTGTCGCGCATCCGCGACGAATACGTCGAGGAGCCGAACATTACAGCAGTCACCAACGGCGCACTGCACGGCCTGCTGGAGTCGCTGGACGCGGACTCGAGCTATCTCGATCCTGCCGAGTTCAAGGATTACAAACAGCGCAAAGAAGGCAAGGCCGGTATTGGCGCGGCGCTTTCCAAGCGCTACGGCTACGCTGCAGTAATCTCGGTGATCCCAGGCGGGCCGGCCGACAAAGCTGAGATCGAGAGCGGCGACATCATTGAGGCGATCGAGGGCAAGTCGACGCGTGACATGTCGCTGGCCGAGATCGATGGGCGGCTGACTGGACCTCCGGGATCGGTGGTGAACGTTTCGGTGGTACGGCCCCGGCGGGCGCAGCCGGTGAAGTCGGCGCTCACGCTGGCGGTGGTTGCCGATCCGCCGATCAACGACAAGGTGATGCAGGACAGCATTGGCTACATCAAGGTCGACGATTTCCCGAAGGGACGTTCGCAAGAGATTGCTAATAAGCTGAAGGCGCTGCAGAAGGACGGCGCGAAGAAGATCATTCTGGATCTGCGCAACTCCGGCGCCGGCGAAGAGGATGAGGGTGTCGCCACCGCCAACTTGTTCCTGAATCACGGAACCATCACGTATCTGCAGGGCCAGAAGTATCCCAAGCAGACTTTTAATGCCGATCCACAGAAGGCAGTGACGAACCTGCAGCTGGTGGTGCTGGTGAATCGCGGAACCGCCGGGCCGGCGGAAATAGTTGCCGCAGCCATAATGGAAAACGCGCGCGGCGACGTGGTCGGAGACAAGACGTTTGGCTCGGGCGCAATCCAGAAGGTGATTGACATGCCCGATGGTTCGGGGCTGATCCTCTCGGTCGCGAAGTACTATTCGCCCACGGGCAAGGCGCTGCAGGATACGGCGGTGACGCCGAATATTCTGGTGGCCGATAACAACGACGACTTCATCGGACCGGATGAAGACGAGCGCGCCGCGGATGAGGCGCAGGAAGAGAAACAAAAAGCCAATCAGCCGGACGATCAGCTGAACAAGGCGATCGAGGTGCTGAAGACGCAGGCAGTCAAGGGATAAATCGTTTTCACCACGGAGACACTGAGGGCACGGAGAAAGTCACAGTTCGCTTTCACGAACTGTCAAATGGGCGAATCGCGTAAGAGTTCGGAACTCAGTTCTTTGGATTTGCCGCAGGAGTAGACGCCGGAGCTGTATAGGCGGATGTATCGGCTGGGAGTACACCTAGAATGCGAGAGGTTTCAGATTCCTTCTTCTTGCCGTCCAGGCTGACGGTCCACTCGAGTTTGGCGTCCTTCCCTTTGAAATCAACTTGAGTTTCATCAACCATGGGCATTCGGCAGCTTCTTTTGTTGCCTGCTGGCCCCGCGAATCTCTCCGCGAACTTGCCGACACAGTCACAGTCATCTGTTGCGCGCGCAAAACGGCGGAAACCGACCAGGCAGCTAATGCGGCAATCTTGCCAGCGTTCTTCATATCAGCCATATTACTTCCCCTAGGGACGGCCGCTGCAGGTTTTTCTTAGACGAAGACGTCGTCAGGGAGGGATAAATGAAGCGAGTGATTGGGGTTCCGCAAACCACTGACTAGCGGCCAGTGGCTAGTGAATGTCGACCGGAATGTTCATAAGGGCTGCTGCGTCTGACAATTGTCATGTCATCACGCTGACAATCCGCACTGGTGATCTTCGTGTCAGCTGAGTAAGATTTGCTGATCGATTCGTCCGATCAGGAGAGTGCGCGTGAGCAGCGTGAGTACCGCAAGTGCCGGCAACGCAACTGCCATGGTAAGCCGTCCGCCGGAATCTGCCGGGCCGGTCACCGCGAAAGAGCGCATCGTATCGCTCGACTTGTTACGCGGCGTGGCCCTGCTCGGCATTCTGCCGATGAACATCCAGGCCTTCTCGATGATCAGCGCCGCCTACATGAACCCCACGGCATACGGCGACTTTCACGGCGCGAATTACTGGGTGTGGTATTTCTGCCATCTCTTTGCTGACGAGAAGTTCATGACGATCTTCTCGATGTTGTTTGGCGCGGGCATTTTCCTGATGACCAGCCACGTGGAAGCAGCGGGAAGAAAACCGGCGCCGTTGCACTATCGCCGCATGGGGTGGCTGATTCTTTTCGGCCTGATGCACTCTTACCTGCTTTGGTTTGGTGACATTCTAGTGACCTATGGACTGTGCGGGATGCTGGCATATTGCTACCGCAAAATGTCGACGCGGAAGCTGATCGTTTATGGTGTGGTTTTCATCGCGGTGGCCAGCATTCTGTTCGTGTGGATGGCGTGGTCGCTGCCGAATATGCCGGCGGCCAAAAGAGAGTTCATACGACAGGGATTATGGGAGCCGACTCCGGCGATGAAGGCGCACGAGCTGGCGGCGTACCGCAGCGGCTGGCTGGGCGAGATGGGACAGCGCGCCAACGACTCGTTGACAGGAGAAGTCAGCGGATTCATCTACCTCGCGTTCTGGCGGGTGGAAGGCTGCATGCTGATCGGGATGGCGCTGTTCAAGCTGGGCGTATTCAGCGCACAACGCGCGGCCAAATTGTATTGGACGTTTATTGCGGCGGCGGTAGTCGTTGGATTTCCCGTGATCATGTATGGCGTGCACCAAGATATCGCCGTGGGCTGGGAGTTCCGGAATGCGTTCTTCATCGACTACCAATACAACTATTGGGCGAGCATGCTGGTGAGCCTGGGATGGGTGGGCGCGGCAATGCTGGTGTTTCAGTCGGCAACGCTGCGACGGTTTACGAAGCCGGTTGCGGCGGTGGGCAGGATGGCGTTCAGCAATTACATCTTCGATACCGTGGTGTGTACGACGATCTTCTACGGATTCGGTTTTGGAATGTTCGGCAAGATCAGCAGAGTGACGCAGATCGAAGTTGTGATGGCAATCTGGATTGCGCAGCTGATTCTGTCGTCGATCTGGATGCGACATTTCCAGTTCGGGCCCCTGGAGTGGCTGTGGCGCTCGCTGACGTATTGGAAGCGGCAGCCGTTCCGGAAAGTACAGGCGGGCGGGGCGATGGCGACGTGATGCTGAGTGCCGCCCCTGAAGGGGCTCGATTATGAAATGATGCCCCAGCGCTTCCGCGCTGGGCTAATTACTTTCGGCCCGCCTGACGGCGGGACTCATTCCGCAACTGGCGCACGATTCTCGACAAGCGGCAGCCGACCTTCTCAGCACAGTTCCATTTCTGGCGGAATCACCCTAATATGTAGTTCCAAGATCGTGCCGGGGGGAGTTCTTTGCCAGACACGCCAGTTGCCTTCTTCAGCTACAGCCGAGAGGACTCCGAATTTGCGCTGCGCCTTGCCGCGGATTTGAGGGCCGCGGGAGCTTCAGTGTGGATCGATCAGCTGGACATCGACCCGGGGCAGCTCTGGGATCGCGCAGTGCAGAGCGCGCTGGAAAGTTCTCCGAGTGTGCTCATCATTCTGTCGCCTGCGTCAGTGAAGTCCGACAACGTGATGGATGAGATCAGCTTTGCGCTTGACCAGAAGAAGGCGCTGATTCCCGTTCTTTATCGCGATTGCGACATACCGTTTCGCATTCGCCGCTTTCAGCATATCGATTTCAGAAGCGACTACGATCGAATGTTGGAGGAGCTGCGGAAGTGCCTGCATATCGGCGGAACAGTGGCGATCTCGTCCACGGCGAGCGCGGCGCCGCCAAGCACCTCTGCACCGCGCGAGCAGGCGAGCCCGGTGAGCACAGGCTCTGTGACTGCTCCAGCCGAACCGAGACGAGTGACGGCTGTACCGCAACAGCCGGCAGCTGACTATTCGTCGGCACGAGTCGAGCCCGCAGCGCCGAGTAGCGTCGGAGAGCCCACGAGCTCTACCGGCTCGTTTCCTGCGTGGGCCAAGATCGCGGTGCCAATCGCCGTTGTCGTGATTGCTCTCGTCGTGTTTCTGGTGATGCGATCTGGGACGCGGAACCAGTCGGACGGTGGGCGAACAATTCAGAATGGCCGTGACGTCGCGGGCGGTAAGGTTGAAAGCCCACGGACCGGAGGGGCGGAGATTACAGGGACAGCTGTGGGGCATGCTCAGACGTCGCCTCCGTGTTCGTTACCAGCATCGAGCGATTCCGATTTCACGATTACCGACCCAGAAGCAGTGTTCTTCTTTGCGTACCAGCGCGGTGAAGCCAACGATCAGTGGACGGTTGATTGGATGGGGCCGAAAGGAAGGATATATAAGACCGACACTGTGGCACACCCCGTAGCAGGTAGCGGCAACTTTTGCTTTGCACTGAAGATCGCCGGAACGCAGGTACAGAATGTGCCGGGCGAATGGTCGGTGCGGCTGAACCGGAACGGCGCGGAGGTTGCACGGAGGATGTTTCGGATCAGCAAATAAGCCAATAATCGCCTCGCCACTTACCCAGGTCTCGAAAACCGCGAGACCTAGGGCACCCGCCCTTGACCGTTCAGGGAAACCTGGTTGTTGAGCGATCTTACTCCGACCAGCGTTTGAAGACGAGGCAGCCGTTGGTGCCGCCGAAGCCGAAGGAGTTGGTCATGGCGTACTCCATATCGACTTTGCGGGCGGTGTGGGCGACGAAGTCGAGGTCGCAGCCTTCGTCGGGGTGGTCGAGATTGACGGTCGGCGGGACGATCTGGTCGCGCAGAGCCAGCACGGTGATGGCAGCTTCCAGGCCGCCAGCGCCGCCGAGCAGATGGCCGGTCATGGACTTGGTGGAGCTGACCAGCATCTTGTAGGCATGATCGCCGAAGGCGCGCTTGATGGCGCTGGCTTCAAGTTCGTCGCCGAGCGGAGTCGATGTCCCGTGCGCGTTCACGTAGCCGATCTGGTCGGGGGTGATCTTGGCATCGCGGATGGCGTTGCGCATGACGCGGTAGCCGCCTTCACCTCCAGGCGCAGGCTGCGTGATGTGATTGGCGTCGGCGCTCATACCGTAGCCCACGACTTCGGCGATGATGGGTGCGCCGCGCTTCTTCGCGAATTCCAGCTCTTCCAGAAGCAAAAGCCCCGCGCCTTCACCAATGACGAAGCCGTCGCGATCTTTGTCCCAGGGACGGCTGGCGCGATGCGGATCGTCGTTGCGGGTGGACAGCGCGCGCATCGCGGCAAACCCACCGACCCCCATAGGGGTGATGGCCGCTTCCGAACCGCCGGCAATCATGACATCGGCATCACCGTACTTGATGACGCGAGCGGCATCGCCAATGGAATGCGCGCTGGTGGTGCAGGCGGTGCAGGTGGCTTCGTTCGGACCTTTAGCGTGATGGCGAATACTGACTTGGCCTGCGGCGAGGTTGACGATGGCCGACGGGATGAAGAAGGGTGAAATCTTGCGTGGGCCGCCGTTGAGCAGGTTGCAATGCTCGCGCTCGATGACATCGAACCCACCGATGCCGGAGCCGATGTTGACGCCGGTGCGCTCGGCGAGGTCTTCGTTGTCGATCTTGTAGTTAGCCATGCGCAGCGCTTCGTCGCTGGCGGCCACGGCCAGATGAATAAAGCGCGCCATCTTGCGCGATTCTTTCTTGTCGATGAATTGTAGCGGGTCGAAGTTTTTGACTTCGGCGGCGATCTTGCAGGCAAAGGCGGAGGCGTCGAAACTGGTAATGCCCTCCACGCCGTTTTTTCCGGCGAGCAATGCCTGCCAAGTTTCCTCGACATTGTTGCCGACGGCGCAAATGAGGCCGATGCCTGTGACTACGACGCGACGGTTCAAACTACTTCGATCCTTTCGCGTGCGAGTTGATGTAGTCGACGGCGTCCTTGACGGTACGGATCTTTTCGGCGTCCTCGTCGGGGATCTCGATCTCGAAGCCCTCTTCGAAGGCCATGACCAGCTCGACCGTATCGAGCGAATCGGCGCCCAGGTCATCCACAAAAGAGGCGTTGGGAGTGACCTCGCCCTCGTCCACGCCCAGCTGCTCAACGATAATTTGTTTTACGCGTTCATCGACCGATGCCATGTTCGCTATTCGCCTTTCGCTATTCGCTTTGGCCAATCATTCCGCGTGCTGCGCAAGGTTACAGCATGGAGCAGACGCAGCCGTAGGTCCGATGACGTAAATTGCCGCAGCCCGCGGCTCGCAGCTATTTTTTCGCCTTGGCGTGCTGGTCGATGTAGGTAATCGCGTCCTGTACAGTGCGGATTTTTTCCGCGTCCTCGTCAGGGATTTCGATTTCAAAAGCTTCCTCGAAAGCCATGACCAGTTCGACGGTGTCCAGCGAATCGGCACCGAGGTCGTCCACAAACGAAGCGTTGGGCGTCACTTCAGCTTCGTCCACGCCCAGTTGTTCCACGATGATCTGCTTAACCCGTTCTTCAGAAGCCATCGAATCTTTCTCCTGTCCGCGCGGCGGCGCAACACAGCGGTCTTCCCCGTCACATGCCGTAATCGGCAGGAAGGCGGGGAGGGAAACTCGTAAGTCTAATTGGCAGGCAAGAGGCCTGTAAAGCTTACCAAAACGGCCTCCAACATCAGATGCAGACAGCAAGGTTGGAGAGCGTCCAGCGATTTGAATCCAAAGTCATCCTAAACGGGGAGGTTTGCAATGGTCAACGCAAGGGCAGGCTTTTCGCTGTCCCCTTTTGGGCGGCGGTGATTAGCGACCCCGACCTGTGATACAACGCTTCTCATGCGAGCGGTGGTGCAACGCGTAAGCCGGGCGTCGGTTAAGGTGGGAGACGAAATCACGGGCGAGATCGAGAAAGGTCTGCTGGTGCTGCTGGGAGTGGCGCATGAAGACACGGAGGCCGATGCGGATTATCTGGCAGAGAAGATTGCGGGGCTGCGGATCTTTGAGGACGATGCCGGGAAGATGAACCTGAGCGTGATGGATGTGGGCGGGGCGGTGCTGGCGGTGTCACAGTTCACGCTACTTGGCGATGTGAGGCGGGGGAAGCGGCCGTCATTTGACGCGGCGGCGCGTCCGGAACTGGCGCGACGGCTGTATGAGTACTTCGTCGAGCGAGTGCGGAAGTTGGGATTGCGCTGCGAGACGGGAAGGTTTCAGGAGATGATGGAGGTCGAGCTGATCAACAGCGGGCCGGTGACGATATTGATGGATTCGAAAAAGGCGTTCTGACGGTAAGGGGCGAACCGCAGATCCCTCGGCTCCGGCTAAAGAGGCTGCTGAACAAGTTGAGAAGCAGATACCTCGTCGGCCTGAACCCACCCCACCAAGCGCAAAGGAGGCGCTTGGCGGGGGCCCCGGTCGGCCTCCTCGTGATGACAAAAACAAGAGACTTGCAACGGCGCAGCTGAAGTTGCGCCCCTTCAAAACAATCCCACAATCGACTCTTTCAGCAGCCTGTGAAGCCGTCGGTCGGGATGACGCAACACAATAAGCGATAGGATTCTGCGAAGTCCTATTTCGAATCGTCGCTGCTGGGGGCGTTGTAGGTGGTCGGCTTCTGCGCCCTGTTCTTGCTGACGGGGGTGGTCTCGGAGGGCGGGGTGCACTTCTGCGCCACGACCTCGACATCGGTGGCCTGGAATCGGCGCGATTCCGGCTTTCTTTCCGGCTGCTCCGATTTTCCTGACGGCTGAGCCGGTGCGACTGGCTGCTGATCCGGCGGCAGAGGCTGCCACTGGCCGGTCAGCTTCACCTTGCTGCCGGAATCATTCTTCAGATCGTCGGGACCAACCACCTGCACACCTGCGCGATGCGCCATGTTGCGGACCATGAACTTGCCGTTTTTGTCAGGACCAACCAGACAGCCGACGAGAGTGGAACCGGTGGCGCCCGCAGGCTTGGTGATCTGATCGCCGCTGGTGGCGCTGTTGTCCTTGGTTGCGCCGGAAGAGTTGTCCTGCTGCTGGCTTTGCCGATCGGGAGGATTGACCGAGAGTGGACGATCGGGAGCGATCGCCGGATCCTGCGCGCAGCACAGCGAGCAGAAGGCGAGAAGCAACATAGCGAAATGAAGCAGGCGTTGCACAGTGACTGTCAAAAGAATACCTGAGAATTCGACGCACCGGACGTGCGAGGAGTTGCAGGTGGCATCGTAGGGCCGGCATTTCTGGGGAATCGAGGCGAACAGCAGGTCCTTCGACTGCGCGGCCGCCCGTTCCGCAACGGATGCGAAACGGAAAACAGCATGCGGACGCTCCGCTCAGGATGACAGACCGGTGGGATGACAACCTCATGGGAGGTCTGACGGTGTGCTCAGTGCCGTAGCCACAGGTAGTCGATGGCGAAGTGGAAGCAGGTGAGCAGAGAGCCGATGGCGGTGGCAACTCCGGTGAAGCGCTGCAGGTAAGCTTCGTGGCGATCGACGCGCTGCTCGATCTCCTGAATCTTTCCAGGATTGCCGTTGCCGCCGACAATCCAACGCATGTTGGTTTTGAGTTCCGCGAGATCGGAAAGAACTCTCTCTTCAAATTCAGTGAGGGTGACGACATTTGGGCATGTGCTCATAACGGGTAGTCCACATGCAGCAATACGGAATAACGCGAATACTTGGCGGGCGATGATCCGTCATATTGCCGCAGATAATAACCCTGCACGCGCTCGAGGCGCGGCACGGTGAATTGTTGAGTGGTGAAGCGGCCAGCGAGGTTGTCACTGTCGCCAGGGCCCCAGCCGCCATCGGAGCGACGGACTTCGATACCGCCGCCGGCAGGAGGCGCAACGCCGGCGTCCATGGTAATTTCCGTCGCGATCACGTTGGTGACCTGTGCTGCGGTGAGCGAATCGATGTACAGCGAGGAAGATGACCTGCCGGTGTCGTAGATGCGAGCCGCGCTCAGCGAATCGATCAACGGCGAAGATGAAGGGGTGCCAAGATCAGTCTGGGATCCGGTGCCGGCGACGACGACGTCAGCCGCGGCCGCGCTCTGATTGCCGGAGAAGCGAATGTTGGTAGCGCCGTTCCAGGCGACGACCGCAGCGGCTGTGGTCGAGTTGGTGGTGTTGTCGTAAGCCACGGATCCGGAGCTGGCCAGCGAGGGATAGGCGAAACATCCGGTGTTGTAGTTCTGTCCAGGCGCGGGGGTGGTAGCAAACGGATTGCTACAACTGTTGCCGATGAGGTTGGCGGGACCAACGGTGCGCACGGCGTAATAGCCGGGAGAATCGAAATCGTTGCCGGAGATGGTGACATTGCTATCGCTGGTGCTCTCCAGATCGATGGCCGACTGCTGCTGGCCCGTGGTTGTGCTCTGACCCGAGCAGGGGTTGTAGCACTCTCCCGGGCGGCACGCCCCGCGGAAGGAATTGGCGGAAATCACCACATCGTTCAGAGTGGCGGTGGCCGCGATGTCGTAGGTGTGGCCCATGACGAAAGTATTGCCGGTAATGGTGGAATCGGAGAGCGGCGCGCCGATGTTGATGTGTTGCTGGGAGGCGCAGTTGAAATTGCCGACGATGCTGGTAACAAAATGATTGCCGGTGATGGAGAGGTGCGAGGTGGTGAGATTGCCCGGGGAAGAAATGGCGATGTCGTTGTATTTGGTGATCCAGAATTGATTGTCGTTGATGGTGATGCCATTGCCGCCGTTGAGGGTGATGGCGTTGTAATGGGAGCCGAAGAACAAATTGCCTTCAATCTCGATGGTCAGCATCCCGCCGGAGTAGTTGTTAGGACTGAAGCTGTTGAGAATGACGGGATTGAAGGTATTGGCGTCGAAGGTATTGCCGGCAATCCGGCCGGCGCTCCCACTGGACTGAACGCCGACGCCGCATTCGAACCAGTTGTTTTCGACGGTGAAGCCGGAGTACCGCAGGGTATCGATGCAGACCTGGCCGCCGCTGAGCGGACTGCTAAACAGGATGCCGCGAACGCCGTTATTGAGGCCACCGGCATCGAGCGTCCAAGTGCCGGCGTTGTTGTAGGCGCCGAGATAGAGAAATTCCTGGTAGGGATTGCTGTTGAAGAGGAGCATCTCGGTGGAGGACTGGTCAGCGCCGACAATCTGATCGCCGTTGCGGCTGCCGATGGAGTTGCTGAAGAAGTACGTGCCGCGAGGCACAAAGATGCGGCGGCCGGGACTGGGCGTGTAGAGGCCGTTGGGGCCGGTAGCGCTGTTGCAGTTCATCATGTTGCACCAGGCGGTGGTGTTGTCGGTGCCGTAGAAGAAGAGGCTGGTGGAGTGGGTCAGGACGTTGGTGGCGAGAGTGACCGTGCCGGAGGGACAGGATGGTGAGCAACCAGCGACGGTGGTGCTCAAAGCTGCGCCCGATGAGCCGGCGGCGAGGAAGGCGACTATCTTGCCGATGTCGGCGGCGGTGAAGGTGACGCCGGTGCAGGCAACGTTGGGCGAGCCGGCGTTGCCGGTGCAGGTGGTGAGCTGCGTGCCGTCGCCCTTGACACCGTAGTTGCGGACGTCCAGGACGGGGAAGTTGGTGGTGCTGAGATCCTGCGCGGTGGTGACGGTAGAGTTCAGGCCGAGATCGCTGATGGTGGTGATACTGGAGCCACCGATACTCCACTCGAAGCCGGCAGATGCGGGGATGGTGTAGAAGAGGCTGTCGTTGGAAGCAAGCGATTCGGTGACCGGGACGCCCGAATCGCCGGAAGCGACAGTGCCGTACTTCTCGTTCTTTACCACAATGTGGGAGCCGCTGCTGGATATCCCACACTGTAGGGGTTGGGTACGATTGTCGTCGGCTTCGACGCCGTCTAGAAGGATGTTATGTGAGCCATTATCGAGGCTGACGACGTTGGAGGATGGGCCGGACGAAGCTCCGCCGTTGAAGGAGACAACCTTGGAGGCGACGATGTCGGAGCTGCCGATAAATGACAGACACGAGGCGTAGGACTGCAGGCAGTTGAGGTCGTCGATCTCCAGCATCGAAGAATCTTCTACGGCCATGCCGCCGAGATCGGGCTGCGGCTGAGAGCTGAGCGCGCCGCCGGACCATTGGACATCCTTCACGGAACTGTTGGTGACGTACTTCAGATGAACGCCGTGGGCGGCATAGCTGGGAACGGCGAAATCGTGTGGTTTGGCGCCCAGCAGCGAGATCTGGGTGGCAGGCTGGGCTGACGTGCCTTCGATGAAGATGTTGTCCCAATCGCCGGAGTTGTTGCCGTAGTTCGATTCCGAGATGTTGGGCGAGTTGATGTTCTCAAAGCTGATCGCGAATTCGGGAGCACCCAAGCCGTAGAGATTGGCGTTGCCGAGGTTGATCCAGGTGACGCTGCCATCAGTGGTGGTACAGCCGACGGATTGGCAGAACTGCGACGGACGCGTCGAGCCGGTGGCGCCGACCTGCTGGGAGTAGTAGGCATAGGCGCCGGGATTATTGGAGGCCGGCAGGATGATCTTGGGCTCGATATAGGTGTGCGTGGCGAGCCAATCGCCGCCTTCGTTACCGTCGACGTGCAAGCCATAAAGTTTGTTCTCCCACGCTGTGGGAGCCTGGAGAACATTGCCGCTGGAGACGATGTGCCAGCCGTCGGCGGCGTTGTTATTCGATTGCGCCGCGCCGGAGATGCGGCTGTCCGCGCCCCAGACGACGCCGTCACCGGCGCTGGAGTCAGAGACGGTGTTGTACAGGTCGTTCTGGCCGGCGATGGCGAGAATATTGGCGGCAGTGAAGGCTGTGGCGTGTACACCGCGAATCTTCATGGAATAAACCGCGGGCGCGAAGATGCCGAAGGTGCCGAGGTTGTTGCCGTTGAGGGCGCAGTCGAGAATCTGCGTCGCGTCAGCGGTGTGGTAGTTGCCGTTGTTGAGCTCGGCATCGGCGAAGTTGGCGATGAGCGGCGCGGCCGCGCCGGAGATGAGAGCGGAGGAGGAGGTCTCCAGCGAGGCCGCTGCTGGGCAAGCGATGACGACGTTGGGCGCGGCGATGTTGATACCGGGCGAACCGTTGAAGGTCCAGTTGCCGGCACCGAACAAAAGCGTGACCGACTTGTTGATCTGAAGCGTAGCGTTGCAGGTTTCGCCGGGCGTGAAGCCGCGCGCGTCAACTGTGCCGCCGGCTGCGGGAAGCGCGCCGATGGCGGCGTTGATCTTGGCGCAGGGATCGGACTGCGGATAGTTGGCGGGATTGGGCACGCCGTTGGTGGTCTGTACGGTGAGAGTGGTGAAGTTGCCGGTGTTGGGCGTGACGTTGCCGATGGGCGGAGGCGATGCGAGATTGGCACCACCGCCGTTGGCGTCGACGTAGGCCTTGTTGGCGGCGTCGTTGGGATTCTGCGGCGTGGGGATCGAGGGCGAGCTGTTGAAGGTCTTCACACCGGCGACGGTTTGCGCGTCAGTGAGATCCATGTAGTGCGCGTCGGCCCAGGTGCGGGTGAGAAACTGCGCGGCCTGATTGGCCGGAACCAGCGTGCTGCGAATCGCGCCGATGGTGGTGCTGGAAAGATTGGGGACGGACCAGAATTCGCTGCTGGTTGAGCCATCGTCGAGTTTGTAGGTGACCCTGTAATACGAGCCGGCAGGCGTGGCTCCGGCGTTGGGCGCGAGCGCGGCGCTGAACTGGCCGTTCGCACCAAGCGTCACCGTGAGATTGCCGGCGGCGACGGGCTGTCCGGCAGCCGTGGTGAAGGCGTTCCACAGGATGACGACATCGCCTTGCGCGGGAGAGCCGTCGGCGCGGTAGACGGTGTCGGTGATCTGACACAATGTCAGACCTCCGCCCTGGGCGAAGGTTGCGCACGGCAACACGATGGCGAAGGCGATGGAGATCAGGACAGAAAAAAACCGCCGAGCAAGGCGGTGAGTGTTCGGCATGGCGAATGCCTCTCTGATGCGAAAAAAGTGTTGTCCCACATTGTGAGACATAGTGATGTTTTCTCCCACCCTATGCTTAGTGGGAAATCCTCGTGAGGGATACCTGTGGTGATGATAAAGCAGGAGCGTCCACTGAGCACTCGTGGACCGTTCCATCAATAGGGGTCCTTCGACTCCGCTCGGCTGTCGCCTCGCTGCGCTCAGGATGACACATTCATGGCCAGTGGAGCTGGCAGCCCAGGTTAGCGTCCAAACGAAGGACGCGAACCCTTCGGCAAGCTCAGGGCAGGCTCTGGGGCACCGGATTCCATTAATTACTCTTGGGCTGTTCGGCGGCGGTGTAGGTGCGGACGAAGTTTTCGACGCTGGCGACGTAGACGTCGGCGAAGTCGGCGACCGGGCGGCGCGCCTGGATGACGTCCATCGCGTCCTGCAAGCTGAAGCCGAGGGCACGAAGAACGGCCAGTGCCATCATGGGCGCGCGATGCACCCCGGCCGCACAGTGAATGAAGACCTTGGATTCGGGATCGTCGAGAGCGGCGAGCGCGAAGTCGACGCCACGCTGGAAGAGCGCGGGTGGCTTGGAGCGGAAGTCGTCGTCGGTCGGATTCCAAAGGACCTTGACGCCGTAGGGCTCGGCCAGGGGCGTGTCGTCGTACTCGAGCTGCATGTCGATGATGTGAGTGACCCCGGCGCGGACCACCTCGATCATCCTCTCGTCAGTCCAGATGCCGCCGCCTACGGCGATGCGGTCGGCAACCCAGGTCATGTCCATAAGCAGTTGTCGGTTGTCAGTTGTCGGTTGTCCGTTGGGACACCGGCGCTTAGCTTTTAGCTCTTAGCTGGCGCCGGACGCAAACGGCTAATTGCTCGGGTTTGATACCGCTAACCGACTGACCAGGAAAAGTCTGATTAAGTCGAAGTGCAGTCCCTCAGCGGCTGAAGCCGCAATGATTTTGCTGAGCTTACGGACGGCCTGAAGAGACTGTGTCGCGACCGGGTGTCGCCGCTCCGCGGCTCTCCATTTGTCCCACCTGCCCCGCGGGCTCACGCCCGCGGCTAACACAAATGTCGCCGCTGCGCGGCTGGGCGGTCGCAATTGCGGCGGCTTGTTCCACCACGAAATTCGGTTTCCGGTTGCGACACAGTCTCTGAAGGCCGTCCCCTTCAAACCCGAAACTTTATCAGAGTCTCCCTAGCGATTTTACGCGTTCTCGGCGGCGAGTGACGGCGTTGTGGAGCAGGGCGGCTCGACGCCGATGCTGCGGAAGAAGGCGTTGATCGGATTGGTCAGATCGAGATCGTCGACTGGAGCCGCAGCGGGCGCGGGATCGGTGGCCGCGAGCGCCGGAGTGGGTGGCTCCTGTTCGGGCGCGGGCAGCGAGTAAACGCCGGCGAAGTCGAACAGCGCTTTGGCAGCGAGATAGTTTCCGGCGAGCGCGAGGGTGATGATGGAGTCGTTAATGGCGACTACCTTGGCCCAGATGGCGCGCTTGACCTGGTCGACGATGCGCTGGCGGGCGCGCAGCGAGGAGAAGGCCTTGGACGGTTTGCCGCCGGATTTGGAGCCGGGCTTGTCGGAGTCCTTCGCGGGCGCGCTGTGCTGCGCGGCCAGAAGTTTCTTGTAGGCGGGACTGTTGGGGCTGGGCATGGAGGCTTGCTTTTTGCCGGACGGCGAATTCTTGATGAATGGCATAACGGTTTCCTTGGTGACGGAGTGATACGTGCCAAGTTGAAGATCGATGGTGCCTGGCGCAAGTGCTCAGGGTAGGGGTCCTTCGACTGCGTTCGGTCGCGAGCGACCTCACTACGCTCAGGATGACAGAGCTTTAGTGGCCGAGCAGGCGATCTCGCTGCGGTCAGTGTGACGTAAGACTCAGCCGCTGAGGTGCGCCGAATCGCCGGCCGAACCAGACGGTTAATCGGACTCGGCAGTGGCGTACCTCAGGGCTGAAGCCTGGGCGCGACAAGACGTCAGGAGGGCATCTCGCCGGAACTCGCTATTTCGCTGTTCGCTCTTCGCTTTTCGCCAGAGGGACAAGCGGGGATGACTTGGCCTTCTGGCAAATAGCGAAAGGCGAAGAGCGAACAGCGTTCAGTGCAGAAACAGCAAAACCCAGCACAAGGCTGGGTTCGGTAGTGGAACGCTCCGCTAGTGGCGTTCCTCAATCTTCAACTCTAATTTCAATATAGCATATTGGGAGGGGTTTTTGCGTATTTTTGGCACTTTTTATTTACATTATAATGAGCACGTTACGGCTTATTGTTGCATTTCTCAGTATTGACATGGCTTTGCCTAATATTTGCTTTCTGCCCATAAATTAGCCGCCCTGCCTAATAATATCCGCCGAGTGTCTCTTCCCCGGCCACGGTTCGCCAGCGTCCCGCCTAGCAGCAAATACCCTGATTGAATTGCGGAGTTTTTGGATACGCCGCTCGGCGTCCGAAATTGCCTCCTCCCACAATTCCCGATTCGATCTGATTTTTGCCTTGCGCGCACTTATAGACATGTCTATACTCCTATCTATGAATCCGGCAGATTATGCGGGTGCTCTCGAAAAGTCTTTGCAGCGGCTGTCCGCGGTGATTGATGAAATTGACGCCCTCGCCCTCGAAAGGGACAAACTCATGCAGTTCATCGTCGCTGGCATACCACTCTTGCCAGAGAAGCAAGGCATAAAGTTCGTTCGAAGGCTCGATAAGTTCAGGCGGCAGTCGGAGAAGAAAGAATTGGCGCTTACGGATGCAATTCGCAATGAATTGCAAAAAGTCTATCCAGAGTGGCTCACCGTTCGAGAAGTTCGCAATCAGTTGGTCATTAGCGGATTTGATTTCAGCTCTTACAAGTCGAACCCGATGGCGGCAATTTCTACTACCCTTCGAAGAATTGGCGACCAGGATTCCAAATACAAAGATCAACGTGTTGAGTCGTCCCACGCTGGGGGAGTGTTCAGTTACAGGATGAAACCCGAATTGGAGGATAAAGAAGAAGGATTGCTTAAGGCTTAGCTGTGCCGAAACCGGGTGAGGAGCAACGTTGCGCGCAGCATCCTCACCCGGCCCTTTGAACGGGGAGATGGCAGAGTGGTTGAATGCGGTGGTCTGCAAAACCACTAACGCGACCGGAGGACTTTTGAAGGGACTCCCAGTAGCGTTCGAGGGTTCGAATCCCTCTCTCCCCGCCAAACTTGTTAAAGAGCAATCACCGCTTGATCTTGCGCGGTTTATTCCAATAAGGAGACTTACACTTGGGGCAAACTCTCGGCTCGCCGACGGTGCCTTTGCGCGGGACCCACTCGTGCGAGCAACGGTTACATTTATACCCCTTTTGTTTGATGTTAACCAGTCCCATGAATACGAGGTTATACCAGATAGTAATATACTGTCAAGGGATATATTTTCCTTGACAAGTATATACCTAATTAGTAATATACTTCTCAGGTAAGCGAGGTTGCTATGGAAGACCTGAGAGAGCAACGCGGAATCGTACTGGCGGCCACGAAGCAGATTCACCAGCACGGCGATTGCTGGATTGTTCCATCGCAGAGCGGCAAGGGGGTCTACGCGGTTCGCGGTGTTACAGAGACGAACCCCGAGTGCTCTTGCCCCGACTACGAAGCACGCCGCCAGAACTGCAAGCACATTTACGCCGCGATTTTCGTTATGCGGCGTGAGCAGCGTCCCGATGGGACGACGATTACAGAGACGATTGCCATCACCAAGGAGCGTCCTACGTATCCGCAAGTGTGGCCCGCTTACAACGCGGCACAAACGACAGAGAAAGACAGGTTCCAGGAATTGCTGGCCGACCTGTGCAACGGCATCGCCAACCCGCAGCAACGCGGCGCTGGTCGTCCCAAGTTGCCCCTGTCCGATGCCGTGTTTAGCGTCGTGTTCAAGGTCTACTCCACCGTCAGCGCAAGGCGCTTTATGAGCGATCTGCGGGAAGCGCAACGTCGCGGCTTCGTCGCTTCCACGCCGCATTACAATTCCGTTTTTAACTACCTTGAAAATCCCGCCATGACACCCGTGCTGCGCGATCTGATCGTCAAGAGCAGTCGCCCACTCGCCAGCGTGGAGACCAGCTTCGCCGTCGATTCGTCGGGTTTCAGTACGTCGCGGTTCACTCGCTGGTTTGATTTCAAGTACGGCAAAGAGCGCGTCAAACAGGATTGGGTGAAGTGCCACATCATGTGCGGCACGAAAACCAACATCGTGACCGCCGTCGACATTCAGGAGATGTATACCCACGACACGCTCGCCTTTGCGCCGATGGTCGAAACCACTGCCCAGACCTTCCGCATTGCGGAAGTTTCGGCAGACAAGGCTTACGGCAGCCTGACGAATACCGATGCAGTAACGAAGCTCGGCGGCACGCCGTTTATAGCATTCAAGGGAACCGCGACGGGCGCGGCTGGCGGAACGTTCGAGCAGATGTTTCATTACTTCATGTTTCGCCGGGATGAGTTCTTGGAGCACTATCACCGCCGCAGTAATGTCGAAAGCACCTTTAGTATGATGAAGCGCAAATTCGGTCATGCTCTGCGGAGCAAGACTGACACCGCCATGACCAATGAAACGCTTTGTAAGGTGCTTTGTCATAACTTGGTTGTCTTGATTCACGAAATGCACGAACTTGGGATCACTCCGTCCTTTTCGCCGCATCCTGACTGCGGCGCAACGCTACCTGCTGCAGGTAGCCGCCGTGAACCAATTTGGCCGCCAGTGGCGTGAGATTGAATACAATGCCATTGGGTGCCTGCGGCTGCGGGTGCGCGATCAATACGCCCTTTGCTGTCAAGTCCTGCGCTGCCCCGTTGTAAAGCGACAATCGTTCGCCGTTTTTCCCACTCTCTGCAAATCTCCGAAGTACGTCGATTTGGTCATTCCCTAACTCGTCAAATAGCCGAGACATTCGCCTCTCCGCTGTTCTTTTCCCAATCCTTCTGCCGACCCACGCCCAAAGCGACGAAACTAAATAGGAAGCTGTCAGAACTGCGGAAAACAAGAAAGCAATGCCAATCCACGGCCTATACGCCAGAACCACTTTGTCTGCGCCGAGAGCGGAAAGGCGTCGAGACGCGAATAACAGCAACCCGGTAACGACCGCTATCACAGCCGCGTACCTCGCGGATAAGTGATGCAGCACCCAATCAATGATCTGTTGAAGCCAGTTAGGCACGGCGAGATGATACCCCTATAACTGGGGGGGGGCTGCCCAATAATTCGAAAGCCTGCCCAGATATTGCGGGCAAATTCGCGAATAAAAGGCAAAGCCGTATTGACATATTGACATGTAAAAAGTACACCATAAAGTGTGACAGTAGTAGTACGATGCATCTATTTTGTGCCGATTTGGGAAAGTCGGATGACCTCGTAACATTCCAGTGCGGGTGAACCGCAGATCCCTCGGCTGCGCTCGGGATGACAGCTTGGAGGGGGGACACTGCGCTCGGGATGACAGGGGAGTGGCGTTGCTCCGCGCGGACCAGCAGTGGTGGATGCGTGTCGCCGCTACGCGGCTCGGCTATTCTCTCGATACCAAACCGCGGGCTCACGCCCACGGCTAAAACAAATTTCGCCCTGCGGGCTGCGGACGCGTTGCGACCGCCGACAACCAGACTCCTGCGGTGGGGATTGACCGTCCACTGCGGGTCAACCGCAGATCCCTCGGCTGCGCTCGGGATGACAGCTCAGAAGGGGGACACTGCGCTCGGGATGACAGGGGAGTGGCGTTGCTCCGCGCGGGATCAGAAGTGGTGGATGATCACGTCGCCGATGGCAAATGCGTGTCGCCGCTACGCGGCTCGGCTATTCTCTCGATGCCAAACCGCGGGCTCACGCCCACGGCTAAAACAAATCTCGCCCTGCGGGCTGCGGACGCGTTGCGACCGCCGACAACCAGACTCCTGCGGTGGGGATTGACCGTCCACTGCGGGCGAACCGCAGATCCCTCGCTGCGCTCGGGATGACAAAACTATGTGTTATAGCCCAGGTTAGCGTCCAAACGAAGGACGCGAACCTGGGGCACCAGGCACCAGGCTCGGGATGACAGCACTAGCGTGGACCGCGGTATAGGGGGCCTTCGACTTCGCTCGATCGCGAGCGATCTCGCTGCGCTCAGGATGACAAGCAAAGGCGAGCGCGGACGCTGCGCTCAGGATGACTTGAGTTATGTGTTGTAGCCCAGGTTAGCGTCCAAACGAAGGACGCGAACCTGGGGCACCGGATGACAGCTCAACAGGGCGGACGCTCCGCTCGGGGATGACAAACGGATGAAGTCACGCGAGTGGTCTTCACCTTCGTTCGGGCGTCACGTCCTGGCAATCGCAATCGTCGCATCTGGTATGCTTTCGGGTTTGCCTCTGACGACGGAGGCCACTGCTGAGTGCGAAAGGCGGGACTTGGAATTGGCGGCCGATCCTGTGATGCTGGTCCACGGCGGGGCGTGGGCGATTCCGGAAGAGATGGTGGAGGCGCATCTGCTTGGCGTGCGGGCTGCGGCCGAGGCGGGCTGGCAGGTGCTGCGGCGCGGCGGCAGTTCGCTGGATGCGTCGGAGGCGGCGGTGTTGGCGATGGAGGAGGATGAGACCTTCGACGCGGGGCGCGGCTCGTTTCTCAACATGGATGGGCGGGTGCAACTGGACGCGCTGATCATGGACGGCGCGACGCTGCGCGCCGGCGGCGTGGGATGCGTGGAGCACATTCGCAATCCGATTCGCGCGGCGAAGAAAATTCTGACCGAGAGCCCGCATGTGTATTTTGTCGGCACGGGCGCGGAGCGCTTTGCGCTGGAGCACGGCATTGATTTGTGCGCGAATGAGGAGCTGGTGATCCCGCGCGAGGTGGAGCGGCTGCGCGAGGCGAAGAAGCAGGCGTATCTGCAAATGCCGGACGAGTTCGGGCCGACGCGTTCGCACGACACGGTGGGCGCGGTGGCGCTGGACGCCGAGGGCAACATCGCGGCGGCAACGTCGACCGGAGGCACGCTGAACAAGGCGTCGGGGCGGGTGGGCGATTCGTCGCTGATCGGCTGCGGATGTTATGCCGACAATCGCAGCGCCGCTGTGTCGACCACGGGATGGGGCGAGCCGATGATGAAGCTGGTGCTGGCCAAGTGGACCGCGGATCGCGTGGAGAGTGGCATGGCTCCGCAGGAGGCCGCGCAGCAGGCGCTGTATTACCTGAAGACGCGACTGAACGGGCATGGAGGAATCATCATCGTCGATGCGCGCGGCAGGTTCGGGATTGCGCACAACACTCCGCGGATGGCGTGGGCGCGATGCACCAAGCAGGGGACCAAGGCGGGGATTGTGGTGGAAGGGTGAGACAATCCCCGGTCCGGAATTGGACGCCTTGCGCGACCTGCGGCTGTTCTCCAGTTCACGGCCGGCAGGTTGCGCAGGTGCGAACCACGCCCACGCGGAAGACCGTGCCATTGCCCCCGGCAGCCTGGGTTGTCCCGTAGAAATTTCCATCGGTGGCTTGCACTAGCCCGGAGATAAAATACTCGCCGTCCGGATCGAAACTGTGCAGCGTGGTCAGCACGCCTGTAGGTGTCATTTTGAAGACGGTACCCGAGCCATAGGCGCCACCGCAGCACGTTGTCCCATAGAAGTTTCCGTCGCTGGCTTGCACTAGCCCTCCGTAGGAACCGCCGCCGTCAGCACAGTTCGGCTGCGAGCAAAAGCTGTACAGCGTGGTCAGCGTACCGCTTGGGGTGATTCTGAAAAACGTGCCTCCGCCGCCGTTGGCTCCGCCGAAGCCGGTTGTCCCGTAAAAGTTCCCATCGGTGGCTTGCACCAGCCCAGCGTAGGGGAAGTTACCGTCAGAGCCGCCGGTGAACATGTACAACGTGGTCAGCGTGCCGCCAGGGGTGATTTTGAATACCGTGCCGCAGCAGGGCCAACCCTCACCGCCGTAGATGGTTGTCCCGTAGAAGTTCCCGTCGGTGGCTTGCACCAGCCCGGCGTAAGGGCTGCCTCCGTCCGCGCAGTTCGGTTGCGAGCAAAAGTTGTAGAGAGTGGTCAGCGTGCCACCTGAGGTCATTTTGAAGACCGTCCCAATGTATTCGTCGGGCGGGCCTTGAGACGTTGTCCCGTAGAAGTTCCCACCGCTAGCTTGTACCAACACTCCTGTGGGAAGGGAACCGTCTGCGCCGTTAAAACTGTGCAGCGTGGTGAGCGAGCCGCTTCGAGTAACCCGGAATACCGTGCCGCCTCCGCTGCCGCCCCCGTAGGCAGTCGTTCCGTAAAAGTTCCCATCGCTCACTTGCAGCAGTCCAGCGTACGGTTCGTCGCCGTCACTGCAGTTCGGTTGGGAGCAAAAGTTGTAGAGCGCGGTCAGCGTGCCCGCGGGAGTAACTTGGAAGACCGTACCGCCGAAATAGGCCCCTCCTGCGTCGGCTGTTCCGTAGAAGGTCCCATCGGTCGCTTGCACCAAACCGGCAAGCGGTTCTGACCCGTCGGTACCGTCGAAGCTCGCCAGTGTGGTGAAGAAGCTGCTCTGTGCGGGGTGCGGGAATCACTGTTGCGGCACAGAACAAACACACGACGCAGATCATCGTCGGCAGGCTGAGTTTTTTCGAACTGCTCACTTCCCGGCTGCGCGCCGGCAGGAGAGTAAACAATCTATGAGTCCGTAGATTTGTCATGAGAATCCACCTTGCTTGACTTGCTTGCCAAACGGTCGAAGATGCCGAGAGTGGGTCGTAAGGGGCTCGACAACGCGGACAGAGAGCCGGCGGCAGCTCGATCGCTTCTGCCGTAGCTTTGCCCACTCACCAGGCGCACGGCCGGACGCGGACTGAAGCTGGAGGTTGTGCGCCTAATGCCAGACTCCAGCGAAGGTTGCGGGAAGTCAATCCAAGAGATTGTTCTTTTGGTTGCGATTCCCACAATGAGACCAAAGCCCGCCACCACGGTTTCCTTTAGAATCAGGTTTCTTACCTTGAGGGCGCATCGCATGAGCAAGTCCAAAGTCAAGAATCGTCACGCCGACGCCACGCGCTGCGTCCACTCCGGCGAAGACCGCCATGGGCAGGCCGGGCCGCTGACCACGCCCATCGCACAGACCTCGGTGTTTGTCGTGCCCGGCGTTGAGGGCTTGCGCCGTTACGCCGAAGGCGACAGCGGAATGTATCTGTACTCGCGCTACAGCAACCCGACGGTTGCCGCGGCAGAAGAAAAGACTGCGGCGCTGGAAGGCGCCGAGGCGGCGATTGCTACGTCCAGCGGGATGGCGGCGGAGCTGATTGCGGTGCTAGCGGCGTGCAAGGCGGGCGATGAGATCGTCTCCATGCTTGATGTCTACGGTGGGACGGTCAAACTGTTTGAGCAGGTACTCCCACGTTGTGGGATAGGAGTCCGATTTGTCCCCTATCACGACATCAGGAATGCCGAGCGCTACTTCAGCCGCAAGACGCGGATGTTGTTTCTGGAATCGCCGACCAATCCGACGCTGCGCTGTGTCGATCTGGCAGCGCTGTGCGAGTTGGGGAGCAAGCGCAAAGTCTGCGTCGTGGTCGACAACACCTTCGCCACGCCGGTGCTGCAGAAGCCGTTGGAGTTGGGCGCGGATATCGTGATTCATTCGGCGACGAAGTATCTCGGCGGGCACAGCGATATCACGGCGGGAGTGCTGGCCGGATCGAAGAAATTAATGGATGCGGCGCGGCCGGTGATGATTTTGACCGGAGGATGCATCGATCCGGGTTGCGCATATCTGCTGCTGCGCGGGTTGAAGACGCTGGATGTGCGCGTGGAGCGGGCCTGCCGCAATGCGATGCGGATTGCAGAGATGCTGCAGGCTCATCCCAAGGTCGCGCAGGTGTATTATCCCGGGCTTGAGGACAGTGAGTCCCACAGTGTGGCACAACGCCAGATGAAAGATTTCGGGATGATGGTGTCGTTCGATCTGCGCGGCGGCGGACGGGCGGCGGAGCGGTTTATCGATGGTCTGACATTGTGGTACTTAGCGGCAAGCCTGGGCGGAGTGGAGTCGACAGTGTCGTATCCGGTACTGACGTCGCACATTGGGTTGAGCAAAAGAGTGTTGAAGCTGCTGGGAGTGTCGCCGGCGACGGTGCGGTTGTCAGTGGGGATTGAAGACAGCGGGGATTTGGTTGCGGATCTGGAGCAGGCGCTGGCGAAGGTGTGACAGGCAAGTGATTCGCCCTCCCAGGTCTCGGAAAGCGGCGAGACCTGGGGCACCCGGCGATCAGGGTGGGGCACCGGCGGCACGCGTTAGGAATCGTTCTAATTCTGTATGGAGGCATCGTGTCAGGGCACGACCTTGGTCGTGCCGTAAGAGGCATGACAAAAATGGGCTTTAGCCCCTGTACCCGGAACCGCAGCAGGGGCTAAAGCCCGCTCCAACTAACGGCTCTTCGGCACGGCTGAAGCCGTGCCCTGACACAAAGCAACGGTTGTTAATGCACGCCTAAAGGCGTGCTCCACCGGTGGTGTTCGAACTATTCCGTTGCGCGCTTCGTACTACTCGGCAGAACTTCGACCCCGTCCGTGGGTTGTAATCGCACAGGTGTTTTCATGGCAGTCTTCCGCATGCTGATCTTTTTTCTGCTGGCTGCGGGGTTGGGAATCGCTCAGGAAAATCCCGGCGCGAGGCCCGCCGATGATCCGGCGCCAGCGAGCGCAAAGAGCGAAGCTCCCGCGTCGTCAAAAGCGAAACCATCCGAGCCAGCGCCGCCGGATGCGAAGCCGCGTGGCGCCACGCCGACTGAGGCAACTTCCTCCGCGACTCCCACGACGCTATCGCAGGAGCAGATCCGCGATCTGATTCGTCTGTGCGCCGAGAACGATCTGAAGAATGACAAGATGCTGCGCGACTACACCTACGTCGAGCGGCAAGTGACGCGTCATATCGACGGCAAGGGTCAGGTGAAGTCGACGGAAACCAAAACGTACGACGAGTTGGAAATCTATGGCGAGCCGGTGGAGAAGTTGATTGCCAAGGACGACAAGCCGCTCTCGGCCAAAGACGCGCAGAAGGAAGGCGAGAAGATTCAGAAGCTGATTGACAAGCGCAAGGACGAGTCGGAGTCGGAGCGCAAGAAGCGACTGGAGAAGGAAGAGAAAGATCGCGAGCAGGAGCGGCAGTTTGTGCGCGAGGTGGCCGACGCGTACAACTTCAAGTTCATCGGCACGGAGACGCTGAACGGGCGCGACAACTACGTGATCGACGGCGATCCCAAGCCGGGCTATCAGCCGGTGCACAAGGAAGCCAAGATTCTGCCCAAGATGCGCTTTCGCGTGTGGATCGATCGTGCCGACTCGCAGGTAGCCAAGCTGGACGTGGAGTGCATCGACACCGTGTCGTTCGGATTATTTCTCGCGCGGCTGCACAAGGGATCGCGGGTGATTCTGGACAACGTTCGGGTGAATGACGAGGTCTGGCTGCAACAGCACGTCGCGGTGAAGGTGGACGCGAGGATTGCGCTGCTGAAGGATTTCGATATCGAGATGGATGTCAGCGACCGCGATTACAAGAAATTCCGCACCGACTCGAAGATTGTCGGCTTGGGAGAGTTGCAGAGCCAGTAGGACTCGTCACGTCGCGAAGATTCTTTGTTGAATAGGGGTCCTTCGACTCGGACTAAAGTCCTCGCTCAGGATGACACAGTAAAACTCGCTGCGCAGATTCCTGCAGTCCCACACTGTGAGATAGGCGATTAATCCCACAACGTGGGACCTAATTATCCGGCCAGCCCAGATCGCGATCCTGTCCCGCTATTTCGCGGTTTTCTTGCCGCTGATAGTCAGCTCCACAATTTGATCGTCGCGACCCTTCACCGTCATCGTCTTGGCTTTGAGATCGACCTTAGCGGGAAATTCTTTGTTGGGACTCCAGCCCATATACTGCGCGGGCCCGCCGCTGCCGCGGCAGATGTAAATCGTATCGCCCATCCGCATGCCGATCCGGTAGTGATCACCCATTTCCGGATGCTGTGCATCGGATGCCATCTTGTCGATGGAGACAACCGTGGCCGGTTGAAAGTCCCCAGTTTGCGCATAGGCGAGCATCGCCGTCATCGCGATGCAGCAGGACAGAGCGAGTAAACGCGTTCTCATGAGTTCCCCCTCCGCGGTGGATGAGAAAGTATAGACCGGGGGCGCAAGTCAAGCTGCGCGCCCGTGCTGAAAAAGTCGAACCGCAGGTCCCTCACCGGACCAAAGTCCTCTTCGGGATGACAAGAATAAGGGGCCTGGACGCTGGCCTAAAGGCCAGCACTACCCGGGCGACCGGCGGCGACGGCTTGCATGATGGGCAGGGCGAAATCGAATAACTCCTGAGCTCTGACAATGTAGGACATCGCATTGCCGACGCGTCCGCCTGTGTTCTGCGTCTTGACAAGAAAGCTGTCCACGATGCGGGCGAAGAAGCGATCGGGCCAGTTGGGATGGGCCGCGTCGCCGGAGTCGACTTCCTCCATGTCGCGCCAGACGCGATGGCCATTCTCCATTACCGGCACTTTGAAGCGCAGGATTCGCTTGCCGGGAAAATCGCCGACATGCTCGACATAGTGAAGAAACGTCACCGTATCGTGATCGCAGCTGAGCAGGAGAATCTTGCCGTCCAGCGCCAGAAAGCGCTCCAGCGCCGAACCCGCACCCAGAGCGTAGTTCCACGGCTGCGGTGCGATGAGGTGCTCGGTTTGTTTGCCCCAGAAGACGAAACGCGTAACATGCGAGTTGACGCGCGAATCGGGCCAGGTGCGGAACAGCTCGACCAACGCGCCATTATCGCGAGCCGATCGCGCGGTGAGCGGATCGAACGCGGGCAGCTTTTGCAGAATCTCGCGCTCCTCGTCCGGCGAGAGGTCGCCGCGTCCCACTTCGTCGTAGTAGCGCGGGCAGCCGGCGTACATCATCAGCGTGCCGTCGACGGTCAATGCGTTTTTGAGCGCGAGATGGATCTGGTCGGGCCCGCCGGCAAGTTCGCCGACCGCGCGCACCGAGGCGTGGAGCATCACCGTGTCGCCGGCCGCGATGCCGAGTTTGCGAAAGTCGTCCGCGAGTTGTGAGCGGGTGTACATAGAAATCTTGATTGTAAAGAGTCGCGGCTTATAGGTGGCTTTGTATTAGGGCACGACTTCAGTGTCTGCGTGAGAACCTGGCGTCCCTACGGGACTCGAGATCTTCTTACCATTGCACCCAGCGCTGAAGCGTTGGGCTATCCTCTTCCGCGCCTACGGCGCTCTTTTTGTCGGCCAGAGATCATCGCTTTGTTCCCCAAGATCTTGCAAATCCAGTTCTCACGCAGACACTTCAGTCGTGCCGGTTGCGGGCCAGATAAGAACCGGACTTCAGCTCCTGTGGGGATATTTTGCAGGGGCTAAAGCCCGCGTCCCGCACACGAACTCTGCGGCACGACTGAAGTCGTGCCCTGACACAAACCTGGAACCGCCGCGCTGCCCGCACCGCAAATCAATTGACTGCTCCCGAACCTCGCCCTATCATCAGGCGTTCCCTTCAGCGCCAAAACCATGATCGACACCACGATCTCGCACTACCGCATTGTCGAAAAGCTCGGCGGCGGCGGCATGGGTGTCGTCTACAAGGCCGAGGACTCGCGGCTGGGGCGCTTTGTCGCGCTCAAGTTTTTGCCTGACGATGTGGCGCGCGATCCGGCTGCGCTGGAGCGTTTCCGGCGCGAGGCGCGCGCGGCTTCAGCGCTGAATCATCCCAACATCTGCACCATTCACGATATTGGCGAAGAAGGCGGCCGCGTCTTCATGGTGATGGAGTTTCTCGACGGGGTGACGCTGAAGCATCGCATCGGCGGTCGTCCGATGGAGCACGAGCTGTTGCTCGACCTCGCAACCGAGGTGGCCGACGCGCTGGATGCGGCGCACGGCCAGGGCATCATTCATCGCGACATCAAGCCGGCGAACATCTTTGTCACGCGGCGCGGGCACGCCAAGGTTCTCGACTTCGGGCTGGCGAAGGTGCGGGCCAGCGAATCCAGTTCCGACTCGGTGACCAAGGTTGCGGACTCCGGCGCGCAGCATCTCACCAGTCCCGGCACCATGCTGGGCACCGTGGCTTACATGTCGCCCGAGCAGGTGCGCGGCAAAGAGGTGGACGCGCGCACCGATCTGTTTTCCTTCGGCGCGGTGCTCTACGAGATGGCGACCGGCAAGATGCCGTTCGATGGCGCAAGCTCGGGCGAAATCTGCAGCGCGATTTTGCGCGACGAACCGCTGCCGCCGTCGCAGCTCTTTCCCGATCTTTCGCCGGAGCTCGGGAGCATCATTCGCAAGGCGCTGGAGAAGGATCGCAACCTGCGCTACCAGAGTGCGGCCGATCTGCGCACGGACCTGCAACGGCTGAAGCGCGATACCGAATCGACGCGGCTGGCCGCACAGTCGTCGTCGTCCAGCGGCAGGATGCCCGCGGTCACTACGGGTAGGCGGCGCCAGCTGCCGATCGTCGTGGCGATTTGCGTGGTCCTGGTTCTTACGCTAGCTGCGGGCGGCATCGCGTGGTATGTGCGATCCAGCAAGACCAGACAGATCGATTCGCTCGCGGTGCTGCCGTTCACCAACGTTGGAGGCGACGCCAAGACCGATTACCTCAGCGACGGCATCACCGAATCGCTGATCGACAATCTGGCGCACGTGCCCGACCTGAAGGTGAAGTCGCGGCACTCGGTCTTTCGCTACAAAGGCAAAGATGTCGATGTACAGCAGGTCGGGAAGGATTTGGGAGTGGCGGCGCTGGTCAGCGGGCGCGTGGTGCCGCATGGCGACACCATCGATGTGAGCGCCGAGCTCACCAACGTCAGCGACAACACCGTAGTCTGGGGACAGCATTACAGCGGCCCGGCGGCGAACATCATCGCGATGCAGCAGCAGATCGCAGGCGACATCGCGAGCAAGCTGCGCTCCGAGATGAGCAGCGTGGAGAAGCAGCAGGTCACCAAGCAGGGCACGAAGAATCCCGAAGCTTACGAGCTGTACCTGAAAGGCCGCTACGAGTGGAACAAGCGCACGCCCGCGAGCCTGGCGGCGGCGGTCGCGTATTTCAATCAGGCGATCGAGAAAGATCCCAGCTACGCGATGGCCTACTCCGGTCTGGGCGATGCCTATGGAGTGTTGCCTAGTTATGGTGGCTCCCCGAGCGAGGACTATCCTAAGTCGAGTGCCGCGTCCCGCAGAGCGCTGGAGTTGGATCCGACGTTGGCGCAGCCCCATGCTAATCTCGGCTCGAACGAGATCGAGTACGACTACGATTTTGCGGGAGGCATAGCGGAATTCAAGAAGGCGTTTGCGCTCGATCCCAATGACGCGACCGCGCACCAGTGGTACGCGGAAGACTTGGGCGCTCTGGGCGGCCGGACCCAGGAAGCTCTGGCGGAAGCCGCACGCGCGCACGATCTCGATCCGTTGTCGCCGATCATAGGCGCATCGGCTGTACGGATTCATGTCTCAGCCCGGCAGTACGATGAAGCGATCGCATTGGGCAAGCGACAGGCCGCCGAGAATCCGAACTTCCCGGTCGTGCACCTACACCTGACTCGGGCGTACTTGGGAAAAGGTATGTATCCCGAGGCCATTGAGGAATGGAAAACCTTCGCTCGGCTGGAAGGCGATACTGATTTTGCCACGGCGCTGGACGAGGGCTACAAGGCCGGTGGCTGGAAAGAGGCTCTCAGGAGGGGCATCGCGGCCCGGCTGGCGCAGCGCAAGAGTGGCTACTACTCGGCGTATCTCCTCGCCCAGCTGTATGCCCAGGCGGGCGACAAGGAGCAGGCTTTCTACTGGCTCGATACCGCTTATCGCGAGCATGATCACATGTTCGAGCTGAACACCGACTTCATGCTCGATCCTCTCCGCTCCGATCCGCGCTTCGCCGAGCTGGTGAAGAAAGTGGGATTGCCGCAGTAGGCGAGGTCGAAGCCCGCGGTTGACCGATTCGCCAGTGGTACGTCTTGAACTTCGCTGGCGTACCTCCTGTCGGGTGGAGCACCGCTTAAGCGGTGCAGTTGGCAAATGGAAGTGGGATGCGGCTTTAGCCGCTGAGGTATACAGAACTTACCTCAGCCGCTAAAGCGGGGAGTGCTAGAAGCCGCTCAATGCACGCCTGAACGCGTGCTCCACCCAAGATCGACTAAACATTCTCTCGATCTGACCCATTGCCCGTTTCCGCTAGTTCTCGCCGAATCCACTGTCGCTTGCGTTTCCCGCATCCAATCAACCGTGCTTTCGCGTCAGACGTGAATTTACGCGCTATTCACAAAACTCGATGACTCTTTAGCCGTTACACCTCATCCATGCCTGAGAGCACAACGTGAAACTTGCCGACATCCTGTTTGGCCGGCCGCTGGCCAGTGACGACGACCAGGCCGAGCGCATTGGTCCCGCCAAGGGCGTGCCGGTGTTTGGCCTGGACGCGCTGAGCTCGGCCGCATACGGACCGGAAGCCGCGCTGACGCTGCTCATCTCGCTGGGCGTGGGCGGCGTGCACCTCATCCGGCCCATCACGCTCTGCATTCTCATCCTGCTCGGCATCGTTTACTTCTCGTATCGCCAGACCATCACGGCGTATCCGCAGGGCGGTGGCTCATACACCGTCGCCAGCCAGAACCTCGGCACGTGGCCGGGACTGCTGGCTGCTGCCGCGCTCATGATCGACTACATTCTCACCGCGGCCGTCGGCATCTCGGCGGGCGTCGGTGCGCTGGTCTCGGCGGTTCCTAAGTTGCAGTCGCACACGCTGGCGATCTGCCTGGGGATTCTGTTGATCCTCACCCTTGTCAACATTCGCGGCGTGCAGGAGACCGGCGGACTCTTCATGGCGCCGACGTACATTTTCATCGCATGCCTGCTGGGGATGATCGCCATCGGCCTGGTGAAGGCGCTGCCCGCAGGAGGCCATCCCACGCCGATAGTCGCGCCGCCGCGGCTGACGCACGTCACCGCAGCCGTCAGCCTGTGGCTCATTCTGCGCGCCTTCGCCAGCGGTTGCACGGCGATGACTGGCGTGGAAGCTGTCAGCAACGGCGTGATGGCGTTTCGCGAGCCCACCGACAAAACCGCGCGCCTCACGCTCACCATCGTCATCGTGATCCTGATGCTGATGCTCGGCGGCGTCGCGTATCTCTGCCCGATCTACGGTGTCGCTGCCACCACGCCGGGACAGCCGGGCTATCAGAGCGTGCTGTCGCAACTGCTCGCGGCCATCACCGGGCGCGGCGCGTTTTACTGGACTAGCATCGTGTCCATCCTGGTGGTGCTATCGCTGTCGGCGAATACCGCCTTCGCGGATTTTCCGCGATTGGCGCGCGCCATCGCCAACGACGGATTTCTGCCCCACTCGCTCGCCATCCGCGGACGGAGGCTGGTCTTCACGCCCGGCGTTTACGCGCTGGCCATTCTCACCGCAATTCTGCTGACGATCTTCGGCGGCATCACCGACCGGTTGATCCCGCTGTATGCAGTGGGCGCGTTTATGGCCTTCACCTTGTCGCAGGCCGGCATGGTGGCGCACTGGAAACGGCACGGCGGGCGCGGCTCCGGACGCAGCATGGCGATCAATGCCGTCGGCGCGCTGGCGACTGGCCTCACCGTGTGCGTGGTGCTGGTCGCCAAGTTCGTGGATGGCGCGTGGATCACGGTGATCCTCATCCCCGCACTGATCCTGCTGATGTATTCCGTCCGCCGCCACTACAACGGAGTCGAGCGCATGACGGCGCTTGACCGCGGCGTGAATTGCAAGGAGATTTGCGCGCCCATCGTCCTGATCCCCATCGGGGGCTGGAGCGCGGTCGCGGAAAAGACTCTGCGCTTCGCCTGGTCCATCTCCAGCCAGATCACGTTTCTGCACGTCAACTGCGACGAAGACGATGGCAAGAAATTTTGCCAGCAGTTTGAAGGGCTGGTGGTCACGCCGGCAAAACGAGCGAAGCTGCCTGTTCCCGAGCTGGTGGTGCTGGAGTCGCCTTATCGCTTCGTCGTCAAGCCGATCGTGGAGTATGCGCTCAAGCTGCAGGCCGCTAACGCCGACGAGCACGTCGCCATCCTCGTCCCCGAAATGATCGAGCACCACTGGTACAACCGCATCCTGCACAACAACCGCTCGGAGCTGCTGAAGACGCTGCTCGACCTGAAAGAGAATCCCCGCATCACGGTCATCAAAGTTCCGTGGTATCTGCATCCCCAGCGCACGCCGGAGGAAAAGCAGAAGAAAACGGCGTGATGTGGGGAGTCGAAGCTGCGCTGAAGATCACACGGGAGATGAGCTGAGCCGTGTTGGTGTACGCAGCCGAAACGACCGCAGCGAAGATAGCTAGATGCGGCCCGCGCGGCGCACGAACGCGGCAACCCCGGCGATACCGGATCCGAATAGCAGGATGCTGCCCGGCTCTGGGACGGAAGAAGCAGGTTGGGAATCAGGACTACTCACGAAGCTCATATTGTTGCCCAGTGGCGTGATGAACGGCTCGCTGCTGGACGAACTCCCGTGCCCGGAAGTCGCTTGCAATCCGGGACCGGAGACAACATCCAGCGTCAGGTTGGTCGCGTTGTATTCCAACGTGAAGTGCTCCTGATTGTCGATGGGCAAGCCAACCACGGTCGAGAACGTTCCCGACTCGCTGGCGAAATTCATGATGTCGAACATATTGCCGACCTGCGGGATGTAGCCGCTCAGCAGATTGACCGTCATCAGGCCGTTGAGCTGAGCATGGCCGCTGACATTGAGCTGATCGTACGAGTTCAGACTCGCGATATCGAAGGTCAGGCTGCCATTCGCTCGCTGCGTGTAGCCGGCTGTGATGGTGAGCTCCCCGACGCTCATGGGCGCGTCGCCAATATTGAAATTGGCGTTGGACGTGACGTTGCCGGAGATCGTGCCGCCATTTCCGTAAACCGAGCCGCCGGCAAAGTTGATAACGCCACGGAGATTGCCGTCGATGGTCGTTTGCCCTGCGGTCTGCGTGTACCCCGATGGGCTGGAGATGACGCCGCCGGAGGCGATGTCGACAGTGCCTGAATTCAGGAAACCTGCGAGGGCATTGTTTGGTGCATGCGAGCCGGGCGGCACAGTTAGCGTCGCTCCATTGCCCACCATAACCGTTCCAACATTGATCAGGTTGGCGACGGTAGCCGTGCTGCCCTGCGACAGATCAAATATTCCTCCGGGACTGTTAGTAAATCGGCCGCTAACCGTTAGCGAGCTGCCGCCGTTGCTGCCGCCTGCCACATTTACTGTTCCCGAATTCGCGAGGTTCCCGGCGGACAGCGATGCCGAGTTCTGGAGGTCGATCTTCCCGCTATTAACAATGCTCCCCGCGTTAGCGCCGATGTAGGGACCCTCCAGCAACAGATCGCCTGCGGAGGTGTTGGTGAGAGTGCCGTGAACAATAAAGCCCTGGGAAGCGCAGCCACCCCCGCACCAACCTAGCTGGATTTCGCCCGAATTGACAGCATCGCCAGTGACCGTCAGCAGACCCAGTGTGATAAGGCCGCTATTGTTCAGGCTTCCGACTGTGGCTGTCGCATATTCGGGATCAAATATTCCGCTGTTTATCAGCTCGCCATCCACCGCAAAGCTGCTGGCCTTCTTGAGGGGTTCAATATCTCCAGCGTTTATCAGATTTCCGCCGACTGTTAATCCGGCGGTATTGAGCATGCTCCCAGGCTCGTCCATCAGGTTTCCCGTTACCATGATTGAGAAGACCGTGATGGAACCAGAGTTGTTGACGTCGCCGCCCACCTTGAGCTGGGACATGTTGTTGTCGGCTATCGTTCCAGAGTTGTTCAGCGTTCCGCTTATGGACAAGAAGCCACCGTTATTGAGAAGGTTTACAGTTCCCGAATTTGTGAAGTTGGCATTGACCGTTAACGTCGAGAGCGAAAGGTTAATGGTCCCCGCGTTCGTGGAATTTCCGTTCGCGGTTATGGAATCATCCGTTAGCGTGAGCGTGCCAGTTTGATTGATGGTCAGCGCTCCGGCGATGTTTACGGTGTAGTCCCCTTGATTGGGATCAATGAGCACCGAGCTACCACTGCCGCCGCCGATGGTCAGCGAGTTGATGCTGGCGCTAGTGTCCAACGTCACGTAGTCATTGCCGGTGTTGATGAAAACATCGCTGCCGCTGCCGGGCTCGCCCGCGCTCCAGTCGGCGCCGTTGCTCCAGTTGCCCGTGCCGCCCAGCCAGTTGTCGGGCGATGACGGCGTGGTGAAGTTCATGGGTCGGCCGGAGGTATCGCTGATCCAATAGGCGAAGTCAGCGGGTTGCAGTGATCGCGCGCGATGCGTGCTGTTTTCGGCTTGTGCGACGAAGGCAGCGAAGGTAAGAAAAGCGACAAGGACGACAGTCTGGTGGGCAGCAATCCAGGCGATGCGGCGCATAATCGCCTCCTACGACGAAGGGTTGGCCAGCCGCGAGCAGGTCGTTCCAACCGGCGGCGGCATTGTCCTGCGAAGCCGTCGCGTTGTCAATCGATTACGCCGAAAATTCATCACCAAGGATGTTTCGGTATCGGTATGGGATAATCCGCTCTGCGATTTCCCGCGAAAACTAGAGGCTATTTCATAATCGCTGTCGGAGAATGCAATGCCATCACCCGCTGTGACTGAACCTGCGAACAAGAACGGAAAAACCCGGCTGATCGTATGGTGCGTGGTTTGTCTGCTGATCGGCTTTTTTGCCGGCCACGCCCTAACCTATCACTGGATGCACCACGATCATGGCCGCGCCTTTCAGACGCCTTATCAGGCGGTCCTGCTGACCAACGGCGCGGTCTACTATGGCAAGCTCTCGGGTTATGGCACGCGTAATCCCATGCTGACGGACGTGTTCTATGTCGTGAGCAAAACCGATCCGGAGACCAAGCAGGTGACCAACATGCTGGTGAAGCGTGGCAAGGAATTACATGGGCCGGATCGCATGTACCTCAACGCCAATCAGATCGTGATGGTCGAGCCGGTCGGGCCGGACTCCAAGGTCGCGCAACTGATCAGCCAGGCCAACCAGTAGAACCAGTCGGTAGTGTCCTAAAGTTGGGTAAGCTGCCCCAATGGTTTTCGTAGTAGGCTGCTTTGGTGGCGGTGGAAAGCAAATTCATGCAGCCAATTGAGCGTGCGGTATGGGAGGGCCTTCTTGTGCATTGCTATCTCAAATGTGGGCACCTGATAACCATGCCCAAAGAAGACCTTGGGGAATCATCTACCTCAATCAATTGCTGGGCGTGTGAAGCGGAAGCAGAAATTAAGAAATAGCGCAGCAACGCAACTTTAGGACACTACCAACCAGTCTCATAAACATTCCGAGAGCTCGAAGTGTGCATTCTGCACGTACCCGTGGGACTCCACCTGTACGATTGACCATCCTCGCCAGTTGTGCAGAAGCACGACGACGCCTGTTTTGCTGTGAGAATTGCTATGAAGCCTTGGCTCTTTGCTCTCTGCGCTGCGTTTGCGTTTGGCGGTCTGAGCGCGCAGCAGACTGCCTGGCAACCGTCTCCGGGTCATACTCAAGTGCCGATATGGCCGGGAGCTGTGCCTGACCAGCAGCCTGTCGCCGGGCCGGAGGTTGCCAGGACCACGGGAAAGGAGTTTCTGGTTGCCGGCAAGCCGGCGGTGGGCGTGAGCAGGGTGTCGCGGCCTACCATGACCGTCTATTCGCCACCAGGAAAGAATACGGGTGCAGCGGTCGTTGTCTTCCCTGGTGGTGGCTATCTGGATCTGGCGATCGATCTTGAAGGCACGGAGGTATGCGACTGGCTGACCTCCAAGGGAATTACCTGTGTGCTGTCGAAGTATCGCGTGCCGGGTGAGCCGGGATATCCCAAGCCCGCGCCGTATCCGAAATCCGGGCCGTATCCGGAATCACCGATGGCGTTGGAAGATGCGCAGAGGACGGTGGGGCTGGTGCGCTTTCACGCGGCGGAGTGGCATATTGATCCGCACAAGATTGGTGTGCTTGGATTTTCGTCAGGCGGTCATCTGGTGGCCGCGATGAGCACCCATTACGGGAAGCGTTTGTATCCGGCTGTCGATGCCGCCGACCAAGTGAGCTGCCGCCCCGATTTTGCAGTGGCTATTTATCCGGGCCATCTGTCGTTGTCCGCGGCGGAGTGGGATGCGAAGAAAGGCGCCAAGCAGTTCGTGATTCACTCTCCGCCGACTGCCGACAAGGATCTGGGGTTGAATCCTGATCTTCGCGTCACCCGTCAGACTCCGCCTACGTTTTTGCTGCAGGCGGAGGATGACCACGCGGACAACGTAAACGACTCGCTGGCTTACTACATCGCGCTGAAAAACGCCGGCGTTCCGGTGGAGATGCATCTGTACGCCCAGGGCGGGCACGCCTTCGGACTGCGGCGTACGAAGTTCCCGATCACGGCATGGCCTCAGTTGGTGGAGACATGGCTCGCGGCGATCGGAATGATTTCGTGATAAATGCAACTGCATGACCACGGCGCGGTTTCAAGTTCCTCGTGCTGCCGTCGGGACTCGCCACGGAAGCACGGAGAGCACGGAATTGATGACGCAATCTTTTCCCTGTCCTCCATGCCTCCGTGGTGAAATTCCGGGTCTACTCCCGTTCGTCCCGTTTCGTTGACCCTAAATTTCGCGGCATATCAGGCCGGACATCTGGAAGCCGCGCGCCAACTTCGATCAGGCCTTTAACACGCTGCTCAGCAGCAACCTACTACGGCAAGCTTTCGGGCTATGGCACGCGCAATCCCACGCTGACGGACGTGTTCTATGTCATGACCAAGACCGACCCTGAGACCAAGCAAGTGACTAATATGCTGGTGAAACGTGGCAAGGAACTGCACGGCCCGGACCGCATGTGGATAAACGCCAATCAGATCGTCACGGTCGAGCCGGTCGGTCCGGACTCGAAGGTTGCGCAACTGATCAGCCAGGCCAACCAGTAGCGCCGGCAACGGCGGCATCACCTGCCGCTCCTGCCGGCAGTGTTCATCGCCTCGAATATCGTGGACAAATATCGACTCACTCGTGCAACATGTTTCGACCTCAAACAGCCACGGGGTCGCCACTCGTGGCACGAGGCAGGAGCGATCGGAAGCATGAAAATCTGGCCGACGGAAGCAATCCCTCTCGCGAAAGCCTACCTGGTTGCAGTGTTCGTCACGCTCATGATTGGCGCTGGATGTGGCGGATCGACAGATCCTCTGTTGCCCAGCAGCTACGTCGTTCCGCTCAGCACCGTGAGCCAGTACTTCACTTCGATCACGCAGAACGAGAATGCCATGGAGGATTCAACCGCCCAAGGCAGCCCCAACGCCACCATCGCTGTGTTCTTCCTTAATGGCGACAATACGCAGAAGGTGACCATCACCGTGGATCGTTACTCTACCGCCGCCGCCGCCGCCACTTGGTACCAAGCAGCTGTCCAAAAGAGTATGATCCCCGGATTCACTCCCATCACGATTCCAACCATCGGCCAGCAATCCTTCGCCGGTACCGTATCGCAGAACGGGGAGACCCATATCGGATTGGGTGCGCAGGACGGTATCTTCGTCTTCGGCGTAACTCTGGCCGGCTTCGACGCGACGCAGGACAACATCAACAATCTCGTCAGCCTCGCCCAAGCGGAGAAAGGCGCGATCGACGCCGCCTCGGGCCAGTAACGACCGGGTCCTCGTGGCGCGTCAATGTAAATTGACTCAGTGTTTCACCCAAAGCAGAATCTCGACCTTACCCATGAGCTTCGTCCCGTTTCGTTGACCCCAAAATTCGCGGCATAGTAACATCACATCAACCGGGTGGGACGCAGTTAGGCTCTGTTTGTTTTGATATTTGTGAAACGATGACACTGCTTCGCCATAAGCTTCCGGTGGCCGTACTTTTCTGCTTCAGCCTCCTTCTCTTCAGCTTCAACGACCTGCTCGCCCAGAAGTCGACGAAAGCCCAGATTCCTCCGCCGGTTCCCGCTGTGCAGCAAGCCGCCGCGCCGGCTCCCAAGCCCGATCCCGCCGACGCCCTGATCGCGCAGGCTGAAAAGGAATACGCCGCCGGGCAGGCCAACTACCAGGCTGGGCATCTGGAAGCCGCGCGCGTCAACTTCGATCAGGCCTTCAACACGCTGCTCAGCAGCAATCTCGACATCCGCAATGACGACCGCCTGCAGCGCGAATTCGACAAGATCGTCGAAGCGGTCCACGAGCTGGAGATGGAGGCGCTGCAGCAGGGCGACGGCTTCAACGAGCCGCGCTCCGAGCCCGCGCCCATCGACGAAGCCAACGACATCAACACCTTCCCCGTCGACCCTAACATCAAGGCTCGGGCCGAAGTCGAGGTCAAGAACACCAAGTCCGATCTGCCGCTGGTGATGAACGACCAGGTCGCGACGTTCATCGGCTACTTCTCCAGCACGCGCGGCAAGAACACTCTGGAGCACGCCTGGGCGCGCGCCGGCCGCTATCGCGAGATGATCTCGCGCATTTTCAAAGAGGAAGGCGTGCCGCAGGATCTGATCTACCTGGCGCAAGCCGAGTCCGGCTTCCAGCCGCTGGCGCTCTCGCGTGCGGGTGCGCGCGGCATGTGGCAGTTCATGGCTCAGACCGGCGAGCTCAACGGCCTGACGCGCACCTGGTGGGTTGACGATCGCCAGGATCCGGAGAAGGCCACGCGCGCCGCCGCCCGCCATCTGCACGATCTCTACAACCAGTTTGGCGACTGGTATCTCGCGATGGCTGCTTACAACTCGGGCGCCGCGACAGTGCAGCACGCGGTTGAGCGCACCGGCTACGCCGACTTCTGGGAGCTCTGCCGCCGCGGCGTGCTGCCGCAGGAGACGCGCAACTACGTTCCCATCATCATCGCCGAAACCATCATGGCGAAGAATCCCGAGCAGTATGGGCTGCAAGCCGTCGCGCCCGAGCCGGCGGTGCAGCTCGACCACATCGTCATCACCTATCCCGTGGATCTGCGCCTGGTGGCCGAGTGCGTCGACACCTCGGTCGATTATTTGCAGGAAATTAATCCCAGCCTGCTGCGCATGACCACGCCCAAAGACCAGCCCTTCACGCTGAACTTGCCGGCCGGTTCGCAGGAAAAATACGAGACAGCCATTGCCGTCATCCCGCAGGACATGCGGACCTACTGGCGCTATCACCGCGTCGAGTACGGCGACTCGCTCGGCTCCATCGCGCGCAAGTATCACGTCTCGACCTCGTCCATTGCCGATGCCAACAGCCTCTCCGGCAGCGTCGGCGACGACATTCGGCCCGGCACGAAGCTGATCATCCCGATCTCGCCCAATCGGCATGAAGGCTCCGCCGACGCCTACTCGCGTAAGGCCACGCACTACAAAGTCCGCAAGGGCGATACCGTCGCTTCCGTCGCCGACGACTTCGAGCTCCCAATCGATAAACTACGCAAATGGAACCACTTACGCGCGAGCTCGGAGCTCACGCCCGGCCGCACGCTCGTCATCTACAAGCCCACCAGCTCCGACACCAGCGCCGCTTCTGCCACCGCTGAAGGAGATCCGCCGGAGTCGAAAACCTCGGCCGCCGCCGCTGCCGCTCACCATAGCACTACTGGGAAGTCGCACTCTTCGACGACAGAATCCGCCGACGCCAAGTACCATACCGTCAAGAAGGGCGAAACCCTATTCAGCATTGCCGAGTCGAACCACACCTCGGTCCAGGCCCTAAAGCGCGATAACCCCAAGCTGGCCGCCAACCTCCGCGCCGGCGACGTGCTGGTGATTAAGAAATAGCTGTCGGCCATCAGCTGTCAGCTGTCACTGGCCACTGGCCACCGGTGTTTTGCTGACGGCTGATAGCTGACGGCTGATAGCCGTTTGCCAGTTGCTAATTGCTAGTTGCTCTGTTACAACAGGCCCGTTGTGTTAAACCAGAATGGGCGGGCGCGGTGCTCTATTATTCGCTTGCCCTTGTGCAATTCATCGTCTTTGGTATAAAACCGACTTTTGCCTTGCTAGCTGCCTCCGTTAGGTCAATGCGGAGCCCGGCGCCATCAGGAGGACAAGCACATGACTTTTGACGAAACGCTCTATGGTCGCAGAGATGACGAAATGGACGACTACGGAGACAGCGCGTACAACGATTCCCTTGAAGAAGAGGAATACGAAGAAGAGGAAGAAGAGGAAGAAGAACCTGAAATCGTCACCGTCGTCGAGGAAGACATCGAGATCGAACCGGTAGCTGCGGAAGCTCCGCCGTCGAAACCACCGGCTCCGCCCAAGAAGGCTGCTCCCAAGAAAGCGGCGAAGAAGGCCGCCAAGAAAGCTCCCGCCAAGAAAGCTCCGGCGAAAAAGGCAGCCAAGAAACCCGCGAAGAAAGCTGCCAAGAAGCCGGCCAAGAAGGCTGCGAAGAAAGCTGCCAAGAAGCCAGCCAAAAAGGCCGCGAAAAAAGGCGGCGCAAAGAAGGCTGCCAAGAAGAAGAAACGCCACTAGCCCCACGCCGTGGCTGCGTTTCTGTTGGTTTGATCCGGTGCCCCAGGTTCGCCCATCGGTTGGGCTAACCTGGGCTCGTCCGACCCCTTTCATCTCCGAACTTTCTTTCCGCTTGCGGGAAATGCGCACATCGCCTTGCGACATGCCTCACCGCACCTCAGCCAACATTGCACGTTGAAGCGTGACCCCTGACGCTGCGCCGCCGACTGCCCGCGACTACGATAGTTCTGTGTCACCTCAATGTCGTGCCGGATCTACCGTCAGCCACTCCGACCCCCGGAACTGCCGGCCGGCACGATTTTTCCATCCTGCAACGGTGCTATACTTTTCGCCGCTCGACCCAGCCTCGCTTTTCGGGAGAGTACGATGGCGACCCAACCGCGTTCTTCTCGCGCCAGTCTCTGCCTTTCAGCATTCGCTTTCGCGCTGATCGTCTGCTTCAGCCAGCCGGCTCACGCACAAACTTTCCAGGTGATCTACAGCTTTCCCGGCGGTCCGACCGGCTCCAATCCCGACGCCGGCCTCACCATGGATCGCGCCGGACATTTCTATGGCACGGCTGGTTTCGGCGGCTCGTCTAGCTGCTACTACGAATGCGGAGTGGTCTTCGAAATCTCCAATCAGGGACAAGGGTGGGTACTGAACGTGGTCTACAGCTTCGTGCCCAACAGCAACACCAATCCGGAATCGCGCGCCATCATTGGACCTGACGGCAGCCTCTACAGCACAACCTACCTGGGTGGCGCGTCCGGCTATGGAACGGTGTTCAACCTGCAGCCGCCCGCCCACGCTACGGCGAGCGCTCTTACGTCCTGGACCGACACCATCCTCTACGGTTTCGCCGGCGGCAGTGATGGGACCTACCCCATCAGTGCGGATGTGGTCTTCGATTCCGCCGGCAACATCTATGGCACGACTCCAACTGGCGGCGACAGCAACAACGGAACTGTTTACGAACTTTCACCCTCGAATGGCGGCTGGGCCGAAAAGGTGCTGTATTCCTTTCCCGGACAACCCGACGGCGCAAGTCCGACCTCCGGCGTGATCCTCGATCCGGGCGGCAACCTGTACGGTGTGACGTACCTCGGCGGGGCACTCAACTTGGGCGCAATTTATGAGCTGAGCCCCCATGGCGATACCTGGACCGAAACTGTCTTGCACAGCTTCATCGGCGGCGTTCAAGGCTGTTTCCCTTTTGGTGGCCTGACCTTCGACGCCCACGGCAACCTGATCGGCACGACCGGTGGAGGTTGCTTGGCCGGCGGAGCTAGCGTGTTTATGCTCTCGCCAGCCGGCGATCAGTGGACCTTCAGCGGGCTTTACCCGCTAGGCCAGAACGCGGATCCGGAAGCCGAGCTGACCTTCGACTCCTCCGGAAATCTCTACGGCACGACTGTGCAAGGCGGCGCTTATGACTACGGCACCGTCTTCCGGCTCTCGCCTTCGAACGGTGGCTGGACCTATACCGACCTGCACGACTTCACCAACGGCAGCGACGGCGCAAATCCCCACAGCAACGTGTTGATCGACGCGAATGGAAATCTCTTTGGGACGACAAACGGAGGAGGTCTCAACGGATATTGTCCCGGCGGCAGCTGCGGCACGATCTGGGAGATCACGCCGTAACTCTCGGCATCTCACAACGTAAGACATCCCACGATGTGGGATATCTCTCAGCGACCGCAGAAAATCCAGCCAATCCCGGGTTTTGAAGGGGCACGGCTTCAGCCGCGCCGTCGTGCCTCTGAAGAAGATGGCCTTAGCCGCTGCGGCGACCTGTCCCTCAGGGCCTAAAGGCCGATGCCTGGCCCCCGTGGCGGCACGCCTGAAGGCGTGCCCCTTCAAAGCAGAGCTCCGGGGAAGCCTGAGGCATGGCCTTTCAAATCCGGGCCGGATAGCTCTGTTAACAGCTCCGGGGCCCTCGCTACTTCTTCACCTCCGCCGACTCCTTCAACGGAATCGGCGGCGAGCCCTCGAACACAATATTGCTTACCGGCACTTCGTTCAGCGCGTCGCGATCCGCGGCGATCACCGACCACATCAGCAGCATCTTGTTGTAGCGCGTTGCGAAAATCGACTGCGACATGCGCACGCCCAGATCTTCGCCGCGTTCCGCCGTCGCCAGCGTTCCGTGAAACACCATGAACAGATGCCCATGCATCGTGATCAACTCGTCGGTCGAGATCTGGCCGAACTCGTTCATCTCCTCCAGGCTGGCCGCAACCGCGTCCAGCGTGCGCTTGTCGGTCAGCGAAGTCGCGGTATGCATCGAGAGGCAATTCGGATCCAGCGCGTGCAGCACGATCATCGGCGCCGGCTGATCCTTCGCCGGATGTTGCGGGGCAATCGTCAGCAGCGTCTGCGAGCAGGCATGCAAGAACCGATAGATGCGCAACGCCGACGCCTCAACCGGCGGAGGATCGCTGGGCGACAGCGGCGCCCATTCCGCCGGCAGCTGATATTGCAAGCCCAGCTCCGGATTGCGATACACGCCCTCCACTACTTCTCCCGCGGGAATGTTCTTTCCCGGCTCGTCATGAATCGCCGCATTCACGCGAAAGGTTGGCACCGTCGGCCCGTAGTAGGGCTTGCCCTCGACCTTCACCGGCTTGCCTTCTTTGGTGATCATCGAGCCATCCTCCTGCGGGCAGTAAATCTTCGCGTCGGCCATCAGGCTCTTGGCCTTGTGCAGAAAGTCCTGATCGTTGCCGCCGATGACCACCTTCACCATGTAGTTGTTGATGCCGGTCCAGTACTGGATCGCGATGTTGCGTCCGGTGCGGTGCGTCGACGAATTGAAACGCCCGGTGCTCAGCAGGAACGACGGTATGGGAAATGGGTTCTGCGCTCCCCAGCCGGTGTTCTGGTTGTTCCACTTCTCCAGCTCTTGCCGCTCCTTCTCCGGCGTGTTGATCTGCTCCCCGGGTTGCGGATCGGTCGCTGTCACGATGATGTAGCCGGTATGCTCGCCCTTCTCGTATTGCAGCGCCAGCAGCGCGTGCTGCTTCTCCGGCATGATCGGCATCATGATCTCGTGCCCCTCGACGGTCAGCGGCAGATCGAAATCGATGCCGAAGAACTGGCTGGTGTAATGCGTGTTCGTGAGGTAGCCCGCTTCCGGCAGCGGCGGCTCTTTGCCTGGCGGCCGCACCGGTCCGGGACGCTTGAACATGAGATTGGGATCGTCGTCGGACACCGGACACTGCGCCGGCAGAATGGTCACAGCGCCCAGCAACAGCAGGCAGATCAGCACAGCCATGCGGAGCTCACGTAGGATGTAACGCGCGGCTGCACTCAAACGTGACATCAGGGCCTTTTTCCTTGGTAGGGGCTGCGGAGGAGCTAGCGCCCATCATGCCAGCATCAAAAGCGCAGCGCAAGTGCCGATGCCGCCGCACAATATCGTGTCCGTTTATGGGACGAACGGATTCGAGCTATAATTGCGTGCAAATTTTCCGGATGGGGTGACCTATGCGCATCGCTTCGCTGCTCGCTCTTTGTCTGGCGCTTGCCAGTCCGGCTATATCGCAGACGGTTTACAGCAACGGTCCCATCAACGGGAACACCGACGCGTGGGCCATCAACTTCGGCTTCATCATCAGCGATACCTTCAACGTGACCAACAGCGGCACCACCATCACGGGTGGCGGTTTTGGAATGTGGCTGATCCCAGGCGACACTCTGACCTCGGCGGAACTGTCCATCACCTCGGGTGAGAACAGCGGCACCAGCTATTTTGATCAGACGGTCAACTTCACGCACGGTGCCTGCACCGCCAACCAGTACGGCTACAACGTCTGCCAGGAGAACACCGTGTTCAACGGCCCCACGCTCAACTCCGGCACCTACTGGCTGAACCTGCAGAACGCCAGCGTTCCCAGCGGCGACCCGGTTTTCTGGGACGAGAATTCCGGACCGTCGATGGCATCGAATAGCGCCGTTGGTTCGATTCCTTCGGAATCGTTCACCGTTCTCGGCACCAGCAGCGAGACGACGAGCACCACCACCAGCACCACGACCTCAGTTCCTGAACCCAGCAGCATCATGCTATTTGGCTCCGGCATCCTCGGCCTGGCGAGTTTAGTACGTCGCAAGCTGTTCTGATTTGCCACCAGCCTACGGTGCCTGATGCGCGAAGATCGTTTACCGCCTCGTATCAGGGCACGACTTCAGAGTCTGCGTGAGAACTGACATACGCACGAAAATAGAACCCCGAAGGGGTGGAGTTGCCGTTAGCCCAGGACGCAGCGCAGCGGAGTCCTGGGTAAGTGGGAAAAGAACCCGAGTCCCTTTAGGGACGGCATGGTTCTCACGCAGACTCTTCAGTCGTGCCGATAAGCCGTTTGCTCCTCGCCCGAGCCGGCTTCAGTCGGCGACACAAAACAATTGCTACCGCGTGCAACTGTTGCTCAGCATCTTCAGCGTAAGCACCTGCAACGCGTGCTGCGAGCTTCCACCGCTTGCAGCATTGCCTGACGGCTGACTCGCCTGCGGCGGCGGTTGCGTCAGTCCGGCCGGCTTGCCGGTGACCGTCACCGCGTGCATCACCTGCGCAGACAGATCGACCGTCGTCGACGACAGCGCCCACGTGATGCCATTGCGATCGCTGATGTAATAGCCGCCATCGTGACCACGCCTGAGGCATCCGCTCACCAGGATCTGAATCGGCGGCGACGCCATGCGCGGAGGATTCGCCTGCGTCTGTCCGCTCTGCGTTTCACTGGATTGCGCGCTAAGGCCGAGCGGCAACATTGCAACTCCCACTGCCAAAATGAGGATGCGGAGAATCATTGCGAGAGGAATCATGTCGTTGCTCCCGATCGTTCCAGATAGATCATCCCGCGAATCGATCGTCCTGCCAAGCCGCGGGGTAGTGCGGCGCTTAAGCGCCGTTTCCGGGTAGTGCTGGCCTTCAGGCCAGCGTCCAAGCCGTTTATTTCATTTTCTGAGTCGGCTTCAGCCGACGACACGCGAGTCGGTTGTTGTGGAGTGTTTTGAAGGGGCACAGCTTTAGCTGCGCCGTTGCAAGTCTTTTATTTTTGTCATCCCGAGGAGGCCTTCAGGCCGACGAGGGATCTGCGGTTCGACCATTTCAGCAGCCTGTAAAGCCGACTTAATAAGAGGAGGTCCCGCGGGCCTGAAGGCCCGCACTACCCATCACAACAAACTAAACGGCTCTAGCTTTCCGGATAGGACACACACTCCGCTCAGATAGACAATTCTCATTCGCGAAGGACACAACTCCCGCGCGCGCACAGCCGCTTCAAAGAAAACAAGCTCTTCCAACGCGATACCACAATCCGCCCCGACTCGCCGCGCTTTGGCCCGCCACATGCTTTCATTCTGTGCAAGCAAAGCGAGCCACAGCGTGGCGTCGGCAAGTCGTCACGTTGGGAACATCTTCTCAGCGCGGTTTCTCTGGACATCCATTTGCTTCCGCGCTGAGAAGACTGGTGTGATTGTTATTGAATCTCGCTCAACACGTGCGGATGCTGCACCCGCAGCCAGTTGTATTCGTTGATCGGCCGGTCATCATCCAGAGCCGGCGCCTTTGGCGCCACCGCGATCAGCCGTTGCGGATCGAGTTCGTGATGCAGCAGCATATTCAGCTGCTCGGTCGGCGTGCGCGCCGGACCCCACTCCATCATGTCGATGATCGCGGGCGGTGGCATCCGCGCTATCAGCTCCTGGGCGCTTCGGTCCGGGATCGGACTCTGGCTCCCCAGAAAATGGAACGCGGGATCGCCCGACATCGTCTGAAATACCTTGACGTACGGGAACACATCCGTCAGCGCGCGCGTTATCGCGGCACGATCCGTCTTGTCGCCGTAAAACAGCCACTGTTGCAGGATTCCGCCGGGGGTCAGATGTTGCTTGGCCAGCTCGTAGAAATCGCGCGAGTACAGCAAACTCGATCCGGCAGCATCCAGCGGCGGCGGGGGGTCGATGATGATGGCATCAAACTTTTGCGATGAGCGGTCGAGAAAGCGCCGCCCATCGTCAATCACCACATGTGCGCGCGGAGACGCCAGCAATTGCCCGCCGTCCGGATGGTAGTAAGTAAATAGCGCGGGCACGCTCGGCACCAGCTCCACCACCGTCACCGGAATTCCCCACGACAGAGCCGAACGAAATGTCGTGCCCATCCCGAAGCAGATGATCAGCACATTGCGTGGTGGCGTGGACAGATGCGACAGCGTGAAGTGCGCCATCATCTTGGTGATCGGTGTCAGCACCGTCATACCAACGCCGTTGACCAGCAGCTTGCGATCCATGCCTTCGCCGGCGGCGATGACCGTGGCCGTGCTGTCGCGGCGGATCACCGCATGGGGATACAGCGTTTCGTAGTCCTGGCCGAAGTGATACACCAGGATGGCAGCGATCAGGATGCAGGCCGTCGCCGCCGTCTGCCACGCGAACTTCCATTGCCGCACGCCCGCAATCGCCATCACAAACCACGGCAGTACCAGGATCAGCAGCGAGACCTGCTCGCCGAACAGCGGCAACAGCACGAATCCGGCGACCAGCGGTCCCACGATACAGCCCAGCACGTTCACCGCATACGCGCGTCCGGCGCGATCCGGATCGCCGCCCGACCAGCGGTCCACCAGCATCGGACTCAGAAATCCCACCATGGCTGCGAACGGCGCGATGCCCAGCAGGATCCGCACCATGTCAGGCATTTCACGCAGCGGATTGGCGGTAAACAGCGGCAACAGTCCCAGAAACGCTAGCGACACCCACAACAGCATCGACTCGCGACCGCGCGCGCGCCGGCTCCACAGGCGATAGATCGTCGACCCCGCAAACGTCGCCGCCAGATAAACGGCCAGGATCTTGGCAAAGGAATACACCAGCGGTCCGACGAAGTAGGTGTACAGCCGGATCCAGATCAGCTCCATGCCCATGGTCGTCAGGCCGGAGGTGAACAGCAGCACCAGCGCCGTCCTGCCGCCCTCAACCTGGATCGCAGGACTCTTTGCCGCAGTCGCTTCCGTAGTTGTTTCGACTCGCTCTGTCAGCGCGAAACTCAGCGCCGTGGCCGAGACGAAGATCACCACGTTCAGCGTCGCCGCGACGTGCAGCGTGCCGTGGAATCCGTACAGCTCAATCAGTGCGGGAGCGATGCTGGCGCCGGCGACCGCGCCAATCACGTTCGCCACATAAAGAAAGCTGAAGGATCGCTCCGGCCGGGGCCCCGAACCAGTCCCGTCTTTGGACTTGTTGGGGTCGGAGTCGCGCCCCATGCCACGGCGAATCGCAAACATTGCCACCGGTATAGTCGCGCCCATGCACGCGCACCACGGAATCAGCGCCAGCGCCAGCCAGCAGCCCGACATGAAGTAGTAAGCGCCGGAGGAAATCGACACCTGCAGCGCCGAGCTCTCCAGCAGCCGGCCGCCCCACGTAAACTCCAGCGGCACCACCAGCGCCGAGATGCCGATCAGCAATTCGATGACGCCGTACAGCCGCAGCGCAGGGAACTTCAGGCGATCGCCATAGCGCCGCGTCGCCCACCCGGCAATCCACGAGCCCGCGCCCAGCCCGGCCATGAACACCGACAGCACGATCGACACCAGCGGCGTCGTCACGCCGAACTTGGCCATAGCCAGGCGCAGCCACACCAGCTCATAAACCAGGCTGCACAGTCCAGAGAGAAAGAAGAAAATCGCGATCCAGAACATGGCTGGAACTCAGTAACTCATCCTATAAATCAGTTCGGCTTTGTATCACGGCAGGACTTTGAGGCTGCTGAAAAACTCGACCGACGCGTGCTTTCGGGTAGAGCGGGCCTTCAGTGTTTGCGTGAGAACCACCATCCAACTTCGGCAGTGGAGTGCGACCGCCGAAAATCGAGCGCCGTAGGCGCGGCGAACAGCTTAGCCCAGGACGGAGCGAAGCGGAGTCCTGGGTAAGTGGAAAAAACAACCAGAGTCCCCCGGGGACGACATGGTTCTCGCGCAGACACTTTAGCCCCAGCAACTCAGGGCATGACTGATACAAGCCTCACCGCTAACGGTGACAGCCAGTGTATCGCACGGCGATGAATAAAACGGTGATGGGTCGCTTATCGCCGCATGTGGAAGTAGCGCGGAGTGCCGGTGCCCCAGAGCCTGCCCTGAGCTTGCCGAAGGGTTCGCGTCCTTCGGTTGGACGCTAACCTGGGAGCGCGAGTACTCACCCTATTCGCGTCGATCGAATCACCGACTCCATCTGCTCCAGATAGCCTTCCAGCGCTCGCCGCCCGCTCGCCGTCAGCTTGTACTCCGTGCGCGGCTGCCGCCCGACGAACGACTTGGTGCAGCGCACATACCCCGCATCCTCCAGCTTGCGCGCGTGCACGCTGAGATTGCCGTCGCTCACCTCCAGCAGCTTCTTCAAGTCGTTAAAGCTGAGCGACTCGTTCACCGCGAGCGCGCTGATGATCGCCAGCCGCACCCGCTCATGAATCACCGCGTCGAGCCGAACCGCATCGGCAGCGGTTGAGGTTGATGGGTGTCGCGCCGCACTGCGCCGTGCACCACTTGCAGTGCTCGAATCGTGATGGATTGCCTGTCTAGCCACCATGTCTCCTCGCGATCAGAACTCCGAAAACGATGTGCACCAGCCCGAATCCCGCTGCCAGCATGATGTTCGCCCAGAACCACGGCAGCGGCAGCGCGATGGCGCCGCACGCCACGAACGCTGCGCCCATGGCCGGAACCGTGCGCACCGAGAACGCTCCCGCCTGCATCACCGCGACCCCGTAGAGCACCAGCCATACGCCGGGAATCAGCCGCACTGTGCCGCTCCACATCAGCGCGATGGTCAGCAGGCCGCCGGCCGCCAGCGCCGGTAGCGCGCCGATGAACAGCCTGCGTCCGGAGATCGACAGCATATTCTCACCGAGGCGTGCCGCTTTCTGATGCATCGTGGCCAGCACGATGGTCACGGCCACCAGAGCCTCGATCAGCCACGCCGCGAGCCAGCCGTCCGCAGTGGTCTGCCGCAGCGCGACAGGCGCGGCGATCAGCGCGGTCACACCGGTCGCGACAAATCCCCATCCCGGCACGGCCGTGAACGCCGAACTGCGCTCCATGGTTTCGCGGATGATCTGCAGATGCTCCAGCGCCCCCGGATCGGATGGATCGGGCGGATCGGGTGGCATTCTCGATCGCACGGGTCTGCGCCGGCATGAGCGAGGATCGGACATTTCAGGAAGATTACTGCAGCGGCTGGAACGACGTCAAGTTCTTTGCGGTGTAAAGTTGTGTGAAAGTTGGCTAACGAAGCTCTGAGGTTCAGCGATACGCTTCGCGGCGATGCCTCACCGCAAGCACCATGATCAAATGACCGAGGTCGTTGAAGCGGACGCGATAGTCGCCAACGCGAAGCCGTAGCTCGGGTGGTTCAACACTTTGCAGGCGCTTGACATCGCCTTCTCCGATGGCTGCATAGCGAGCGAGTGAATGCAGAATGTGGAGCGCGGTGGATTGATCGATCGCACGCAGGTCCGTTTTCGCCTGCTCAGTCCACTCGACCTTCTTACTCATGGCTAGCGATCCGACTTGCGGGGATTAAGTGGCGTCCGGCCCATGCGCTCGAAGTCTTCGGCGGTGAGGCCGAATTCGGCGAGCACCTCCTCATTCGGAATGCCCGGATGAGTCTTGAGCCATTCTCTAGAGGCCTCAACCGCTCGGATCTCTTCTTCGCTGATCGGTTCGTCATCGATCGGCGCGTTGGCCAGACTGTGAGCCACGGGATCAGTCATGACTTCCAGCAGGCGAACCACGGCATCCAGTTGACCGGCATCAAGCCGTTCAACCAGTTCGTGCGCGTGCTGTTTTTGCTCGGCAGGGGACATCAGGGATAGTGTACCAATTCCGCTCTTACGCGCGAATTTGAGAACAAACTAAAATTCCAAGGTTGGAGGCGAACTCAAATGCGAATCTGTCTGTGTAGTACAGCCTTTGTTCTGATTAGTAGCTGTCTTCTTGGGCAGGACCAATGGAAGGGCGATGGTAGCAGCCTTCTCGCAAATTGCGCGTTAGCAGTCCGGATATTTGATGGCGAGAAGATGTCCTCGGCGGATGCCGTCGACGCCGGCACGTGTATGGGCTATCTCTGGGGAGTGCACGAGATGGATTTCGCCGTGCAGCAATGGGAGGAGAATCAAAAGGTTAAGGTCATGAGACACGCGTGTGTCCCCTCTAATGCCTCAACCGCCCAGATAGTACGCATCGTCGTCAAGTATCTGCGCGATAACCCTAAGGACCTAAACCTGCCCGCCGCCGTCCTGGTTACAGACGCAATACGGGATGCATTTCCGTGTAAGTAGACGGTGCCCCAGGTTCGCGTCTTTCGTTTGGACGCTAACCTGGATTCCGACTGGTTTACTTCACCGCCGCCGCCGGCTCGCCCACCCGCTTCGCCACCTTGAAGGTCAGCTGCTGCTTCTTCTTGTCGACGTCAACCACAACGTGATCGCCGTGCAGCACCTCGCCGTCGAGAATCTTCATCGCCAGCGGATCCTGCACCACGCGCTGGATTGCGCGCTTCAGCGGCCGCGCGCCGTAGTTCGGATCGTAGCCTTCGGTGAAGACCATCTCCTTCGCTGCCGGCGTCAGCTCCAGCGAAATCTTGCGGTCGGCCAGCAGCCGGCGCAAATCCTCCAGCCGCAGGTCCACAATCTTCGTCAGCTGCTCCTTGCCCAGCGGATTGAAGATGACGATGTCATCCACGCGGTTGAGGAACTCGGGCTTGAAGTGCGCCCGCAGCGCTTCCGTCACCTGCTTGTGCGCTTCGGCTATTTGCTCGGGATCGTGATGCACACCCAGGTCCTGCAAATACGCTGACCCAATGTTCGACGTCATGATGATGATGGTGTTCTTGAAGTCGACCACGCGGCCCTTGCCGTCGGTCAACCGGCCATCGTCCATGATCTGCAGGAAAACGTTGAAGACATCGGGATGCGCCTTCTCGATTTCGTCGAAGAGCACCACCGAATACGGCCGGCGGCGCACCGCTTCCGTCAGCTGCCCGCCTTCTTCGTAGCCCACGTATCCCGGAGGCGCGCCGATCAGCCGCGACACCGCGTGCTTCTCCATGTACTCCGACATGTCGATGCGAATCATCGCGTGCTCGTCGTCGAAGAGAAACTCCGCCAGAGCGCGCGCCAGTTCGGTCTTGCCGACGCCGGTCGGGCCGAGGAAGATGAACGATCCAATCGGACGCCGCGGATCGCTCAATCCCGCACGCGAACGCCGAATCGCGTTGGACACGCTCTCAATCGCTTCATCCTGTCCAATGACGCGCGCCTTGAGCCGATCATCCATCGTGACCAGCTTCTTCACTTCGCCTTCCAGCATCTTCGACACCGGAATGCCGGTCCACTTGCTGACGATCTTGGCGACGTCTTCCTCGTCGACCTCTTCTTTCAACATGCGCGACTGCTTGCCGTCCATCGCCGCGCTCAGCTTCGCCACTTCGGCTTCAAGCTGCGGAATCTCACCATACTTGATCCTGCCCGCACGCTCGAAATCGCCCTTGCGCGTGACGTCCACCTCTTCCGTCTTCAGGCGCTCGATGCGCTCTTTCAGCTCGCGAACTTTCGCAATGGCTTCTTTTTCCTGCTTCCAGCGCGCCTTGAGTGCGTTGGCGTTTTCTTTAATCTGCGCCAGCTCCTTCTCGACAATCGCCAAACGCTCGCGCGAGTTGGCATCGTCTTCGCGCTTCAACGCCTGACGCTCGATTTCAAGCTGCGTCGCGCGGCGCTCCAGCTGATCGATCTCTGTCGGCATCGAGTCGATCTGGATGCGCAGCGAAGCCGCAGCTTCGTCGATCAGGTCGATGGCTTTGTCCGGAAGGAAGCGGTCGGTAATGTAGCGATGGGAGAGCGTTGCCGCCGCGACAATCGCCGAATCCTTGATGCGCACGCCGTGATGCACTTCGTACTTTTCGCGCAGGCCGCGCAGAATGGCGATGGTGTCTTCCACCGTCGGCTCGCCGACGAGCACCGGCTGGAAGCGGCGCTCCAGCGCCGCGTCCTTCTCGATGTACTTGCGATATTCGTTGAGCGTAGTCGCGCCAATAGCGCGCAGCTCGCCGCGAGCCAGCGCCGGCTTCAGCATGTTCGACGCATCAATCGCGCCTTCCGCCGCGCCCGCTCCCACCAGCGTATGCAGCTCGTCGATGAAGAGAACGACCTGTCCCTGCGACTGCTCGATCTCCTTCAGGACAGCCTTGAGGCGGTCTTCAAACTCGCCGCGATATTTCGCGCCCGCCAGCATCGCACCCAGATCGAGCGAGACCACGCGCTTGTTCTTCAACTGCTCGGGAACATCGCCGGAAACGATTCGCTGCGCCAGTCCTTCGACGATTGCGGTCTTGCCCACGCCCGGCTCGCCAATCAGCACAGGATTGTTTTTCGTCCGGCGCGACAGCACCTGCACCACTCGGCGCACTTCTTCGTCGCGGCCAATCACCGGATCGAGCTTGCCCTTGCGCGCCAGCTCAGTCAGATCTTTGGCGTAGCGTTCCAGAGCCTGATACTTGGCTTCGGGATTCTGGTCGGTGACCTTCTGATTGCCGCGCACCGCGGTCAGCCCGCGCAGAATATTGTCGTAGGTTGCGCCGCCATGCGCCAGGATCTGCTGCGCCGCATCGCGCTTCAGCTTGGCCATCGCCAGCAGGAGGTGCTCGGTGGAGACGTACTCGTCTTTGAAATTCGATGCCTCTTTGAAGGCGTTCTCCAGCAGCTGCGAAGCGGCGTCGGAGAGATGCGCCTGCGTGGCGCCACTGCCGGAAACTTTCGGTAGCTTCTCGATCTCGCCCATCGCCTGCGACTGGACGGCAGAGGCGTGCAGCCCCACACGCTCCAACAGCGGCGCAACGATGCCCTCGTGATCCTCAACCAGCGCAGCCAGAATATGCACCGGTTGCAGCTCAGGATTGCCGTGCTCGCTGGCGAGATCGTTCGCCCGCTGCATCGCCTCCTGCGCTTTTACAGTTAATTTGTCCCAACGTATGGCCATTTTCTTACCCCAGCAATTAGCAATTAGTAGTTAGCAATCAGCAACTAGCAATTAGCAACTAGCGATTAGCAACTAGCTCAAAACCACAGATTAAATAATGTTTGTCATCCTGAGCGGAGGCTCGCTTCTTTTGCGAGCCGGAGTCGAAGGACCCCTATTCTGGCGAAATCCGTCGCGGCTAAAAGCCGCTTCTTGCCGCGGGGCCATCCGCCCGACTAGAGTCCGGCGCTTCCACAGTTACCCGGCAGCTTCGGCCAGCACCCTCTCGACCTTCGCATCCAGATCCTGCGCCACCTTCATCGCCGCAGCGCTTCCGTAAGGCGCAAGAAAACTCGTCATCCTGTCGTAAGAAAGATGCACTCCATCGGAGCGCTCATCGATCAGCACCGTCACCGGAGCATACGACGCGGCGTCAGGCACCAGCTCGGCCATTTGCCGCATGATCAGCGGATTACCCACCAGCAAGCGAAAGCATCGCTGCGCGCGTTCGCCCCGGAACAGGCGAAAGACGGCGCCCATGTCGAAGCGCGCAAACTCCATCAAGCCCGACGGGCCAACGGCCTCGGCAACCAGTTTCTCCAACTCGGCGCTCGTCTTGGCCGCCGCAATCCCGCGGCTGAAGGCGCGAATGTCAGGATGACCTACCGCCGCATCCAGCGCGGCCAGAATCTGATCAATCGGCTTATGCGAAACTAAACTGAAGCGCTGAACCTCAAGTTGCCTTACCGACATGCCCCGCCCCGTTCAGTGAAGCGACCTTGTTTGCCACGGACTGTGCCGAAACACCGATCTGCCGCAGCAGCCAATCGTGGCCAGTAGTTTGGATTCACGGGAGCCGCTTGCGGGCTCAGACTAACCGCGAATCGAGGCTGGTACCTGTGCCTCTCTCTTCGGCCAGGCAGATCCCACTGGCCACGATTGACTGCTACCTTCTGCCGTCCCTGAAGGGGCTCATTCCGCTTGCGCGCCCACCCAGCGCTGAAGCGCCTCCGGCGCTCGAGCCTTTCCTACTCGTACGTTATTACCGAAGGCAACGGATTCATGTTCGATCCGACCTTGACGCTTCATGTCGTCCCTACGGGACTCGGCTTCGGCCTTTCCGGCTACCCAGGACTCCGCTTGCGCTGCGTCCTGGGCTAACGGCAACTCCACCCCTTCGGGGTTCTGTTTTCCTGCGCCATACTCCACTGCCGAACTCCAGCGGCAGTTCCCACACACGACTCTAAAGCGTCGATCACCTTTCGCGCCTCCGGTGCTCGAGCGTCGCCGACTTACAACGGACTGCTTGATGGACCAGTCCCGTCCGATAACTAACAACTGGCCACCGACAACTGACAACCGACAACTGCTGCTTAGCTCTCGCCCCTCGGAGAGTTCCTCTTGGCAAACAAAAGGGAGGTAAGTCTTTGGACCCACCTCCCCTCGAACTCCCCAGTTCGTCTCCCTCCAGGAATCTCCGTAGGGGCGAAACCTGTCTCAAGCTGCGCTAGTCTTAGCCGCCGCCTGAGGTTCCTTTTTCCCTTCGATCGTCTTCTGGCCAATGTTGACCTTGATCTGCTTCGGCTTGGCTTCGGCCCGCTTTGCCAGGCGGATCTTCAGCACGCCATGATCGCAGTCGGCCTGAATGTCGTCGGTACTGACCGTGTTGGGTAGCCTGAACGAGCGGCTGAAGCTGCCATAACGGCGCTCCACCCGGTGGAAGTTCTCCTCTTTCTCTTCCTTCTCGAACTTGCGCTCACCATTCACGGTGAGGGTGTTGTTCTCGACCTTGATGTCGAGGTCCTTCTCGTCGATGCCGGGCACCTCCAGCTTGAGCTGGATGCTGTGCTCGTCTTCGTAAATGTCGACCGCCGGCACAAACGCTCCGGCGGTTAACGACTCTTCGCGGCCACCGCCGTACTGCTCTTCGAAGAGCCGGCTCATACGGTTCTGCAATGAACTTAACTCGCGGTAAGGATCCCAACGGGTCAAGATTGTCATGGTCCAAATCCTCCAACATTTAATCGATAACTTGATGTGCGATCAGTAACTTGGGTCTGTACCGATCCTCGCTAACAGGATAGATGCGTTTGTTAGCGCAAAGGAATCATAAAATATTAGTGCATTACTATCAATAGTCGTAAAACAGCTCGCAAGTCAAGTGTTTGCACTTTCAAGAATTAAGTTAAGTTTATTATTATTAATATCTTAAGTTGAGTCCGTGGCGCTCGGTCGCTGCAAGCTTTCGGATGAAAACGAGCGATTCAGCCTGGGAATGTTTTTGACAGCGAAGCCAAGATCATGAAGCTCCGAGGGCCGGAGCCTGTCGCTTTTTCCGCTTGCTTTCCCGACAAAGTTGCTACACACTACCGCTCGCAGTCGGGCCCCGCTTGTGGCCTGGTTAGTCTGACCGCGACCGCCGATCGTCTCGCGCGGTAGCGCAAGCCCCTCCTCCACAAGTTCCATTCCACTCAGCAAGGAGAAAGCCGTGTCTCAGAACGCGAGGAGATCCTCATTCGCTGTATGTCTGCTCACCGTTTGCTCGCTCGTCGCCATCCCCGCGATGGCCCAAAAACAACCCGTGCCTCAGCCGATACCGGTCAACGTAGAAAACACGCCCAGCGTCAACGTGGCTAACACCCCCAGCGTGAGCGTGACCAATACGCCGAATGTAAGCGTTGCCAACACGCCCAGCGTCACCGTGGCCAACACGCCGAGCGTGGATATCGCCAACACGCCGAGCGTCAACCTCGCAACAGGAGCCACCGTCGCTGTTACCAGCCCGCTCGATTCCTCCGGCAATCCCGCCCCCGTGGCCGTTTTCGACGCCTTTCAGCCCTACGACGGTACCTGCATAGTTTCCTTCAACGGTAGCAACACGGGCAGCTGTGATTTCCTTCCCGCCGTCCCTACGGGAAAGCTATTGGTCATCCAGGAGTTTGACGCCATTGGACTAGTGGAGACCGGCAACCGGCCGGAGAGTATCATCGCTGCGGACCACTACTTCGCCTACACTTTCATGGGCAACTACAGCGGAGTGGATGATCTTGCGACGCACCAGGAGACACGCCTGTATTGGTCTGTGAATCCAGAGGGGGCGCTGCAATGCAATCCGACCGTCCAGACGGCTTCCGACGGCCTCTTCGATTGCGACATCTCCGGATATCTGGTGGATGCGTCGTTGCTTCCACCGGGATTTACGAACCATCACCCAAAACCTCCGCTGTCGCAGCTGCTCAAAAAGCTGCAAGCGAGATGATTCTTTGCCGCGGCGGAGAACTGCTCGCGCTGAAATTTACTGAAGGATGTTTCCGAGCCGGAAGCCGCGCCACTCGTCGCGCTTTCGGCTTTTTTGGGCTTGCATTTCCGACAAACTGGCCACACACTACCGCAACGCAGTCGGGCCCCGCTTGTGGCCTGGTTAGTCTGACCGCCGCCGCCGATCGTCTCGCGCGGTAGCGCAAGCCCCTCCTCCACAAGTTCCATTTCACTTACGCAAGGAGAAAGCCGTGTCTCAGAACGCGAGGAAATCCTCATTCGCTGTCTGTCTGCTCGCCGTCGGCGCGCTCGTCGCGATCCCGGCCGTGGCCCAAAAATCACCCGTGCCTCAGCCGATACCGGTCAACGTAGAAAACACGCCCAACGTCAACGTGGCTAACACCCCCAGCGTTAGCGTAACCAACACGCCGAGCGTGAATGTCAGCAACACGCCGAACGTCAACGTCGCCAACACGCCGACGGTCACGCTTTCCAGCGGAGCCAGCGTCGCCGTCACCAGCCCGCCCGACGGACAGGGCAATCCCACGCCGCTGGCGACGCTGGAAGCGGTTCAGATCTACGCCGCCACCTGTAGCATTTTCTTTGAGGGCGGCGTTGTTGGCGATTGTGACTTCCCAGCCGTCTCCGAGGGAAAGGAACTGGTTGTCCAGGAATTTGACGCTTTCGGGGACCTGGAAGGCGGCAACCTGCCGTACTACATAACCTTGCAGAACACGCTCGCGCTGATTAACTATTTCACGTATATGGTCACAGCGAGTGGTGCAGGCTACACCATTACCACCACGCACCAGGAAACCCGCCTCTACGTGATCCAAGGCACTCCGTTGTGTAGGGTGGGGGTGCTCAACAGTTCGAATGGTGTATATACCTGCAACATCTCAGGATTTCTGGTAGTGTCCTAATAATCAGGACACTACCGGATTTCTGGTGGATGTGTCTGTGGAGAGATCGGGCGCCGCGCCAGCCCCACGACCCCAACCTCCAGCGCTGCCGTTTGGTCCGCACCCAGGACTGCAGCGACAGTCGAGCAACAACCATTGATCTGCGGTGGAGGATGGTCTACCCATCCTCCACTTTGGCAATCACGCACTTCAGATACGCCGTCTCCGGCACATTCAGCAGGACGGGATGGTCGCGCGCGGCTCCGCGCTTTTCCAGGACGCGGACCACTCGCCCGGCGTCCGCCGCGGCCGAGCCCAGCATCTCCAGAAACTCCGCCTCGCTCACATGAAATGAGCACGAGCAGGTGACTAGCGTGCCTCCGGGACGCAGCATCTTCAGCGCGCGCAGGTTGAGTTCTTTGTAGCCGCGCACCGCGGTCGCTACGGCGCGCTTGGTCTTGGCAAACGCCGGCGGGTCGAGAACGATTGTGTCGTACTGCCGGCCCGCCGTAGCGTAGTCCTTCAGCAGATCGAAGGCGTTGGCCTCGATCCACTCGATCTCGCCCGCGCCTGAACGATGTCGCTCGCGATTGAGCTGCTCGTTCTGCTCCGCAACCTTCAGCGCCGCGCGCGAAGCATCGACCCCGCTGACGCTGTCGCACACTCGCGCCAGGTGCAGCGCGAACCCTCCCTGATAGGTGAAGACGTCCAACGCTTCGCCGTGAGCGTAGCGCGCCGCCGCGGCGTAGTTCTCCCGTTGATCGAGAAACGCTCCGGTCTTCTGCCCGCTGAGCGCGTCGTAGTGGAAGCGAACGTCGTTAAGTGTGAAGATGGTCTTCGACTGATCGCCTCGCACCAGTTGCGATTCGCGCGGCGTTAGCTGCTCGAGCTCGCGGATGTGCGAATCGACGCGCTCCACCAGGCTGACGGCGGGGAAGTGTTGCGCCAGCGATTCCACCACCAGCGCCCGCAGATCCTCGCGATCGAAGGCCTGCGTCAACGGCTGCAGCGAAATCACATCGTCGTATTTGTCGACGATAAGGCCGGGCAGCAGGTCGGCTTCGCTGAAGATTACCCGGTAAGAATCGCAGCGGGTGCCCCGGGTCTCGCGCGGTTCGAGACCCGGGAGCGCGCTGTCGTCGCCCATCTGCTGGCGAAACTGCACCGCGCGTGCAATCCGCGCACGCAGAAGATCCGGCAACGCTTCTTCTGTAATGTCGTCGGAGCCCAGCAAGCGAATCGCAATCTGCGAGGCGCTACTATACAGCGCCGATCCCAGCCGTCGTCCGCGTTCGTCGCAAACCGACACCAGCGCGCCAGGAGCCGCGTTCGCCGTTCCAACCAGGTCAGAGCGATACACCCAAATATGTCCGCCGCGCAGTCGGGCTACGCCGCGATGGTTAACCGTGATCGTGCAAACAGGCAAGTTATCCTTTCTGGAATCAAAGGTTTATCTTACGCGATCGGGTGCCCCGTTCTGTCATCCCGAGCGGAGCGAAGCGGAGTCGAGGGACCTGCTTCTCTCCACTCTGTTGGCTAGAGGGCGGAGGTTCGCCGCTGACGGCGCAGGTGCTCGGTTCCGATAATCCCGCCGGCAATCCCTAGCGGAGTAAAAATTAACATTCTTTATGTCAAATAAACTTGACATAAGGTACAAACTAGCTTACATTTTGGTCGTTGCACATTACTTCGCACTGAATGGAGGTTGGTCGTGGATATGTCCTATCAGGAAAAAAGCATTCTGGGATCGCTGCTGGCGATGGTGGTCGTTTACAGCGTCTACTTCGCCGGCACGCTGCGCGACATCGGCCGCGGCGACTTCGGCGCTAGCAGTCTCGGTCGGCTGATCTTCACCGTCATCGCCATCATCGTCATCGAGATCGTGTATCACATCGTGCTCGCGATCGAGGGCGGCGTCGAACGCAAGGACGAGCGAGACATCCTTATCGAGTGCAAAGCCTACCGCAACGCCTACCTGATGCTGGCGACGGGCGCCGGGCTGGTGATCACGTACTTCATCGTTGCCGGTCTCGCCGGGGCCACGCGCATCCCGCTCACGCCGTTTCTGGCCGTCAACGTGATGCTGCTGTTCATGGTCATCGCCGAGCTGACCAAGTCGCTCACCCAGCTCTTCTATTACCGGCGGGGTTTGTGATGGCGCGCGGACGGATCCAAAACAACATTCGCCGCTTGCGCTTTGACCGCGCGGAGATGACGCAGCAGGAGCTGGCGGAAAAGGTCGGCGTCACTCGCCAGACGGTGATTGCCATCGAGGGCGACAAGTACTCGCCGTCGCTGGAGGTGGCGTTTCGCATCGCCCACGTCTTCGGCGTGCCGCTGGAGCAAGTGTTTCAGTACCACGCCAGCGAAGGCGAGAGCGCTGCGTGAACGGCTGCGACTGGAGTGGGCGAACGTGGCGGTTATCCTGGCTCCGGAAGAAGTCGGTGATCGAGGGATTTGCATCAGGACATGACTTCGAGGCTGCTAACAAAATCGATTGCCGAGGGCCTTGTAACAGGGCACGACTTCAGTCGTGCCGGTAGGTTGCTTATTGCTGTCCGAGTCGGCTTCAGCCGACGGCACAACAGCCTCTATACTGTTCCTCGCATGAAGACCCGTGCCGTTCATCCTGCCGCCGACGTGGCTACGCCGGCCGCACCCACATCGTCGTTGTCGTACACGGTTTCCATCCATCCCGCTCAGCATGAGCTAACGATTGAGCTGCGGGTCACGGGTCCGCACGCGCACGGCGATGTTCATGTCGAATTGCCGACGTGGGCGCCGGGTGCGTACGCCTTTCTGCCCTTCGCCCGCGATCTCTTCAATCTGAACGCTGTCGACGCTGCATCCGGCGCTACGCTAAAGGTCACCCGCAAAGGCTGGCAGGGATTTGAAATTTCCGGTGGAACGGGGAATGTCGTTCTGACCTACACCGTCTACGCCTACGCTCTGGAGTACGCGGAGCTATGCGGACTGCTCGATTCTGACCACGGTATTCTGATGGGCACCCGCTACCTTCGTCCGCTGGTGTGGAACGGTGCCTGCTCCGTCACCTACAAGCTCCCCGAGGCGTGGGCGATTCATCATCCTTCCGGCGCAACGCGCCTGGAAGGCACGACTACCTGGAACTATCCCAGCTATCTCACGCTGCTGGATTCGCCCGTAGTCATCGGCCGTTTTGACCGAATCGTCCGCAAAGTCAGAAGCACTCCGTTCTATCTTGTCTTTATCGATCGCGCGCTGGGCTATGAATCCGAGATCGATCGCTTCGCCGATGAGGTAGCGAAGATCGCGGAAGAATTTGCGGAAGTCTTCGGCAAATTTCCCTTCGAGAACTACACCTTCATTCTGTCGTGCAGTCCCAACGCGCACTGGGGCCTGGAGCACGCGACCAGCAGCGTCTGCGGCCTCGGCCCGGATGTCTTCGTCGATCCCGCCAAGACCAGCTTCGCCCTCCGTCTCCTTGCGCACGAGCTCTTCCACGCCTGGAATGTTTGCGGGCTCAAACCTGCGCCGCTCGGCAATCCCGATCTGCGAGATGGAAGTTATACCGAAGGTCTGTGGGTTGGCGAAGGTATCACGCGATACTATGAATTTCTCGCCTTGACCCGGACCGGCGTCTATACCGCCGAGCAGTTCTTCAGCTCGATGGTGAATTTCTATCGGCAGGCTTCAGCTGTACCGGCATTCTCTCGCGTGAATGCCATCGATTCCTCGCTCGCTACCTTCATCAACCATCGCCGCTATGCCGGCCGCTGCAACAACTCCATCGACTATTACGACAAAGGCATGGTCATCGCCTTCGATATCGACGCCGAACTACGCCTGCACAACGATTCGCTGGATCGTGCCTTCGCGGCATTTTATGAGCGCTATATCAACGTCGAGGGCGGATACACAACGGACGACATCGTCACCTTTCTCGACGCACGCAAGCCCGGTCTGGGTAATCTTGTCCGCCGCGAGATCGCCACAATTTCCGATCTTAGTATCAAAGACCAGCTGACTCGCCTGGGATTTCGGGTAGAGATGGAAGCGATTCCTTGCCTGGGATTACTCTTCCGCGAATCGATCAGTCAAACCATTGTCGATGTCCCCGACGATAGTCCGGCAGGCGCTTCGGGCATCGCACCGGGCGATGTCATCGACACCGTGAACGGATATCCATTCAGCGCTGCCGGATTGAAGTGGGCGGTGAAGCAGAACAAGCCAGTCCGAATCGGAGTCCTGCGCGGTCACCGCCCGTTGTCGTTCGAGATTGCGCCGGGCAGTCGCACGCGAATTTCCTCTCTGCTATGGAACGGTACTGAGGAACAGGCGGAGCAAATTCGCCTCTGGCTCAAGCGCCAGGATTTTCGTCCGCAGACAGGCCTACAGCTCTCGCTCGACTTCTACGAGAACTTTCACGGTATTGAAATTCTCGTGTGATGGAGAGCTGCCTTCAGGCCAGCGTCCCGAGCCATCTATCTCTTTACGAGTCGGCTTCAGCCGACGACAGTGCCCTGGTACGAAGCACACCATCGCACACGAAGTTGAGTTCCTGTAAACTTGACTAAACCGACCCTCGCGCGCGCCACTGGAGTTCGACCCTCGTTTCAAGCTGGTATTCTGATATTTCTCGGAGAAACCTGTGCCCGATCAAGACTCCGCCGTAAAGCGGCTCGCCGATTATCGTCCCTGCAGTTTTGCCACTGATCTTGAACTTTCCTTCCAGCTCGACCCGCGCGAAACCCGCGTCCGCACTCGCTACAACGTGCGCCGGCTCATCGACGACGGTAAGCCACTGGCGCTGGACGGCGTCGGCCTGAAGATCGAGCGCGTATCGCTTAACGGTGAGCCGCTCTCAGCGGAGCACTATCAGCAGGAGCCGGAGCGCCTCATTCTCGAGACGCCTTTTGCGTCCACCTTCAAGCTCGAGATCGATACCGTCATCTGTCCGGAAGACAACACCGCGCTCGAAGGCCTCTACATCTCCGGCGGCCGCTTCTGCACGCAATGCGAGTCGGAAGGCTTCCGTCACATCGCGTTTTCGCTCGACCGTCCCGACGTGCTGTCGCGCTTTGAGGTCAAGATGGAGGCGGACAAGGCGCGCTATCCCACGCTGCTCTCCAATGGCGATCTCCTCGATGCGGGAGACGCTGCCGGCGGGCGGCACTATGCGATCTGGAAGGACCCGCATCTCAAGCCGTCCTATCTGTTCGCGCTGGTGGCCGGCTCATTCGACACCATCAGCGACGAGCACACCACGACATCCGGGCGGCACGTCAAGCTGCACATCCACACCGATCAGGGCGACGCGCAGCGCGCACGCTACGCGATGGAGTCGCTGAGGCGCGCCATGGTTTGGGATGAGCGCGTCTTCGGTCGCGAATACGATCTCGGCGAGTTCCACATCGTTGCCGTGCGCGACTTCAATTTCGGCGCGATGGAGAATAAAGGTCTCAACATCTTCAACTCGTCGCGCCTGCTGGCCGATCCCGATACCGCAACCGACGACGACTACGAAGACATCGAGCGCGTCGTCGGGCACGAGTACTTTCACAACTGGACCGGTAATCGCATCACGCTGCGCAACTGGTTCCAGCTGTGTCTGAAGGAAGGCCTCACCGTCTATCGCGATTCGGAATTCTCTGCCGACCAGCGATCGCGCGCGGTCAAGCGGATTAAAGACGTGCAGGCACTGCGCGAGCGCCAGTTCGCTGAAGACGCCGGTCCGCTGGCCCACGCCGTTCGTCCCGACACCTATACCGAGATCACGAACTTCTACACCGCGACGGTCTACAACAAGGGCGCGGAGCTGGTGCGCACGCTGCGCGCGATTATCGGCGAAGACAATTTTTTTCGCGGCATGGGGCTGTACTTCAGAATCTGGGACGGCCAGGCCGTCACAGTCGAACAGTTTGTGGAGTGCTTCGCCGAAGTCAGCAAGCGCAAGCTCACCGATTTCTTTCGCTGGTACACCCAGGCGGGAACGCCGCATGTGGTCACGAAGGGTGAGTACGATGCAGCCGCGCACGCCTATCGGTTGAAGGTTTCGCAGTCCACGGCGCCCACGCCAGGCCAGGACAAGAAGCAGCCGCTCCCAATTCCGCTGAAAGTTGGCTTCATCTCGCAGGACGGCGCCCAGCTCACCGCTCAACTGCCCGACGCGCCAGCGCCGCAATCGGAATTCGATCTGGTGCTGGACAACGATTCGACGACCTTCGTCTTCGACAATGTCGCCAGCGAGCCGATTCCGGCGGTGCTGCGCGGCTTCTGCGCGCCAGTGGCGCTCGAGGATGGACTCGGCGTTCGCGAGCGGCTGGCGCAGATGGCTCATGATCCCGATCCCTTCACGCGCTGGGATGCCGGTCAGAGTCTGATGACGGCCGCGATCCTCGCCGAAGCCAGCGGCATGCCCGATGCAGTTCCGCCAGCTGATCAAATCGCTTCTGCTTTGGCCCGCGAGCTGGAGCAGTCTGACAAAGACCGAGCCTTCACCGCGGTCGCGTTGCGTACTCCAACGCTTGTCCGGCTCATTCAGTTTGGCGATAAGCCCGATCCGGAAAAGCTCTTGCAGGCGAGAAGCGCTCTTCGTCGCAAGATTGCGCAGGCCAGCAAGCAGCGTCTAGAGGAGCTTGCCGCGGCGTCGGATGCGGATCCCAACTCCCCCGAGCAGGAGCATGTGGGCAAGCGCGCGCTGCGCAACACGGCTCTGGATCTGCTCGCCTCGCTGGGAACCGAACAAGGTGCGCTGATCATGAAGGCGTTCGAAGGCGCTCGCAACCTGACCGAGCGGATGGGTGCGCTGGTGGCTCTCGCCCAACTGGAGGGCGATCTGTTCGATCAGGCGCTCGATGCTTTCATCAACCAGTGGCAGCATATTCCCATCGCCGTCGACAAATGGTTTGCGGTGCAGGCCGTGGCGCCGCGCGAAGACGCCGCTTCCCGTGTTCGCCGGCTGACGGAACATAAACTCTTCGAGCTGAAGAATCCCAATCGCGCTCGTTCTATCTACGACGCCTTTGGCGCACGCAATGTCCGAGCCTTCCACGCGGCCGACGGTTCGGGGTATGAGTTCCTGGCCGATGGAATCAAGAAGATCGATCCCATCAATCCTATGGTCGCGGCGCGACTGGCCAAGCTCTTCGAGCCGTGGCGGCGATTCGATAGCGACCGGCAATCCAAAGCGCGTGATGTACTGCAAAGATTGTCGAGCGCGGGACTGTCGAAGAATGTCCAGGACATCTTGGGGCGAACGTTGAAGCAGTAGGATGGGTGACGGTCAGCGGCGGGACATTTCTGAGGTGATCATGCACGCTGGAGTGCGGACGGGTGGACCACGCCAGGGTGGAGCACGCCTTCAGGCGTGCATTGATAGCTGCTGGTTATGAAAGGCTTCAGCCGCTGAGGTAAGTTCGGCAGCCGCTTACCGCAGCGGCTAAAGCCGACTCCCATACACTGACTGCGATGCAGGCCTGAAAGGCGTGCTCCACCCGGCAGACAAGAGTAATTAAGTTGCTCCCTATGCCGTCGTCGCGCCCACGTTATACTGCAACATATCCAAAGGAGCTTTACGGAATGATTGACCGACTCAAGGAGAGTTCAGGCGGAGTACTGGGATTCCAAGTCATCGGCAAAATGACGGACGAGGATATCAAGGCCTTCGAACCGCAGATCGAGTTCCTGATTGGTGAGCGCAAGCATAAGCCCATCGGTATCCTTGCCGACCTCTCGCAGATGCGCGGCGCCGACTGGAAGGCGCGCTGGGAAGAGATGCGCTTCCTGCAGAAGCACTCCGACCACATTGCGCGTATGGCGGTGGTGGGCGCCGACAAGTGGGAAGAGATTGTGGCTATCGTCACCGCGGGCGTGGCGATTCTGGAAGCCGAGACGCGCTACTACGATAAGTCTGAAATGCTGCGCGCCTGGGAGTGGGTGCGCACCGCGCGTCACGCCGAAGATATGCCGGTGCGTCAGATCGCCGCCCCTAGTGGAATCTGGAAGGACTACCATCCGGAGTACATGGACTTGTAGAAATTGCCGTTGGAAGCTGTACTGGTTGTCGGCGATCACAGCGGAGCAGCGAAAATGTTCAGAGCCTTAACTCGATGGCAAGCGCGGTCCGTAGTTTTGGCGATGCTGCTGGTCGTCTCTGCCGGCTGCGCTGTCAAATGGACTCCCTACTACGATCCGACTCTGGACAACAAAGCCACCAGCTTCCAACAGGATCTCGAAGCGTACCTGACCAAGCTGGAAAACCTGCAAGCGCCAGTCTGTACCTATCAGCAGAATCTCGATTTCTACGAGAAAGCCGGTGGAGAGCTCGCGGTAATGCAGACACGCGTGCAGGCTTCGCCGCACAATACCCAGCTCCTGGAGATCTTAGCGGCACTGAACAAGAATTTTGCCGAGCTGAAGACCCTGCAGCAGAACGCCGGAAGCAGCTGCTTGAACAGCACGGTGATCGAGGTAGAACGGGCTGGCTTCCAGCGCATATTTGAGTCGTTGTTGGCTTATGAGCTGGCGCTCAAAGCCAATGAGGCACCCGCCACCGCGCCAACCAAACATTAACTGGCAATGGAGGCCAGCCACGATGGCAGATTTTGATGTAGGAGCGGTGCTGGCGAGTATGTCCGCCGCCGCCGCCGGAGTCCTTCAGAAGAAGTGGCCGGGCGTCCGGAGCTTTGCCGAAACGGAATTCCAGAAAATCGCGCAGACCATCGTCACGATCGGCCAAGGCGTGGCCGCAGGGACAATCACCTGGGACCAGGCGCCGATTCTGCTGGATTCGCAGAAAAATGCTTCGCTGGCGGTCTTGGCCGCTGTTCAAGGTATGAGCGATGTCGCCGCCGAACAGGCCGTCAATGCGGCCATCGGAGCAGTCAAGACGGCGATCAATACCTTCGTAGGTTTTCCGTTGGTGGTGTGAAGAGCCTGCAGTCACGCTGAGTTCCCATCGGTAGGAAGCAGCCACCGCAGTTCACCCGTTGTCCACAAGGAGCCTTATGGATCTCGTCACCGCCGGCGCATGGATTGAACACTGGGAAGGCCGTCGCTACAAAACTTACATCGACACCATGGGGCATCCGACGGTCGGGGTTGGTTTCAATCTCGACGCTAATGGCGCGCAGGCCGCAATCGCTGCGTTAGGTTTGGACTATGCTCAGGTGCGTGCCGGCACGCAACTCCTGACCGACGCTCAGGTCGACACTCTGCTGCAGCAAGGAATAAATCAGGTAGTCAGCGTGGCCACCACGCCCATTCCGGCATTCGACAGCCTGCCCGGCAACCAGCAGATCGTGATTGTCGACATGCTCTTCAATCTTGGACTGGCGGGCTTCTCTAAGTTTGTGCAGACCATCAAGGCGATCAACGCGCAGGACTGGCAGACAGCATCGCAGCAGATGCAGCAGTCGGCCTGGTTTAGTCAAGTAGGCAATCGTGCGAAGGCCGACGTCGACTTGATGGCCGGACGCATCACCCCAGCCGACATTCTGGGAAACTCGTAGCCAACCGTTCTAGTTAGCGCAGAAGCCGTGAAACTCGTTCCGCGCTCATGCCAGAATTATCAAACTTTGCGAACCCGCCCACGCGTGCCGCGAAAGAATATTGCCGCTGCTCTGCCCATTTCGAAACAACGGCATAGCGGCGTGGCAATTGTGAACTCTTTGTTACAAGCGATTGGCCCTGTGCAAGGCGCCTCGATTCGTGATAAAACTCCCAAGTTATGAAGCGCTCACAGCTGATTCGCACTCTGTTGGTTGTCGCCGCCCTGACCGTTTGCCTGATGCCCGCCTACGCGCGATCCAAAGCAGCCAAGATGAAGATTGTGGAGTTGAAAGATGCGAAAGGTGACGACGTTGGCACCGCAACCATTTATGCGAAGGGCGCCGGGGTCGAGGTGAAGCTCGATCTCAAGAACCTGCCTGCGGGCGAGCACGCCGTGCACTTCCACCAGATGGCCAAGTGCGATCCGCCTGACTTCAAGTCTGCCGGGCCGCACTTCAATCCCACCAGCAAGCAGCACGGCTTCGACAATCCGCAGGGCCATCATTCCGGCGACATGCGGAACTTTACGGTCAAGGATAACGGCACGGCGAAAGCCACGGTGAGGGATGACGATGTTGTGCTCGGCACCGGGAGCGAGCCCAACTCGCTGTTCGCCAACGGCGGCACGTCGATCATGATTCACGCCAAGGCCGACGACTATAAGACCGAACCGTCGGGCAACTCGGGCGATCGCATCGCGTGTGGGGCGATCATGCAGTAGCTAGTAACTAGTAATTAGTAACTAGTAACTAGTAATCAGTTCGAACGCGTATGGTCCGGTTCGACGCCAAGCTGCCGTCCCTGCGGGACTCGGTTTCTTCCTTCTCTCTAGCCAGCGCTTCCGCGCCGGGCTAATCACTTTTGTCCTGCCAGCGGCGGGACTGCTTCCTTCGACTTGCGAGCCTTGTGTCAACGGCTAATGGCTGATCGCTGCTAATTGCTAGTCGCTAGCTACTAATTACTAGCTACTTTCTTCTTTCTCGCAAAGTACCCATAGATCGGCACTCCGGCGACAATCACAAGGACTCCCCACACCGAATTACGGATGTTCTCGGTGAACGTGTAGTACAGCAGCACCGCAGCTGCGATGAGGAACACCGCCGGCACCACCGGATAGCCCCACGTCCGATACGGCCGCGGCGTGTTCGGTTCTTTCTTGCGCAGCACGAAGACGGTGCTGGCGGCGATCATGTAGAAGAGCCATTCCGCGAAAATCGCCAATGAGAACAGCTGGCGGAAGCTTCCGGCAAACAACAGCAGCACAATCGACAATACAAGCTGCACGATCAGCGCGATCGACGGCGTGTGAAAGCGGGGATGCACCTCGGCCATCGACTGGAAGAAGTATCCATCGCGTGACATGGCGAAGGGCACGCGCGCGCCACTCATGATGGTGCCGTTGAGCGTGACCAGGATGGACACGGCCATGCCGGCCGAAACAATTGCCGCACCCCAGGCCCCAATGGCGACGGCGGTCGCCTCCGACATCGGTCGCGGAGAGGCGGCAATGCTCGCCGCCGGCAGCACGTATTGCACGGCTGCGTTGGTCACCATGTAAAGCGCGGCGACCACGCTCACGCCGACGATCAGCGCGATCGGAATGGCGCGGCCGGGATCGCGAATTTCGCCGCTCACCATGTTGAGATCGTTCCATCCGTCATACGCCCACAGCGCCGCGACCAGGGCTGCCATAAATCCGGCAAAGCCGCCGGTCGCGCCGGCAAACGAGGTTGCGAAGTTGTGCCACGTGCCGCTCGCCGCCGTGAATGCCAGCACCGAGACGGCAACGATAATCACGATCTTCAGCAGCGTGAAGACGAGCTGAAAGTCGCCCGCGCGCTTGATGCCGATGTAATTCAAGCCAGTGATGAGAGCCGCTGCAACGATGGCGACCAGTTGTCCATAAGTGATGACGAACGGCGTGCTGATTGCGGCGTGATTAAAGAACGCCAGCGCCGGAAACGTTCCCAGGATGCGGACTAAGCCGACGGTCAGCGTGGCAATCGAAGCCGGCTTGGCGACCGCGAACCACGTCCACGCGTAGAGGAAACCCGGCAGCGGACCATAGGCGTCGCGGATGTAGACGTACTCCCCACCGGCCTGCGGCTTCATCGCGCCGAGCTCCGCGTAGGTGATCGCGCCCGCCAACGACAGCGCGCCGCCGACAATCCACGCCAGATACACCAGCCACGCCGAGCCGACCGCCTGCATCATCTCGGCAGGTACCAGAAAGATGCCGCTGCCGATGATGGTACCGACGACGATCGCGCTGGCGTGCGAGATGCCGAGGTCGCGGGAGAGGGTGGGTTTGTTAGCAGCGGCGATGCGCGATGGTTGCTGTGTGGACATGCGCGATGCTGGAGGTGACCACATGCTCTACAAAGTGACGTTAGGGCTGATACCCGGCATCTTGGCCCTCATTGCCTTACAAATTCGCGCTTCAATCAATCTTGGTCGCCTTGGCTACAATCCGCTCGTACTTTCGCCAGGGCATGAGCGCGCGGAAGCGCAGCTGCAGCTTGGCGTCCGGTCCGATCACATAACGCAGCTTGGGATTGGCATCGTTGGCGACGCGCACGATCAGCTGCGCGACCTCGCGCGGATCGCGGCGCTTGGATGCGCGTGACTTGATGAACTCGACGAAGCGCTGGCTGCGCTCCCTGTTAGGCGAACTGGGATCCATCGCCTGCTTGCCGATCACCACGTTGCGCTCCCAGATGTCGGTGTCGTAGTCGCCCGGTTCGATCAGTACCACCCGAATCCCTAACGAATGCACCTCGATGCGCAACGCCTCGCTCCAACCTTCCAGCGCGAACTTCGAGGCGCTATAGCTGCTGAGCAGCGGAGCTGTGAGTCGTCCGACAATCGAACTTACTTGAATGATGTGGCCGGAGCGCTGCTTGCGCATGACCGGCAGCACCGCTTTCGTCATGGCGACGTTGCCGAAGAAGTTGGTCTCCATCTGGTGGCGGAGTTCGTGGAGCTGGATGTCTTCGGCGAAACCGGCGCTGCTGAATCCCGCGTTGTTCACCAGCACGTCGATACGGCCGTGATCGCGAACAATGGCCTCGACTGCGCCGGCAAGCGTGTCCGTCTCGGTAATGTCGAGACGCCTCAGATCCAGCCGGTCGCGCACGCCGGCTTTCTGCGCAGCTTCTTCCAGCCGGGCGCCGCGTCCCAGATCGCGCATCGTTGCCACGACGCGATAGCCATTGCGCGCCAATTCAACACAGGTCACCAGCCCAAGTCCGCTAGAGCTTCCGGTCACAACCGCAATTTTTTCGTTTCCCATTTTTCCGCCAAATCCCGCAAATCACCGCACAGCGCGTAAACGTAGCGTTTCGAGGGCAAGCGATTGCAGAGCTTACGTCAATACGAGATGATAGAAGGTTGTCTCAGCCTCATCGTTTCGTATCAGGGCATGGCTTCAGCCGTGCCGTAAACGCCGCATTGTGGGTGTGGGCTTTAGCCCCTGCCGCCCACCTTGCAGGGGCTAAAGCCCCGCCTTTTATATGTCCTCGTTCGGCACGACTGAAAAGCCTGCCCTGAGCGTAGCCGAAGGGTGCCCTGATACAAGACTCATCAGTTCTGAGAAGGCTCTATTTGATCCAATATATCCTTCACGAAACGGATTAATAAAATATGCCAATCGATAAAGCTAAGCCGGGCCCGAGCGAAATCGCGCCCGCCACAGGAAAACTGGGAATCATGATTCCCGGCATGGGCGCGGTCGCGACCACATTCGTTGCCGGCGTTGAAGCTGTACGCAAAGGTATTTCCAAGCCCATCGGCTCGCTGACGCAGATGGGCACCATCCGCCTCGGCAAGCGCACCGAGGGCCGCTCGCCCAAGATCAAAGACTTCGTTCCGCTCGCCGGACTCAACGACCTGGTCTTCACCGGCTGGGATATTTTCGAAGACGACATGTATGCCGCCGCGGGCAAAGCGGGCGTGCTCGAGCGCTCGCTGCTGGAGCAGGTGAAGCCGTTCCTGTCGTCGATCAAGCCGCGCAAGGCGGTCTTCGACCACAACTACGTCAAGAACCTCGACGGCCCCAACGTCAAAAAGGGCAAGAACAAGATGGAACTGGCCGAGCAATTGCGCGACGACATGCGCGACTTCAAGCAGTCCAGCGGCGCCGACCGGCTGGTGATGATCTGGTGCGGCTCGACCGAGACGTTCATTGAAGCCGGGCCGGTGCACAAGTCGATCGCCGATTTCGAGAAGGGGCTGGTCGCCAACGACGAGAACATCGCGCCGTCGATGGTCTACGCCTACGCGGCGCTGAAGGAAGGCGTGCCCTTCGCCAACGGCGCGCCGAATCTTACGGTCGACATTCGCGCCATGCACGACCTTTCGAAGCAGATGCACGCGCCCATCTGCGGCAAGGACTACAAGACCGGACAGACGCTGATTAAGACCATTCTCGCGCCCGGCTTCAAAGCGCGCATGATCGGCCTTGCCGGCTGGTTCTCGACCAATATTCTTGGCAATCGCGACGGCGAGGTGCTCGACGATCCCGGGTCGTTCAAGACGAAGGAAGAATCGAAGCTCTCGGTGCTGGAGCACATTCTGCAGCCCGAGCTCTATCCCGAACTCTACGGAAACATCTGCCACAAAGTCCGCATTAACTATTACCCGCCGCGCGGCGACAACAAAGAAGGCTGGGACAACATCGACATCTTCGGCTGGCTGGGCTATCCCATGCAGATCAAAGTCGACTTCCTCTGCCGCGACTCAATTCTCGCCGCGCCCATTGTGCTCGACCTGGTGCTCTTCCTCGATCTGGCGAAGCGCTCGCCGGCGCTGCGCGGCATCGGCATCCAGGAGTGGCTGAGCTTCTACTTCAAGTCGCCGATGACGGCCGAGGGTCTCTATCCCGAGCACGACCTGTTCATCCAGTCGATGAAGCTGAAGAACACCCTGCGCCACCTGAAGGGCGAAGAGATGATCACGCATCTGGGGCTGGAGTATTACGACTAGAAAAGTGAACAGGCATTAAGGACGGGGTCTAGTACCATAGCTCGGTGACGTTATCTGCTTGCCGATGAGTGACTCGCAAAAACCTGACGAACACTTTTCCCGGGCTGAGCTACGTTACCGCATTGCCGATTTCATTAATGATCGTCTTAGGGCCATCCCCTATTTTCACTCAGCGCTGAAAAGGGCGGCCAATTGGCTGCAATACCGCCGCGACCTGCGCCGCATCCAGGCCGCGGCAAAGAATTCTCCGACACGGTCTGCATCGGGAGGCAGCACCAACCTGGTTCAGCATGACGGCCAACTTCCACTTCCCCCAATCGAGATGCGCCGCCTGGTCGGCCCGTTCGATCCGGAGTCTTACGACAATCCCAAAGGTGAGTTGGTTTATCCCTGGCTGCAAAAAGAATCTTACGAGACGGTCTTCGACTTCGGCTGTGGCTGCGGCCGCGTTGCGCGCCAACTGATATTGCAGCGGCCCTGTCCGGCGTTATACGTCGGAGTAGACCTCCATGCTGAAATGATTCGCTGGTGTAACGATTACCTTCACCCGGCCGCACCTCAATTCAACTTCTATCACCACGACGTGTTCAACGTGAGCCTCAACCCCGGCCGCGAAAAGCCTTTAACCGCACCGTTTCCGGTCGCGGACGCGCAGTTCACTCTGGTCAACGCGCTCTCTGTATTCACTCATCTCACGGAAGAGCAAGCCAAATACTACTTACGCGAGTGTGCGCGGATACTGCATCCCCAAGGCGTGCTGCAAGCGTCATGGTTCCTGTTTGATAAGCCAGACCTGCCCATGATGGACGAGGGTTTCAACGCTCTGTATATCTCGTATGCCGACCCTTCTGCGGCTGTGATCTTCGACCGGGGTTGGCTGCGCGACACCGCACGCGCAATGGGGCTGACGATATATAAAGTCATACCACCCGGAATACGCGGCTATCACTGGCTGTTGCTGATGACCCGCCAGACCGACTTGCCGGAGGTAGAATTGCCCCCTGACGCGGCTCCTCGTGGAGTCATTAATCCGCTTCGAAGGCGTGAAACCACATTTATCGAATGAGAGAAATTAGCACCATCCATCATAGGTGTCGATAAAGCCGCCATAACGCGAGTAAGCCAAGGTTTCATTAACTGCTCGTCGACCGCTGATCGATCTCTTCATGTAGTCCTGCGGTCATGGTGTTGTAATTCGCGGCATAGTCCTTGATCAGGCAAAGCGCTGTAACGATCAGCGGAGGCGGATCGTTATATAATTCCGCGCCTGGGATACCCAAACTGAAAATCTTGATTTAAGAGGAGACGGCTATGTCAAATCATTTCACTGGACTCAGTCTCGGCCCGCCGCTGGGCGATCAACGACTCGATCTGTGCGACCTGTACGCTTTCCAGTCGCCGGCTGACCGCAACAGAACCGTGATCATCCTCAATGCCAATCCCAATGCGGACGCCCTGCATCCCGACGCAATCTATCGCCTCAACATTGATAACGACGGCGATTACCTGACGGACATCGCGTTCAGCTATGTGTTCTCGAAGCCACAGAATGGCAGACAGACGGTCAGCGTATTCATGGCGAAGGGCGCGGAGTCGCGCTCGCCCGAAGCCGTCGGAACCAAGATCATCGCTGACGCCGAGGTCTCCTTCGGCACCAAGCCCAACATCATCAGGTCTGGCCCCTACACCTATTTCGCAGGCAGCCGAAGCGACGCGTTCTTTTTCGACTACGACGGAATCAAGAACCTGTTCGATACCCGGGGCAAACGGAACTTCACCGAACCTCATCTCAGCGGCAAGTCTCCCTGGACCGGAGTGGATTCGAATACGGAAGCCAACGTGTTTTCGACGGTGATCGAGCTGCCGACGAAGGAACTCGATCCCAAACTCGTGCTCCACATCTGGGGACGGTGCAGCGTGCGCGAGGGCGGCAAGCTGATTCACGCCGATCGCGCGGGCCATCCCAGCGTCAGCAGCTTCTTCAACACCGACGACACCAAGCTGGAATACAACGCGAGCGAGCCCGTGAACGATCGCCAGCGCTGGCTGGAGCAGTTCATCCACCTGATGGGCCACACCGGCAACTACACGCGCGAGGAAGCCATTGCCGCGATCGACAAGGAGGGAACGCTTCCCGACGTGATGACTTTCGATCCGTCGAAGCCCGCGACGTATCCCAACGGCCGCGTCTTCACCGACGACGTGATCAATTACCGACTGGCCTTCCTGACGAAAAACGAATGCCCACCCACAGGTCTAAAGCCCCACACCGACATCCTGAAGGAGTTCCCGTATATCGGCACGCCACATGCGAAAAATGGCGGAGCCTGAAGCGGGATAGGGTCTATTGAGGGTTGCCGCGCGGCGCCCGGGGTGCCCCACTCATTCGCGGCTTTCGAATGAGTGGGCCTTCTGTTCGGGTCTTCCTTTTATTTTTTCCCACCCAAGCAAAGCCGGCTTGGGTGGGCACATCATCATCGCGATGTGCTGCTCATGGTAGCCGTCCTTTTATTTGTTGGCGTTCACCATCGGAATTATCGAGGCTAGCTGCAGATTGATCATCAAGTCGACACGGTGATCGATCTGATACCACAGCGCCGTCTTCTTGGCCGAGATCACCTTTTCGAAGATCGGAACATACTTCATGCGCAGGTTCATTAACTGCTCGTCGACGGCTGTCGATCGCTTCATGTAATCCTGCGCCTGCGCATCGGTCATGGTGTCGTAGTTCGTGGCATAGTCCTTGATCAGCGCCCAGCGGTCGTCATTGGGCTTGATGGCTTCCTTGCGGTACTGGTCAAAGATGGGCCAGAACTTGGTGGCCTCGTCCGGGGTCAGGACCATGTTCGCGGCCATGATTTGCTTGCGCTGCTCGCGAAGATTTTGGCGCAGCAACTGAATGTCCTGATCGCTGGCGACCTGGTTTTGCGCGTTCGTGCCGCCCGCAGCGCTTTGCGAAGCCTGACCAAACAGGGGTGCTGTGGCGAGCGCCATCGCTGCGACGACGATTACTAAAATGGCTAGTCTGTTCTTCGGCATACTCTCTCCTTGCATCTTTCAGCTTCAGCGCTCTTGCGGCGAAGCCTGTTTCACAACATGGAAAATCTGGCGGCGCGGGACGTTGCACACTCCAGCGCCCGGCACAATCATGAAGTCGACGACGCGAATCCGTTGGGAAGCTGATTTGCGAGAGGATTATATCGGAACACTCTTTCGGCAGGGCGAATTACGCAGGATCGGGGGCTGGTTTCCCGGCTCACTCCCCCAAGCGACGGCGGTCACTGACAAGCCAGCCACGAGCAGCGTGAAATTCTGGTGGGTGTATCGGGAGAAGTTTCTCCGGCCATTTTCCACGTACCTCAAATCGCGCACCCAGAAGTAAGAAGGTCCGACCTTTCTTCTCCCCATCATCCGCGTGCGCCCATTTCATCAACCTCGGCAGCGCCGCTAAGGCGAGGAGGCAGACCCCATGCAAGGCAGAAATCAGTTGCCGATTTTATTCTTGAACATCATCTCGCGCGCGGCGACGGCCGCATTGGCGATAACAATTGCATTCGCACTGACGGTTGTCTTGGCTCCATCAGCCCAAGCGCAGAGCCCCGCAACGAGCGGGGGCTGGACGGAGCAGGTTCTGTATCAATTCATCTCGAACGGAAGTCCCGAAGGCAGTATCCTCTTCGATACCGCCGGGAATCTCTACAGCACGACCGCAGGGGGCACTTCCTTCTGCGGCACCTACGGCTATGGGCAAGTCTTCGAGTTGACGGCCGGCCCTACTGCCAGAAGCGGGCGGTGGGTGGAGAAGAGCTTGCATGGTTTCAACTTCAACGGTGCGGATGGCGTTTGTCCCGAGGCTGGCCTGATCTTCGACGCCGCCGGCAATCTCTACGGCACGACCGTCGGGGGTGGCACGTACAACGCCGGGACGGTGTTCGAGTTGACGCCTGCAGGTGGTGGAGTCTGGACGGAAAAGGTGCTTCATAGCTTCGTCGGCAACAGCTCGGACGGGTGGTGGCCTTCGGACGGGCTGATCTTCGATGCCGCCGGCAACCTCTACGGCACCACCACGACGGGGGGCACTTCGGTCTATTCCTGCACCGGGGGGTGCGGGACGGTGTTCGAGTTATCGCCCGCGGCAGACGGGAGCTGGACGGAGAGGGTGCTGTATAACTTCGGTGGTCCGCCAGACGGGGCTGTTCCCCACGACGGACTGATCTTCGATGCCGCCGGCAACCTCTACGGCACGACCTACGCCGGCGGCGCTTACTCGTGCGGCCAATACGCAAACGGATGCGGGACGGTGTTCGAGTTGTCGCCCATAGGGGACGGAAACTGGGCCGAGAGCGTGCTGTGGAGCTTCGGCAATGGTGAGGACGGAGCTATACCCACGGCCGGCCTGATCTTTGATACCGCGGGCGATCTCTATGGCACAACCGGGGCGGGCGGCTCTGGCGGAGGCGGTACCGTGTTTGAGTTGTCGCCCTCACAGGGCTGGGAGCAGGTGCTCTATAACTTTCGAAATACTTACCCGCCGATGGACGGTGTTGGACCCGAGGGGGGCGTGATCTTCGATGCCTTGGGCAATCTCTACGGCACAACTGAACTGGGCGGCTCTCAGGACTCCGGGACGGTGTTTGAGTTGTCGCCCTCAGGCGGGGGAACTTGGACGGAGCAGTTGCTGTATAACTTCGACGGCGGCTCGGGGGCTATTCCCTGGGCGGGGCTGATCTTCCGTGGCGGCAATCTCTACGGCACAACCACCCAGGGCGGCAATTATGGCAACGGGACGGTGTTCGAGCTCGTGCGCCCTTAAGGGACGGCAACCCTCCTGTGTGACAAACGCGGAGCCCCACTCAAGGCTTCCTTTGCCTGAGTGGGGATTTCTTTACGCCTTTGCGTCGCGGCGGATCAGCGTTGAATCCAGGAAGAAACCAATGCCAACTGGCAGCGAGATCACGCCGAATGCCGCTGCCACCGAGGCATCGGGCTCAGCGCGCGCGATGAAGTGCGAACGCGAGGGTGTAACCAATCGCTCCGCCGGGTACCTCACTCATTCGCGGTTTTCGAATGAGTCGGACCTGTGCTGGTCTTCCTCGCGTTTTCTCCCACCCAAGCAAAACCGGCTTGGGTAGGGAACCGGCGTGAGGATCACAGGGGCCGCGCATATTTCCCTAATCCCGACCCGGCTTCAGCAGGCAGTACTCGCAGCCGGGTCAGGGCTGCCCGCTCAACTGCTCTGCCTTGCGGCGACAGTCCATCGCGTCTGGGAGGTCGCCGAAATCGCGATAGGCGACGGCCATATTCTGATAAGCCTCGGACTGCTGCAAAGGGCTTTCCATGTTAACCACAGCCAGCTTGTATCGTCGAATCGCTTCCGCCAAATTCCCGCGGCTTTGTTCGTCAAGGGCGATGGCGAGGTTACTCCTCCAGTCCATTGGGTAGATGGCGAGGGCGGCGCGGTAGTGACGCATGGCATCTTCGCGATCACCCTGCTTCTGCAGAATGCTGCCCACCATGCTTTCCGCCACCCAGTTGCCCTTGCTGACCTCGAGGACATGGGACCAGAGCGTCAGGTCGTCACTCCAGTAGCCAATCTGACGATGAGTGATTGTGGCCAGCACCAGCAACACCGCGACACTCACGGCCGGCAGCAGAGCTTTTGGCAGGTGCCTTTGGCTGACCCAATCGCCCACACCCCAACAAACCAGGATGAACAGCCCAATGAAGGACTGGTAGGCGTAACGATCAGCCATCGCGTGCCAGCCTACCTGGACGATGCCAATCGTCGGCACCAGCGTCCCCAAAAACCAAAACCAGCCCACCGGCAGATACCGGAAGCGCCGGCCGGCGATTACCAATGCGGTGATGGCCAGCAACAGCAAAGCCGCCGCCGCCACCTGCCACAATCTCAGGGTGTTGGCCGGGTGAAGATACAGGACGGCAAGGTGCGAGGGCCAGAAGGCTTTGCCGACGTAGCGCACGTAGTCGACGATTCCGTTGCCCAGCCTGATCCAGATCGAGTAAGGCGAATGCTGTGACCCGCCGACGCGGTGCTCCCACATCGTAATCCACGCGCTGGCCGCGCAAAGCATCAACAGCGGAATCTTCTCCTCGATCAGCCAGAGAAAACTCCTGGGCGGAAACGCAGCCATCGTATCGGCTGCGGTGGAAGGCGTGCTGCCGGCAAACATTCGTCGCAGCGGCCAGTAGTCCCACAACAGAAACACGAACGGCAGGGTTATAATCTGCGGCTTTGACATCAGACCCAGAGCGAAGAGAACGGCGACCACGCCATAGCGGAGACCGCCAGGCCGGCGTGCATACCAGTGGTACGCTCCCAAGGCGAGCAGAAAGAAGAACGTGGCCAATAGCGTCTTGCGTTCCGCTATCCAGGCTACGGATTCGACATTAATGGGATGCAGAGCGAAGAGGGCGGCGACCATGAAGCTGCGGCCCCAGCAACCGGTCGCCAGCAGCAATACCCAGAACAACGCCACCGCGTCCAGCGAGTGCCACACTGCGTTGACCGCATGGTGACCGGCAGGATCGACATCGAATATCTGGCAATCCAGGGCGTGAGACAGCCACGTCAGCGGATGCCAGTCCGGCACCTCGGGCGTTACCGGACCAAACGAAGTGAAGGCCCACTTCACCGTTGCCCAGGTTAAGCCGTCCTGCACATGCGGGTTGCCGTACACATATCCCCTGTCATCCAGGTTGGCGAAAGGATGATGAACCACGGGATAGTACAGGCCGAGTGTGACGACCAGCAGAAGAAGACTGAGGCTTAATGCCAGCTTATAGGTTGCGGCGAACTGGCGTAGGACGGAGAGCCGGCGCTCCCTGTTCGGAGACTGCGTTGCCGGCACCGAACCTATACCCGCAGAATTCATCTCGCGCCCTGAGAGCGCGATTATAGTAGAGGGGCGTGACGGCGGGTACCCGTCCCCGCCGTCAACTCCTACGCCTTGGCGTCGCGGCGGATCAGCGTCGAATCCAGGAAGAACCCAATCCCAACGGCCAACGGAATGACGCCGAATGCGGCTGCCATCCAGGCATCGGGCTGAGCACGCGCGATGAGTGCGAACGCGAGCGTGTAGCCAATCGCTCCGCTAATTAACAGGATGCCGGCGCGGCGCGAACGCGCGGCTTCGGTCAGCTCCGGCTGCATGGGTACGTTGACGCCGCGGGCGATCGCCGCCAGCCGCTCTTCGGTGCGCAAGCGCCGCACCCGGTAAAACGCATAGATCGCCGCCAGCGGTATGGCGAAGACCATCACAACTGCTGCCAACCCCACAAAATTGCTGTCCATTTGTCTTCTCCTTTCGGCCGCGCCAGCAGCGCATTGCCGTTTGCAACTCTTGACAGTGGAGGGTACGCAGCGATCGTGGGGAAAGTTCCGGAATTGTTCGTAGGGAAAATCGGAGGGGGAGCAGCGCTTCAGGGCGCGGGAGAATCGATCCTGCTTCAGCGCGCAAAGGGGAAGGGGATGCTGAAGCGCGTCACAAGATCGATGGGGCTCTCTCCGGCTGAAGCGTGCTCGTCCCTCTGGCCTATGCCTCAGACCTGGGCTTTCTCCCGAGCCAGCGACTCCGCCTTGCGGATGGCCGCTTCGTGCAGATCGTAGGCCTCGAGAGCTTTGCGCGCGCCTTCACGCGCCATGGCGGTGCTCATCTTGCGCTCAGCATCGGCGAAGACCTCTTCCGCATCCTCATGCGCGTTGTAGGCGTCGTCGTCAGCTTCGGCAATGCGCTTCACGGCAGCAAGAATCTTCGCATCGTTGATCTTCCCCGCCGGGTGGCCATTGCTCTTCGACGGCTTCCGCGGACGCTTGCCATTGCCGTTACCGTTTTCACTCACCAGTTGGTTGTAAGCGATCTTGTAATCGTCACCCCAGGCCAGCTTGGTCTTCATCTCGTAATCGTCCAGCGCGGCTCTGGCTTCATCGGCAACTGCACGCACTTTTTTCTTTTCCATGAGCCATTTCCATACGCCCCATTCGATGCCTTCGGTCATAATGGCTCGGGCTTCTTCGACAGCAGAAATTTTTTTCATCACAGAACCTCAGGGAGGAGAAGTTATGATTTCACTTTGGTCAGAAAGTGCAATGCGGCGCGCGTCTTGTAGTTCCCGTTTCGGTCAACTTCTATGCTAAGCCGACCGGGATGGATTTGAACCTCAGACCGCTCTGTCATTTGCCGCCATTTCCCAATTCGGGAGATCGCGCCCGAGAGCGCGATTCCGCGATTTACATATCCGCAACATCGGAGCAGCCTAACAATGGCTCTGTGGAGGATTCATGCGCGCACTTTCGGTTTGCTCAGCACTGATACTGCTTGCCGTGACATCGGCGATGGCGCAACAGGCAGCTCCGGCTGCGGCCTCGGCTGCAACCTACACGCTTACCGTTGTCGTCGAAGGCGTGAACGAGCAGGATGGCAACGTCGGCATGCTCGTCTTCAACTCTCCCAAGGGCTGGGCGGAAGACCGCAGTGTCGCGCTGAAGGACATCACCGTGCCCGCACATTCCGGCACGGTCACGATTCCGGTCCCAGGATTGCCGCCAGGCGAGTACGCGGTGGCGGTGGTACACGACGTGAACAAGAATCACAAACTCGATCGCAACTGGATTGGCGAACCCAAAGAGCAGTGGGGGCTCTCCAACAATCCGCATGCCCTGATCAAGACGCCTGGGTATAAGGCGTGCACCATCCAGCTGAACAGCGACAAGGAGATCCACATCAAGATGCAGCAATAGAAGGAACTGGTGGCGCCGTCCGCGTCATCGGGACAGTTGCTACTCCTGCCGTTATACTGGTCAGTTTTGAATTAGAGTTCATCTAGGCTCATCTCATAAATCAGGCGGCTTTGTATCAGGGCACGACTTCAGTCGTGCCGCAAGGGATCGCCCTTGAATCTGGGCTTTAGCCCCTGCGACTGCTAATGCAGGGGCTAAAGCCCGAACCTTTTCTTGAATTTCTCGGCACGACTGAAGTGTCTGCGTGAGAACCATGCCGTCCCTAACGGGACTCGGGTTCTTTTCCCACTTACCCAGGACTCCGCTGCGCTGCGTCCTGGGCTAACGGCAACTCCACCCCTTCGG